>Ga0193752_1002302_pt1 | contig 14517 bp, 11 predicted proteins | sample H1c1metaG_FD_144924 | JGI IMG/M metagenome (GOLD analysis project Ga0193752, IMG submission 144924) | Soil microbial communities from a riparian zone of the East river system, Colorado, United States - H1c1 | ecosystem: Environmental > Terrestrial > Soil > Riparian zone | place: USA: East River... | reverse complement strand
CGATCCAGTTTGGCGGGGTAAAAAATACAACGTGTACATAAAGGGCCACATACAGTGTCCATAATAAAACGGCTTTAAAATACAGGCTGAAATCACCGTGCGCAGGCGTTTTTGTTTCTGTAAAATAATTGCTAACCCTTCTTTTAAGTTCCTGGTGAAAATTGGAGCCTTTTAGGTTTGTGAATTTTGGAGTTACCATCTTTGAAAATTGAATTTTATTTTAAGTATTTTCTTTAATAATTGAATCGAAATTCCTCAGCCCGATCACTTTTTCTGATATAAAACCTTCAGCATATTTTACACCGATCATTTTCCCGAACCACTTATGCCTGTAAATAACACTGTCTAAGAAATCAGGTGTTGATATATAGGTTTGTGGCTCATCTGCACTACCGCCGGCAAACTGTGTTTTATATGCTCTTATTGCTTCTACCTTTTGATCAAACACATCTGTAATATCTAGTACAAAGTCAGGTTGCAAAAACCGGTCCTGAATGTACCTGAAAACATATTTAGGCCGCCAGGCTTCCTGAACTGAACCGTTTAACTCTGTTTGAATTTTCATGAGCCCGGAAAGAAAAGCGGCATCTGCAACCATTTTAGATGAGCGCCCATGATCGGGGTGCCTGTCTTCTGGTGCATTGCATAAAATAATTTCAGGTTGAAAAGCCCTGATGGCTGTTATAACTTTTCGTTGATGTGCTTCATCATTCTGAAAAAAGCCATCTGCCATTTCAAGATTTTCCCTTATTTCAACTCCCAGTATCTTAGCTGCTGCTGCTGATTCTATCTTCCTGGTCTCGGCCGATCCTCTCGTACCTAACTCGCCTGCTGTCAGATCAATGATACCTGTCTTCTTACCATTCTTTTGTTCCACAAGAAGTGTACCGGCACAACTCAATTCCACATCATCGGGGTGAACACCAAATGCCAATATATCTAACTTCATGCTTATCGGTGAATTTCTGGGCGCAAATTACTTCATTTTACCCAATAAGTTTGTAGAATGACTATTACAAAAAGCTGATTTACACGCTTATTAACACAAATAAGCTAAAAGTGCAGAATTATACTCTGAGAGGCGGGGAAAGTTTTTAAACAAAGGTTAATTTAAGTAAAAAAGCCTGGAGGATCTAATTGGCAGCAGAAAGAGAAGGATTGTAATAACTGAACCCATAAGTGCGGCAAACTTCTTTCAGTATCATTTCTATTTCACGGTCATCTCCATAGGCATCATAGGATTGTTTAAGATTGGTGCTGAAGAAGAAAGCAACCGTTTGATAAAACCTTGCGGTAAAACCGCCTTTATATTCTTTGATGATATCGTAACAGTCATTACCGGTTTGCCGGTTAATAAGCTTCATTAAAACCTTTCCCTGGTATATGGATAAATTGCTGAGCGGATCGGTAAATTCTTTTTTAAGTTCTTTCTCCCTGGTTTTGATATAGTCTTTCCTGGCCTCTTTATCTGTTACATTGGCTAACCTGGCATTGATATCATTCAGTATGATGCCTGAACGCATGGCATAAGGATAGGTAACAATGATGGCATTACGCAACCTGGTCATTTTTGCACGGGTGGCCATATCAGCATTCCTGATGCGGGTATATATCGCAAAATTATAGAGTGTTTTGGCTTCAATGGTATCGCCACCAATAACAACTGCATAAGTTCTCAGTGTATCATGAACACCGGTTTGGGCATGTACACTGATGATACCTTATGGTAAAAATACCAGGGGCAGGATTAATTTTATTCGATAGTATTTACGGCGGTTCTGCCTTTGCATACTGTAAATTTACAATTCAGACCAGTATTTATATCATTATGTTGCTTAAGGTAACCTTAAATTTTTGTATTTATTGTGCTTTGGTCCAGTTTTCAGGATGTGCAGAAGCAGAAAAGTCTCAACCAGGGCTGGAAGTTCAGCGTATCAGGGATTCTATTTCTGAAGCAAGGATCGACTCTGCTTATGCAATTATTAAGAACAGATGTGATACCCTGATGGTTCACCAGGTGCCTCAAATGGTTGATTCACTGCTGAAAGATCCGGCCTTATTGCAAACTTTTTTTGATAGCACAGAACTGTTTACTGATGCAGATAAAAAAGTAGAGAAGGTCATCCGCCAGTTACAGGCCGACTGTGATTCTAATTTGCTAAGAGAAACATATAAACGAGCCCTGCTGCGGCCAAAAACAAAGCTACCGCGGCGTAAACCGAAGAAAGCTTAGCCCTTTTTACAGCGCTCATTACAATACCAAGGGCCATAATGATCAGGCCAAGCCACACTAAATTAATGTAGGGAAAAACGTATGCCTTCAGGGTTACGTATTGAATGAGTTTATCAGATTCCTTAATGCCTATCCTGACCTTGTGGCCTTCAGTAACACCCGCAAATCTTACATACATATTTTGTGCATAAACCGTATCATCTACCTGGGTAACATTTTGCCCATCGATCTTTATAAGTGGTATGGCTTTAAAATGCAAACTGTCTTTACTGATGAGTGTGATATCCGCCATCAGGGCAGCGTCGGTTGCTTTAAAATTATATCTATCATTTACCGGGTTTTTCACCACACGGTTTAAGATGGCGATGCCATTGCTGTAAAAAGCAGTATCTCCTTCGGCCATTTCTTTTATCACAAACTGTGCAGTGTCTTCTTCTTTATTGTCGTTGATAGCATAGGAAACATAAGTGAATACATCTTTGTCCAGGTAGGTTTTTGTATCAGGATTGCTGCTCATGTTGTTATCCTTCATGATGTACACATCGGGCCATAAAGTAAATTGCTCCACCACTTTTTTTGTGTTGGCATCTTTGCGTTGAAACAACAGTTCATAAAAACGTCTCCCTTTTTCATTACCGAAAGAATCCTTCAGGTAAGTAACTTCATACGGTCCCATGGTTGCAGGCACCTGGCGTATCAGCGTAAGATTTTCCAGTGGGTTATCAGTCTGTTTGGTCAGGGGATCTTTACCACTTACCTGTAAATTGATACCGTTTGCGCTGCTGCTGCTGATTATCTTTTTATTGCTGGAAGAAATTAAAATACCTGCGATCATTAACGCAAAACCAAGATGTGCAATGGAACCTCCGGCTGCTTTGAGCTTTCCATTTAGTCCGCTCCATATGTACATTCCATTAGCTATTACAGCATAAATAGTAGCAAACAGGGCAACATATACAGCGCCCAAAAAGCCAATTCCCATTTTGTAATAAGCAAGCGGATAAAAAACCGCCAGTAAAACTGTAATGATAGCTGCGATCAATGTTGGCAGAGCGATCTTGCTGAAAATATATTTTGATTCTGTTTTTTTGTATTTGAAATACTGTGTTACTGCACTTAATAAACCAATGATGATAGCTACCAGCACAATTACTTTATTGTACGAAAATTCAACATCTTCGGGCTGTGCGATCCTGGTTCCAAAGATCTTATTGTAAACCGGTATCGATGTTTTGGCGATGATGAACATGGCAGCTAAAAAGAAAACCAGCGAACCGATGAACATCCAGAACTCCCTGGAGTTGGTACTTTCTTCTTTTTGTATGGCTGGTATTTTTTTCAGGTTGACGATAAGCAGTATGATTGACGGTAAAGTGAATGCAGATACAAAAAGCAATATCATTACATTGATGGCTTTACCTGCATCTGTAAAAGCATGAACCGATGTATCGCCCAAAACCCCGGTACGGGTTAAAAAAGTTGAGTAGAGAATAAATATGAATGTGAGAAAAGCAAAAAGATAACTTGCTTTGAGAGAATGCCCTGTAGCTTTAAAGATCACCATCGTATGCAAACCGGCTATTAAAATTAACCAGGGCACCAGTGATGCATTTTCCACCGGGTCCCAGGCCCAGTAACCACCAAATGATAAAGATTCATAGGCCCATTTACCCCCCATCATGATACCAACACCCAGCACACAGGCACAGAATAAAGCCCAGGGCAGGGCAGGGGTTACCCAATCGCCAAAGCGTTTGGTTTGTATACCTGCATATGCAAATGCAAATGGAATGATGGTGGATGCAAACCCTAAAAATAAAACCGGCGGATGAATGACCATCCAGTAATTGCGAAGCAAAACATTTAAGCCAACACCATCTTTAATAAAAGTTAAGTAATTGGGCTGACTGAAAATGGGCCCTGCAATTTCATTGCGGGTTAAAGTAAATGGATTGCTTCCCAATCTTACATCACCTACATATAAACCCAGGATCATCATCAATAAAAAGAACTGTGCAAAACTGATGACCGTCATTACCGGTGCTTCCCATTCCTTCGACCGGAACATGATGAAGATACCCAGTACACTGTGCCAGATGGTCCACAATAAAAAACTTCCTTCCTGCCCTTCCCAAATGCAGGCCAGCAGGTACTTTGGCTCAAGTTCTTTGGATGCATGCTTGTAGGCATACATGTATTCAAAATAATGATTGGCACAGATATAAAAGATGGTTATAAAAATTATAACCGCAGAAATTAGTTGTGTAATAAAAGCCAGCCTGGCAAAATTCAGCCATGATCTTTTTTCGATCAGGTCAGTTTTTCTGGCGGCAGTAAAATAAGCAATGGTGGAAATTATAGAAGCAATAAAAGCAAGTAAAACAAAAAAATGTCCTATCTGTCCGGGTAATAAATGTTCGCCCTCAAATTTCATTAGCAGGATTTATTAGTAAGTAGAGTTCTGTTGATTGGTAACTGTTTTTTCCAATTCTTTTTTATCGTCCTTGTATTTACTGGGGCATTTTAAAAGAATATCCTTGCATTCAAAATGATCGCCTTTCATGGTTCCTTTCATAACAATACGTTCACTTTTTTCAAGATCGGCCGGCTTGCTGTTGTGAAAGATCACTTTTGTTTTGCCTCCCAGGCTGTCAACCGCATAAAAGCTGAGGTAATTGGGATTGTTTATTGCATCGTATTCAACCGGTTCTGTTTTATCAAGTTTTGCGATCAGGTGTACATATTTTCCCTGCTTTTTTTGGGCAGAGCCGATCGTTTCATAAGTTGAAAAATCACCTGCTGAAAAAGCGATCAGGCCAACAATAGAAGCTGCTATGGCAATAAGAATAATTATATGTGTTCGTTTCATCGTGTCAATTTCGGTGCAAAGGTAATTCAATTGAGGTTTTCCTTTACACTTTATATAAGTAATTGCACATCTTTTTTAATGATCTTCATCATACCCTTGGCGTTATATTTCTTAACAAATTGAATTGTAATTTTTTACCTTATCTATCTACAATGTTGTACAGTAGCGTATCTTTGCTGCGTTTTAAATAAAAAAGATGACTGACCTTTCAAATTTTGATCCCAACTCGGTAGGCAATCCCGACAACAATATTTTTGGTTTACCCTTTACAGAAGAAGATGCAAGGCTGATCATTGTTCCCATTCCCTGGGAAGTTACAGTAAGCTACAATGCAGGTACAGCAAGGGCCCCGGAGCATATTTTTAATTCAAGCCTGCAGGTTGACCTGTATGATCCCGATGTTGAAGACGGATGGAAGCAGGGTTTTTATATGCAACCCTGCGATAAGAAAGTGTTGATGAAAAGCGACTACCTGCGTAAGGAAGCTGAGTTGCTTATCAATTATATTTCGCATGCCGAAGTTGTTGCTGATAATAAATTCATGTGCAAATCACTGAAAGAGATCAATGAGGGCAGCTTATTTTTAAATAACTGGGTGTTCGAAAGAACCAAAGATCTGCTGGATGCCGGCAAACTGGTTGGTTTACTGGGGGGTGACCATAGTACGCCACTTGGCTTCTTTAAAGCCATTGCCGAAAAGCATGGAGACTTTAGTATTTTACAAATTGATGCACATTGCGACCTCAGAAAAGCATACGAAGGGTTTACTTATTCGCATGCATCTATCATGTACAATGCCCTGGAAGAGATCCCACAATTACAAAAACTGGTGCAGGTTGGCATAAGAGATTATTGCAGTGAAGAAGTAGATTATATTAATGCAAGCAATAACCGGGTAGTTACTTATTTTGATAAGAACATTAAAGAGCGCCAGTTTGAAGGTGAGACCTGGAAACAGATCGTTGATGAGATCATCACCCATTTACCCGAAAAGGTTTATATCAGTTTTGATATTGACGGGCTGGACCCAAAACTTTGTCCACACACGGGAACACCCGTGCAGGGAGGGTTTGAAACAGAACAGGTTTTTTATATTTTCAAAAAACTGATACAGAGCGGCAGGAAATTCATCGGCTTCGATCTGAATGAAGTGGGAGTTAGCCACGATGAATGGGACGAGAATGTAGGAGCAAGGTGTTTGTTTAAATTGTGTAACCTGCTGGTTGCATCAAATCCTCCTGCTTAATGAAATACAGTTTTACTTTAAAAGATAATAATCAAAAAGCGTATTACCTGTTTAACTGGTTCCTGTTCTTCCTGCATGTTGCAGCAACTGCATTTATATTGAATAATACAGCTGACAATAAAGTAAAACTGGGCATGTACATATTGCTTGGTTTTTATGCTGTGATCGGGATTATTTACTATTTCTACAGGAAACGGAACAGGGCTACTGAAACCTTCAGTTTATTAATGGCTTTGTTCTATGCGCATTTCTGGTTTAAGTATGTTGGGGTAATAGCATTGCTGATCTTTGCAGCGATCTACATCATTGTCACCATTGTAAAAGGTAAAAGAACTACAGTAGTTTTTTCAGATGAAGGGATACACCTGACAAGAGTATTTAAAACAGTGATCTTCCCGTGGACAGAAATGGAAAATGTAATTTTGAAAGACAACCTGTTGACCATAGATTTTAAAAGCAATAAAATAATACAGGTTGAAATAGTTGAGCCCGGTAAAGCTATTGATGAAACTGAATTTAACCTGTTTTGTAAGGAACAGTTAAACCACATATCCTGATCTAAATAAACAGTCATGTTAACATCCAGCCCATACATATTATACTCAGATGGCGAAGGAAATATTTTTGAAGATAATTCGCTGTATGCAACCGGTCGTAGTGGCTGGGATGCTTTACCGGTGCCTGTTGATGAATGGATAGAATTGCCAACCGGGGGAAACCTGTATGAACTACCCGGCCGTAAAGGCATTGGTATTGATGTAGAGACAGGGGCAATGCGGCTTTGTGAAAAAGGCTGGGCTGTTGCGGCTTTCATTCCGCCGGCACATACCGGCTTGTATATGGCTGCATACGAAACAGAAAAAGATGCGCCCACACTTCCTTTATTTTGTTATACAGCTGCTTCCTGGCTAGATGAAAAAATATATGTTCCTGCAGTAAGGATAGAAAAAGATATCAGGCAGGAAGCAGAAGGATATGTTGAAGAATTAATTGAAACAGGAACAAAGAAATTACTGGAATCTTATCCGCATAACCGGCTGGTAAAACATTTAATGGAAAACTGCTGCATGACTTACACTTGTCCTGCGGCAAGAAATTTAGCCATTGGACGGTGGGAGTGTCCTGTGCCCGTATCGCCGGCATGTAATGCAAATTGTATTGGTTGCATTTCTTTTCAGCCTGAAGAAGAAACGATCATCAGTACACAGGACAGGTTAACTTTTAAACCCTCGGCAGAAGAGATCGTTGAGTTTACAGTTCCGCATTTGGAAACGGCACCATTTCCTTTGATCAGTTTTGGACAGGGTTGCGAAGGAGAGCCTTTGTTAATGTGGGAAACCATACGTGAATCGATCATAGAAATAAGAAAGCATACTCAGAAGGGGAGTATCAATATAAATACGAATGGCAGTATGCCCAAAGCTGTGAAAGCCCTGTGTGAAGTGGGTTTAAACAGCATCAGGGTTAGCACCAATTCGGCACGTAAAAATATTTACACTTCTTATTACCTGCCCAATAATTATGAGTTTGAAGACCTGACCGAGAGTTTAAAAGTGATGCGTAGTTATGGTGGGTGGACAAGCATCAACTATTTTGTTTTTCCGGGTATGACGGATAGTATTGAAGAATATGAAGCGTTGAGAAAACTGATTAAAGAAACGGACCTGTGTATGATACAGTGGCGCAATTTTAATATTGACCCTGATTGGTATTTAGGAAAGATCGGCGTTGCCGATACCGGTGAATGTATGGGGGTAAAGCAAATGATGGAGCTCATCCGTGAAGAATTCCCGAATTTAAAATTCGGATATTTCAATCCTTCTATGGAAAGGATAAAAGGAAATTTTGAAGTTGATTTTGCACATTAATATAATTTTTATTATATTAATGTAAACATAAATTATATGAAAACGAATTTACTAAAATTGCGCATTGCAGGAATAGCAGCTTTTTTTTTGTTTTTTTATCTGCAATGTTCAACTCTCCAACCAGTACCGGATTTTATTTTAACCAGGTCCAGCAGATTTTAATTGTTGTTTCTTTTGTGATTTTTGCTATTCTGTTATTAGTCCAGGTTTATGGATTCTTTATCAATATGCATATAAAGGAAGAGGAAGCGGATCTGTGATATTTTAAAAAAGAAAATTTCAGGAGATTTGATCTTACACAATATGCTAAAACCTTAAAAATAATTTCAGGTAAATAGTATAATCATCATCCGCCGCATTCGTCGTTTCCCATTTAGTTTGTTCTTTGTTATTGTTTTTATACAGATATTCACCTTTTTCAGTACCTGCAAAACTAAATGTACAGTTGCCTTTTTTGCCGTTTCCACATCTTAAAACTTCTACGCCAACAAAAAAGGTATTTTCGGTAAATGTAAAATCATACGGTGTCAGGTCAAATTCTGATACTTGGGAATCCAGGGATAATCTATTTACAAACAAGCTGATTGAATCTTTAAAGATCTCATCTGTTGGTTCTCCATTTTCAACTTTACGTATACGAAGGCGTAATAAACAGGTGTCGCAGGTGTTCCCTGCTTTAAGCCTGATCTTATCTATTTTAAATTTTTTATGGGGCAGGGTAAAGATCCGTCCTATTTCGCCCCCTGTATTATTATGAGCCCAGCTTCTGTAATACCCAACTGTTTCAGACTTTGAGCCAATTACTTCATGCGAATTGAATACAGTAACCCCATTTATGTTCTTAACAATTTCAGTAAGAACAAATACTGATCTTTTAGCCGCAACGTTTAACGGTAACCTGATACTTTTATAACCCACAGCTGAAATTACAAGGGTATCAGTACTTTTGGAATCAGGAATATGGAGAGAAAAATTTCCTTTATAACTTGTCATCGTTTCCAAACCTTTATGGTTGATGACCTCTATACTTACAAATGAAGCTGGCGTTTCATCATCTTTATAAAATACTTTGCCTTCAATGGTTGTTTGTGAAAAAACAATACCAGGGATCAGTAAAATCGTAGTAATTGTAATAAATGCAATAAGGCCCCAGCAACTTTTATTTTTCAACAGGATATAATTATTAATTAATAAAACTTAGCAAAGGTAAGCAGTACTACATAGAAATGGCTATTCCTTTATACATAAACACTGAAATGATAAAACTGCTGTACTGAAGGATTAATTCTTTATTGTTTTTGGATAGTCCAATACCAATTGACAAAATGCTTTCACACCTACGAACAAACGGCTGTCATCGATCATGAAATCGGGTGTATGATGCGGTGGTGCATTCTTTGCATCATTTCCACGTGGCATTCCACCAAAATAAAAAAAGAAAGCAGGGGCTTTGGTACCAAAAAAACTGAAATCTTCGGCGCCGGTAACCCAATCCATTGGCCGCACATTATTTTTACCCGCTGCTACCTGCAAAGAGGGTAACATTTTTTCAACCAGTTCAGGTGTATTAAAAGTAACCAGGGTTTTATTATAAAAAATCACTTCGGCTGTGGCATTGGAAGCTTCTGCAATTTTAGCGGCAGTAAATCTCATCCGTTCCTGAACATCCTGCTGCATTTTACTGTCAAGGGTTCGTAAGGTTCCTTCCATAAAAGCTTCTTCGGGGATTATATTGAAACGTACACCACTGTTTATTTTTGCAACAGTAATAACAACCGGTGCTTTGGTGAGGTCCATCTGCCGGCTCACAATATTTTGTAGCCCTTCAATGATCTGTGCCGAAACGGAAATAGGGTCAACACCAAGCCAGGGCTGCGATCCATGCGATGACTTTCCTTTTACTTTTATAGTGAACATATCGGCTGATGCCATAAAAGAGCCTGGCTTGTATTGTATATCTCCGGCAGGTATCCACGATTCGATATGCATCCCAAATATCACATCCACTTTAGGATTGTCCATAACGCCTTCTTTTACCATCAATGCTGCACCACCTTCCTCTCCTTCAGGCGGCCCTTCCTCTGCAGGTTGAAAGATGAATTTTACGGTGCCGGCAATATCTTTTTTCATGCCGGCTAAAACCTTTGCAGTACCAAGCAGCATGGCCACATGGGCATCATGCCCGCAGGCATGCATTACGGCAACTTTTGTTTTTCCATACAAAGTGCTGTCGGTTGATGCATAAGGGATATTTACCCTTTCTTTTACCGGTAAGGCATCCATATCGGCTCTTAATGCGATTACAGGTCCGGGCTTTCCACCTTTTAAAATGGCAACAACCCCGGTCCTGGCGATCCCTGTTTGGATCTCCAGCCCCAGGTCTTTTAATTTTTCAACGATGTAAGCAGCAGTTTTGAATTCCCTGTTGCCTAATTCGGGGTATTGATGCAGGTGCCTTCTCCATTGAGCCAGTTCATTTTGGATGGCTTCGGCCTTTTGTGCAATGGTAGAATTCAGCTCCTGCGCTGATGAATTTTGTATAAAAAACAAAGTGATAAAAACCAGGGTGTATTTAGTTTTTTTCATTGATAATGATATGTTTAGACTGTAAAATACCGTTTGTAAAATTGTTGATAAGATACTTATTTATTTTGATCAACATTAATTTATTGTTCGTAATATTGTGCAACTAATTTTTAAACTAAAAAAATATTGAGTAAATAAGCGCTTATGAATAAAACTTTTACTTCTTCACTTACATACTGATTACCCCCTGTAAGAAAAATTCAAAGTAATTTTTTTAATTATAATCCTTTTTTTATAAAAGAGATATCAACCTTTTTTTATCACCCCTATTCAATTATGTATTCTAAATTTAAAACAACATCAATTATGAGAAGAGTTTTACTCCTTATCGTTCCGTTGTTATTTTGTGTATTCAGTATCAATGCACAATCTATCAATGCTGAAGAGAATGCAGCCATGAGTTTGGTAAGCGCAAGCAAAGCCAAGCTGGGACTGACTTCGGAAGAACTTGGTAATGTGATGGTGTCAAGCACTTACTATGATAATGTCACTGGCATTAGAATGGTATACCTGACCCAGACCTACCAGGGTATTCCTGTATTTAACCAGATGCTGGTGCTCGCTTTTAAAGGCGATAAACTGGTATCTCAGCAAGGTACTTTTAATCACAGCCTGCAAAAATTTGCTGCTGGTAAATCAGCTACTCCTTCTGTAACTGCAGAATCGGCTGTACAGTCTGCTTTATCTGACAGGGGTTTACATGCATCACAAATGGCTGCTGTTATCGGTACAAAAGATAATGGCCGTAAGGTTGAGTTCAGTAACATGGGGGTTTCCCGTGAGAATATTACTGCTCAGCTGATGTGGACACCTGCTGAGAACTCTAATGAGATCAACTTATCATGGCATGTTTACATCATCCCTAAAACCAGTTCAGATTACTGGATGATCAGGGTAGATGCTGTTAACAACAGTGTTTTAGGATTGGACAATTATACCGACTATGACAATTGGGGAACCCCTGATGTTAATGGGGCAACAAAATATCCTGCATTTGCTTACGGCAGTGCAGCAACAAACGCATTGATCAATAAAAGTTTTGATTTTAAGAAAGCTGATGATCCTTCATTGGTTACTACTGCATCTTACAGGGTAGTTCCTTTTCCTGCTGAAGCTCCATCTTTTCCAAATGGTGCTCATGCTATCAGAACAGACCCATGGACAGCGGCTCCGGGTAATGCTACTACATTAAGGTGGCATACAGGTGCGGCTGCAACTGATTATAACTACACACGCAGTAATAATGTGTTTGCATACCAGGACAGGACGAATGACAATAATGGTGCTGTCGCTGATGCAGCAACTTCTACAACTGCATTTCCAAATCTTACTTTTGATTTTACACCGAACTTTACAGTTGATCCAACTCAAACAACACCGGTACCTAATCAACAGTTCAATACTACCAACTTATTTTACTGGAATAATGTTATACATGATGTTATGTACCAGTATGGATTTACCGAAGCTGCTTTCAACTTCCAGGATGATAACCTGGGAAGAGGTGGAGCAGGTAATGATCACGTTAATGCAGAGGCACAAGATGGTGGCGGAACAAACAATGCAAACTTTGCTACACCAGCTGATGGCGGAAGCGGAAGGATGCAGATGTATTTGTGGACAGGCGGAACTCCGAACAGGGATGGTGACGTTGATAATGGCGTAGTTATTCATGAATATGGCCATGGTATCAGCAACCGTTTAACCGGTGGTGGTAGTGGGGCTTGTTTAGGAAATGCTGAACAAATGGGAGAAGGCTGGAGTGATTATTTTGGATTGATGTTGACCCAGGATTGGGCAACAGCAACTTTAACTACCGGCTTCAGTACTCCAAGAGGGATTGGTACTTATGCCTTGTTTCAACCTCCTACAGGTTTAGGTATCCGTACACAACGTTATTGCACCGACTTTACAATAAACAATAAAGTTTACTTAGCATCTTTACCAGCAGGTCCTCACCCAAGAGGAGAGATCTGGTGTGCTACTTTATGGGATATGACCTGGAATATCATTAACCAGGTTGGTACTATCAATCCTAACATTTACAACTTTGCCGGAGGTGGTGGTAATGCCATTGCTTTAAGGCTTGTAACTGAAGGTTTGAAAATGCAACAGTGCAGCCCGGGTTTTATCAGTGGAAGAAATGGTATTTTGGCTGCTGACCAGGCACTTTATGGCGGACTTTACAGTTGCGCTATCTGGGAAGCTTTCAGAAGAAGAGGTATGGGTGCATTTGCATCTGAAGGTTCTACCGGAAGTGTAACTGACCAGGTTCCTGACTTTACTCCTCCTATTTCTTTAGGCGCTACAGTAAGTGCATCAACTATTCCTGAAGGATCTAACTTAACTTATACAAATAGTGTAACTACCTGCGCTGCAGTAACCAATTATACTTTAAGAGATACTTTACCTACCAACGTTACTTATGTAAGTGGTGGTACTTATGATGCACCTAACCGTGTAGTAAGTTTCCCTGTTAACCAGGCTGCAGGCACAACGAACTATCCGTTCATTGTGAATGTAAACCCGGGTTCTTATTTCCCTCCTGTTACATTATTTACTGAGCCTGTTGCTACAGCAAGTATACCAGCAGCATGGACAACAGCTGCTCCGGCGGGAACAGTTTGGTCAGTATCAACAACTGTAAGTAATAGTGCCCCTAATTCATTCTTTGTACCAAATGTTGCTATAGCCGGAGATTCAAGGTTGTCAACAACAGCTTCTTTTGCTTTACCACTCAATTCATATCCTGAATTAAGTTTCTGGCACAGGTGGAATACTGAAGATGGATGGGACGGAGGTGTTGTAGAGATCAGTACCAATGGTGGTACTACCTGGAATGATGTTGGCGCTGCCAACTTTACCCTGAATGGATACAATGGTGGTTTGGGCGCTGCTCCAACCAATGCATTGTCAGGAAGGGCGGCATTTACCGGTCTTCAGGCTACTTTCATTAACACAAAAATTAATTTAGCTTCTTATAACGGGCAGTCAGTAATGATACGTTTCCGTTTCGGATCTGATGACAATACAAGTGCTCCAACTACACCGGCAGGCTGGTGGGTTGATGATATTACACTTGGCTATAAAGCTGCTGTAAATATGCGTTCAAATTTATTTAACGCATCAAATACAAGAGTTTCATTTAAAGATATGGTAACGGAAATTACCCAGGTTGTGAACTGTGCCCCGGTTATTAACCAACAACCGGTTGATGTTACTACCTGCGCAGGTTCAACTGTTAGTTATACTACCGTAGGTTCTGCAACCGGCGGTGTTACTTACCAATGGCAGATAAGCACTACCGGTATTGGTGGTACTTATACCAACCTTGCGAACGGAGCTCCTTATTCAGGTGTTACCACTTCTACATTAACGATCAATCCTACTACGGTTGCCATGAATGGTAACTACTACCGTGCTATTGTAACGGGTACATGTGCTCCAAATGCAACCAGTAACCCTGCGGGATTATTTGTTGCTGCCGGATCAGCACCTGGTACAGTTACACCGGCAAACTCAAGTGTTTGCGGAACAACAAACAGCGGTACATTGACTGTAGCTGGTTTTAACGGAGGCGTGGTACGTTGGGAATCTGCAACCAACATTGCAGGTCCATGGACACCGATCACTAACACAACCAATACTTATACTTTCTCTAATATTACGCAAACCATGTACTATCGTGCGGTAACGCAATTTGGTACTTGTGCTG
>Ga0193752_1002301_pt1 | contig 14521 bp, 15 predicted proteins | sample H1c1metaG_FD_144924 | JGI IMG/M metagenome (GOLD analysis project Ga0193752, IMG submission 144924) | Soil microbial communities from a riparian zone of the East river system, Colorado, United States - H1c1 | ecosystem: Environmental > Terrestrial > Soil > Riparian zone | place: USA: East River... | reverse complement strand
AACCCCCAGATAACGCAAGATAACAGAATTGTATTATTTACACGCTCTACCCCCGATGGCGGACGTTCGATGCTTATGCGCGTACCTCTCGAGGAAGGAGAAACCCAGGCGCTTCTGCCGCCGGATGCCCCGTCCCAGATCGCTCTTCGGATCTCGCCGGATGGTAAGAAAATAGCGTACTGCTCAATTCGCTACGATGAAAAGGCCATTTCGCTCGAGTCCCGGCTGATCGTCGCCGATTTTGACGGTGAAAAAGTTGGCAAAGTCGAAAAAGAGATCCCTATGACATTTGGTGACAATTTTGAGTGGTCGCCGGACGGAAAATCGCTGATCTCCACGCCGATCGAAGGCAATTCAAACCTTATGTCTTACGGGCTGGATACGAGTAAGCCCAAAGGGATGACCGACTTTAACTCGGGCAAGATAATGTCAATGACCTGGTCGGGTGATGCAAAGAAACTCTATATTGTGCGGGGAATCTTCAATAGCGACCTGATATTGATCAAGGAATCGCCAAATAGCTGATTTTCGAGGCGCGTTGAATATTGGAATGTACGTTAGCCATCCGTGGGCGAAACCACGAGATGGCTATTTATTTGAAGATCGAAATCTGTTTTAATTAGCGAAGTAATCAAACAAGGTAAGACTATGGCGAAAATTACGTTTTTAGGCGGAGTGGGCACTGTTACGGGTTCGAAATATCTGCTGGAGCACAACGGAAAACAGTTGCTCGTAGATTGTGGGCTTTTCCAGGGGCCACGAGAGTTGCGGGAGAGGAACTGGCAGGACCCGCCGTTCGATCCGCACGCGTTGGACGCAATAATAATTACCCATGCCCATATCGACCATACCGGATTTTTACCGCGGGTTGTAAAGCTTGGTTACCGTGGACCAGTGATAACGTCTCGAGCCTCGGGCGATCTTCTGAAGATATTGCTTCCGGATTCAGGGAGGCTGCAGGAAGAAGAAGCCGATTACCGCAACAGGCATAATTTAACGCGCCATGATCCGGCGCTGCCACTGTATGACGAGAACGATGCGAAGGAGACGCTAAAGCTGCTTCAGCCGGTTCCGAACGACGGAAGCACGGTGCAAGTTTGCGAAGGGATCAAGGCGCATTTTCTAGTCGCGGGTCATATTTTGGGCGCGAGCCTTGTCCTGGTTGAGTTTGAAAACGCGCGGGAAAACGGCGAGCCCGTCAGATTTCTTTTCTCGGGAGATCTCGGACATTACGACCAGCCGATCCTGAACGATCCGGCGCAGCCCCCGCTTTGCGATTACCTAATGTGCGAGTCTACATACGGGAACCGTTTGCACGGCGAGGTCACTTCAGACGTTCAGCTTGCGAGAATAATAAACGAGGCCGTCGAGCGGGACGGGCCTATCCTGATCCCGGCTTTTGCGGTGGGGCGGACACAGGAGATCCTGTATATGCTCCGGGAACTGGAAGAAGAAAAGAAAATACCGGTATTGCCGGTGGTTGTGGATTCTCCGATGGCCGCACAGACCACGCAGGTTTATAACCGTTGGAATGAAGAGCACGACGAGGAATATGCGAGTATCTTGCGCCGGCAAAAACACCCGCTTCGTACAATGTCGATGACAACGGCATCGAGCCGCGACGAGTCTAAGAGGCTGAACCATATGCGCGGGGCGCGGATCATAATCTCTGCTTCGGGCATGCTGACGGGCGGGCGCGTACTGCATCACGCAATGCGTATATTGCCGGATGAGAATGCGACCCTCATATTTGTGGGCTACCAGGCGGCGGGAACGACCGGAAGGCGTATACAGGACGGCGAGCGGGAAGTAAGGATCATGAAGAATTGGATCCCGGTACGGTGCCATGTTGAGAGGGTCGAGGGATTCTCGGCGCATGCGGATTGGAAAGCGGTGCTGAGATGGCTGTCTCCGCTGACGACGACTCCGCCGAAGATGGTATTTACGACCCATGGCGAGCCTGATGCGGCCCAGGCAATGGCCGGGCATATTCAGGAGGCGTTCGGGTGGAATGTCATGGTCCCACAGTTTGAGCAGACGGTGGAGCTGACCTAGATGCGGTATACGGAGATCAGGCCATCGGCCGCGCTTGCGAGATACGTCAAGTGCTTTTGGACGCTCGAGGCGAGCCCCGCTTCGTGCGAGAGCGCGCCTGAGCCTGTAATGCCCGATGGCAGCATCGAACTGATATTCAATTTTGCCGATCCTTTTCGGCGGCATTATGCTGACGGAAGCGTCGAGGCGCAGCCGAGGAGCATAATAGCCGGGCAGATGCGCGGTTTCGCCGTAATCGAGGCTTCGGGAGCGATCGATCTTTTTGGCGTCAGGTTTCGGCACGCGGGCGCATCGCCTTTCTTTCGCTTTCCAATAAATGAATTGACCGATCAAATTCCCGATCTAAGTTTTGCCTGGGGCAAGATGGAACGTGATACCGAGGTGCGGCTGCAGGATGCGGCGTCGACCCGCGAGCGGGTGAGGATTATTGAGGAAGTGCTTTTCGGGTTTTTGGAACGTGACGGGGCTTCTGATGGAATGGTCGAGGCGGCGGCTGGGCTCATAGCGAGGAACAGCGGGTTGATCCCGATAGAAAGCCTTGCGAATTCGATGGGCGTGAACGGGAGGCGGCTCGAGCGCAGATTTCAGCAGAAACTCGGGCTTTCACCGAAGCGGTTTTCGCGCATCATTCGATTTCAGGGTTTTCTAGCCGCTGTCGGTGGCGGAAAAGAGAGCATTCTCGATACGGCCCTCTCGTTCGGCTATTATGACCAGGCGCACCTGATACGCGAATTCCGGGAGTTTTCAGGCAAAACGCCAACCGCTTTTTTTGAGAGCGAGCACAAGCTTTCCGAGGTGTTTATCGCGGCAGCCTAGTGTCGGATTTATACAATACGACCGCCGCCGCTGACCTATAGACTGGCCTTACCGTACGTTTACGGAAACTCTATAAAACAAGGAAATAAAATAATGAGAATGTTGAGGACCGGGATATTTGTGCTGCTGCTGTCGGGAATTTGTTTCGCGCAGGACGCTGCTTTTAAGATCGAGGATCTGAGCTGGATATCGGGCTGCTGGCAATCGGAAAACAAGGAAAGGAAGTCGTCGGTAACGGAATACTGGACGAAGATGGAAGGGCAGTCGATATTCGGCGTGAGCAGGACCATTCGGGGCGGAAAGCTGGCGGATTACGAGTATCTGAGGATAGTCCAGGATGAGAAGGGAATCTTCTATATCGCGAAACCGAAGGCGAACCCGACAGAGACGGCGTTCAAACTGGTGAAGCTAGCGGGTACGGAGGCGATCTTTGAGAACCCGGCGCATGATTTTCCGCAAAGGATAATTTATAAGCTGGATGGCACGACGATGGCCGCGAGGGTGGAGGGAACGAATAATGGAAAGGCGATGGGGTTCGATTTTAAGATGAGCAAGATCAAGTGTGAGTAAGGTCGAATTTGCGTCCCTTTTTGCCTCATGTTGAAAACGCTTTGTTGCGTTTTTGTTCCGGGGTGGAACACGGGCGCGGCGATGTAAATAATAGCGGGCAATGTATTTAATTGACGCGAGCGTTTGTTCCAGGGGTGGAACAAGATCAACCAGGCAAGTTTTATTCAGGATTATGTACCCGGGCGGCAAAGGCTGACCCGGGTTTTTGGTTTCTGCACGTAAAAGCCGCAATACTCAATACTTTATTTATCCGGACCTAAAAGACGCGCTAAATTAAAAAGGTTGACCGCCGATTTGATCAACTGTAGAATCACCTCAAATACATTTTGTATTTCAAACACGCTCCCTTGAGAAATAGAAATGTTGAAAAATATCCAGATCGCATTCCTCGCCCTTTTAGTCGTTGTTGGCGTTTATGGCGTCGAAGCTCAAACCCGATGCGGCGTTTTACCTCCCCTTGAAAAAGCGGCTCCGGAATCTCCGTCTGTTGCCGAACTCGATGCCAAGATCAAGGCACTTTCGCAACGCCTCAAGCTAGAGCCAAAGAATCAGACGCTTTTTTATGAGCGGGGAAGGTTGTATGCGAAAACAGGCGTGTTTGATGAGGCAATTCGGGACTTTACGCAGACGATCGAGATCAATCCGGCGCATTTTATGGCCTATCTGGAACGGGGTAATGTCTATAGCGAATTGAAGGACTCGAATGCAGCCATCCTTGATTTTTCGAAGGTGATCGAGATAAGCCCAATGTATGAAGGTGGTTACAATAACCGAGGGATTGCCTATAGCGATAAAAGAGATTACGATGCGGCAATTGTCGATCTAAATAAGGCAATCGAAATCGATCCAAAGTACGCGCTAGGCTACTATAATCGCGGAGTTCATTACTCGAAAGCGAAGGATTATGACGCTGCAATGCGCGATCTAAACAAAAGTATCGAGTTCGATTCGGGTTACGCCGCCGCATTTAGGGTTCGAAGTCGTCTCTTGTGGGAAAGGAAGCAATATCCTGGCGCGATCATGGATGCCACCAAGGCGATTGAACTAAAACAGGATGATCCGAAGGGATATGTCAGCCGAGCAACCGCATGCACGAGTTCAGGTAATCATAATGGGGCCATTCGCGACGCGAACCGGGCTCTAGAGTTAAATTCAAAGTACGCGGACGCATTTATAGTCAGGGGATTAATTTATCTCGATAAAAAGGACTTTGATGCCGCGATTCGTGATCAAACCAAGGCTCTTGAGCTGGATCCCCAAAGTGCGGCTGCATATACAAACCGAGGACTCGCATGGCGTCAAAAGCGGAACTACGATACTGCCCTTCTCGATAGCATGAGGGCGGTAGAATTAGCTCCGGAGGACGGCGATGTGTACTTTAACCGCGGACTGGTGTATTTGGATAGAAAGGATTACGGTTTCGCGATCCAGGATTTCGACAAAGCTATCGAGCTAAATCCAAAAGATGTAAATGCTCGTAAAATGCGCGACCGTGCACAAAAAGAGGCTTTGTAGTAATAGGACGCTTGCCTTATTCCGATGTCTCGCCGATTCTGAAAATCGACGTTCAACCACCTGCTGCCGCAGGTGGCCGAAGACGAGGCCCGTGCCCACCGACACTACGAGTCCGAGAACCACCGCCCAGGTGGGGACTTGTGCCGGCATGCTCGGGACCAGGAGCATGATCAGATTGCTTATGCCGATCGCGGAGAGGACGCCGATCGCGCCGCCGAACGAACTCAATACCATAGCTTCGAGAAGGAACTGGAAAACGATCGCGCCCTTGGTAGCGCCGATGGCTTTACGGATGCCGATCTCCTTGGTCCTTTCCGTCACGGACACGAGCATAATATTCATTACCCCGATGCCGCCCACAAGAAGGCCGAGACACGAGATTGCAATTGCAGCGAGACCTACGCCGCCGATGATCCCGTCAAACTGCTCAATGAATTCATCGGCCGTTTTTACGTCGAAATTATTGGGGTCGCCGTATTTAACCTCGCGGCGCTGGCGTAAAATACCCTCGATATCTTGCGCGGCTTCAACAAGCCTGCCCTCCTTCGCCTGAATTATCTGGAGAAGAAAATTACGCTGAGGCGCTACCTTTCGCGCTGTACGGTAGGGCATAAAGACCTTACTGTCTTCTTCATTTTCACCGAAAAAGCCTGTTTTACGTTTCTCGATAACCCCGATCACTTCCCAGGTCTGGCCGTTCATTCGGACCATTTTGCCAAGCGGATCGTCGCCGCCCTGGGGGAAGAGCGCGTCGGCAGCATTGACGCCGAGGACGATCACGCTGCGGCGCTGCTCATCATCCGATTCGGAGATCCATCGGCCGCAACGCAGGACGAGGTTCGATATGCGGTCGTAGTTAGCCGAGACGCCGTCGGTATCCGCCCGGCGATAGTTTTTCCCCTCATAGGTAATGTTGTCATCAAAACCGGGGCCAAAGTTTCCGATACCGGGAGCAACCAGCGCGATATCCTCGACCGCGGAGGACTGAGCCTGAATAGCCGCAGCATCTTCGACTGTTACGGGCTTACGGTTTCGCTCCTCGCGGTTATTGGTAAATCCGGTTGAGAGATGAAAAACGTAAATATTATTCGTGCCGTAGTCCTCGACTATGGCGACAATGCTCTGCCGCATACCCGTAAGAATGGAGGCCACTACGATGGCGGTAAAAACGCCGACAACAATTCCAAGGATCGTGAGAAACGAGCGAAACTTATTGGAATAGACGCTGTCGAGCGCCATTTTTACAACTTCTTTTGGTAGTGAACTCGAAAATCTCATCTGGTCAAACCTTGGTAAGAGCCACGATCGGGTCGAGGCGGGCCGCTTTCCATGCCGGATATAGTCCGGCCAAAACACCAATAATCGTCGAAACGGCCACGGACAGAACGACATAACCGGCGGTAACCGTCATCGTGAGGATCTCGAGGGCCGATATGACAATTGTTATTCCATACGCAAGCAAAAGGCCGATGATCCCCCCGACTATACAAAGAAGCGCCGATTCTATCAGAAACTGAAGCAAGATTTGTTTCTTCGTGGCGCCGATCGCCTTGCGCAGACCGACCTCGAATGTACGCTCCGTAACCGAAACGAGCATTATGTTCATCACCACGATACCGCCGACCACCAGAATGATCATGGTGATAGGGATCACAACGGCCGCGATCGCGCCGGTCAACTGGTCCATTGTGGAGTTGAACTCATCTACGTTTACCAAACCGAAAGTATCCTCTTCGCTGCCCAGCAATTGCCGCCGGTTTCTGAGCAGGAGGCGCGTTTCATCCATCGCGGCAAAGAAATCCTCTTTATTTGCGCCTTTACCGTGAAGCTGGATGCCTTCCTGCCGGTTGAATATCTGGTTGTGGAGGGTGATCGGGATGTACATATGACGATCCTGCGAATCTCCGAAAAACGACCCTCGCTTGTTTTCAACGCCGACGATCTGGAGAGGGACGCCGCGCAGCTTGATCGTTTTGCCAACGGGATTGGTGAATGGGAAAAACTTTTCGCGCACGTCGTTTCCGATCACGCAAACTTTAGCGGCCCGAATAGATTCTTCCATCGTGAAAAATCTACCCTCGCCGATCTTTTTGTCTTCGATCTCGGACATATTGGCCGTAACACCGAAAATCCGCGTAGAAGGGAAGTCGATACCGTCCTGGCTAAGATCGGCTCCGGCACCGATCTGGGCGCCGACATGTATGCATTTTTTGCAGTTGTCGCGTATGAACTCGTATTCATCCCATATCACCTTCTTGTTGCGGCGGTTCTTGCGCTCATACTCTTCTTCGGACATCGGCCCCATCTGCGCCATGCGTGTAATCATGAAATGGTTAGAGCCGAGGACCTTGGAGACCTGGTCGATAACGTAAGTTTTGAGCCCCGAGATCGACGCGCCTACCACGACAACGGCCGCGACGCCGATGATTATCCCGATAAGGGTCAGAAACGCGCGCAGCTTGTGCTCGAGGATGGACTTAAGCGCGATCCAGAATGCGTCCGAGTAAAATGAGTAAAGCTGCTGCATAATTAACGGAAAAAGCTAATTTTAAGGGATTCGAAAGCTCGTATTGACGGCAATCAATGAAAGTTACGACAAGGGTAGGGCGAAAGTTTCGGCAAAATTGACGCCAAAATAAAAAAGCGCCGTTCAAACGACGCTGTGTATTAATTGTAGTAAGGAAGAATTATCGAACGTAAGCGGACGCGACGGGGATATCTCCTGCGGAACCAGATTGTATTCCAATCCAATCCCCGTGGGACCAAAGAGCGTAATGTACTCCGGAAGATGGCCGATAGATCGCAAAATCGGTCTTGCGATCGCCGTCGTAGTCAGCGGGCTCCGGAATGTCCCCCGCTGCGCCCCAGTGGGCGTAAGAGAACTCGGAATAGTTCGACAAAACGTACCAATTGCCCTCGGACGGACGCCATGCCGCGATATCGGTCCTGCCGTCACCGGTATAATTACCGGGAACAGCTTTATCTGTTTCGAGGCCAAAAGGAATACCTACGAACTGATCATCGGAGCTCTGCAGTATATACCAGTTTACATAACCGGCTTCACGTCGAATCACCGCAACGTCAGACTTGCCGTCGCCATCGTAATCGCCTGTGACAGGCAGGTCGCCATTCTGGCCGAAATGAAGGCCCGTCCAACCGCCGGAACTAAACAGGATGTACCAATCGCCGCTCGCGGGACGGAAGATAGCACGGTCGGTTTTGCCATCGCCATCGAAATCACCGGGCGCGGGAATGTCGCCATTCTGGCCCCAATGGACTTGCTCGGTGCAATCCATCGGACCGCAATTATTGAGATAGACCTTTCTCGTACGCCAATCGCCCGCGCCGGGACGGAAAACTGCCAAGTCCTGAACGCCGTCGCCATCATAATCTCCCGGAACCGGCACGTCGCCCGCGAGGCCGAAATCGAACGATGCCTCCTGGTATACACCGTTCGTCGATCGATCACTCCTGTTAAGTATCCATTTCGCAAAACCGGTGGTCGCGGGCCGAAAAAGCGGAAAATCCGCACGTCCGTCAAAATTAAAGTCGTAATGGTTATTGGCGTTATTGATCGCGCGAATGAACGAAAATCGTGCCAAAAGGATCTGGTCGAATACAAGGGGAAAGGATGGAGCCGTTATGGGATCGTAATAAGTAGGGTCGAGAGTTCCACAGACCAAAATTCCTTTTCCGGGCTGTTCGAACAAGCCTGTGACAACCGGGTTTCCACCGATATAATCGGTTGGCGACGTTTGCCCTGAAAAGTTCTTCTCAATTAATTTGCCAGTCTCATCGTATTCAAGCAGCAGCAAGACCGTATTCCGTTGTAATTGCCCGGTATAAGAACTGCTTCCGGGACGTGCCGACCGGACAGGCGCAATTAACCAAGCCGCGACAGAGAGAACAATGTTACCGTTGTCCCTGACCAAAAGGGCTTGCGCCGTTTCCTTGCCACTGACGGTTAAGTAATCGATGAAACGAAAGTTCGGGGGGGACGTGTTTGCGGTTACGCGTCCGTCCAATCCGAATTTTTTGTCTACTTTCAACAAAATTGTTTGCGCCCTCTAAATCATATTGCCTGGTTGAAAAAATCAATGTATCGCCATTAGAAAGTCCTTTCGCATCGGCCAGTGTGAGCTGCTTGCTATCTACAGTATAGGCGAACCCCTCATTACCGAAGGTAGGGTCGGTAAATCCACCCGAATCTAGTCGAAGGAACGTCGTGACGGTTTCATCGAGATTGGGAGGGTGGTTGTAATACATTCCGAGAAGCAGTATTTTTCCATCGGCTGTCGCAATCATTTTTCGGGAGAGAACACCGTTGTCCGCGATAAAAACGAACCCATTCCCGTTAGGTCCGAACGTCGGGTCCACCGCACCGTTGGGCATTAGCCGTACGACGACCGTTACCAATTCATTGCGCCGTGACATATATCCGGAGACAACGAGTTTACCGTCCTGCTGCGTAATAATATTGGTTGCCCGCTCGTTGTCACTGCCAAGATCGATAATTACAACTCCTCCGGAGCCAAAACTTGCATCGAGTTCCCGATCTAATCCATATCGTTCGATGAACCAGTTTCCCCGAACATAGGGTGACGGAAGGTATGGATGAACATCGGTTGAACCGACTGCGACCAACTTGGCGTCCGCCTGCTGCGCCGCGTCTTCCGAACTCATCAAGTTTGGACCGTTTCCAATTTCGGTATCATTCCCGTCAGCGGAGAGCGTGATCATTCGCATGCGATTACTTGTCGGAAATTTAACCTGGCCGGAGGAATGTCGTCCAAGGACCGTAATTCCACCATCCGGACGAACAAATCCCTCGAAGCCTTGGGAAAGAGAGAAGGAATAAGGTGCTTGCGGGTTAAAGGGGTATGCTGTAAACAGCACGCCGTTTGTTCCAAAAGAGGGATCCAATTGCTGTGAAAACACCGATATTCCGGAAATAACAATTAAAATAAGAATGGAAAAATAGCGGATCTTATGGGACATAATTACCTCGGTTGTGGGATTAGTAAAAACACGTCAACCAAAAAGCCAAAAATGTTCGACGGTTGAGCGATTCCGACGCATATTTAAACTACCGAATTAGGAGACCGTCGATTCAGGAGATCTTAGAACGGATCGATACTATCACCAACCAAATAACGATTCAAGGTTTTTGGGGTAAGAAGTAAACCAAACGTGACAAGGTAAATGTTTTTGAATATTCTATTTATTGAAATTACACGATCAATTTAGCAGGAGTAACAAATTTGAGCGTCTTAGTCGATAAGAACACACGCCTTGTTGTGCAGGGCATCACCGGAAAAGAAGGGACCTTTCACACGCTGCAGATGGTCGAATACGGCACGAACGTCGTTGGAGGCGTTACGCCCGGTAAGGGCGGTTCGACCCTCGAAGGAATAGCCGTTTTTAACACGGTGGCTGATGCCGTAGGCGAAACGGGTGCTAATGCCTCGGTTATCTATGTGCCGCCGCCATTTGCCGCGGATGCCATCATGGAGGCGGCCGATGCGGGTATTCCGCTGGTCGTTTGTATTACCGAAGGAATTCCGGTAGCGGATATGATCCGGGCAAGGGAATACCTGCGCGATAAAAACACGCGGCTGATCGGCCCGAACTGCCCGGGAATTATTTCGCCGGGTAAGTGCAAGATCGGGATCATGCCGGGCCATATTCACAGGGAAGGTAGAATAGGAGTGGTATCGCGTTCGGGGACGCTCACCTATGAAGCGGTGGGCCAGCTTTCGGCCGTGGGGCTTGGGCAGTCGACGGCGATCGGCATCGGCGGCGACCCGATCATCGGTACAAACCACACCGATGCTCTCAGGCTTTTCCAGGAAGACGACGAGACGGATGCGATCATAATGATCGGCGAGATCGGCGGAACTGCCGAGGAAGATGCGGCTGCGTATGCTAAGGATCATGTGACAAAACCGATCGTAGCGTTTATTGCTGGCCAGACAGCACCTCCGGGACGGCGGATGGGCCACGCCGGGGCGATCATATCGGGCGGCAAGGGAACAGCGGCCGAGAAGATGAAGGCGCTTGAAGCCGCAGGTATTCGCGTGGTGCAGTCGCCGGCTGATATGGGCGCTGCCGTAAGGGAAGCAATAGGTTAACGTTTTTGAAAATTCGAATCAGGGAAGTGTCTGAAATAATCCCATAGGAGGACACGAGCATGGCAGAATACGAGACGTTTCTTCATCGGTGGATGGAGGAAGTATGGAATCAAAAGAGCGAGGACGCGATCGACGAAATGTTCGCCGAAGACGGTATCGCCAATGGCCTGAGCGATGCGGACGGCAATCCGCTGAGGGGCCCCGAGGGGTTTAAAACCCTGCACAGGGGTTTTCTGAGCGCGATCCCGGACCTCAATGTGAAAATCGAGGATACGGTTACCGAAGGCGATAAGATCAGTGGACGGATCCGATTAACTGGAACACACACCGGTGAAGGAATAGGAGCCATCCCGACAAATCGCCCCGTAGAATTTACGGGACTCGTTGTGGTGCAACTCAGGGACGGTAAAATAATTGAGGCATGGAATGAGATCGACTTTATGTCGCTTTATTCGCAGGTCGGCGCATTATCGCTTGATCTTACACAGGAACCTGTGAGGCAGGAACCCGCTCCTGATAATTCCAAAACGTTCCTCCATCGCTGGTTCGAAGACGTGTGGAACCAGGGCCGTGAAGATACTATCGATGAATTGGTCGCGGACGACGTGATCGCGCACGGCCTTACGGACCAGAACGGCGACAACGTGGTCGGCAAGGAAGACTTTCGAATGTTCTTCCGAAATTTCAGATCGGCGTTTTCGGATATCAATGTCGAGGTCAGCGACGTAATGCAGGACGGGGACAAGATGTCCGCGCTGACAAGGGTAAGAGCTACGCATTGCGGCGAGGGCCTCGGGTTTTGCGCGACGAATAATAATGTGGATTTTTCGGGAATCCTGATGGTCAGGCTCAGAGAAGGGCAGATGGCCGAGGTGTGGAACTATTACGATTTTATGACGATGTTCGGGCAGTTAGGCGTTTTGGCGATAAATCCACCCGCACCTGACGACCGTTCAAAAATAGCGTGATGAAATTTTCGCACTCTTTTCGCATTCCACGGGAAGACATAGACCAATTTGGCCACGTGAACAACGTGGTTTATGTAAAATGGGTGCAGGATGTCGCGCTGGCGCACTGGAAGGTTTTCGCGTCCGCCGAGGAGCAGGAGAAGTACGGTTGGATAATAGTCCGGCACGAACTCGACTACAAAAAGCAGGCGTTTGAAAACGAGGAGATCACGGCAACGACCTGGATCGGGGAATGGACCCACGTTACTTGTGAGCGTTTCGTAGAGATACATAGAGGCGACGACCTTCTGCTGAAATCGAGAACGGTTTGGTGCATAGTCGATATGGAAAAAACACGGCCGACCAAGATACCCGATGAAATAAAGAAACGCTTTCCATCAATGAAGAGCAGGTCCTTAAAAATACACTAAGTATTCGTAAATGGAGTTATTAATCCGGACAAAAGTCGAAAAACGTCTGGTGTATCATGGATCTGGAAAAGAAATGGCCGACGAAGATACCGAAGACATTTAAGGACGGTCTGTAAGATCATATGAAGTTTTGTACCAGTGCTTTCCTGATTTTGTTGACGACACTTTTTGTGGTCGCACAGGAAGAGCGTGTTACCCTCCGAGGAGTAGTGACGGACCGGAACCATGCGTCGATACCGAATGTAAGGATATCGGCCGAATCAAATCCCGGAAAGGTTTTTAGCACGATCACGAATGAGAACGGGGAATATCTGATCTCGCTTCCGAAGGGAGATTACGTTTTAAAGTATAACCCCGGTCGGGGCAACCATCTTTGGGCCGAACGGACATTGGTGGGATATATACAGGGACCCAGCTTCAAAGAGGCTTACGACATCACCGTTGCTCTCGGGATTAATTCCGAAGGTGCGATGGTCACCGAGACGGTTGCCTTTCCTGTAGAACCCGGAAAAAATACGCCACCCGCTCGGTCGGAATGCCGGTTGGTGCGGCGCGATAACGCAATTTTGAGCGGAACGGCTTTTGATATAAATGGTGCGGTGATAACCGAAACCTTGGTGAAAGCAACGAATGGAGAAAAAACGGTCTATTCCGCAAAGACGAACTCCGAAGGTGTGTACAGTCTAAACCTTCCGAAAGGTGAATATAAGATCGAATTTTTACGTCAACATTTCCGGGTTGGGGGTTATGAGAATTTTAAGGTGGACGAAGGATCTTTCGGGGAGCGAAATCTGGACATCATTCTTTTCGCGTTCGAGAATATCAATTCGATTGAAGTGTCGTTAAATCGGCAGCAATAAATATTAAATAAGGAAAGTAAATTAAATAATGAGTACATTAACATTTGGAATTATCAAACCGGACGCAGTTCGCGCCGGAAATCAAGGGGCCGTTATTCAAAAGATCTCGGACGCGGGCTTCGCGATCCGCGGGATGAAGCTTATTCACCAAACGCGCAAGCAGGCCGAAGGCTTTTACGCCGTCCATGCAGGCAAGGGATTCTTTGACGAGTTGACCGAATTTATGTCGAGCGGGCCGTGCGTCGTGCTGGCTTTGGAAAAGGAAGGCGCTGTTAAGGCATGGCGCGACCTGATGGGAGCGACCAACCCGGCCGAAGCTGCGGAAGGGACCCTGAGGAAGGAATTTGCAACGTCGATCGGCGAAAATGCCGTCCACGGATCGGATTCTGATGAGAACGCGGCTATCGAGATAAGTTATTTCTTTAGTAAACTTGAATTAGTTTAAGCGTCAATGTATAAAAAGTAGAACACTTTAGGAAGGCTGCGTCTCTCCCGCAGCCAAAACACACGGGGGTTTAGCAGTTCGAAATCCGCATATTTTTTAAGGACGAAATAACTATGAAAAAATGCCCTACCTGCGAAAGAACATTTGAAGATTCGATGCGCTTTTGCCAATCGGACGGTACGCCGCTCGTGGACGATGTTGCTGAAGCCCCTATTGATCCCTATAAGACCATTGTTTCGCCTGCCGGTGGAGGGGATCCTTTCCAGCAGGCGGCCCCGCCAATTGAAGCTCCTGTTCCTGACGGCAGCGGCGATCTTTTGGAAATGCCGGAGGCAGATCCGCTAAGGACGATGTATGTCTCCGAGGATGAGATCCGCCGTGAAATGGCTGTGGACGAGCCAGCAGAAGATCCAATAATAGATATTCCCGCGGCGGAACCTGAACCGCCGGCCCCGGAGCCGCCGAGTTTCGAGGAACCGAGCCTGAGCCCGCCGAGTTTTGGTGATATGGCGCCGCCGCCATCGCCTTTCGGATCAGCGGAGCCCGAACAGATACCCCAACCGGAACCGTGGCGCTATTCGCCGCCGGAGCAATCTTCCGAAGACGCGACCCTTATAAGCCCGGCCGTCGATATACCGTCGCCTTTTAGCGATCCCGCGCCGGAACCGGAGACTTATACTCCGCCGACCCCGAGTTACGAGACGCCCTCGGAGCCGGTTCCGCAATACGCGGAGCCCGAGCCGCAAGTAAA
>Ga0193752_1002300_pt1 | contig 14526 bp, 13 predicted proteins | sample H1c1metaG_FD_144924 | JGI IMG/M metagenome (GOLD analysis project Ga0193752, IMG submission 144924) | Soil microbial communities from a riparian zone of the East river system, Colorado, United States - H1c1 | ecosystem: Environmental > Terrestrial > Soil > Riparian zone | place: USA: East River... | reverse complement strand
AGGGCTGCGACTTCACGCCGCACGCTTCGCTCGCAAGTTCCCCGTCTCACTTGAAATGCTGAGTCGCGGCGAACTGCACCTGACCGCGATGAAACTACTCGCTCCAGTGCTCACGCCAGAGAACGCCGAGCTGATGAATATGGCGTGTCTCAAGACCAAGCAGGAAATCCAGCTGCTGATCGCAAAACATTGTCCTCAGCCCGATGTGCCCGATGCCGTGCGCCGGTTGCCCACTGCGCGTTTCGCGAACGCGAATGCGACGCGCACTGACGCTTTCACGGTCCTTGCCAACGGCGAGACTGCGGCGGCCAGGCTCCCCGGCGATAGAATCGCTGCGACACGGCTGGACGGTGTCGCAGTACTCGCCGACAGCGAGAATGCGGCGGTGAGACTCCCTGACGAAACCACATCGTTAGGATCGACTCCCGCAACAGAGGCAACACGCGCGGGTGTCCAGAGGCTGCTTAGTCCAAGTGAGCTGAGTCAGCCCACGACCGTGACGCCGAGCCTCGCGCGCTCGGACGTCGATCGAGGCGCAGGAACGAACGACCGCCCGCTGCTCGTTTCCCCGGCGCCACACCCTTCGAACCGTGAACCCGCGGTACCGATCAGCGAAGGTCGCTACAAGATTCGGTTCACCGCAGGCCAACGCGTGCGGGATTTGCTGCAGGAAGCCCAAGACCTGTTTCGCAATCAGCTGCCCAACGGCGACATCGAAGTGCTCTTTGAACGCGCGCTGGTACTGCTCGTGGCCGAACGCAAGAAGCAACTCTACGCGCAAACCGACAAGCCGCGCCGTTCATCGGACGCGACTTCGACTTCGAATCCGAACTCGCGACATATTCCTAACGCGACGAAGCGTCGCGTGTATCTACGCGACAAAGGCCAATGCCGTTTCGTGAGTCCAACCGGTGACCGGTGTCGTGCGCGAAGTCGTCTCGAGTTTCATCACATCCAAGCATTTGGGCTCGGCGGACCTCCGACCGAGAAGAACATCGTCCTGTTCTGTCGTGCTCACAATGCTCTGATGGCAGAGCGAGACTTCAGTCGCGAACACATCCAACGCTGCATCCAAGCCACTCACGCCGCGAGAACTCGGGGCTCAGCAACGAGCCCGAGCGCTCAAGCGACAACGCGACCCACGCACGCGACCGCTGACGAACTGTCTCAACTGAGTGAGCCGCACTACAAACCAACACGGTCCGGAATCGCCGAGCCGCGCGAGCGCAACGGCGGCCTCAACCAACCGCGCACAAGAAAAACAGAGTCAGAACATGGGGCTCGATGACTAGTCCAGCTGCTCCACCAACGTTTGGCGCAACTGGTTTGGCTCGTCTCGAGGATCGCGAGCAGTGTGGCTCCGGGCTGCACGGGCGGTAAGGCGAAACACTCGGCAGCGCCTGCGAACGCGACAGACAGCGGCGGTCCGACGTTCGATTTCGGGCTGCGGCGGTCGCGCTGCGACAGCCGTTGGTACCATCGCGACGACGCCAAGCAGAAGAGTGTGATGGAGAGTCAGTTTACGATGTTCTGCAACGATGTGAACGTCCCGCAGACGCAACTATTTTCGGCGTTGGTGAATCTAATTTCACGGCTCTCGAGATACGAGCGTTTAGATCCGATGCCCTGCGTTGACGTGTGATGACGCAGGCTTCTCGATGACGTCGAAAGCCCAGCGCCGAGAAACCTTCAATCACAGTCGAGCGGGTCCCCGAGAAAGTCCGCTGCGGACACTTTTGCGTTTCCGAAGGCGACTTTTCAAACATGCACATCGCGATCGTTGGTTCGTGAGCGATCACGCAAACGTGACGGAAGCTCGAGAAATACAGACTCGATCGAACGAATAACGAACTTTGTCTCTCACTCGTCCGAGTGTCTCTTGTTAGAAGCGCCGAAGCACTGAAGCGCTGCGGAGAAGACAATGATTCGATTCGTCACGTGTGGAATCGCGGTCGCCTTGATCTGTACGGGCTGTAACAAAAAGCCGGTGGTGGTTTCCGGCCCTGGCACTGATACGCTCCCCAACGCAACAGCGGGTGTCGGTAACTCCGGCAGCGGAGGTGTGCAATCAATCGACACCGGTCGCACCTCTGGCTCTGGTGGTAGCGCAGGCCGGACAGGCGGAAGCGGAGGCGGACCGTCGGCAGGACGTAGTGCGACGCAAGGCGCCGCGGGCGATCGCGCGATGCCGGGTCAAGCCGGTAGCGGCGGAAGCGATGACGGCTCGATGCCGGGCGCAGCGAACGATGGTGGCATGCAAGACGCCGCCACGGACGGCGCAATGCAAGACGCAAGCGACGACGACATGGAAGGCTCAGCCGGTGGCGGCGGCAGAGCGGGCGCTGCGGGCATGCCGCGCGCGGGTCGAGGCGCTGGTGGTATGCAAGGCGGCTCCGGCGGCTCCGGCGGCCGCGGGACGACGAGCGGTTCAGGCGGTGCGAGCGGTTCAGGTGGCGCAGGCGGCGCACGCGCAGGCACAGGCGGAGTAGGCGGTAACGCCGGAAATGCCGCACCCACGCCAAATGCAGCCTGCATCACGCTCGAACGCTGCTGCGAGATGCGCACCGGTAGCGACCGAACCGCATGTGAAGATCTGGCCGAGCCACAGAATGACGGGATGTGCCGCGGAGCGCTCGCACGGTTTTGCGCGCCGGCGCAGCCCGCGCCTCAGCCGCCGGCATGCACGACGTTGGGTGTGTGCTGCGCCGCGCTGAACGACGCGAGCGATCGAGGAGACTGCGAGCTCGTGGTTCGCGCGGCAGATGCGATGATCTGCACCGCCGCCAACACCAACTTCTGCATGCCGATGCAACCGAATCCCCAGCCCTCCGCAGAATGCACGACGCTCGGTGTTTGTTGCGACATGCTCGACGACGCGAGCGATGAACGCGACTGCCGGCAAGTGTTCGATGCGCGCGACCCCGTCGTGTGCTCCGCGGCAAACATTGCGTACTGCACGAGTCGCGTTCCGGAGCCGCCCGCGGAGTGCTCAACACTTGCAGAGTGCTGCACGGATATCGAAGACGCATCCGACCGCCGCGACTGCGAGGCTGTCGTGCAACGCGCCACTGCCAACGAGTGTACGACTGCGGCGCGCCAGTTCTGCACGCCCGAACCGCCTGAGAACCCGGCGGCCTGCACGAGGCTCGCAGAGTGTTGTGACGAAGTGACCAATGCCGGCGATCGTCAGGTGTGTGAGGTAACGGCGGGAGCGCGAAACGCGCAGGCCTGCGAAAACGAGACGGATCGCTTCTGCAACGCGGAGCCTCCACCGAGCGAGACGCCACTGCCCGCTGCGTGCGCGACCCTCGAGCCATGTTGCGAGACGCAGAGCAACGAAGACGCTGCTACGGCCTGCAACGGCGTGGTTGAAGATCGAGATGGCGCTGCATGCAGTTTCGTGACGCTCCAATATTGCTCCGCAACTCCGCAGCCTCCAGCCGCGTGCACGACGTTGGCCGAATGTTGCGCCCGGCTCTCCATTTTCGAGCGAGGCGACTGCAACGCAGTCGTGACTCAAGCCAACGCCCAGGCGTGCGAACAAGCAGCAGACGACTTCTGCCAGCCGTAGCTCAGCGTCACACTCACCAAAGTCGATGATCGGTCGGCGCAAGCGACTCCACACCGCGAGGACGCCGGTGGTTGCCGTGCCCTGCAGCTGCTAGCTGCAGGGCACGACCCAATTGCCCCCTTCCCCGCTCGCAATCGGCCACGACCCGCCCGTGGCGGCATGCGATGCACGGCGCGCCAACAAGCCGGCGCCGCGCATGAATTTTCAGCGTCGACTCTTGTTGAAAATGAAAATCAATATTAGTAAGCGTCAGAAGTCATGAAAAAGTGCATCTGGTTCCTTGCGGTATGTGCGCTCTTCGCAAGCGGTTGTGACGAGGACCCAGCTCCGGCGCGCTCCTCGCGACCTAGCTCGCAGTCGGGAACAGCGGACGCCTCTGGTTCAGAGCGCACGAAGTACATCGCGAGCAGCGTCGTCTTCGACGCCGACTCGGAGCAGACCTACGTCAGCGTGCTCGACTCGCTCGATTCGCAGGAGATCGACTACGCGAGCGCGCGAGAGTTTGCCGGGTGGTCCGACGTTTGGATCCACGAAGGCGCCGTCTACGTCTCGAGCCGAGAGGAACACACGGTCACGAAATTCTCGATCGACGACGACAACACGCTCATCGAAGAAGCTCAGATCAGCTTCGCGAAGTACGGTGAAGTCGACGTCGCATTTTGGAGCAACACATTCGTCGCGCCGGACAAGGCCTACATGATCGAAGGCACGCGCGGCTACGTGATCTGGGATCCTCAGACGATGGAGATCACCGGCACGTTCGACCTACCGAAGCTACCGGAACGCGAAGGGCTGTTGGTCCGCGCGGGCACACTCGATCGCGCCAACGTGATCCGCGACGGCAAGCTGTACCAGCCAATGTACTGGTCAGACGAGGACTACGCGAGATTCGCGCCCGACTCGCGCGTCGCCGTGATCGACATCGCGACGGACCGCGTCATCGACACGATCGACGCGCCCTGTGCGGGCCTCGACATCGGTTCGGCCGACGACGAGGGCAACTTGTACTTCAGCACCTGGACGAGCGGCGTCTTCCAACCACTCTGGGATAAAGGAAGCCCGAACTGCGTCGCGACGATTCCCGCCAGCGCAGAGAGTGCACGCGTCGCGTTCAAGTTCGCCGACGTGACCGAGGGGCGCGAGGGCTCTGCGGTTCGCAACTTTCGAGACGGGAAGCTGCTGTTTTCGGTGTTTCACCAAGAGCGCGTCGACCTGACGGACGCGGACGCCGATCCGTTCGAACTGCTCGGCGAGCGCAACTGGCGCACCTGGCTCTATGATCCGGAGACATCGAGCGCGAGCGCCGTCGAAGGATTGGATTGGAACAGCGGCGCAACTTACGTCTTCGACATCGACGACGTGCACTACGTGATGGTGCCTTCGACCAACTACGAGGCGACCCGCGTCGTCGCGTTGGAGGACGACCTGACGACGAGCACGCGTTTCGAGATGCGCGGTTGGGCGACGCGCCTCTTCGCCGTCGAGTGACCGAAGGGCAGCGCTGGAGGTTCAGAACACCTCACAGGCTCGGCAGGTTATCGATCAGCAGTTGGCTCCACGGCTCGAATCGGTGGCGTTCGGTCTTCAGCTCGCCGCTGTTGCAGCAGGTGACGCGGCCGGCGCTGCGATTTTGCTCGGGCGACCAATGCGACCGGAGCCTCGCGATGTAGACGAGCCCAAGCTGACCGTCGTGGATCAGACCCGCGAGCCGCCAGTCGACAGGTGCGGCCACGACTCTCGCGTTTTCCAACTCGCGGCGCGCCGCAAGCTCGAGCGACTCGTCGAGAAATAGCGGGGGCTCGCCCTCGCTGTAGACCGGGCCAGAGACACCGAGCGATCGCTCCGCGCGTTCATACGTGAGCCACGTGTAGTTGTAATGAACCGCGGTGTACGTCACCACTGGCAGGTACGACGAACTCTCGCGGGTCAACTCGTCAGACGTCAGCGCATGGAGCTCGACGCTGGCATAGAGCCGCTCAATCTCTTCGCGCGGCAGCCCGGCATAGCGCTGGGTCCCCACCTGCTGCAAATACTCGGCCGTGCGCACAGCGAGAATCCGTTCCGGTGTCGTTCGTTCCATCCGACCGAAACTCGCACAGACAATGCGCACGGTCGAGCCGCCGATCGAGCTCGGTTGAGCGCACCCATCACGCCCGCCGGTCGCCGTGGACCGTACCGCATCATCGCGGCCGAACCAGGATCTCGCGTTCAAAGCCAGAGCCGTGAACGCGAGTAGCCCGAGGAGCCAGGGGGCTGCCGCCGCAACTCTCTCGACCGCAGGCGGGACGACACTCGGCAAGCCGAACGCACGCGCCGCAATCAAGCCCGATGCTGCGATGCCACCGAAGGCTGCACCGGTGTTGCGGATCCAGGCGTAGTGCGCGCTCCGGCTCGCGAGCATGAGCCACGGCATCACCAGCGCGACGATTGCGAGCTGCATCGCCTCGATGCCGAGGTTGAGGCCGAGCAGCGCGAGCGTGAGTGACTGGCCGTCGAAGCCGAAGCCGAGCAGCTCGCGGGCGAACGCGAGGCCGTGCACGAGACCAAAGCCTGCCGCCACGAGCATCTCGCGTCCGGCAAACATCGGTCTCCATGCGTGCACCGCCGTGACGAGGATCGACACCGCGACCAGGATCTCGACAGGCGACGTGGGCAGCGCTGCGCCCTGGAGCGCGCCGACGAGCAGCGTGAGCGAGTGCCCGACCGTGAACGCAGTCACGATGCCACTGATCGTTTGTAGGCTGGCTCGCACCCCGCTCGCCGTCGTCCAGCGATGCCCGCGGGCGAGGAGCGGTGCGGGCAGGAGCAACATCAACAGAAACAGTCGGTGATCGGTTCCGTGCTGGATGTGAGCAATCCCAAGCTGAACGAGCGCGACGAAGCCTCGCCAGGTACTCCCCTGCATGCGGTCGATGACCAGCGTGGGGCGCTGCCAGTCACCGGCGAGCGCGCGACACGATCGCCTCACGCGAGTGATGCTCTTCGCCTCACTTGGTTCGGTCGTGCAGCCTTCTCGTCACCGCACTTCGTGCGTCTGCCGCTTACGGCGGCGGGGCCGGCTCCGGTGCGAAATAGGCCGTTTGCACGATTGGGCTTTCGTCGAACGCACGCATCAATCGAGGCCCATCGGACTCCAGAATGTGCAGCGTGTAGTAGTTGGTCAGGTCCGCCAGCGCTTCCTGGCCTGCGGCGACGCAATGGCGGCCGTTGAAGTCGCGCTCGCCATCGTGGCTCGAGGCAGCTCCCGGGAATACCGGCTCGATCGAGATCGACGGCGATGCCGCGAGCACCTGATTGATCGCAAGGAGCGCACTGTCGGCCGCGTCTGCTTTGAGCTGAACGCAGTCGAGCTCGGCCAAGTCTTGTGAGGATCGCTCGCGAGCTCGAAAGCCGATCCCGACTTCGAGTGCGAGGGTGCGCGCGCCATCGACGAACTTGAGGACGATCTGGTTCGGCACCTCGTGCGGCCGCGCGGTGAACGGGTTGATCGGAACCTTGGCGCCGGATCCGTTGCACAGGCATTCGGAGCGTGACTCGAGGGCTGCGCCGGCAGCCACGTCTGCTGCGCCGCCCGCACTCGCGGCTGCGGCGCGGGAGCCGCCGTTGCCAGCTGCAACGGCAGCGACAGTGGCGCCGGTTCCGCCGCTGACAGCTGCTACCGATCCGACCGAGCCCGAGCCGGACGGGTTCTGCCCCGAGCCTGCCGATGCTCGCGCCGCATCCCCCGCACGCCCGGCCGCTTGGCTCGAGTCGCCGACGGCTGCGAGCTCGTCGTCGTCGCCGGCAGTCCTCGCCGAGCTCCCACAGGCCGAGCCTAGGAGCGTGGCCGTGAATACCGCAGCCGCGAGACCGGCAAGGCGGCCGTTCGGAAAACTACCCTGGAGGTGAACTCGTTCGCGATTCGACATGGGTGGGTATGACTCAGAGTGGCACAACAAGGCCGGTTACCGGGGTACGCGCAAATGTCGTGCCTAGCTGCATCCAGCCCTCAAACGGCGCCGAAGACGCCAGGGCTGAGTCGATCGCGACCGGTGAACGCGCGGGCTCGAGTTCGGAATTGCTAGTGCTGCTGGCCGTCAGCATTGGACTATCGCCAGATGGCTCTGAGCTCGAAAGCTAGTGCGCGCGAGGTCGTCGATCAGCTACGGCGACAGAGTACGAAGGCGCAACGAGATGCACTTTCGCGCTACGGCATCGTCGCGCCGAGCGCGCTCGGCGTGTCCGTCGGCGAACTGAAGAAGATCTCGAAGACGCTCGGCCGCCAACACGCCTTGGCCGAAGCACTCTGGGACACGGAGATCTACGAAGCACGCATGTTGGCCGCATTCGTCGGCGAGCCAGAGCGCGTGACCGCTGCGCTCATGGATCGCTGGTGCAAAGACTTCGACAACTGGGCGGTCTGCGACCAAGTCTGCTTTCACCTGTTCGACCGCACCGCGCACGCGTGGGGCAAACTCGAAAAGTGGGCGAAGCGAAAACCTGAGTTCGAGAAGCGAGCCGCGTTCGCTCTTTTGTGGGGCCTGACGGTTCACGACAAGCAGGCCGGCGATGCGACATTCGTCAACGCGTTGAAGCTGATCGAGTCGGCCGCCAGCGACGACCGCCACTTCGTGAAAAAAGCGGTGAACATGGCACTGCGAGCGACCGGAAAGCGCAACCCAAAGTTGCGAGCAGCAGCAATGCAAACGGCGCAACGCTTGGCGAGCGCGACGAGCGAGAGCGCGCAGTGGGTCGGCCGCGATGCACTGAAAGAGTTGGGACGCCCGGCGAAGCCGAAGCCCACGAAAACCGGGCGCGTCCAGGCATAGCCGTAGTGGACACCAGCTGCGTCGTCGAATGGCCTGCTCAAGTCTCGCCCGCGATCGAGCGAACTCCTAACGCGGTGCATGCGGCCGCGAGGAGGAAACGATGCGGCACTGGGGCGTTGCGTGCCTACTGTTGGTTGCGTGTGGGGACGGGTCGGTCGCAAAGATTCGGATGACACCGAACGTCGTCGCCGGCAGCTCCACCGCACAGTCGACCCAGGGAGACGTCAGCGGGACTGCGTCTGCGCTCCGGATCGGTTCGACGAGCGCGACTAGGCTCCAGAGCCTCAAGTACTACGTGACATCGATTCAACTCTGCCAGTGGATAGAGCAGATGGGAACCGGTTTCAGTGCCGCGGAGGGCTGCATCGCGTTGTACGAAAGCCCAGACACATCTCCGAGCTACGACGACTACACAGTCAGCGCAGCGGAGCACGACGACGCGCCGGGCCGCTTCGTCGACTTGATGACCGCCGAAGGCCAAGCGCTGCTCCGGCATCCCAAGACGCTCGAGATACCGGTCGCGGACCCGGACGCAAAAGAGGGTGACAAGCCGCACTCGCAAGCGGGCGTGTATCGGTTCGGTCTGATCAACTTTTATCGACCGATCCGCGTCACCGCCGAGTTTCCGATCGTGGATGGGTCGGGAGACTATTTCCGCACTCGCGCCGTGACGAAAATTGACGAAGGCCGCACGTCGGACGGTCGGTTCAACACGGCGCGTGTCGAGATCGGCGATACGTTGTCCGGGCCGACCGAAGAGACGGTGTACATGCTCGACAACGGTGGAGCGCTGTTCACCTTTCAGAAGCCGTTTGCGATCACGCAAGAAGACGTAGATGCCCAAGCCGAGATCAAAGTGGATCTCGTGTTCAATCCAGAAAACTTCGGGCAGGCATTCGAGACGTCCGGCTGCGACGCGAACCAGGGCGCGAAGATTTGCGATCCGACGAACGGCGTCGTCATCGACATGCCGTTCGTACGCATGAACCCCGTACCGCGCAAAGCCGGTGAGAAGACGCGCAAAGAAACCTATCTGATGGACTACGACACGGCGTCCAAGCTGCGGATCGAGCTGTACTACAACGATGCCGACGACGAGGCGAGCATCCAAGGCGTCGACACCGCCGTCGTCTACACGGCGATGGCCACCCAGCCTAACAATAAGGTCATCGCGAGTGACTTCGTGTCACAAACCGGCAGTGTGACGTCAGACGACGCGAGTGTGACCTTGATGGATTGGAAGCACGACTCCAACCTCGAGGGACTGCGGCGAAGACACGACGGCACCGTGACGATTCACTGTTTGTTCGCCGGCACGCTGTGTCCGAGCACGGGTGGAACGGTCACGCGCGACTACACGTTCGTCGGCGACAGCATCGTTTCGACAGACTGAGTCTCGACGTCACTCGCACACGAAGTCCACGCAGCGCGTGAGCTTGCAAGTTGCGGTTTCGTCGGGATACAGGGTCGCGCAGTCTGCGTCTTCCAGACACAACAACCCATCGCAGCTGGTGGGCAGTGGACCGAATAGGCCGCCAAACGGGTCGTCCTCGGCGGGTCCTGCATCTGCGACGGCCGCATCCGCGTCCACCCCGCCGTCGGTTCCGCCGCTGCCAGCTGCAGTCGAGCCACCCGCACCTGCAGCCGAGCCACCCGCACCTGCAGCCGAGCCACCCGCACCCGCTGTCGAGCCCGCTGTTCCTGCGCCACCTGCGCCCGCTGCGACCGCGCCCGCGGAGCCTTCCGTTCCGGGTCCGCCGCTGCCAGCTGCAGCCCGTCCCCCGGAACCAGGATTGTCGACGGGGCCGATCGACGGAGTTCCGCCTTGCCCAGCGATCGCCATTGAATCCGCAGGTTTTTCGCCACCACACGCAGTGATGGAGCCGACCGCAAACGACCCGATCAGTCCGCACACGGATATCCACTTCGACAACGCCATAGACTTCACCCTCGGCAACTGGTCGCGCGGAGCACAGCGCGAACGCCTGCATACCGAGTGGCAAGTGCCGATATGATCAGCTCGCGCCGATCGCTGATCAATTCACGACGCTGCAGGATTGCGAGTCGTAAGTCGCGCGCCCGGATCACTTGCGGCCACTACGCCTTGAACGTGTCGTAACGGCTGGCGTTCCTCGCGAGCCGTGCCTCGAGCGCGTTCCGCTCCTCGGCCGACATCGGCCCGAAGCTGCGACCTGCTTCGAGGTTCGCACGCACCTCTGCAATCGAGGAACAACCGATGATCACCGTGTCAGCCCAGCTCGCGGCGTAACGGATCAGCTCTTGCGCAGATGCAGCACGATCCTGCAGCAGCTGGCCCGCCGCCATCACCTTCATCCCGATCACACCGACCCCACGCTTGCGCGCTTCGGCCACCACGGTCGTCAAGAAAGGCTGGCGGCGCGGATCGGCCGGATTGATCGGACACAACACGGTGTCCACCGGATAACGGCGCATCGCTTCGACCAAGATCGCGGGATCGTGATGACCGGTAATTCCGACCTTGTGCACGCGACCGTCAGCGCGCGCGCGCTCGACCGCTTCGATCGCCCCGCCCTTCCCGAAGATTTGGTCGAGCTCCTCCGGCTCGCGCAAGTCGTGCAGTTGCCACAGATCGAGATGATCGGTTCCCAGCTTGCGCAAACTGGCATCGAGCAACCGCAGCGCACCATCCCGATCGCGTGCGTGCGTCTTCGAAGCCAAAAACACACGCTCACGCGAGCCCGGACCTGCCGCGCGAAACGCTTCGCCGTAGTAGTCCTGACTCTGCGCGTAGGCGGGCGCGGTATCGCAATAACGCACGCCGAGCCGAAGAGCCTCGAGGATCATCGGCACCGCTTCACCACTGCGGCCGACCGTTCGCAGAATACCTTCGCCGCCGAGCGAAACCGGCTCGACGAGTACCTCGCTGCGACCGAGCTTTCTGAGCACACTCGTGGGGTCTGCGGAGACAGGCCCGTCTGGGTTGGTCATGGGTGCAGAGTACGCGCCGGGCAAGCAGCGGCCAAGCTCGAGGCCGGAGACACGCTCCTCGTCACGTGCAACTACCTGAATCCCTGGCCACGCATCGCGTAACTAGCGTTCGACGCAGGCGCGCGACAGCGAGACGCGATCCGTCGCGGTGAGATTCTCACACGTGGCTTCGCACGCGATCAGTGGATAGAAATCGTCGAGATTCGCGACGTAGAAGCCGGCATCTCGCGCGCACGCCGAGGCGCTCGACAAAATGGGAACACGACGCTCAGTCCCATCGGACGCGACTATCACGACCGCGGAATCGGACGCGAGCATCCAGCCTGACTGCCAGCGAAACGCGCACGGCTGCGCCGTCCCTCGCACTCTTTCGAGTGCTGACAAGACCTCGCCATCCGCCGGTGTCACCCCGATCGGGATCGGCACGGTACCGCCCGCGAGCGCGAGCGGGCCAGGGCCTGTCAGCGAGCTGAATCCAATCACGTAGGTCTCGATCGAAGGCATCCCTTCGTAAGCCGCGCGAGCGAGTTTTTGCGCTTCGCCGTCGTAGTCTCCGGCCAGTGCATCACAGGCGCCCGGCGATGCGTCGGTGAGCAGCACCACTGCCACACGTTCGGCGGGGTTCTCGATCGCCCATCTGAGCGCATAGCGGAGCACACCGTCCAGTGCGGGCACCGTCGACGTCGTCACGACGCCCGTCGGGAGTGCTTGCAGCAGCGCCTGCCGATTGTCGGCGAGCGGAGCGATCGGTACGACCGGGACGCTGTACGGCTCCGCTTCACAGACCTCATCGAACCGCTGCAATCCGATCGCGAGGCCGCTCGCCTCGGTGTTCTGCAGGAACTGCACTAGGCCGTCGTTCAACGCAGGCCACCATGGCGCAAGCGAGGCCGAGTCGTCGACGACCAGGATGAGGTCGACCTGCATCCTCGAGAGCTCGTGCAGCTCTTCGCTGCAGACCGGACCCGCGTCGGGGCTGCAGCCACCGGCGGCGCACGCATCGAGTGTCTGACCGGCATCGAATGTAACACCGGTATCGACGCTGCAGCGTCGCTCGTCGCAGCCCAGGGATCCGGACCCACCCGATGCACAGTCGGTGGGACACAGCCCACCGATTGTCGCGACGTCCTCGCACCCGTATAGCGTGCCGAGCAGGCAAACGAGTGTGGAGGCGAGGACTCTCATGTCGTTATCAGCGCGTGGCCGTCGCAGGGGCCTTCGCCGCTGGCTGAACTCGCTTCCAAGTCTGATTCTGTCCGAGCAATGCAATACCGAGGTAGCCGCGGATCTCGACCGTATTGCGGTCGACCACTTCCATGTCGATCCGATAGGTCTTCCCGTCGCGAGGATTGTACACGTACCCGTCGGCGTACTCGCCGTTGCCTTCGTACTTGAGTTTCCAGATGATGATGATGCCGACGTTCGAGCGCGAGCGCTGCTTCGGGTTCGGATTGTTGATGTCGTGGGTCGGATGATCATTCGACGGCTTTTCGGGAACGCAGCAGGTGGTCTTCCCGAGAAACGTGCCGTCCGACGCTCGCTTCATCAGAATCCGACCTTCGTTCTTCTCCGTCCACCACTCACCGAGGATTTCATCGCCCGGCGCCGGCTTCGTCGCCCGCACCGCGGCCGAGGCGTCCTGCGCGTGGCCACGGAATGCCGCAGGCGCGAGTGAGACCACGACGACGGCCGAAACTAGAAACCACAAACTCCGTCGAGACTCCGTACCTGCCATGGCTCCTCCAGGATGTGCACGCGGCGACGCCGCGGCGTGCGTAAGGACTACTGCCGGCGGCGCGCTACAGCTTGGGGCCGAGTGTTTGCCGAAGCGGTCAAAAGGCCATCAGTTTCGGATCTCCGAGTGAACGGAGTGCCGGCATGAAGTTTCGGCAAAAAACATTGAAGGATGCAGCCGCGGGCGGCAGTAAACCGGCCGCGCAGCTCTGAGCGGCAGGGATACGCGTGACGGGGGCTAGCGCTCGCTTCTGAGATTGGCGTGAAGGAAGGGCGCCAACCGTGCAGGTAGCGGACATGCGGACGCATGTCGCGACACTTCTCACGGCTTTCCTACTCGCGGGCACGAGCGCCTGTGACTTCGAGCGCGACATCGTGGCGCCTGGCTACTACGGGCAAACGGCACAAGCTGGAAGCACGGCGACGCCTTCGTCTTCCGCGGGCGCGGGCAGCTCGTCCGTGGGTTCAACCGCTGCGGGAGCGGCGGGCACCGGACCGCAGGCGATGGGTGCTGCAGGCTCCCCCAACGACACAGGCAAAGCGGGTGCTGCCGGTGGCGCGGGGCGCGCGGCGGGCGCTGCAAGCGGACCGAGCCCCAACGGGCAGACGGCGGGCACGCTGGCTCCCGCGGCGGATTGTGATCTGAGTGGTCGCTGGCTGACCACGCTCCATCAGGTGACAGATGGGTTGGGCCAGCTGCAATACAACCACAAGTTCATCTACTACGAGATCGAACAGTCAGGTGACACATTCACGATCAAGAAAGGCATGCAGTGCCTCAACGACACGATCGCCGACGGCGACTTCGCGATCATGGGGAACTTCTCGGGCGCGTGGCCCTCAGTCATGCGCAAAGTCGTCTACGCCGGACGCAAGGGCACCAGCGCCAAGGCCGCAAACGGTTGCAAGGTCGATCTCGCGAAGCTCTACACGATTTACGGCGCGACTGTGCCGCACTACCTCGACCCGTCGGTCCCGCTGCCGAGCGTAGATCAAAAAGCGACGGACACGACGCCCGGTTGGGAGGACTGGGATGGTGACGGAAACCCAGGGATCACGGGGATTCTGACCGGCACCGTGACGGGGAAGGTCTTCGTCGCGACGCGCGAGTGGACACAGCTGTCGGGGACCGTCCCCAACGTCAGCTCGGCCTTCGAGTTGCCGTTGATGTGGGATCAAGAGCCAAACGTCATGGCGTTCGACGGCTCGCCGTTTCTCGGTTCCGAAGCCGTGCGCGCCGCCGATGCGAAGCTGCACTTCGCACAGTTCGTGCGGCTGAAGCCGGATCAAGCCACCGGCGACGACGACGCCATCTGCAAGAGCCTCCGCGAGCTTGCACCCACGCTGACGCCTAAAGCGGCTGGGATGTGACGTAGTCGTATGTCCAACGCACGAAGTCGATTCATCGCCAGCGTGGCGATGGCCGCGCTGATCATTGTCGTA
>Ga0193752_1002299_pt1 | contig 14526 bp, 7 predicted proteins | sample H1c1metaG_FD_144924 | JGI IMG/M metagenome (GOLD analysis project Ga0193752, IMG submission 144924) | Soil microbial communities from a riparian zone of the East river system, Colorado, United States - H1c1 | ecosystem: Environmental > Terrestrial > Soil > Riparian zone | place: USA: East River... | reverse complement strand
TCCTCGTTCGTCGGCACGACCATAACCGATATCGGCGAGCTTGCATCGCTCACGATGCCGCCGGTTTTTCGACCGTGTTGCTGATTACGCTCCGGATCCAGGCGCAGGCCTAGAACCGCCAGCGACTCCACCGCGCGCGAACGCACGGGCGCTGCATTCTCGCCGATGCCTCCGGTGAACACGAGCGCATCGAGCGACGGCAATGCTGCGCACAATCCGAGCACCGCTTTCGCCAGCCGATAGCAGAACACATCGATCGCCAGCTTCGCCCGCGGATTGCCTGCCGCTTCTAGCTGCAGCAGGTTTCGCATGTCGTTGCTCGCGCCGCTCAAGCCGAGCAGACCACTCTGCTTGTTCAACAGGTCCGTGACCTGCTCGAGCGTCATACCCGCATGCTCGACGAGAAACTGGTGCAGGTTCGGGTCGACGTCGCCGCTGCGCGTACCCATCACCAAACCTTCGAGCGGCGTGAGGCCCATCGTCGTATCGACGCTCTTTCCGCCGCGGATCGCAGCCGCGCTTGCGCCGTTACCGAGGTGCGCAGTCACGAGGTTCAGCGACGCGAGCGGGCGCCCGAGCAACTCGGCAGCGCGCTCCGAAACGTAGCGATGACTCGTGCCGTGAAAGCCGTACTTTCGAACTTTGTACTTCTCGTAGAGCTCGTACGGCACCGCGTAGGTGTACGCCTGGGGCGGTAACGAGTGATGAAACGCAGTGTCGAACACGGCGACCTGCCCGAGCTCGGGTAGCCGCTTCAACGCGGCGCGAATCCCGATCAAATTCGCTGGGTTGTGAAGCGGCGCGAGATCCGAGACCGCGTCGATCGCCTTGATCGTGGCGTCATCGAGCACGACGCTTTCAGTGAACGCTTCGCCTCCGTGCACGACGCGATGGCCCACCCCTGCGAGCGGGACCTCCGGCAGTTCCTTCAGCGCGGCATCGAGCGCGGCTTCGTGACCCGCGCCCGAGAGCGCGATCGTGCGGGGTTTTTGATCCTTCGCACCCTTCGCGTCCTTCCCAGTCACGACCAACCGCGCGTCGCTCGTGCCGAGCCGCTCACCCAGCGCGTGCCACGTCGTCTCACCCGATTTCGGCTCGAGCAGCGCGAGCTTGATCGACGAGCTTCCGCAGTTGATGACGAGGACGTGAGCTGACATGCCGTCGCGCCTTTTGTAGCGCGCGACGGCCGCCTTCGCTATTCCTCGAGCTCTACGTTCCAACTCTGCAAGAGCTTCGTGACGTCGGCGCGATCGAGCGCGCCCGGCGACGAGAGCTGCAGGTAGCGCTTGTACGCCGTCACGGCCGCCTTGCGATTGTTTCCAGCCCGCGCAACGTCGCCCAACAGGCGATATGAATCGGCGAGCCAATACGGCGGTGGATCGATCGGATCACCAATCTTGATCGCCTTTTCGAGCGCCTCGGCGCCTGACCCGCGCGTCCCTTGGTCGAGGTTCACGCGGCCGAGCTTGTACCACCACTCGCCCCGCGAGGGGTCCGCAGCGAGCGCAACTTGATACGTCGCAATCGCCTGAGGCAGCTGCCGCAGCTCGTCGTAACATTCGGCCATCAATGCGTGCGCTTCGACGCGCTTCGGGTTCAGCTCGAGTGCACGCGCCGCGTCTTTCAACGCATCTTTGACTGCACCGCTCCGCAGCCGCACCGCACCGCGCACCCAATACGCATCGCCCGACTTGGGATCGCGATCGAGCGTCGCCTCGGCTTCGTCGAGCGTGCGTCCGAGGTTGTTCATCTCGAGCGCCGCCCGCGCCGCATACAAGTGATACGACGCTTGCGTGCCATCGAGCGCGAGCGCTCGGTCGAAGTGCGTGAGCGCGTCAGGACCACGACCGCGCGCAAACGCGACGCGACCGATGTAGTACTCCGCATCGGCCGAGTTCGGGATGTCGTGGATCACCTTGTCGAGGGTTTGCTCCGCCGCCTCCAGCTGCCCGCTCTCGACCTGCGCCGCTCCGAGCCGCAATAGCAGCGACGTGTCCTTTGCGTCCTTCTCGAGCGCAGCGCGATAGTTCTCGACCGCCTTGTCGAAGGAACCCTGCGCTTCCAGCAACTGACCCCGCTCGAGCGTAAGCCCGGCGTACTGCGGGTCGCGCGTCGCGATCGCGTCGAACAACACGCGGGCGTCCTCGAGATTGCCCGCACGCCGCTGCGAGACCGCTAGACCGAACTTCGCGTCGAGGTCTTGCGGATCGAGCTCGATCGCACGCTTGAACTCGTGCATCGCACTGTCCAAGCGATTGCGCGCGAGCTCGGACTGGCCGAGCATGCGCCGCATCTCGGCGGTCTCAGCGACCTTCGTCGCGGCATCGTTCAGCGTCTCCGAAGCCTTGTCCGGCTGGTTCTGCTTGAAGTAGTACTGCGACAGCGCGAGGTAGCCGGCAAACGTATCCGGCGAGAGCTCGATCGCCCGCTTGTACAGATTCTCGGCGCTCACTTTGTTCCCGAGCAAGTCTTCCGCCTGGCCCATCGCCAGCGTGACTTCAGAGTCGTTCGGGCTCTCGTTCAGCAGCTTTTGAAGGTTGGCTTTCGCCTCCGGCGCGCGCCCCAGGGCGAGCTCGGCGCGACTCTGACCGAGTCGCGCTTCGGCTTCGGCTTTGCGACCGGTGAGCACCGTTCCACCCGGTGTCTTCTGCGCGATCGTCAAACCGGACTCGAAGCGTGCGAGCGCGTCGTTGAAGCGGCGTTCGCGCAACATCACGCGACCGGATCCGAGGAGCGCTTCGACCAGGTACGGGTCGGCTCCGAGCGAGTCTTCGTAGGCTTTGCGCGCGAGGTGCAAGCGCCCGCGTTGCTCGTGAATATGGCCGAGCAGGCTGTAGCCCAGCGCTTTGGCGAGCTTCGAGGCCTGCAAGTACTGATCGTCGAGCGGCTCCTGGCCGAGCGCTTGCCGCAGCGTTTGCACGGCGCGCTCCTCTTTGCCCGACTTGAAGAGCAGACGGGCATCCGCGATGTGAGCCTCGGCGTGCAGCGGCGAAAGCTTCAGCGTGTCATCGATCGCCGCACGTTGCGCCGCCTCGTCCGTGCGAGCCAGCGCGACGCGTGCGATGCCCCACTGGGCGCGCGCCGCACCGCCGAACTTCCGCGCTTGGCCAAATGCCTTGTCCGCTTCCGGCAACTTGCCCTGACGCAGCGCGACTTCGCCCGCGAGCAGGTGCGCATATGGATCGTTCGGTGACTGCGCGAACGCTTCACCGAGCCGCGATTCGGCTTCGCGATAGTCGCCCCGGCGAGCTGCATCGGCTGCCCGCGCGAGCGCCATCCCAGGCGCGATGCCGTGACGCTCTTCGACGCGGCGCAGGATCGCCGCGACGTGGGCGGAGCTGCTCGTGTCCGCGCCGAAGCGTACGAGGTACAGCGCTTCGTGCAGGAGCGAGCGCGTGAGTAGCTCGCGATTCAAACCCGCTTGATGCCGTGATTCGCCGAGATCTTTGAGCGATCGGCGCACGCCTTTATACGTGTCGTCCGCTGCGGCCTTCTCCGCGCGTTCGATCGCCTCGCGCGCGAACTTCGGATTTGCAGCTTCGGGCAAGTATTGCTCGAGCACGTAGATGCCGAAGAAGCCGTAGTCGGTGAAGCCGAGAGCAGCTCCGGCACCACCCAACACGACGAGAAATACCGCGACGCCGATCAGGACGTGGACGGCGCGCTTGCCCTTGTCGATCGGAGCGGTGACGTCCTCGCCACGCTGACGCCGCAAGATCTCGGGCGGAAGCGCAAAACCTTCGCCCTCGCCTTCCGCGATGCCGAACTCCATGCTGTCGTCGGCCGTCTCTTCGAGACCCGCTTCGCCGTAGGCATCGCCGTCGCCACCGCGTAACGCTGGCGGCAAACTACCGAGATCCATGCTGGCGTTCGGATCGTGCTTCAAGCGCACGAGGTCGTCGTGCTGCACGTCGTCGAGCCGCATCTCGTCGTCCGAATACGGCGGGATCGAAGAGCCGAGTTCGAGATTTCCAAAACTCGTCTCGTCTTCCATCCGCGTCTGCGGGAAGCCACCGACCCCGAGAAACGTCGCAGCTTTGGGCGGCACGAGGTCCGCTCCCGCGCGCGGCGGTGGGAGCTCGATATCGCCAAAGTCATTGGATGGAGGACGACCGCGACCGCCCGGTCCATCCGGCAGCTCGAGGTCACCGAAGCTCGCTTCCGCTTCACCGGACATCGAAAACGCTTTTGGAATCGGGAGATCGAGCTCGCCGAAGCCCGCACCCTTCGCGGTCGGCAGGTCCATCACGCCGCGCATACCCGGCAGATCGGAGATGCCGACCGGGGCGGGAAGATCCGCGATCGTCTTCGGTGCAGGCAGATCCACCTCGCCGAAGTGCGCGGGGGACGGCTTGGGCGCCGGCAGATCGAGACTGCCCTTGGGCGTCGGGAGGTCCAGGAGATCGACTTCGCCGAAGCCGGCATCCGTATTCGCCGGCTTCTTGAGCGCGGGCAGATCGGTCTGCTTGAGCGCCGGCAGATCGATCATCGGCGGTTCGGCCTTCGCAGCCATCGGCGGCCGCGGCGCGGCAGCCTTCGGTGCCGGCAGATCGATCATCGGCAGATCGGGTACTGCTTGCCGCGGCGGCGGAGGCGCGAACGGCGGCCGCGGCGCAACAGCCTTCGGCGCTGGGAGATCGATCATCGGCGCTTCGGGCGCGGCAGCCTTCGGCGGCGGCGGTGCGAAGGGTGGCCTCGGCGGCGCCGCTTTCGGAGCCGGCAGGTCGATCATCGGCGCTTCGGGTGCGGCAGCCCTCGGCGGCGGGGGTGCAAATCCAGGCTTGGGCGCGACGGCTTTCGGCGCCGGCAGGTCGATCATCGGCGCTTCGGGCGCGGCCGGTGGGGCAGCCTTCGCCGCGGGAGCGAACGGCGGCTTGGGCGCGACAGCCTTGGGCGCCGGCAAATCGATCATCGGAAGGTCGCTCAGTCGCGCTGCAGCTTTCGGAGCAGGCAGGTCGATGTCGACCATCGGCGGCGCTTTTGCGGCCGGTGCCGCGGGCGCACCAAACTTCGGACCCGGCGCTTGCAGCTTCGGCGCAGGCAGATCGATCGGCGGCTCGCTCAGTCGCGGGGCAGCCCTCGCATTCGTATTCGAGTTCGGAAACGGGTTCGGCGCGGTGGCTTTCGGCGCCGGCAGATCCACGAACGGCAAGCTCTCGTCGGTCGCGAGGTCCGGAGCCGAGCTCGGCCTTGCATGCGGTGAGACGACGGGCGCCGGATTGCTCATCGCGACTTCATGCGCCGGACTGCGCGCGTGACCGACCATCGTCTGCTTCGCGTTTCCGCTGCCGAACGCGGAGGCGGTCGTCACGGCCTTCTGCGACATCGCTGCGGTTGCGTGAGGCGGTACGCTCGGCACACCCATCGCGCCCTTGGGCAAACCCGCGGCTGGAATGCGCGGCGGCGGTGGGGCTTTCGACTCGGGGCCCGGCGGAGCGAGTGAGCCCCACGGAACGGCTGGTTTTGCGGCAGGTTTCAATGCCGGCAAATCAGCATGACTCGAGTTGGCACTCCCCGCGCTATTCGCACCCTCGGGCACGGGCGCAGCCACGCCCATCATCGTTCCGAAGCCAGTCTTCGCGGCGGGCGCTGCATTTTCAGTCGACGTGTTGCCGAACAGCGTCTTCTTGAACGCTGATGGAACACCCGGCCCCGCCGGTGATGCAGGTGCAGCTGCAGGCTTCGGCGCACCGAATGCAGATGCAGCTCCTGTCTGCGATGCCGGCTTCGCTTCGGTCGCGGCTGGCTTCGAGAATGCCGAGCCCGCTGCTCCCATCAACGTTGCGTTGGGTGAGGCAGGTTTGGGTGGTGCAGCCGATAGCGGCGAGTCCGCGAGCATCACGCCGCCATCCTTGGAGATGACGAAGCTCGTGCTGCATTTCGGACAACGCATCTTCATGCCCGACGCGGGAATGCGACGCTCGTCCACATCGTACGGAGACTTACACGATACGCACTCGACTTTGATCATGGACGACCGCACCGCTCTGCTGACGCCGCGTGTCCTACGCGGCGCGTTTCGAAGAGACGCAATCCCGAACGGCTGCACGCTTCACGGCCTGCGTATTTCGCGGGACATAGGAGCATGAATGCTCGGGCAGAATAACATCGTCCACCGTGACTCGATATGCAGTTGCTTGACTGTGCGCGTGGCTGACAGCTACATCTGTGTTCGTGAAACACACGGTGACACTCGAGATCGCAGGGACGAAGTTCCGCCTGATCGCCGATGCCGATGAACAGCACCTCGCGGAGTTGGCGGGCATGGTCAATGATCGCGTCGCCAAGTTGGGGGGACCAGGTCGTGCGACTGCAGCCCAAGTGCTCGCGCTCGTGGCGCTCGGGCTTGCGGATGATCTGAAGAGCTCGGAGAAAAAGCTTCGCGAAGTCGACCAGCTGGCGCGCACGACGATCACGCAACTGATCGCGCGGATCGATCAGCGGCTCGTGCAGGACCAGCCGAGCAACATCACCGAGTCTGCCGAATTGCCCGAGCTGCAAAAGAGCGATTCGTGACGCCATTCTGCCGCTGTAAGTGCGTGTGCCGCGGTGAGCGGCGTGCGGCGATCAGCGGCCGAGTCGTCGCATGACCGACACGCCCGATACGCCCGACACTCAAATGAGCGAGGACGAGAAGATGCAACTCGTCCTGCGCACGTACGCGAAGCGCGAGCTGCGCACGCGCATGAAGGCGGTCCGCAATTTACTGCCGGACTCGGCCGCCGCGGCGCGGTCCGCCCGTGCGTGCAACGCGGTCTGTGCGCTGCCGGAGTTTGCGTCCGCTGGCATCGTCGCGGGTTATCTCGCAATGCGTAAAGAGCTCGACGTGAGCGCGGCGCTCGCGTCTGCCGCTGAGGGCGGCAAGCAAGTCGTATTGCCGCGCATTCAGGACGAGGGCGGGCTGGCGTTTCATCTGCACGTGCCTGGGCAGCCACTCGTGGAAAACGATTGGGGCGTGCTCGAGCCGGATCCAAGCTGTGCGACAGTCGCGATCGCCGAAATCGGTCTGATGCTCGTGCCTGCGCTCGCGCTCGACTTGCGGGGTTATCGCATCGGGTACGGGAAAGGGTTTTACGATCGCGTATTGCCGCAGCTCACGCACGGGCGCGCGGCCGGCGTGGTCTACGACTTCCAGCTGCTCGCCGAAATTCCAGACGAAGCGCACGATCGGCGTGTGCACATCATCGTCACGGACGCCCGTAGTCTTCCGGCTCAGTGAACGGTGTCTGAGCCAGGCTGCGGCGAGTCGGGCGTCAGCGAGGCATTTTCGTGCGCGGCCACGTCGCCACCCGCTTGCTCTTCATCCGTAGCGAGCGCGTCGAATTCCACTGCCGCTTCCAGCTGCTCTTCGTTGCCTTCGCTCGCGATCTGCGGGTCGCCCGCATCGAACGCGTTCTCGAGCGCGTCTTCCTCGCTGCCTTCGGCCGTCGGCGCAGCACGCGACAAGTGTTCCACGATCGCGCGCGCTTGCCGCAACGTCGCTCCCGACGCTTGCAGCTGCTCGACGCTCGCCGCCGACACAGCCTCCATCGAGCCGAGCTTCTTCAGAAGCGCAATGCGAGTCTTTTTTCCGATGAACGGAATGTCGTCGAGCTGCGTCCGCAACCGCTGGCCTTTGCCGAGCCGAATGCGAAGCGCGTTACTGACGCGATGCGCTTCGTCGCGCGCTTGCGACAAGATCCCGAGCGCGTTCATGGCCGAGCGAACTTCGACCGGATTCAAACGGCCTGGCGTGTACACGCGATCGACGAGCTCCGCGCCGAGCGCGTTCTGTTTCTCCTTCGCGAGCGCCGCGACAGGCAAACCCGTCAGCTCGAGCTCGGCCAACACGGCCTGGGCAATGCCGAGCTGGCCGCGGCCGCCATCGACCACCAGCAGATCCGGCAGCTCCCAGCCTGCTTCATTTGCTTTGCCGCGCTTGAAGCGCCGCGTGAGCGCCTCACGCATCGCACCGTAGTCATCACCGCCCGACACGCTGCGAATGTGGAACGAACGGTAGTGCTTGCGATCGGGCTCGCCATCCCGAAACGCGACGATCGCCGCGACAGTCTCTTTGCCACTGGTGTGCGAGACGTCGATGCACTCGAAGCGACGCGGCAACTTGGGTAAGCCCAAACGTTCGGCGATCGTGCGCAAACGCGTCTCGAGGTCTTCCTGCGCGCGAGCCTTCTCGCGAAACGCGTGCGCCGCGTTTTCCATCGCCATGCGCAGCAGCTGCGCTTTGCTCCCGCGCTGCGGCCGCGTGAGCGACACCTTGCCGCCGCGCTGCTCACTGAGCACTTCGGCGAAACCGGCTTGGCCTTCGATCTCGGTTGGAATCAGCACCTCGTCCGGCACGAAGCTGCCGAGGTGGTAGTACTCCGCGACAAAGCCTGCGATCAGCTCGTCGTCGGGCAGGCGCACGTCGCGCAAGTCGAACGTGCGCACTCCGGTCACGCGACCGTGCCGCACCATCAATACGGCGAGCTCCACTTTGTCCGCTTGGCGGAAGTAGCCGAACACGTCTTGATCGGCGTCGCGCACGATCGCGACGCGTTGTGCTTCGCGCGCCGAATCGACCGCACGAATCTGGTCACGATAAGTGGCTGCCACTTCGTACTTGAGCTGGCTCGACGCCTCGTACATCGCCCTTTGCAGGTGGTTCACGAGCTCGTCGTGACGACCTTCGAGAAACAGCCCGACGTTGCGTGCTTGCGCCGTGTATTCGGCCTTGTCGACGTCGTAGACACACGGCGCGAGGCAACGCTTGATCTGATACTGCAAACACGGACGCGTGCGCGCCTTCATCTCCGTATCGGTGCAGGTCCGCAGCTGGAAGTGGCGATTCACCACGCGCAGCGTCGCGCGCGCGCTCGTCGCGGAGTGATACGGCCCGAAGTACCGCGCCCCATCCTGCTTCGGCCGGCGCACGACTTCGAGCCGCGCCCACGGCATTTTTTCGTCGAGCCGCAGCGACAAGTACTCTTTGTCGTCGCGCAGCTTGAAGTTGTAACGAGGCTTGTACTGCTTGATTAAGCCGTTCTCGAGCAGCGCGGCTTCTTTTTCGGAGGCAGTGACGAACGTCTCGATGTCGCCGAGCTCACGCTCGAGCCGTTCGATGAAGTAGCGCTGATCGGACGTCCCAGCCTGAAAGTAGCTACGGACGCGATTGCGAAGGCTCGAGGCCTTGCCGACGTACAAGACCGTCCCGTCGGCCGTCTTGAACACGTAGACGCCGGGCGCCTGGGGCAGCCCATCGAGCTTCTGTCGCCACACCTCGCTCACCCGACTCAATGTATCAGACGTGTGCGGAAGTGCCGGTTTCAGCCGGCAGGCGCGGCCTCAAACGGACCTCGAAGCAGGCTCCTCCTTGCTCTCGATTGTTCACCGCGATGCTGCCCCCGAGCCCTTGGACGATCGCATGCGTCACCGCGAGCCCGAGCCCGGTGCCCTTCCCTGCGGGCTTGGTGGTCGTGAACGGATCGAACAGCTTGTCCTTCATCTCCTCCGCGATGCCCGGACCCGTGTCCATTACGAACAGCGAGACACCTGCACCGTCCGCGCTCGGTTCGGCGCGCACGTCGATGCGGCCTTTGCCGTCGAGCGCGTCGACGGCGTTCAGCAACAGGTTCAATACGATCTGAGTCAAGCGGTGGCGCGGGCCGAGCACGTCGCTGGTTCGCGGATCGATTGCGACTTGAATCGCGATGTCCTTCGATTCCTTTTGCGGCTTCACGAGGTTCACCGCGTCGTCGATCACCTGGCGCAAGTCGCTGGTCTCGAAGGCTTGGTCTGGTTGCGGCGACAGCCGCGCGAAGTCGAGCAGGTCCCGGATGATGTGGTGGATGCGCTCGGTCTCGCGCTGCACGCGCTGCAAGAACTCGTGGCTCTGAGTGGCGCTGAGGTCGCCCTCGCGAAGCAGCTCCAGCAAGCCGAGGATCGCCGCGAGTGGGTTTCCGATCTCGTGCGCGACCCCCGCGGCGAGCCGACCCACCGATGCGAGCTTCTCGCCGCGGATCAGCTGCTGCTCTTTGTCGCGCAAGTCCTGCGTCGTGCGCTCGAGTTCGGCGAGGCGCGATGTCAGCTGGTCGTGCTTCGCGCGCAGCTGCAGTGCCATCTCGTTGAACGTGCGTGCGAGGCGCGTCGCCTCTGCCGAACCTCGCTCCTTCACCGAGACGTGCTCAGCGCCGCTCGCGAGACTTTCGACCGAGCGAGTCAGCCGCGAAATCGGCCGCACGATCAAATACGTGAGCAGCACGTACGCGAGCAGCAGGACCGACAGGCCCGTGATCGCCATGTAGAACAGCAGCAGGTTCACGTAGGCGGCGCTCGTCGAATCGCGGCTCGGTGTGAGCGCGAGCAGCACGCGGCCACCCCGCGGTAGCGCAATCTCGGATCCGCGCTCGTTCGGGAGTGCACCACACAGCTGAACGCGACCGTCCGCATGCGTGACGCGCATTCCGGCGAGTCCACCGTGAGCCCGCAGCGAGTCGCACAACTTTGCGAACTCCAACGACTGCGTCTCGAGCAGTGGTGCGATCGCGCTCGCGAGGCTGCGCTCCGACCGGCGCAACGACACCTCGCCGCTGCGTCGCGTGATCTGCAAGGTCACGAAACCCAAGCTCCAGACTGCGAGCAAGAACACGAGCGACAGCGCGAGCACGATCTGCGCGCGAAGCCCGAGCGGTTGCGAGGCCGGCATAGTCGCTTATTCGGACAGCGAATCGATCCGTGACTTCAGGTCCGCAAAGCGCTTCAAAAACGGCCCGTGCTCCGAGCGAAACGCTTGCAGGTAGCGCCGCTCTTCGCGCATCGATGCGATCTCACCGACTAACTCGGACATGAGCTCGACTAAATGCGCCGGGCCCCGAAACGGGGACACGCTGCGCGTCGCTTGGCCGCTCTCGTAGCGTTCGATTCGGCCCTGACCGAGCGCGGAGTACACGATGCCCATCGTCGCGGGCCTCTGGGCTTGGGTCGAACGCATCACCATCTGGCCCGGGAGATCCGAGAGTTCGTCTCGGACGCACAAGATCTGGAACGAAAACGTCGACGCGCGATCGAGACCCGACCCGCCGCTCAGCTCGACTGACACTTCCCACGGCTTTTCTGCGAGCAGCGTCGCGCACTGCTGCAAGAAGTTGCTGTCGGTATCGATGATCAGAATCGCCGGCTTCATGTCGAGACCGCTGCCGCTCGACATCTCGGCATTGCCGCCGTACACGCGGCGCGACATCGCCAGCATGATCTTGAGCGCGTCGTCGAGCACGCCGCGCACTTCGCGAACGAACGCGCCTTGCTGATGGCCGGTTTGCCCGCGATCGACCGCCAAACGCACGGCTGATCGCAAGTGTTGGATCTGGTCGGGCCGCTTGTTCACGATGTCGACGACGCCGGTGCGCAGCGCAGCGACTGCAGCTTCGAACGAACGGCGTGCGGCCATCAGCACGACGCGAGTCGGTGTCGAGCGTTCGTGGATGAACTGAATCAGCTCGAGACCTTGATTCATCCCCGCGAAATCGAGGTCGATCAGCGCGACTGGGAAGAACTTGCGCTGCGTCAGGTCCCGGGCGTGCTCCAAATCCGTTGCGACCGTGCAGACGTAGCCTTCTGCATCGAACAGTTTGCGCAGGGCCTTTCGGTCGCGCTCGACAGGTTCAGCAATGAGCAGCTCTTCACCTTGCACCATGAAGTCACACGCGACCGCGCTGAATAGCGCTTGTGTTCAGGATAGCCGATCGCAAGCGGCCTCAACACGATGACTTTGCGACGCTTTCATGTGGGACAAGGTGTCTACGGCGACGGATGGGACAGCCGACCGCTTCGCGTCATACTGACGGCAACAGGGAGATTCCCGCCGCATGACGATATTCGAGAGCATGTCCACGTACGGCTATGGCGAAACACACCTGGTCCGCGACGAGCGCGTGCATCTGCGCGCGGTGGTGGCGATCCACGATTCGCGCCGCGGTCCTGCGCTCGGCGGCTGCCGGTTCGTCAGCTACATGAACGAAGAGGCAGCGGTGACCGACGCGCTGCGTCTGGCGCGTGCGATGACGTTCAAGGCTGCGCTCGCAAAGCTGCCGCACGGCGGTGGCAAGTCGGTGATCCTCGCCCCGACGGTCGAATACGATCGAAGTGCGTTGCTCGCGCGGTTTGCCGAGTTCATCGACGACCTGGGGGGCCGCTACATCACGGCGGAGGATGCGGGTACGGGCATCGCCGACATGGAGCTGATACGAGCGAGGACTAAACATGTCGTGGGGCTGTCAGCCGAGCGCGGTGGCTCGGGCGATCCGTCGCCATTTACTGCGCTCGGTGTGAGGCGTGGGATCGAGGCGTGCGTCGCGATCGCGCTCGGCAAGCCGAGCTTGCAAGGCGTGCACGTCGCGGTGCAGGGCGTCGGCAACGTCGGCTACCACTTGTGCAAAGAGCTCGCGACGGCTGGTGCGCGCCTCACGTGTGCGGATGTGCGCGACGACCTCGCGAAGACGGTCGCCGCGGAGTTCGGTGCGGCGGTCGTCTCGGCGGCCGAGATCCACCGTACAGAATGCGATGTGTATGCGCCGTGCGCGCTCGGTGGTGCGATCAATGATCGAACGCTGCCTCAACTCAAGTGTCGAGTCGTGGCCGGAGCGGCCAACAATCAGCTTGCGAGTGAGGAGTGTGGAACGGTGCTACACGAGAAGGGTGTGTTGTACGCACCGGACTACGCGATCAATGCGGGTGGTTTGATCAACGTCGCGCAAGAGGTCGCCGGTTACGATGCGGAGATCTCGCGCAAGCGAACGCTGGCGATTCACGGAACGATCTTGGAGATCGCGCAGCGCTCGAGGCGCGACAATGTTCCACCCCAGCAAGTCGCGGACGCGTGGGTGCGAGAGATTCTGGGGTGACGGACGCGTCTGCTCACTGCGGCGGCTCGGTCTCTCTCTAGCTGCGTGGTCGCGGCTATTGCCCTCCGCCGCGGTATAGAGAGAGAGCTGGCTGGTGGGACCGGTGTCTTGCGGGCGTTCTGAGCTCATGAGTAGTGCTGCGGGGTTGCGGTAGCTAGCGCGAAGAGCCGCGCGCTTCGCGCTCACTGCGCCGCGGCTTCAGCGGCGTATTCGAAGCACTTAGCCAGTTAGCGACCGGCACTGCTCGGATCATCCTGGGTCTGGGCCCAGTCGAATCGTGAGCGTGCTTACCCAAGCTCGCCGGAGGAATGGCCCCGGTTTTCTCGCGCAGCTCCGTGCTAGCGCGCGGTCGCGCGGTCGCGCGGTCGCGTCGCCGCTTCGAGTTCACCTCGCCCCGCTAGCAATCGGACGCGTGGCGCCGCAGCACTTCGCTCCACTGCGCCGCTGCTTCAACGGCGCCTATCCGCAAACGGATACCTGCTGTTGCACGCTCACATCGTTGTGCACGCGTCGATGTTGTCATGTTCGCCCGATCGATCGCCGGAGGCGCGCGCGTTCATTCTCGCCGCGCAGTCTTGGTTATCGGTCCATCACGATCGTAGTTGTGTCCTTTTATTGTTAGTTTTTCCAAAATAGTTCTTGACAGTTCTTGGCGCGTCTTCGGTGCGACGTTGCGGCGCACCCAGGCGAACACGCTTCCTCCAACGAGGTTCGCTCGTGCGCTCGCAGAATCGAGTTTTTGATTCGCATCGCGTGTTTCATCGCGAACGCGGCACCTGATGCACGCTGCGAGGCGCGAAAACCTACGTGCTATACGATCGTTAGTTCAACTGGGGGTGTGTGATGCATGAACATGAGTTGGAGAACGCAAAGCGACTGAGCGACGACGCACTCATCGCTCGATTGACTTGTTGCGTGAAGGAAGTTCAAGCACTCCACATGTCGGAAGCTGAGGCGTGGCTCCGGATTCGCGCCGCACGATTCGGGCGTGAGTTCCCGACCGCACTCGCAATGGTCGCTCGAGGCGAGTTGAACATGACCGCACTGAAGTTGCTCGCACGAGTGCTTACGCCATCCAACATCGAGCTTCTCGACGAGGTGCGCTTCAAGTCGAAGCTTGAGATTCAGACGTTGATCGCAAAGCACTTTCCGCAGCCCGATGCGCCGAGCACGATCCGAAAACTACCCACGCCAAAATCGGCATCAGCGTCAGCGTCATCAGTATCGGCCCCGGCATCAGCATCAGCGCAGGCTCGCGTTCAGCTGGGATCCAGCGCAGCACATCCTTGGCGGGCTGCGAACGGCTCGGACTCCGAACCCGACATGCTCCTGGGCGCGCAGGCCGCGACTCAACAATCGCATTCGATGCCCACGACTACGGGACCGGCGCATGACGGTGCATTGCCGGCCGCCGCCGTGCCGTCGGTTGCGGTACCGGTCGAGGGCGATGGTGGGCCGACTGACTCTGTGCGATGCCCTCATGCCGGAACATCCGGCCGCGCATCACTGGGCAGCCCGTCACTGGGCAGCCCGTCACTGGGCAGCCCGTCACTGCGACGCGCGGCCGACGCAAGCACGATCGTTCCGCTTCGCGAAGGTCGCTACAAGGTGCAGTTCACGGCGAGTCAGAGTTTAGTCGACAAACCAACAA
>Ga0193752_1002298_pt1 | contig 14530 bp, 13 predicted proteins | sample H1c1metaG_FD_144924 | JGI IMG/M metagenome (GOLD analysis project Ga0193752, IMG submission 144924) | Soil microbial communities from a riparian zone of the East river system, Colorado, United States - H1c1 | ecosystem: Environmental > Terrestrial > Soil > Riparian zone | place: USA: East River... | reverse complement strand
CCAACTTGAGAGTCGCGCTGATTTCTCCCAAGGGCCCGCTGTATCGCAGCCGCGGCGGCATTTTCCGCAAGTCGTTGCGTTATCAGCCGTTGACGCTCACGACGCTGGCTTCACTCGCGCCACCCGAGCTCGAGGTTCGGTTCCAACTGCTCGACGAAGGCACCGCCGAGCTACCACTCGATCTCGACGTCGATCTGGTGGGGATGACGGTGATCACGGGCAGCGCGCCACGCGCGTATGAACTGGCCGCGCAATATCGGAGGCGCGGAATCAAGGTTGTGCTCGGCGGCCCGCACGTGACGCTGATGCCCGACGAGGCGGCTCTCCACGCGGACGCGATCTGCACCGGGTATGCCGAGCAAACCTGGCCGTCGCTGCTGCGTGATTTCGCGCGCGGTGCATTGCGATCGCGTTACGCGCAGTCACCCGATCTCGATCTGGCCGGCCTGCCGTTCCCGCGACGCGAGTTGCTGGACAAGCGCGACTACCTGACACAAGCGGTGTTCGAGGCAACCCGCTCATGCGCGCACGACTGCGAATTCTGCGTGGCGCCGAGCGCCTGGGGCCGAAAGCAACTGCAGAAGCCGGTGGAAGACGTGGTGGCCGACATCCGGCAATTCGGCGCGCGCCGCCTCATCTTCATCGATCTCAATCTGATCTCCGATCGGCGCTACGCTCGCGACCTGTTCACCGCGCTGGTCCCGCTCAAGGTCAAATGGTTCGGGCTGTCGACGAGTCTCATCGGCCGCGACCGCGATCTCATGGAGCTGATGGCGCGCAGCGGCTGTTCGGGCCTGCTCATCGGTTTCGAAACCGTGAATGACGCGGGCTTGGCCGAACTGCACAAAGGCTTCAACGATCCGGCGCTGTACCGCGAGCTGGTGGGCGACCTTCATCGCCTGCGCATCAGCATCCAGGGCTGCTTCGTGTTCGGTAACGACCACGACGACACCAGCGTCTTCGCGCGCACCGCGGAATTCGTAAATGACGTGGCGATCGACCTGCCGCGTTTCGCGATTCTCACGCCCTTCCCCGGCACGCCGCTGCATCGGCGGTTCGAAAGCGAAGGCCGCATCCTCACGCGCAACTGGGAGTTATACGACGGGCAACACGTCGTGCATCGACCCCGCCTCATGAGCCCGCGCCAGTTGCAGGAAGGCCATGAAAGCGCCTGGAAGGCGGTGTATTCGCGCCGCGCCATCGTGCGCCGGCTCGCAAAGGCGCGGGTGCAGCTGCCGCTGTCGATCGCCGCGAACCTGGGTTACCGCTTCTACGCGCATCATCTCCACACTGGCCGCTGGTGGGCAAGGATGCAAGATAAAGAGGAAATGGCTCGGTGAAGCTCACGTTGATCCACCCTGCCATCGGCCGGCGCCCCGGCGTGAGTTACATGCGCACGTGGCAGATGGAACCACTGCCCATCGCCGTGCTCGTGGGCCTCACCCCACGCGACGTCGAGATCCGTTTTCACGACGATCGCATGGAGGCGATTCCGTTCGACGAACCGACCGACCTCGTTGCGATTCCCGTCGAGACCTACACCGCCAAGCGCGCCTACCAGATCGCGAGCGAGTACCGGCGTCGCGGCGTGCCCGTGGTGATGGGTGGATTCCACGCCACGCTGGCGCCGGACGAAGTGGCGCGTTACGCCGAGAGTTTGGTGCTGGGAGAGGCCGAAAATGTCTGGGCCGAGGTGATCGACGACGCGCGCCATGGCTGCCTCAAGCCCGTTTACAAGGCGATCGAACGGCCGGCGTTATCCACCGTGCAATACGACCGGCGCCTGTTCTCCGGCCGCCGCTATCTACCGATAGGCCTGATCGAGACCGGCCGCGGCTGCAAGTTTCCCTGCGAGTTCTGCGCGGTGCAGACTTTTTTCGACCGCACCGCGCGCCATCGACCGATCGACAACATCGTGGCCGAATTGTCGGAACTGAAGGAGCGCCACAAGCTGTTCTTCTTCGTCGACGACAACTTCGCCGCCAATCTCAAGTTTGCAAAGGACCTCGTCGAAGCATTGGTGAAGGTCAAGGCGCGCTGGGTCACGCAGATGAGCATCAACGCGGCACACGACGAGGAATTCCTGTCGACGCTGTCACGCAGCGGCTGCCAGGGCGTACTGATCGGGTTCGAGAGCCTCGACGACGCGGTATTGAAGTCGATGCGCAAGAACTTCAACACGATGCGCGGCGGGTTCGAAGTCGCGCTGGCAAACCTGCGCCGCCACAACATCCGGGTCTATGGCACTTTCGTGTTCGGCTACGATGGCGACCGTCCGGGCGCCGCCGCCGAAGCGGCCGAGTTTTCGATCCGGCATCGCTTCTACCTCGCGGCTTTCAATCACCTCACGCCCTTCCCGGGTACGCCGCTCTATACGCGGCTGCAGAAGGAAGGTCGGCTGCTACACGAGCGCTGGTGGCTGGATCCGCAGTATCGGTACAACGACCTGCCCTTTCGCCCTCACAACATGGAACCCGACGAAGTTCGGCGGCAATGTATCGACGCGCGGCAGAAGTTCTACAGCTGGAAGAGCATGTTCAAGCGCGCATTCGACCCGGTGAACCGCCGCGAGAATTTCATGTTTCGCAATTTCTTCCTCATCAACGGCATGCATCGCGTGGAAGTCGCCACGCGCGATCACTTTCCGCTCGGCGATCCGGACTGGAACGGGCAACTGCTCACCGTCGCCTAAGTGGCTGACTATTCGTCGGGCGACTACCTCTATTCGGTCGCCACACGCGCCGACGAACCCGTGGTGCGCGACATCCTGGCGCGGATTTCCATGGGCGGAATGATGCGGCTCTCGTTGCGCCGCGAACCAGACGCGTTTGCGGCGGATTTCGGCGCCCTCGCCCAAGGCTATATTCTCGCGCGCGATCGGCACAGCGGCGCCTGGATCGGGCTTTGTGAACGTCAGGTGCGCGAAGTATTCGTCAACGGCGTGGTCACCCGCCTGCCGTATCTGGCGGCCTTGCGAGTCCTGCCGGAATTTCGCAATCGCGTGCGTGCACTGAGGGGTGGCTTCGAAGCCGTGCGGCGGCTCCTGGCAAGGCCCGGCGACCTGTGCTGGTCGCTCACTTCGGTCATGGACGACAACCACGCGGCGCGCCGGGTGCTGACCGCAAGGCTTTCGGGCATGCCGCGTTACGAGCCGGCCGGCGAATTCTCGACGTTCGCGCTGGCCGCGGCGCGCGGCGCCGATTGCGAGCGCGCGACCGCCGCCGATCTGCCCGGAATTGCCGGGCTGCTGCTCGAGCGCGCGGTGCGTCAGCAATTTTCCAGTCACTGGAGTGCGGATATGCTGCGCACGCTGGCGGACACGGACCGGCTCAAGCCGGAGGACTATCTACTTCTGCGACGTGGCAGCCGGATCGAGGGCTGCGTCGCGGTATGGGATCAGTCCGCGTACCGCCAGGTGGTCGTGACGGGTTATGCGCCCTGGATCGCGAGGTTCAGACCGTTGATCAACCTGGGCGCGCGGCTGGCGCGGCGGCCCGCGCTGCCGGCGCCTGGCGAACGGCTGCGCCTCGCGTACCTCTCGCACTTCGCGCTGCGCGACGAAAACCCGGCGGATTTCGCGCGCCTGCTCGCGGCCGGGCGCGCCGAGGCATTCCGGCGCGGCATCGCCACCGTGCTCACTGGATGTGCTTTCACACATCCCCTGGCGCAGACGGTGCGTGCACATGCGCGCGTGCGCGAGTTCCGCTCGCAACTCTACGCCGTGTATTGGCCTGAAGACGAGGCGCCCAGGATCGATCCGGATCTGCCCATCGCGCCGGAACTGGCGTTGCTGTAGTCAGGTGCGCGTGTAGCGCCGGATCGAGCGCGCGAACATCCGCAGCAGCATCGCGCCACGGCGATCGTGCAATTCGTTCAGTCGCGCGTCGGCGGCGTCGAGCAGGGTCAGTGCACGTTGCCGTTCGCGCTCGCTCCATTCCTGAACGGCGCGAGTTTCCGTCAATGCCGCCAGCGGAGCGGCGGGCACGATCGTTATCGCCTGCTCGACCACTTCGCGCGGAATGTTGACGAGACCGTGCTCGAGATCCTCGTCCAGGTCCCGCACCGTGGAACACCAGCCGAAGGCGTCGACGAGGTCCGGAACATCCGCGGCGCGCAGCGGCGAATCCGCTGCGAGTAACAGCAGGTCGAGGCTGCCGCGAAACGTCGCGCGGTGCAGCTCGATGAGCGCCGGCGCGGGCAGCAACTCACGCGAAAGGACCCGTTCGCGGTCCCGGCGCATGGAGCGCATCAAGCCGATGGCGACAGCCAGGGATTGCAGGTCACCCCGCGCCAGAAGTTCGGCCCGGAACGCTGCGCCGAGCCGCGCGAGGTCGTGCTGACCAAAGTCTCCAGACTGGAACGAGCCGATCGATTCATCCGCGATTTCGAGCGGCTCGATATCGCTCGGGCGATCGCCGTCCAGTAGGTCGTCGAGCGACTGCAGGAACGCAAAACCGGTGCGCGTCAACCGGTGGCGGCGCCAGTGCAAGGCGCTCGTGCCCAGCACCGCCACGACCGGCAACAGGTAGCGCCGATGCTGCCGGACGAAGCGTGCGAAATTGCGCATGCACAGCAGCTCCACGTTGAAAGCCGCGAGAACTTCAGGGCGTCGGGCGCGGGCCCTGCAATAACCCCAGCAAACGAATGCCAGCAACACGCCAGCGACCACGTCCAGTAGACGGTGTTGACGCGTCAGCACGGTGCTCGCGGCGACACAACTTGCCCAGACCAGCAACGTGAAGCGCCCGAATCCGCCGGCACGCGGCGCGAACGCCAGCGCTGCGGTAACCACGAACGCGACGTGCAACGAGGGCAAGTCATTTCGCTCGAGGTTCAGCGTGTCGGCGGTATCGAACAACATCTGCGTCAACGCACCTTCGCAACAGGTGATCGCGGGCGGATCGATCGGCAACAGCATGAAACACAACGCGCCGATCGAGGTCTCCAGCATCAACGCGAGAAACAGCGGCAGCAGGCTGGCGAGGTCGCGCAGCACGAAAGGCGCCAGCAGGAGCATGGGTGTGATGGTCAGGTATATGGCGGCGGTTGCGGGCCAGAACGGCAGCTGCTCGTCGAGCGGCAAAGCAACCGAGATGCGCCAGGGTATGAGCGCGGAGACGCTGCTGGTGAAACCATACAGAACGACGAAGGTCACCGCGAAGACGCTCGTCAACAGAATGAGATTCGCGGTGTCGTGGCGTGCCGGCAGCGCCACGAACCGGGCACTCGTCATTTTGCGCCCGTATTCAAGCGCCGTGGCCCGCGCCACATCGACAGCCAGACTCGCAAGAACGACGGCTGTGGATCCGCGCGGTCGATCATTTTCTCGAGATGCAGCCAGGGAGTCTGGGGATGTCGATGATGCGCGCGGTGGTAGTGATAGTTGAGGAACAACGCACGCGTCACCGGGTTGACGCGTAGATCCCAGGCGCCATCGTGCGGATCGAGCGGTGAATACGCATGGTCGGCGTACTGCAGCGCCGACCAGTGCACCGCGAAGGCCGCGTAACACAACGCCCAGCCGGAGAATGTGAGATTGAGGGCAAACACTAGCGTCAGTTGCACCGCCAGGGACATCAGCAATTCGAGCCGGGCCACGCGGCCATCGACGGAGTCGAAGACCTGTAGATAGGCGCCGGAGCTGGTCTGACGCGCGGCGCGCGAACTGGCGCGGCGCAGGACCGGCACGCGCAGCAACACCGGGGAGATCAGGTAGATCGCCAACCCCAGTACCGTCACTGCCCAGTACAGACCGGTGAGGATCGCGTACCACTGCGCGCGTTTCAGCCAGGCAATATCGCCGTCCTCGATGTAGTCGAAGCGCTCGAGCGGCGAGCGGTTGTTGCGGTGATGCGTGAGATGAAACCCGCGCTGCAACGTCAACGAGGTCGGGAAGAACGCCGCCGCGAACCTTCCGGCCATGCGGTTGATCGACGGCACCGGATGCAGCAGGCCATGCACCGCTTCGTGCATCAGCGAGAACAGCGTGTTGGCGGTAAACGAGAAGGCCACGGCCGCAGCGATTCGCAGCGGCCAGCCATCGGCATGCGACGCGGCGGCGAGCAACCCGCTGCTGGCGGCCGCGGCCACGGCCAGCAGCAACAGATTGAGGCGACCGGGAATCGGATGCGGGCCGCTGGCCGGGCTCATTTCACGATGCGCAGCGAACGCAGGAAGGTGAACAGCTGCTGCAGCGTCGCGTCATTGACGTCGGTGCGCAGCTGCATTCCTTCGACGATGCTGAGATCGCGCCGCAGGAAGGAGACGAACAGCCAGCGCGTGATGGCGAGCCGCAACCGCTCGAAGCGACCGCGACGGATGCCGAAAGTCGCGAACACGCGCGATCCGCCAGCCGTTGGAAACATCCCGAGCACCGCGGCGGTGCGCGTGAAGCCAAGATCGGTTTCCACCACCGTCACAGCGCCATGACAACGCACCTGAACGCTGATCCGATCGCGCGAGAGCTGTTTCATCACCCGATCGCTGAGCGCACGGCCGCGCACGCGCGAAACATAATTGAGCGTGAAACGGTTGCCGGGATCCATCGATATCCGCGGCGCCTCCGCCAGATCACGCAGATGCACGGTGCACAGGTGCACCAGATCGAAGGCATTGGTTACCAGGCTATGCCATGTCACGGCGATGTCGACGGCGGGGACGCTGGTCCAGATGAAGTCTTCGTTGCCGGCCGTCGGCACCGGCTGGGAAGGCCCGAGCGCAAGCATGACTACGCCGTATTGCTCCTGAACCGGCCAGCTCACGGCACGCGATGTCTGCGTCACGACTTCGCCGTCGACACCGATACGCCAACAGTGCAATGCGCACTCGAGATGTTCTCCGCGCACGGTGCCATGCCGCAGATGCGCGCCCATGTGCGGGCAATGGGCGTCCACGGCTCCCAGCGCACCGGACACGGTGCGGAACAGCACGACCTCACTACCGCCGATCGATACCGCGCGCACCGACCCGGCAGGCAATTCGGCAGAACGCGCCACCACGTACCAGCTGCGAGGCCAGTCCGGCAACGGCGAGTTCGCCGCAAATGCCGGTGTGACGATGCGATCCGAAGGCGCGTTCATCGGCTGGCGCGTCGTCCCATGTTTCTGCCGACGAAGAACGCCACAATCGCAAGTACCAGCGCGCCACCGCCGAGGTACATCAACAACATGCGCCGCTGCAACAGCAAGATCGGGTTGTCGAAGATGTTGGCCGAGTAGTGAAAAGCCGAGACCAGCCAGCGACCTTCCTTCCGCACCAGCACCGCCGTCCAGCGGCCGTTGATGGCGAACTTCTTGCCGTCGGCAAGGATGTAGTGATCGTCCGATTTGCCGGTGGCAATCGCCGTGTGATCATCGAGCAGGATCGATAGATCGTCGGGGATGAAGTCGGAAGTGACGCTTTCGACGACCTTGTCAGGGCCATCCATCATCTTCCGGAAGTATTCGCGAATGGCATCCCGACCGCGCGCAACGTCGCCGTTCATGGTGGTGAACACCACCTTCTCATCGACGTTGGCGAGAATTGCATCGATGTCGCGCGAATTGAGCGCGGTTTCCATCGTCGCCTGCAATTTGCGCAGACCTTCGTGCTGCGCCTCGACCGTCGTGCCGGCGGTCACCGCAACCTCCTCGGCCAGCGCCAGACCGCACATACCCAGAGTTGCCACCAGAAGACTGCAGATCCCTCGCATACACGCTCCCTTTATTTCTTGGTTGTTTGCGGGTAGTTCGCCCCGCAGTGTATGCCGGCCTCGATGTTATGAGAAATCCTGCGGCGCGCGCGGCAGTCCCGGGACTCAAACCACTAGATGACGCCGCCGTTCGCGCGCAACACCTGCCCATTGATCCACGCCCCATCGGGCCCGGCCAGGAACGCGACGGCGGCGGCGATATCTTCCGGCTGGCCGAGCCGCTCGAGCGGCGCGGCCTTGGCGATCCGGTCCACCAGCTCCTGCGGCTTGCCGGTCAGGAACAGTTCGGTCGCCGTCGGGCCAGGAGCCACGGCATTCACCGTGATGTTCCGCCCGCGCATTTCATTTGCCAGCACGTGTGTCAGCGCCTCGACCGCACCTTTGGTCGCGGCATACACCCCATAGGTGGGTTGATAGAGCCCGACCACGCTCGATGAAAAACTGATGATCCGTCCGCCATCGCGCAGACGTTTCGCCGCCTCGCGCATGCCGTTGAAGACCCCTTTGAGGTTGACCGCGATGTGACGATCGAACAGCGCGTCATCCGCATCGGCGATCCGCGCGAGCTGCATGATGCCGGCGTTGTTCACCAGCACGTCGACGCCGCCGAATTCCTGCTCGGCCGCGTCGAACAGACGCTTCATCGCCGACGCGTCGCTCACGTCCGCCTGCACGGCAACGGCCCGCCCGCCGTCCGCGCTGATCTGCGTTTGCAGCGCCTCGGCATCCGCCGCGCGCCCGGCAAAATTGATCACCACGGCAAATCCATCCGCCGCGAGACGGCGCGCAATCGCGGCGCCGATGCCGCGCGAAGCGCCGGTCACGATCGCTGTCTTTTTATTGGTCATGGCTTTTCCATCGAATTGCACGCGAGCTTACACCGCGGCTCACATGGCCCGGTCGTCCTACGCCGGGCGCATGCCGCGTCCGACAAGCCGGGCGGCCAGCGCATCGGAATGACGAGGCATGCACCGACGCGGTAAAACGCCCCGAGGCCGCACGCTTCACCCATGGTCTCGCGCTTCACATCCTTCGTGTGCTGCCTGCTGTTCTGCGCATCGGGAAGCATCGCCGTTGCCGACGATGCCGCCAGCGACGACGCGGGCACTGTCACGTACGCCGCTTACACCCCCGACGCGGCGTACGTTTACACGGCCACTGACGCCGAGGTCGTCGGCGTGGGCACCGCAAAAGTGCCGATGGGCTACACCTCCAAGGATCCCTGGATCGACCGCACGCAGCGCTGGGTATTTCAATCCGTCTGGCGCTCGGCGATGCGCATCGACCGCGTATTCGGCGCCGAGGTCGACGAGTCCGCCTACCAGGAAGCCAGTGGCTCGATCGCCCCGGCGATCCTGTGGGACGAGTTCGACGGCTTCCAGCCGAAAGTACGCTTCAACGTCAACCTGCCGCTGCCGCATCTCGACGAGCGCTTCCACGCCTTCATCGGCCGCGTGAACCGCGACGAATACGTCACCGAGCGCAGCCTCGAATCCGGGGCGTTCCCGCGCCAGTACGGCCCGGTCGAGGACGACCAGACTTTGTTAGGCCTGCGCTTCCGCTCGCCCAAGGCCGGCGCGCATTTCGATGCGGACGCGGGCGTGCGGCTCAGCTCCTCGGTCGATCCTTTCGTCAAGGGCAGTTATCGCTTCATGCGCGGGTCTTCGGAAAAAACGCTGTTCAGCCTGCGCGAGACGGCGTTCTGGCAGAACACCGAGGGCGTCGGCATCACCAGCCGCTTCGACATCGAGAAGATCTTCGACTACAGCTGGCTCGCGCGCATCACGGTGTCCGGTACGTTCTCGGAGGAGTCCGAAGGCGTGCGCGGTTACACGGCGCTGAGCGTCGTGCACGGCATGCCGAACCGGCGCGCGATCGCGGCCGAACTGTTCACCAGCGGCGAAATGGACGCCGACGTGCCGCTCGGCAACTACGGCATGAAACTCGCGTATCGCAAGAGCGTCTCGCGCGACTGGCTGATCATGGAAATCCGCACCAGCCTCACCTGGCCCAAGGACGAACCCACGCAGGTGCGCGAAGCGACCTGGGGCGTGGGTATCGGCTTCGAGATGTTCTTCGGCACCGACGACTTCCTCGCGCGCCCGGTTACTTTTTGATCTCTTCCAGCCCGAACACGTAGCTCGAGGCGGCCACCGGTTTGTGGCACGCGAGGCAACGCGCGTAATTGAATTCGGCATTCAACGTGCGCTTTCCGTCGAACAACGCGTAACTCCAGTCGCCGTTGCGCAGGATTTCCGGCACGGCCGCTCCCCAGCCCGCGCGCGATTCCATCGCGGCATACGAAACAACCTGGCCGCCGGAGAGGTTCTCGACCACGATCGCGGAGCCGGCGGGTAATTCCTTGCCCGCGCGCGCCGCGTTCACCGCCGCGCGGTTCGCGTACGAACGCTTCGCCACTTTCTGATCCGCGCCCAGCTCTTCGTGGTACATCACGAAGTCTTTCGGAAATTCCGCCGGAAACGACATGCGCGATTTGCGGAGCTCCGCCGCCGGGTCGGCCGCGCCGTGCGCGTCGCCCGCGGGCAGGCTGCTCCAGAACGCGGCGAGATTTTCGATGTCGCTGTCGCTCAGTTGCACTGCGATCGCGTTCATCAACTCGTGTTTGCGCTCCTGCGAGCGAAAGGCGACGAGCTGCGCCTGCAGGTAGCCCTCTTTCTGACCGGCGAGATTGGGGATGTCCGGCGCCGTGCCGACCCCGGTGCTGCCATGGCAGGCCTGGCAGGCCAGGCTGCGGCTGCGTCCCGCGCCGCTATCCGCGGCCTGCGCGGCGAACGTGGACAGGCATAACAACCCGATCGCGAGACGCTGTTTCATCACCCACTCCCCGGCCTATTGATAGTACAGACGCAGTCCGCATCCGAAACCGGTCGTGAGTGTCGCCTATTCAGTCGATGCCGGGAGGCACGGCGCCGCGCATCGGGTCGTGGAAATCGGGCGCTTTGCCGCGCAGGGAAGCCGTCCGGGCCGCATCCGTCTGCGACAGACACTCCCTAGCAAAGACGTCGCCGCGCTGTAGCAGCGTGGCGGCCAGGTGGAGCACCGGGCCGTCGCGAAGCGCGTCTCGTGAGTCCTGTGTGTCATGAGGACTCACCCGCAACGGCGCAAACAACACGTAGACGTTCTCATCGCGCAAGACCCCCATTTTCTTCTCCCCGGCACCTTCCCCTGTCTGATAAGGCGTAATCCGGGGTGGAAACGGCTCATGGCCGTTGCAGAAAGTCGCGGGGACTCAGGGGCTGAGCTTGTCGGTGATGCTCTTGCTCAGGCCGCGCACGGCTTTCTCGGCCTGCTCGCCGCCGGCATTGGTGACGACGATCGAAATCGCGTCCGCCTTCGGCAGGATGCGCAGATCCGCGACCCAGTAGCCGTTGCTGCCGGTGTGCGCCAGCAGGGAAATATCGCCGTCGGGGTCGGTCAACACTCCCCAGCCCATCGCGTGGCGGTTTTTCACCGGGGTCTGCAGCACCCGGTAGGTCTCCGGCTTGAGTAGTTTGCCGTGGCCGTGGAGGCCGTCGAGCTGGTCCTGCGCGAACAGCACCCAGTCCCGCAGGGTGATGTTCACGGTGGCCGCGGGGCCCACCGCCGGCGGGTTATCGCTCTTGGCCTCGCCCGGGTCGAGGGACACGAGCGTGTCGTTGATGGCCACGTGCCCGAGCGGCTGATCCACTTTCCGGCTCTTGCCCGGCGCGCCGAAACTCGCGGATGAGATGCCGAGCGGCTTCCACACCTCGGCGCGCAACATTTCTTCCCAGGTCTTCGTGGAGAGCGATTCGGCCACCGCGCCCGCGATGACATAACCGAGATTCGAATACGCGAACTCGCCGATCTTCGACGCGGGCGGCCGGCGCAGGTAATAAGCCACCACCATCGCGCGTTGCGCGCGCACGCCTTTCGCGATGGCGACGACGGTATCGAAGGCCGCCATTTCCCGCGGATCGATGAGTGCCGGCAGCCCGGCGGTATGCGTCAACAATTGCCGCAGCGTGACGGCCTGCATCTGCGCATCCATCTTGCCCGCGACGCCCGGAAACAGCTGGGCGAGCGTGTCGTCGAAACTGACCTGGCCGCGCTCCACCAGCCGCGCGATCAACGTCGCCGTCATCGCCTTGGTGTCGGAACCGATGTGCCAGCGATCCGCGGTGGTCACGGCGGTTTCCCCGTGGAGCGCGCGCAGACCGACGGCGCCTTGCGCCTCGATGTGGCCCTTGATCTGCACCAGCGCCGCGACGGCCGGCAAGCCCGCGGCTGCGCGCGTCTGCGCGATCGACTGCTCGACAAAAAGCTGCAGCGGCGCATCGGCCAGCGCCGGCATGACCGCCGCCAACAACACGCACGTCAGAGTAGTCCGTGAAAACATCAGTCCCCCTCGTTGGCAACACATCTCGTCCGCGACGCGCAATCTACCGCACAATGGCCGGCGATGGACCTGCCCGCCCACCTGCACAGCTATGGATACGCACTCATCTTCCTCGGCACGTTTGCCGAGGGGGAATCGCTGCTGGTGCTCGGCGGGATCTTCGCGCATCGCGGCTATCTCGACCTCGGCGGCGTGATCGCCACCTCTTTCCTCGCGGCCATCTGCGGCGACCAGCTGTTCTTCCATCTCGGGCGGAAACACGCGAAAGGCCTGCTCACACGTTTTCCGCGCCTGCGGGACAAGGTGAACATGTCGCTGCACCGGGTCGAGCAACACCAGGTCAAGGTGGTGCTCGGCATGCGGTTCCTGTGGGGGTTGCGCGTCGCGCTGCCCGTGGCGCTCGGACTCACGAGCATGAGCGCGCGGCGCTTCTTCTGGCTCAACCTGTTGTCGGCGGCGGTGTGGTCGAGCGTCTTCGCGTCGATCGGCTTCTTCGCCGGCGAGGTGTTCTCGCGCATCGTCGACGACCTGCACCGCTACGAGAAATGGATTGCCGCCGCCCTGCTCGCGGTGGGCGCCCTCGTGCTGTACGTGCGTTGGCACGGCGCGCGCAAGGTCAAACCGGCCGGGTGACGTTCCTTTTGCCGCGCAGAGCGCGGACAATGCGGCATGGCATTAAGCGTCTTCGATCTTTTCAAGATCGGTATCGGGCCTTCCAGCTCGCATACCGTGGGGCCGATGCGCGCCGCGCGTCAATTCGCGCTGCGGCTCGAGGAATCCGGCTTGTTAGGCCAGACCGCGCGCATCGCGGTCACCCTGTACGGCTCGCTCGGCGCCACCGGCAAGGGGCACGGCAGCGACAAGGCCATCCTGCTGGGCCTGTCCGGATACGAACCCGAATCCGTCGCGGTCGACGCGATCGCCGGCATCGTCGAGAAAGTCCGTGCATCGCACGAGCTTCCCGTACTGCACAAACAACCGATTCCGTTCGACGAGCGCACGGATCTCACGTTCAACCACAAGGACACCCTGCCGCTGCATTCGAACGGCATGCGGTTCCTGGCTTATGCGGATGGCGGGCGCGAAATCGCCGCCGGCACTTACTACTCGGTGGGCGGTGGATTCGTCGTGAGCGAGACGCCGGCGGCCGGCGGCGGCAGCGCGAAAGCCATCGTTCCCGATCTGACCGTGTTGCCATTCCCGTTCCGCAACGGGGACGAGTTGTTAGCCCTGTGCGAACGCGAGAAAACCTCCATCGCCGGCATCATGCGGCGCAATGAGCGCCGCTGGCGCAGCGACGCGGAGATCGACGAGGGCCTGCTGCGCATCTGGCACGTCATGCAGGCCTGCGTGCAGCGCGGCTGCGCGACGCCGGGCGTGCTGCCGGGCGGTTACAAGGTGAAACGACGCGCGCCCGGGTTGTTCGCGCAACTGACGGCGCCGCAGGTGGCTGCCCCGCACGATCCGTTGATCGCGCTCGACTGGGTCAACCTCTGGGCACTGGCGGTCAACGAAGAAAACGCCGCGGGCGGCCGCGTGGTGACCGCGCCCACGAATGGCGCCGCGGGCATCGTGCCCGCGCTCATGCACTACTACGCGCGTTTCGTGCACGGCGCGAACGACGCCGGCATCGTCGATTTCCTGCTGACCGCCGCGGCCATCGGCTTCTTGTACAAGGAGAACGCTTCCATTTCCGGCGCCGAGGTCGGCTGCCAGGGCGAAGTCGGCGTGGCCTGCTCGATGGCGGCCGCCGCGCTGACAGCCGTGTTAGGCGGTACGGTGCTGCAGGTGGAAAACGCCGCCGAGATCGCGATGGAACACCACCTGGGCCTGACCTGCGATCCGGTCGGCGGCCTGGTGCAGATTCCATGTATTGAACGAAATGCGATCGGCGCTGCCAAAGCCATCAACGTCGCGCGCATGGCGCTGCGCGGCGATGGCACGCACTACGTGTCGCTGGACAAGGTGATCAAGACCATGCGCGAGACCGGGGCGGACATGAAAACCAAGTACAAAGAGACCTCGCGCGGCGGGCTCGCCGTGAACATCGTCGAGTGTTAGGGTGAAATCATGAACAAGAATCTCGTGGGCACTTTTCTCGCCGCCGTCATTGTTGCCGGCTGCATGAGCGTGAACCCCGGCGACGTGACCTCGAAGCCGGTGGACAAACCGTACGCGGCCGGTTCGCCTTCCGGCGGCATTCCGCTGTGGAAGCCGGGCGAGAAGTTCGTCGGCGTCGCGGGCGGCGCGTGTTTCGGCACCTGCCCGGTCTACGAGCTGTACGTGTTCGACGACGGGCGCGTCGTGTTCTCGGGCAAGAAATACACCGGCAAGAGCGGCGTGTTCAACAAGCAGGTCGAGAAGTCGGTGTATGGCGAGCTGCTGGCGACGATCGTGCGGACCGGCGTACTCGACGACTCGATCAAGCGCGGCACCTGCCTCACGGACCACCCGATGCTCAC
>Ga0193752_1002297_pt1 | contig 14534 bp, 16 predicted proteins | sample H1c1metaG_FD_144924 | JGI IMG/M metagenome (GOLD analysis project Ga0193752, IMG submission 144924) | Soil microbial communities from a riparian zone of the East river system, Colorado, United States - H1c1 | ecosystem: Environmental > Terrestrial > Soil > Riparian zone | place: USA: East River... | reverse complement strand
AAGGGCGTGAAAGATTTCGCCGTCGGTCCAGTTTGCCAGATGGTATGGGGTAATATTGGGTGCATAAAAATCACCAGGGAATCCCTTGTCCTTTCCAAAAAGTTCGCCGCCTTTGCCAAATGTCCCTGGCACCATGGGAGCTGCAAATTTCGAGTAGTCACGCTGCGAATGGCAATCCATGCAGACCATTACGTGGCGGGCCAAATATTTGCCGCGTTCAATTCGTTCCTGTGTCATGTCGATCGTTATCGTCGGTATAGGCCCCGCGTCGGGAAGACCAACGTTGAGGTAGATCACCGCCGTTACAGTTGTTGCAACAAAGGCAATGGCCAACACAGCCAATCCAATTCTAATTTTCTTTTTCATTCCGTTTCATTTTTGCTTTGGAAAATGCAGCATCGCGTGCGATACGCACCAACCTTGCTTTTTTTGATAAGTATTATAATAAGTATTTGTGAAATTGTATTCCTCATACGTTGTGCAAGGATACCTGTCAACAACTTACAACACTAAATTAGCGGATCGCCGAAATACCGGGCAGATTAATACAAGCTAAGCAGGCAATTCACTGGTCGAAACAGGCATTTGATTACTGTGGTAAAATATGGTAGCGACATCCGTAAATGATTGCGCTGGCGGCGAATGATACCGCAAGATTAAATAATATTACACCCCCTGAACTCGGATCCTGTTCTTCAACACATAACAACTGGGTTTCATTAATTTTATTTGGCCTTGGACACGAACGCTACCGTACTGCATAACTTTGTAAGGACCTGACCAACCAGCCTATCGATATCAGGATGTCCTTTTAAAAAGACGCGCGTAGGACCGCTTCGAATATTTGTGAATCGAACTGCCCATTCATATTGGGATTAAAAACTATGAATATATGCCCAGAGCGAAACGGGTAATTTACATGTCAAGCCCTCCCATACTGCCCCAGCGGTACAGATAGTGATTTCAGCCTGACTCATGAAAATGTCCGGTTAACAATTCTTTATGCCTGCTTGGAATGAGTAACTCCCAGCGTACCGCGTCACATATCTAATTTTGTATCACAGGCTGGCAGAAACCACCCGAGCATTTGCATTTTGCCCCTTCATTTCTGTACACACTAAAAAATCAATCATGAAAATCTCACTCTTTATTATTGCCATGCTTCTCTCATTCGGCAGCTTTGCACAGGGAGGTTATGATATAAAATTTACCATTACAGGATTAAAAGATACCACTGCATACCTAGCCTATCACTTCGGCGAAAGCACCCTAGTTATGGACACGGCAACCGTTAGTGCCCAGGGGGAATTTGCTTTTACCAACAAAAAAGAGCTTCGCGAAGGGTTATATTTTCTGGCTATCGGCTTCACAAAAGCCTTTGAATTTGTAGTGAGCAAAAATCAACACTTCAACATTACTACCTCCACGGCCGACTACAGCAGCCACCTTAGTTCTGATGAAGCCGAAAATACTCTCTTCTTCGATCACCTGAAGTTCAACGCCGAGCAGCTCGTGCTGGCCGATCCTTTTATAAAAGTATTGAAGGATAGCACCGCCTCGGAAAAGGCAAAGACGGAGGCTAGGGAATCGTATAGAAAAATCGCCATCACGGCCAACCAGTACCAGGAAGACATGTTGGCACAACACCCCGCTACCGTTCTAGGAAAGATATTGAAAGCCAACAAACCGCAGACTGCGCCTGAACCGCCTAAGAAAGCCAACGGTCAAATCGATTCCACTTTCCAACTGCGCTGGTACCGGCAGCATTTCTTCGACAACATCGACCTGGCCGACGACATGTATGCCCGTCTACCCAATCAGTTTTACAAAAACGCCATCAACGAATACCTGGACAAACTATACGCCCAAAACCCCGATTCGCTCTGGACGGGTATTCAGTATATCATTAACAAGACCAAGAAGAACAGGGAAACATACAAGTATGCCGTGTGGACTTGTATCGTGAAATACCAGCAGCCGGAGATCATGGGGCTGGATGAATTGTACATGAGGCTCTACGACGAATACCTCGCAACCGGCGAGATGGACTTCTGGATGAGTGATAAAACCAAGCAAGACATTAAAGAGACGGCCGACAGGATTAGGCCATGTACCATCGGCAAAACGGGTGCAAACCTAATCATGCAAGACGTAAACCTTCGGCCAAAGGCCCTTTACGATGTTAAAGCCAAATACACTTTACTGTACATCTTTAGCTCCTCATGCGGGCACTGCAAAACTGAAACACCAAAGCTTGTAGAGTTTTACCAGCTGAACAAAACGAAGTTCGACGTAGACATTTATGCCGTGGACGCTGACACCGCGATGGCCGAGACGAAAAGATTTATCAAGGAAATGAAAATGCCGTGGACAACGGTGAGCGGCCCCAGGTCGTACCAGGGCTCATACCGCGTACTATACGATGCAGAAACCACACCCGCCATTTACATCTTGGACAATAACAAAAAAATAATTGCAAAAAAACTGAAGGTGGAGCAACTGGAGCAATTTTTTAACGACCGCCGTAAACAAGACTTGATAACCAAAAACAATCGCCTTTAGTCTCGTTCCTCATAGCATGGTACTGAAAGTCCTGGCGGTGGAGCTATCGCTCATTCTATCTTAACTTAACCGAAAAACTGCCCGCTTGAGATTAAAATCCCCACGATATGATAGCGGATTCAGCAATTTTACGTTAGTCATCAAAAAACTTTTATGAATTTTATTTTTGGTCTCCTCTCCTCGGTGAGCACTGGCATTGCCCTTACTACTGTTTGGGTGTACTTGGTTGTTGTACGGCAGCAAGCCAAGTATAAAACTCTGCACTCGACGTTCGAGCAACTCGAACGCGAAAAGATCACGAACATACACAACCAATCTACTCAACTGAAAACATTCATGAATATGAACGTGCAGATGGCAAACGGGCCCTTGGCAAAGATACTGACGTTGGTAAATGTTCAAGAACAACGTAAAACGTTTAATACCGATGAACTGCAGGTAATGTTGCGCGAATACGCCAGTGAGATGGACCTGACAATACGCGAAATCAACAACAAGCTTCAATAGTACATCTACCGAAAAATCCGTTGCCTCCCTTCATCGTCATGGCACAAAAAGGTTATTATCCATTACAGATTATAACCTCGCAACCATGCGATCCACATGAGACAGACAGCACAACAACTTCTCAAAGGTCGTGCGCTAACGCGAAAGCAAACCGATGCGGGCACCCCCCGAAAGCATGGCACGCTATCCCATTTTATTTTCGTAAGACCCGATATAACATGAACCGGAGGCATATTTAATTTGGTCAGCCGGCTTGCGGATGGGCCGGCACATATATGATTTGAATAAGTTGTTGGAGGTGATTTGGGAAACATTCGCTTTGAATCCTTTGATTCTCCTACTCCTTCACTGACAGTAATGAAGTAAAGTTTCTCGTCAACTTCACCTGCCTGTTTAATTGTCGAAGCGCTCCAGGTGGCCTCCAAACGAATTCTAACATAGTCGCATAAAAAACCGTCAGCAGATTTAAGACGAAATTTTCAACTTTATAATAACACAAAAATTAACTGCAGAGGAACTAGTAATAAGGCTCAGGAAAAAAGGCACGGATGTATCATTGATCAGGCATCTTCAATCCTAGAACTTCTTAGGTTGCTTGCTACAATTGTTGGTAGAAAATAATTTAAAATCACTTCAACAGAAAAACCGAGACAGTCAACAGCTATATGAAGATATGAAGTGCTAACATTTGGAATCAAACGGCAAATAGACCCGGGCGAATTCGAATCGTTTTCCATTTATTTTGATTTGAATTGATGTGAATTGATTGGGTCTGCTTCAAAATCGGCATAAAAAAAACCATCAGACATAAAATCTGATGGTTTTTGGTGTTTGAGGTCTCGAGCGTACAATTTTCGAACCATTTGCTTGACGATCTGAAAAAACTAGCAGCACTAGTTCCATGAAAATCCTTTTAAGTTGATAAACGGATTCATAAGCTGAAAAGTTTATGAATAATAAGGATTCAATCTAAATGGATTAGTTGAGTGAATTACCCTGATCATTTTAAAATGATACTTAACCAAATCGAGCCAAACCCCAACAAAATATATCCTTATCTCTTTGATTTTTTTTATCAGCTGACATAAAGCCACTTTCGAAAGGTCTCATACATATTTTCGCAACCTATTTTGGTGATACCGGCGCTACGCCATTGGCAAATTTTTCTGGCCTTCGTGCCTTCCTTTTACTCAGCACTATCAGCCGCAGTAAGCCGGAGGAGCCAATTCTAAACATTGGTCACCTTGATTTTTAGCCTGTGCCCAACGGATTGGAGAAGTGAATTGCTACTTCTTCTTCCGTTTCTTTTTCAACCCGTACTCAAACCCTATCCGTGAATTGAGTCTGTCAACGTAAGGCGCTTTATATTTCGGATTGAAAAGATTGTATTGAAGAAGAACAGTACCACGAAGATTTTTATAGATCTTATATTCCTTCTTCATACCTATCATATACCCACTCGCGCTGTTCCTGGTCTGTTGTGGCATAGCGGACCGTTGCGGGAACAAAAGTGTTCATCATTTCTGTTTCAAGATGCACCATAAAACCTTTTCCCAATTTAAAATCCACATAAGGGCGTGGACCAAAGATCCGCGATTTTTTATTCCATTGACTTTGTTGCACCTGTTTCAAGTGTATGGTTGTATTGCGACACAGATGACATTGTACCGTATTGTAATTGAGAAAGTCAGTCTGCTCCTTAATAATGTGACTATCTTCTAGTGTCCCCTTATACTCGTCCACCTCTTCTTTCGTAGTTAAGGTTACCCGCATTGCCCAGATGATCTTTCATATGAAATTGATATTCGGGTTCAGTTCCAGTCATGGTAGTTCATCCACACTTCTTACTGATGAATGGGTTCCTTATCCATTACATGGATTACTATGTCTTTTCGTTTTATAAGTGAATCAGGTCTAAATTTGGTAGTTGTAGAGTCATGAAGCATGTAAAAAATCATTTTCTGTGCCTTTATCTCCTTACCGATTAAAGTATCATAATGAAAACTTATAAAGACATAGAGCGGCTTATTTAATTCAATTTCCTTCTTTGTTTTAATTTTAACCTTACCGTTCGACTTCACCTCAATTAGATGCTTACCTTTTTTCATACGTTCTTCGTATGAAGTGTGATGCGGTTGGATATTGCTATAGATAAAATAATCCTGAATCAACTTACTGCCATCTACGAATATTTCTAGTTTAATTGGTGGCATTTCTTCATCACTATCATTTGACACTAAGAACATAACTCGTTGAGTGTAATACTTTGTATAAACGAGATACGCACTCGCCGCTAAAGCTATTGCTATGACAAAAAATGTGATAGTTCTTTTCATAGTTTATTTATTTGTGAGGGGCTTAGGCATACGCTGTCCTGCTCGAATAGTCCTATAAGGCTGCTCATTGGTAGTTCTTCCAATTGTATAGCTATCATTTGCTGCTTTCTGATAGCCTACGCCTTGATTTAACTTGCCACTGTTGTATTGTCCAAATGATTCAGCTACTTGTTCTGGAGATAAATTGTTCCGGTTATTTGTATAATCCATATAATTTCTGCCATCATCGGTACTATTCATATTGTCTTTCCAACTATGATCTAGACCTATATTATGACCAAACTCATGTACCATACTTTGAGCCATCCAACCTGCTTCACCCTTTTGCACATATGCAATCTTCCCGCCTGTTTCAGCTAGGCCGCCTGCATCACCACCCTTATCCGGATCTGCTTTACCCGTAACATCATCTACAATAGTAATTAAGTGCTGGTCGTCTTTTACATCATCTGCTGAACCTATACTCTGAACATCAAGAGTACCAACTTTAAATTCGATTGCAGAATTTTTATCTCCATAAGTCCCTGTGAGTGCTTTCGTTAGTTGACTTTTAAAATCGGAAATTACGCTGTTAGTATTGTGTTTACCTCCTTTGGATAGATCCAAAACAGCCATCTTAACACTGATAGTTACGGGCGTAACAAGCCTTCCGTCTTTATCCTTATACTGCTTCCCTACTTCAAAACCTATATCTCGGCCATCCGGATCGATATTGTTAACAGGATTGTTAGCCACCCAACTGTATGGACTGTAACCAAATATCTTTCAGCATGAGGATCGATGGTGGTGGTACGCCAAATAAATGGATCGTACTGTCTCCACTCGTTATCATACTGATTTAACCCCAACTCATCTTGCCATTCTTTCCCTTGATAACGATTATTATTTTCAATAGAGGATTCTCGTTCGTAGTCGTTAAAAACTGCGCCGCCTGGATAATAATCATCCATCTGCACGACCACACCCTTCACATGCTCCACATGTAAGTCATCAAAGAACATTTCTATGACTTCATCATCTTCATTCGAGAAATAAATATACACATATCCCGGCTTACGTGCCACTGCCTGAAGGCTAAGGGTATCATGTGGCGGGTTCGGGTTTGATGGTGTGGCCTCGGCATGACTATCGATCTGATCCCAGCCCATGTCATAGGGAATAAGATCTTCGTCAAATAAAATGTAGTTCAGAAAGCCCTTGGGGGCGTCAGCATCTTCCAAGTCCCCTTCGCCTAAGATCCAGCCGGTATTGAACATTTCGCTGATAGATTCATGCGCCAGTTGGTCAGGGCCGATTGCCCCTGGTGTGAGACCAAAAGCATTCGTCATTGCAACGGCTATTGCCGTTCCGACACTTTCACCCGTTGAACCTGGCGCAAAGTATTTAGCGAATACTTCCATATTGATTGTATCACCGGGGAAGACCTTTAAACTTTTTGCCAACCCTACCTGCTTGTTCGGGGCTCACTTCATTAAAAGAATCACAACCGTCATGAACTTAAGCATTAGATCTTTTTCTGAGAGGGACTGGAATTCGGTTTCTGAAATATATATACAAGGTTTACTCACACGCAATGCCACTTTTGAGACGGAAGCTCCACCATATGATGTATGGATCAAAAAATTTCATTCACAATTACTTTGGGTAGCGGCTCTAAACAATGAAGTTGTTGGATGGGCAGGGCTACAACCGGTGTCAGTTAGGAAAGTATACGAAGGAGTTGTTGAAGTTACCATATATATAGAGTCGAATCATAGCGGAAAGGGAATAGGGTCTTCATTGATGAAACATCTAGTTGAACAGAGCGAGAAAGCCGGAATTTGGACTCTATACGCTTCAATCTTTCCGGAAAACACCGCAAGCATCAGGCTGCACGTTTCGGCCGGGTTTAGGGAGATCGGGTACCGGGAGAAAATCGCCCAATTAGAAGGAAAATGGCGCAATACGGTGCTTTTTGAAAGAAGAAGTGAAAAAGTTGGAAAATAGCCGTGTCTTTTTTGATCCCATCACGTCAATAGATTGTAAAGTGAATTTATGACTGAAGTAGCCCTAAACTGGAACAGTGTGCAAAGCGAACTTAAAGGGTTTGTTTTCAAAAGAGTTAAAGACAAAGCTCTAACGGAGGACATCCTTCATGATGTATTTCTGAAAGTTCAGGCTAAAATTCATCAGGTGAAAGAATCTGACAAGCTGTTCGGATGGATCTATCAAATAACAAGGAATACGATCACCGATCACTACCGCAAGAATACCAAGACCATAAATCCAAAGGACATCGATTGGGAATCCAGTCCTCCAAACTTCAACGACTGTGTTACCAATACAATCAATGAATTGATTCCCACTCTGCCAGATAAATATCGTATTCCATTGGAGATGACCGAACTTCAAAATATGTCGCAGATGGAGGTCGCTGAAAAGCTCAACCTGAATTATACTACCGCGAAGGCAAGGGTTCAAAGAGCAAGGCAAATGTTAAAAGAGAAAATGGAGGAAATACTAATTGTAAAGACTGATGGCTACGGAAATGTAATCCTCTGTAAGGACCGTGGCCCATGTTGCTGATATTTTTTCTTGTCTTTTCTTAAGTTCTCCGTCTTTAGTGCAAAACACTTAAGATATGAAAAAACTTAATCTCCTATGCGTGTTCCTTATCCTTTACGTTTCTGCATTTGCGCAAAAACACAAACTGGCTGAGGTAAGCGAACATTACAAAACTTTACAACAACTTAGCAGCGCTCCAAATTCTTCACGTTCATGGATGGATACGATCAAATATCCACCAGCTGAATATGGAAGCTCTATTGTCTATCTACTTGTCAAACCGCATTATCTCTCCGACAGCCAGGTTAAAAGCCTAAGCGAGAGTGTGAAGTTTCCGGCAAACAGCTCAGATCAAGTAAGGAAGGAACTTGACTACATGCTCGACCTACAGAGTAAACGTACTCCGGAACAGGTAACGCGAGTTGAATTTCTTGGCAACATCGGTTACTGGCCCTCAATCAACCTGATTCCATCGCATCAATCATATGAGCAAAACCTAAAAGATTTATTCTTTGAAGGTCGCGAATTAATGGGTGAAGATATCAACGCAAAGAATTTTCCGAAAGTAGCAAAGCTCCTGCAAGGTGTAATGCAAGACATGCGTGTTATGGAGTTTACAATAAAATACAAGTTGTTCAGACCACGTCCCTATCACCTTGAATCAAAATTGCAGCCCCTAACAAAAATCAATTCGCCTTCATTTGCGAGTGGACATACCTTGTGGGCATTTATTCAAGCCTTCACCTGGAGTGAAGTCGTTCCCGAAAAACAAAAAGACTTTATTGCTCTTGCAGAAGAGATCAGGCGTTCAAGAGAAATCATGGGCATTCATTACCCAAGTGATAATGAAGCCTCGCGACAAATCTCTTACAAAATGCTTCAATACTATTTCAAGAATGAAGCTTTTCAAAATGACTTTAAGGAAGCAGTTGCGGAATGGAGATCACTATCTCAGAAATACGTGAAGTAAAATGATAACCATTAAAATCAATAAAAGTATGGTGCGGGCAATTTTCGTCCTCACCTACTTTGTTCTCTTCTTCAGCGTTATCACCAAATTACTTTGCATTCCTTATATCAGCACAAAGTTTCATTCGCTGGGAATTGGAGAGTATTGCCAGATTTTTGGTTTAATCGAACTTGTAGGAATCGCTGCATTCATGTATCAACGAACTATAGGGATCGGCTTGATATTATTGTGTAGCTATTTCGGTGGGGCAATTGCAACCGACATACATTCCATCTATTACCTTTATCAACCAGTTATAGTACTTTCCCTAGTGTTGCTGACTGCTCTATCTATTTAGAAAGCCCTCAGTTTTCCTGGACGGATTGACGGTTATTGTGGAGAATCAAAAAGAGATCTTCTTAGTGAAGAGAACGGTTTAGGCAACTCCGTCTGACAGAATAAACCCAACACTGTGTACATTTTCAATTTTGACAGTTGAATCATTTGCAAAGTACTTTCTCAACTTAGCAATGAATACATCAAGACTCCTGCCTTTGAAGTAGTCGCTTTCTCCCCAAAGCGCGATGAGAATCTCGTCCTTCTTAGTTATCTGATTCTTCTTCAGACAAAGTAATTTGAGAATCTCGTTCTCCTTTGCGGTTATTCTGCGAATGTTTTCACCCTTCGATAATGTTTGATTCTTGGGATCGAACTGGTATGCGCCTATTTGATAATGTGCTTCTTTATTTCCGGCAATTTGAGTTTGCGACCTACGCAAAATGGCTTTAATCTTATAGAGCAACTCGAATACTTCAAATGGCTTCGTTATATAATCATCAGCACCAGACTGAAAACCTCTAATCTTATCGTCAAGTAAAGATTTGGCAGTTAGGAATATTATTGGAACATGTTCATTCCGAACTCGAATCTCCTTAGCAAGGGCAAAGCCATCATAGTCAGGCAACGAACAATCCAAAATACACATACTGAACAAGTCGCCAAGAAACGACTGCAGTCCGGTTTTCGCGGTGGTGCAAAGTCTTATATCAAATCCTTCTGATACAAGAAAGTTTTGTAGCAGTATCCCAGCGTTCGGATCGTCTTCAACAACTAAAATCTTGTCGCTCATTCAGCACGTTTATGATATGGGCAATTGAATTCTGAAACAACTTCCTGTGCATCCGTCTGATGAGAGAGATAATTTTCCACCATGCCTTTCCACAAGTGTTTTTGCCAGATATAGTCCAAGGCCAAAGCCTTCAGGAAGCTGCTTGCCATCGCGAATGCGGTAAGCCTTTTTGAAAACTAGCGCTTGTTCATGGGTTGATATTCCGGGGCCATTGTCCTGTATCTCGATACTAATACCGTTACCTTCATTGCGTGTGCTTATCTGAATATTAGACGCTCCTTGATTATGGGTAATAGCATTATCAATAATATTCATCACCGCGCTCGACAGTTGTAGTTGACTTCCGATCACTATAGATTTGGTTGCTTGCAATTTCTTGGAGATTTCCCCTTTCGTTTCCTGCAACTTCAAAGAAAATGATTGAACACATCGTTCAACAATTTCATGAATATCAACTTCAGTTTTATCGGCACTATCTTCCAGAACAGCGTCAACAGAAGCTGCACCTAATATTTTTCTAGCGCGCTCCTTCAAACGTGCTGTCTCATCATTAATAATCGAAATGTATTGATTCTGTAATTCGCTATTTTTCGCTTTGTCAATTTCAAGTAGCGATACGGCAAATGAAATGTTTGAAATGGGTGTCTTCAGATCATGCGCCATGGTGTTGATGAAGTCAACCGTCTCTGACCTGATCTTGCGTTCCTTATATAAGCTTCGGAGTGTGTTGATGAAAACCCAACTCAGTAATATCAAAACCACAATCGATAGGATAAACGTCCCATTGATTTGAGAACGGATCAACTGTGACTTCGATGGAATCTCAATATGCACAAGGACATTTTGCATTCCGGCTTTGGCAGGGTACAAAAGTGCCTGGCCCGAAGAAAGTGAACTCTTCGATCCGTCACTCGTATAGGGTGTCAAAGTAGTCTGGAATGGAACACTGATATTATAAAACCAAAGATGATGCTGAATAACAGAATCGATCTTTTGCTTTTCTTCTGCATTGAACGTTATTTCAAAGTTGCCCTTCCCATGAGATATACAGCTCTCAACATTCGAGCACAATGCCCTATCCTTCGACAGAACATCCATCGCGCTGCATAAAGCCATACTTACTCGTTGGTTCAGGAAACTCTCCTCTATTCGGGCAGATTGAAGAATCCAGGACACTTGGGTAACGAGAATTGTCCCTGTCAATATGAACAGAATACTTGCATATAACCATATCCTTTTGCGGGTCATAACCATACCTGCTTATACGTTGAACAGTCCCTAAATTTAACTCGAAATAGCAGGTTTTATGGCCAAAGTCGGCATTTTAACTTTTCGTTAACGCTTTTATAACGTTTCGTTGGCCTACCGTCAGCAAGCCCTCTGCGTAAATTTGAATGGCATTAAATAAAACCAAAAACACATATGAAAAAGCTCTTTGTTCTTATCCTGCTTTCGGCCATCCTTCAATTCTCCTGGGCGCAATCTTGTGCACAATCGTGCGATAAAAAATCCTGCGGACCAGAGGGGACGAAAAAGGAAGAGGCTGCTGTTATCAAAACGATGCGTACAGATGTGCAAACCGTACTGACCAAAATGTCAAAATCAAATGTCTCCTTTGACAAACAGGTTGCTGACATGCAAATTGAAAAAGGCGAAAGCGATGATGAAAGTCTGCTATTCCTCTCGCAAGCTGTGACTGCAATTAGATACGAACTCACATCTAAACTAGATGCTTCAAAACAGATTGCAGCTCTGAAAGAATTTAAACCAGCTAGTTCTTCATCTAAACAACAGATGGTCGCGTCCCTTAAGAAAGAAATTCAACTGCTAGCAAGCCAGGCCGAGAAGCTTTAAAATGAAATATAGAATTTGGGTAAGCCTGACATTGGCCATTAGCTTCTGCGTGCTTTCGGTATCAGGCTTACTTTCGTTTTTTCTTCCTTACAGTCGCACAACGGCAGCAGTCCATTCAATTTTTGGGTTTCTATTTTTTTTATCCGTCATGCCTCACATCTGGAATAACTTCAGAAATCTTAAATCGTACATAAGGGATAAATGAATGTATTTCAAGAAAGAATTTATAGTTGTGCTTTTACTGATTGCGGGTCTATTCGCTTTCACCTATTCCGAACCATATCCAATAAAGAGATTGATGGATTGGCGGTCATCCAAAAATGCCCTGGCAGAAAATGAGGTAAACCTTTCGGGCTACCAAGTCTATGACCATACTGAAGGCAGTGACCCGGAGATAACTGTTGATTTTCTCAAGGGTAAACATTTCTGGAATCCTCAAGTTGCTATCTGGCTAGAAGATTCTTCGGGTAATTTTATCGAGACACTACTTGTAACCACTTCGACTGCAAAGGGGCTATTCTATACTGGCAGGTCTGCGTCAAATTTCAAAGAGACTGATGACGTGAAAAAAGAAGAAGACTCCCCAACACGAAGAGTAGATGCGTTGCCCTACTGGTCACACAAGCGCGGCCATCAATATCCGGATGGCATATATTCTCCGCCTCCAGGTGATCCGCTCCCAGATGGTATTACGGGAGCAACGCCAAAGGAAAACTTCTACTTCAAGTCAGGTTCAATTTCAATCAAGGAATTAGTTTCCTTTCAAATTCTGGTGGAAGTAAATGTGGCATTTGATGAAAACGAGTACTATTCTGAGTATGATTTTTTAGAGGACTCGCTATACCATAGTGGTACAGGTTTGCTTGGCCAACCCTCCATGATCTACAGCGCAACAATTCGACAAAGTGATTCAGCCCGTTACTATATGCTCAAGCTTCAGGGGCATGGTCACCATTCGGGATCAACAGGAGATCTCATTTCTGAAACGAAGACAATTACCACCGCGAAATACATAGTTGAAAGGATTGTTGTTGGAATAAATGAAAGCTGGTATAAAAAATAATTTCTTCCTTGTTGTTGTCCTTTTCAGCGCAGTCCTGTGGTCCTGCAACGATCAGGAGTACATTTCTCTCACAGGAAAAACAATGGGGACTTACTATTCGATTCAATATCAGTCGGATCAAAACTACAGTGAGGAAATTGATTCGATACTGACAAACTTCATTTCTGCCGCAAGCACATACGACAGCACTTCTGAAATATCTGAGTTTAATCGAACCGGATTTCTTAATTATCGTACTCCTCATCTGTATAAAATGCTTTCTATTGCCAAGCGAATTCACAGAGAAACCAATGGCGCATTTGAACCAACGCTTATGCCTATCATTAATGCTTATGGCTTTGGTTATTCCAAAAAGAAAAATATATCTGATTCACTCATTGAATCACTTCTTACAAACGTTTCATTTAGCCTTATTGAATTCGACAACATCAATATGAAGGCTGTTAAGAAAAATGTTCAGCTTGATTTGAGCGCAATGGGGGAAGGTTACGCTATTGACATGATTTCAGCTTTCCTCAATCGTCAGGGAGTTACAAATTACAAAGTGGAGATTGGTGGTGAAATGAAATGCTCTGGAAACAATAGTAAAGGAGAAGCTTGGCTAATTGGGGTCGAGAATCCTCTGAAGAACAACACTAATACAACTGTATTGGGCTATGTCCGATTGGCCGATGAGTCCATAAGTACATCAGGCACGGCCAGGAAATTCTACCTTGATGAGACTGGAAAAAAGATATCACACATTATCAATCCAAAAACGGGGTGGCCAATTGAAAATAGTTTATTGAGCGTGACTATCAGAAGCAAGAATGCGGTGGATGCTGATGCGTTTGCAACTGCGTGCATGGTGATGGGGCTAGATTCCGCAAAAACATTTATAGAACGTTCAGGTCTTAGTGGCCTAATCGTCTACCAAAAAAACGGAGTAACTAAAATATGGCACAGTACCGGGTTCTTTAATTCCATTTAAAACAGTTGCTAATTTCTTGCAAACTGACTGAATATATTATCAAAATTCAGTACGACCCAAAATGTATTTATGTTATCAAAATCTTTCCCTGAATTCCTTTCTTGAAAGCCATAAATATAGCCAACACTGGTTTTTACGTTCTTAAGAATTTCATAGTTGAAACCCAAGTATAGCCGATTCTGATCGAACACGTTAGGATTATCCTTAACCGCCTTACCGAATTGAAGAAAAATTTCATCGTACAATACAAATGAAACCGGCTTAGAAAAAATACCTGTTACCGATTTTTCTAACCTGGCCATATATCGAACTCTAAAATTCGGCTGATAGTTATTGTTGTTCAAAAGGTCTCGCCAACGATACTCAACATTATATCGATTGCTGTAATTAACTATTCTTCCTTTTGTTTCATGCTCAAGCCTTACACTCCACCTGAATTCCTTGATTGGAGCAAGATCCTCATCGGTCGGCTTGACATTCAAAACATAACTCTCAAAGTATCCAAACGGTGAAATAGACACCTAACATTTTTATTGACGCTGTAGTGCAGCCAAAGCCAATAACTTTCAAACTGTGGAGTTTTAAAAATATTAGATTTATCACCCGCGCCATTCTGAGTT
>Ga0193752_1002296_pt1 | contig 14535 bp, 15 predicted proteins | sample H1c1metaG_FD_144924 | JGI IMG/M metagenome (GOLD analysis project Ga0193752, IMG submission 144924) | Soil microbial communities from a riparian zone of the East river system, Colorado, United States - H1c1 | ecosystem: Environmental > Terrestrial > Soil > Riparian zone | place: USA: East River... | reverse complement strand
AGGATGCAATCCATCATCAGTTGAATTATCAGTAAATGTAAAACTGTTGTTTGAGCAACTGCCACCATTAGGAATAGTAAAAGCTGCAACCGGCCCGTTGATGCGGATGTACTGCAATCTTACCAGTGTGTCCTTACAACCTGATATATCGGTAATGATGAGCCGCACAGTGTATAAACCGGCATTGATGTATATATGTGTTCTTACAGCACCTGTGTCAGTTGTTCCATCACCAAAATCCCATTCATAACTGGCAATGGTGCCGGGTGTGTTTCCAATAGCATTGAATGTGGTGGAAGTATTGCGACAGATCTCTGTCGCCGTTGCATTAAAATTCGCAACCTCTTCCACAATGCGTATGGTTTGGGTATAGGTATCATCGCAACCGGTTAAATGGTTAACCACTACCAAACGGATGCTATAAGTGCCGATACCGGGAAAAGTATGAACATTATGTTGTGATGTAGAAGTAACGCCATCGCCAAAATCCCAGTGCCATTCATCAGGGCCAATGGATGCATCGGTAAAAGTGAATGTCCTCGGCGCTGCACAATCAAAGACTGAACTGAAACTAGCTATCGGCGGACTGATATGTACATAATCAGTTAGTATCAATGTATCGGGACAATTGTTATTCCACACGATCAGGCGAATGGTAAACAGGCCGGTATCTTGATAATGGTGTGAAGGATTTTGAAGTGTTGATGTTCCGCCATCGCCAAAATCCCATAACCAACGGGTGATGTTCCCGGTTGACAGGTCATTGAACAACACATCATCCTTGGCACAAACATCTCTTGGGTTTGCATTAAAATTAGCAACCGGTTTATCATCAGCCACAATACCTGCCGGTATAAAAACCGTATCGGTACAGCCGCCCAGCGTTGTTACAATTAATTTGATATCGTACGAACCTGTAGGGTATGTATTGGTTGGGTTCGGTGAGGTAGATGTGGTTCCATCACCCAGGTCCCAGAAATAACTTACAATGGGATCAGGCGAATTTACTGTTGATGAAAATGTCCACGTAAGTGGTGCACAATTGCTTTGGGGCAAATTATTAATACTTGCATCCGGTGGTAATATCCTTACATAATCATTCAATACAAGCGAATCGCTGCAACCCACAAAATTGGTAACGATCAGTTTTACATGAAAGGAACCGTATGTTGTGTAGGTATGAGAAGGATTTGTTTGAGTAGAAGTTCCGCCATCTCCAAAATCCCAGAAATAAGTAGCGGAAGCCGTACTGGTATTTGTAAAACTTACAGTTAACGGTGGCTGGCATGCATTCCTGTTTACACCGGAAAAAGCAGCAGTTGGTTTCGGATAAACATTAAAGATGAATGTTGAAGAATCGACACAGGCTCCCAGCCATGCCTTCAGCTTTACTGTATAGCTGCCAGCTGTAATGTATGTATGAGTTGGATCCAGTGCCGGGGAAGTGAAACCATCGCCAAAATCCCAAAGCACCGATGTGGGTGCAGGGGTTGATGTGTTTATAAAAGTCACAGCATCACCAATGCAGGAACTTGCCGGGTTGGTAAAACTGGCCCGTATAAAATTTATTACAACCGCATTTGGCTTAACAATAGTTGTGATACAACCTGTGCTGCTGGTTACCCTCAGGCTCACATTAAAGCTGCCTTGTGTGTTATACGTATGTGATGGGTGTTGTGCGGTGGAAGTAAAGCCATCGCCAAAATCCCAGGAATAAGATAAGGTACCTGAACCTGTTGATGTGTTGGTAAAAGTAATTGTGACCGGGAGACTGCAACCAGTAGGTAGTGTATTGGTAAAATTAGCTGTTACACCATTGCTTGCATGTATATAATTGTTTCTTGTTAATGTTTTTGAACAACCAGATATGGTAGTAACCTGGAGGGTAACATTGTAATTACCTGCCGATGTATAGGTGTGAACAGGATTTCTTGTATTGCCGGTAGTGCCATCGCCAAAATCCCAGAGCCATGATGTAATGGAAGACCCGACTGCTGTGCTCAGGTCGGTGAATTGTACCGTTAAGGGAACACAACCAGAAAGCGGTGTTGCCGAAAAGTTTACAACCGGTATCGGAAATATGGTGATGTATTGCGTTCTTGTTATAGAATCTTTGTTACCCAGTCCATCTTCAACAACCAGTTTGATATTGTATTGTCCCGGGGTGAAATAAGTAGTAGAAGGATTTTGTAAAAAGGAAGTAGTTCCGTTTCCCAGGTCCCATCTCCAGTAAATAGGGTTACCGGTTGAAAGATCGTTGAAATTTACAATTTGGGGAGAACAGCCCGATGTTGGTGATGCTGAAAAGTTTGCTGCAATCTGGCTTTTACTGCTGAAACTGACCGGGATCAGTACAATAAGTAGTAAAATATACTGCCTGGGTGTAGCTAGGGTAAACAGAGGCATACAAGTCCCGGTTTTTTTGGATTATGGATAAATGGATAAAACAAGGCATTACTGCCCCTTCATAAACAACATTTTCGATATAAAAATTGTGTATATAGAGATATATTTTTACATTGCATTGACGTTTAATATTTTAAACACTAAACCAAAACTCAGCAACCTTCATTTTTACACACCCTAACACTAACTGTATGCACGTTAAATTCTTAAAAATAGCCCTGTTACTTTGCTTAAGTACCACCCTTGTATATGGGCAGAAAAAGGCGGTAAAAAATGTAGATAAAAAGAAGGGCATGTTTTCCTTCAGTGTTAACTACTCCGATTATGGTTTTATTAAAGCCGTTAAGGATTCATCTATAAGCTATGCTTTTAACCGCAAGGGCCTCTTCAAATCAGGTAATAGTTCGTTTGGTTTTGGGGCCAGTTACTGGAAGGGTTTGGGCAGCCGGTTTGATTTTTCAGGCAATTTTATAGGCACTTTTTCAAATTTCCCGGCATTGTATGTAAAGGGCGACAGTATAGGCAAGGCATCTTTCACCCCACAGCTCGACCTGCTGTTACATGCCAAAGCATTTAAAGAAAGCAGCAAAATAAATCCCTTTTTAACTGCAGGAATTGGTGCAGGCTATTTTGGAAGACAATTGGTTGTATATGCACCGGTTGGCGTAGGGTTGCAGTTTCATTTCAATAGTGGGGCCTACCTTTTTATCCAGGCACAATGGAAAATGGCTTTAACCGATGGTATCAAAGATGATTTTATGTTTTATTCCATAGGTTTTGGCCAGCAGAAGAAAGCTAAAAAAGTTGAGCCTAAACCAGAAGTACCTCCTGTAGATACAGCCAAAACCGTACAGAAGAAAGATACTGCCGGTGTGGCTCCAAAAATTGAATTAGACACAGATGGTGATGGGGTTCTTGATCTATATGATCTTTGCCCGGCTGTAAAAGGTACTTTAAGCGGTTGTCCTGATACTGATGGTGATGGTGTGGCCGATAAAGATGATAAATGTCCTGATGTACCAGGTTCAATGCGCAATAATGGTTGTCCTGCAAAAGATACCGATGGCGATGGTGTAAATGATGATGAAGATAATTGTCCTGATGTGAAGGGTGTGAAAGATAATAGCGGTTGTCCTCCGGCTCCTGCAGATACCGATGGCGATGGTATATTGGATAAAGATGATAAATGTCCGGATGCTGCAGGAACTGCGGAAAATGACGGCTGCCCGATGAAGATATTGAGTGGCGGAAAACTGATCAGGTCATCTGGTGATTCCATGACTTATTTTATCAGGTTTGATTTTGACAAGGCCAATATTACAAGCGAAGCATTTGCTGTACTGGGCGAGATCGTAGGTGTATTAAAAGCAGATAAGAGCCTGATGATAACTATTGATGGCCATGCCGATAATTTCGGGCTTGAAAAATATAATATGCTCATCTCGCAGGAACGTGCCAATGTGGCCAGGGATTATTTCCAAAGCTATGGCATTGCAAAGAGCAGGATGAAGACAGCTTATTTCGGTTCTTCAAGGCCATACGATGTTCACCAGGATTGGCTGAACCGCAGGGTAGAAATAACCATTTATAAAAAACGATAAACCGCAGGCGGGGATCAATAGACCCCTTGCCCGTAAATAAGAAAAGCCCCGGTATTAACGCCGGGGCTTTCTGTTATACTTTACTTGCTTTCTTTTATACTTTATTCTGTTCAGTTATTTAAAACCCTTTGTGGATAAGGCTTTTATGGTCTGTTGGTGTTTCTGGCACAGATGTTGTTTTTTAGGCATTGAACAAAAACAAAAACATGAAAAAGATACAATTAGCAGTAATGGCTGCAATAGTTATAACGGGTTTTACTGCCTGTAATAACTCCGAAAAAGAAACTGCAAAGCAGGATGCACAAGATCTGACGAGCTATGTTGATTCGGTAGAAAAAGCTACGCCTGTTTACACACAGGCCAATTGGACAGTGATCGATGAAGGCTATCGTGAAAGGGCTGTTAAAGCAGAAGCTGCACTGGAAAAACTGGAAGCTGAAGACAAAGCGAAAACAGAAGAAGCAAAAGCAAAATACGCAGCTTTAAAAGTTACTTATGAAACAAAAATAAGAGAAGCTGAAGCACCAAAAACCGTTGTGTCCGATTATCGAACCATCCTCCGTAACCGGTTATTTGGAGAAGGTAAAATAGGAGCCGATATGACATTTGGTTTTGTTACTGCGAACAATATCCTGGGTGTGTATCAGAATTTTGTAGATGCAGTCGACGCAGGTAAAGATGAATTTACCAGGGAAGATTGGGATGAGATAAAAGTATTGTACGAAGCGCTTGACAGCAGGAAGAATGAAGTAGAGAAAGAAGGCCTGGCAGCAGCCGATAACTTAAAAATAGCAGGATTGAAAATGAAATTTGCCAGGATCAAATCAATTAACCGCCCCGGTGCAAAAGTTAAAGAAAATGTAGAATCAAAACAGTAGGGTAGGCCTGGAATATGTTTGAAAAAAATGCCCTGGCGAAAGCCGGGGTGTTTTTTTTTATGAGTATGCTTTTGATTAAAACGAAACGGAAACAACAAGCAGGGGTTTATGCAGGTTGGGAATTAGTTGTGAAAACCAAATATTAGTGACAGTTTTTTAATTTTGTTTATTTGTTTTATGATAGATTAGAATTGTTGTCGAACTAATAATCCAAAAGTAAAAGGCAAATCCTAAAAAATATCCTAAAAACCACATAACCCACATTCCAATTCCTTCAATGCTTATTCCATATTTTTCAATGAAAACATAATCATCAATTATCATGTAAATCCAAAAGACAATTGTAAATAATATTGACAAATACTTGAAAATTTTAAGTGCCTTTTTAAATGAATTTTTCATATTATTTATTCAATATATTTTCAAGCAAATAGAACCGTAGGTATGAATATCGGTATGGCGTATAAAATAGCCGCTAACGGACAGGACTTGCTTGCAGGGCTGGAATAGTTGCTGTGTCCGCCCGGACACCGCTGCCGATTAAAGATATAAAAGTACAGGTTAACAAACAAAAGCCCAGCAATGTACGTCCAGCCCAGATGAAGCACAACAGCGATAAAATGACCATTGCTCCAAAGTCCGGCCAGCCTTGCAGCAAACCCAATGTAAGCAGCAGTTTAGTTGTCAGTAAATGTCGTCGTCTTTAATTTTTGCCCCACTCATTTTTATTAAATATTTTCCAAAATCCATTAAATCACCTCTTGCGTTACGCCTGTCAATAAAATGATACTTGCCCTTTTTCCGTCCCTCAATTATCCAATTAGAACCGTCAGTAGTTCCTTCGTCAGCAGGGTCTGCAATAGGACTATTCCAAAAGGATAGTTTAGATATATAATTTTCAATTTCTTTCCACTGTCCACTTGTTAATGCTTTTACCGTGTCAAAATCTATTAGTGCAAAACGGTCAGCTTTTTGAGTTGTGTCGAGAATTTCTTTCCCTGTTTTTTCATCTTTACCCATACCTAAAATTTCTGGATAGAATGCTGGTTGTCTGTCGAGGGTTTTAGCATTGAGAAAATAGTTTCCGTTTAATTCTTTCATTGTAAAGCAAACTGGTTTATGAAAGGAACGTAGCCACAAAAGTCTGTAAATGGTTAGTGAATCATTCTTTGTGTAAAGAATCGGCTCCTTAAATGAATACAAAGAAGAAGAATACCATTTCTGTTTAAAGTCTCTAAAATCAGGGTTTCTTCTTTCAACAGTGTCATTCAAAATAGAAGGAAAGTAATAAGACAGAGAATCAGTTTTTAATGCTCTTTCAAAAACATTTTTTGTGTCTATTGAATCATTTGTTTTACAACCTGATAGTGTCAATATGTAAAGCGTCAGGAGAACATTTAAAGATTGCAATATTCTTTCCATAGTAGGGTGTCGTTAAATTGCTGCTTACGTTCGAGGCTTGCCGCAGGGCTGGAATTGTTGCTGTGTCTGCCCGGAACTGAAGCTAAATTTATAACTAAAAGCCGAAGTTAACCAACAAAAGCCTGGCAGAGTTCCCCCGATGAATCGGGGCAGGCTGTCCGCCGAAACCAAAGTCTGGATATGTACTGGTGATGATTGTTTCAACGTCGAGCCCCAACTGCACAAAACCTGATGTAAGCCGTAGTGGTTTATATTTTGGTTATTGATCAAATGTGTCTGAACTTCAACTTATGAATGCATTCCTAAAATTTATTTCTGTAAGTTGTCTCCTGGCTTCCTGTTCAGGAAAGCAGTCAATAAAATATCTTACCGATTTGGAACAAGCAAATATTAAGGGACGTGTCACAAAATTGGTAACTGAAATATATAAAGTTGACAGTTTAGGTCAAGTTGGAGAATTGGAGTCAGTAACAATTGAAATTTTTAATAAACTTGGATATACAAGTACCGATACCATAAAAGATTTTACTGAAAAGAATGAGGTTGTCGAGTTTTTACTATACAATAAGAACGGCTCTTTATCTTCGTCGTCAACCTTTGAGAATGGAAAGATGCAGTCAAAAATGTTGTTAAAATATGATGATAGTAAATGTATAGCTATAGAAATTTATGACTCAAATAATCAACTTGAAAGCCATTACGGTAACATACAACAAACTGACTTTGGGCTTTTGTTAAGTATGAATGGTTACGATACTAATGGCAAATTAACAATGTCGTATACGAATGATTATGATGGTATTTATCAAATTAGTGCAACTGCAAAAGATAGCATTGGAATGCTGAGTTCAGAAGTAAAAATACTTCTGACGGATAAAAAATACCCAGAGAATATGCTTGAGGTCACATACTTCAAAGATTCAACTGTTAAAAACTATTTGTCCTATAAATATGAAAGTTGGGATATCACGGGCAATTGGATACGGCAAACAGTCCTCAATGATAAAGGAAAGGCAATAAAATTTGTTAAGCGCATTTTTAGCTACGAACGTTAGGGTCTGCACACCATTACGGCTAACGTTCGAGGCTTTGTGCAGTTGGGGAATTGGCCAACTGTCTGCCCGGAACTGAAGCTAAATTTATGCACAGCATCCTGCGGATAACTAAAAGCTGAAGTTAAGAACTACTGCCCGGCAGAATTCCCCCGATGAATCGGGGCAGGCTGTCCGCCGGATATGAAGCTTGGATATGCACTGCCGATGATTGTTTCAACGTCATGCCCCAATTGCACAAAACCTTTTGTTAGCGGTTCGTTGTTTTGTGTTGTGTCTTGTTAGTTAATTCTATTTTTTGCCTTTGAGTTTACTCTTTTTAGTTTTTGGTTCTGGCAATTCATTAACTGTAATTTTCACTAATGTTTTTAACCATTCTCTATTGTCCAATTTTTCTTCAATTAAGAAACTTGGTTTTGCTCCTGGATATGGCGATGCTTCAACAACGTCTTTTATATATTCTCTTCCCGATTGAGTTGGCTTAATGAATAATTTATTGTCGCAAACAAGACCAAATAATTTGTTGTCAAAATACAGTCCATACTCACCAAACATTTTCTTGTTTGTAACTTGCTCTGAAAAGCCAATTTGATCAATGATAAAATCTACAAATTTCTGTTCTGATGCCATCTATAACTTACTTTAGTTTGAACTCTGGATTATAAATAAAACCGATCAAATTACCCCAAAGGTCTTTAACAGTAGCTGTCATTAAGTCGCCACCAACATTATATGGCTTTTCGTTTTCTGTTGCTCCTGCTTTTATGAAGTCGTTGTAAACACTTTGAATGTCTTCTACACCCCAATAAGTAACAACGCTTTCTGTTTTGTCAGTCGATGGGGTCTCTTCGGGTTGAAGTCCAAGTTCATAACCGCCAATATTAAAACCAACATAAAAAGGTTGGTCAAAATATGGCTCTGTCATGAAAACATTTGCATACCAATTTTTCGCATTTTCAATGTCGCCAACTTTATAAATAGTAGTTCTTAATCCAAGTATTTTTGATTTGTCCATATTTATTATTTTCTTTCAATTTTTAATTTTAAGTTGTCCATGTTAAAGTTTGTTGGGTGTCGCTCTACAATGACCGCTAACGGTACGGCTTGCCGAAGTGGGGGTATAGTTGCTGTGTCCGCCCCGGCTTACCGAAGATAAATTTATAGATAAAAGCTGATGATTTGTACTTAGCTAAATTATTAATGTCCAGCCGGAACAAAAGGAAAATTGAAAAACAAAAGTTGAAACACGGCTTCCGTCCGCCCCCATTTTGGCAAACCGCTTGTGTGTTCGTACATCTACTTATGAAATCCGTCATAGTCATAAGTCAAATATGGTTTCCCTAACTTAGCTATACAACTGTCATTGCAACCACCACACCCGCCAAATTCTTTAAAGCAGTCTTCGTTGTTTATTAATTTTAGAGTTGAGTAGTCATAAATGTTTTGTCCAGCAAATTGGTCAACGATTGATAAAACCTTTCTTTCGTTAATTGTGTCAATGTAGAAGTATAAATTTGACTCTAAGGAGACGTGAGAAGTTTTTATTTTAGCTTTTGTCAAGCTATTGAAAATTGTAATTGTTATATCATTGTAAAAATCCTGAAAACCTAATATGCCGTCGTCTATACGGAGCTTAATTTTTATGGTATTGTCAATTGTATAGCTAATGTGTCTAACCCAAAATATTTCCCGAACTCCTTTGTAAATTGGATAAAGCAGTAAAAGGATAACCAATAATATTTTATACTTTTTTTTCAATTACTTTGTCAGTGACCATTGTCGGTTACGGAATGTCGGTTTGTATGACGCACAACGGGCAGGCTTTGTGCAGCTGGGGAATTAACCAACTGTCCGCCCGGAACTGAAGCTAAATTTATAACTAAAAGCCGAAGTTTAGAACTACTGCCCGGCAGAATTACGTCCGCCGAAACCAAAGCCTGGATATGCACTGCCGATGATTGCTTCAACGTCATGCCCCAATTGCACAAAACCTTTTGTTGTGCGTTCGTACTTGTCACGCCACGTTATTTTTTTTCTTAAACGGTTGAATGATTGCAAAAATTATTGGCAATACTAATAGTATTATAGAGAGAGGAAAAAACCAAACCCCAAGCCCTTTGGAAATTCCAATTATTCTAAAAAACGCCGATAACGTGTCAATCGTAAACATTAATACTAAAGAAACCTTTAAAATCCTAATCATCCTTGTGGCACCTATGTATTGACTTTCGGCATTATCTACAGTTATTTTGGTCATGTAATTAAATACATGCGGATATTTGTTTAGTTGTGTCAAGCCCCAGAATATAATTGTCGGAATAAGAGGTAAAAACAAAAGTGTCGACTTACTTCCATATCCATTTATATTTCCTAAAGAGTCATAATGAATTGGAACTGTTTCTGGAGATTTCAAATAGTTAACAATCGTGAATCCCCACATAATTACAAGCAAAATAAGGCCGCAGATTTCTAACACTTTGTCAAATCGAGTTAGCTTGATTTTTATTTTAGGTCTGTTAAACATACTCTGTCAAAGTTTATACGGTCAATTGTATGACGCACAACGTTCGAGGCTTTGTGCAGTTTGGGAATTAACCAACTGTCCGCCCGGAACCGAAGCTAAATTTATAACTAAAAGCCGAAGTTTAGAACTACTGCCCGGCAGAATTCCCCCGATGAATCGGGGCAGGCTGTCCGCCGAATATAAAGCTTGGATATGCACTGCCGATGATTGCTTCAACGTCATGCCCCAATTGCACAAAACCTTTTGTTGGGCGTTCGTGATAATACTTATTGTCGTGTGAAATAATTGCCAATGCCTGAGCGCATTAGATATAGTTTTCCTTCGTCAGTATATTTTATAGTGATGCTTAAATTATTTCCTTTATAAATATTTTTTGTATCTGTATTCAACTCATAAACGCCAGAAAGTTCAAGTTCGTCTTGAGAATTAGGATTAGTGCCGTCCTGAAAGGCTTTTATATCGTAGGTTTTGTTGTCAACTTTTTTTATAGAAAGGCTAACACCTTTTTCACCCTTCCAATCACCTTCATAATTTATATCAGAATTATTACAAGATGATAAAAAGACAAAGAATGAAATAAAGAGAAGAATAGGTTTTTCGAAAAAAGCTTTTGGAGCTAAAAATGTCCGTCTTTTTCGAACAGTTCCATTTTTGTAGATTTAATTGTAATAATCATTTGATAAGTGTCTGTGATTATAGTGCTGACGCCGCACTTTAAATTGAGGATAGTTTTACTCAACACTTTTCATGACGCCCAACGGGCAGGGCTTGCTGCAGGGCTGGAATAGTTGTTGTGTCCGCCCGGAACCGCTGCTGATTAAAGATATAAAAGTACAAGTTAACAAACAAAAGCCCAGCAATGTTTGTCCAGCCGAAACAAAAGCACAACAGCGATAAAATGACCATTGCTCCAACGTCCAGCCAGCCTTGCAGCAAACCCAATGTTGCCTGCTGCCCTTCGGTAAGGTGTGTCATTCTATTTGTTTATTTTGTTAATGATTGGTCGTAAAATATAATGTCGTATGTTCTTTTTTAGAAAGTCTGACTTTGAAATTAAATAAGCAACTGGTGGTGAAACAATATAATAAGTCTGAACAAATACTTTCCCGAAATTAGATTTTAGCAATTTTTCATCTCTGTAATGTCGTAGCAATTTAACTTCTGGTGAATTATAGTCGCCATAGCAAGCAGTTGCAACAAAGCAACCTTTTCGTTTTACTTTGTCGGTCAAATTATTGTCAAGAATGAACTTTTCTACATATTCTGATGCTGCTTCTTGACTGACTTTCATTGTCTTTTGATAGTGACTAACAGCACCTCTAACAAATCCTTCTTTTAGTATTCTGTGAAGTGCTTCATCCATATTGTCTGCAGATGAAAAAACTCGTTTGTGTTCGTCAAGCCATAGTTTAGTTTCTGATTGAACAGGTTTGCTTTCAATTTTTTTAGTCTCAATGGTTGAGTTTGTTTTTCCTTGTCCAGGCTTGAACTCATTACCACAAGCTAAACAAGTAATTTTAACTTTGTTACTCCCAATTGTACCAGCTAAAAGCCCAACACCACCAGTTAGTAAACCTCCAACTACAGCCTTTGTCCCACTAAAACCTTTTTTATTTGCAGTGAGTTGGTTAGAGTTGCATTTGGGGCAACGTATCTCATCATTCTGTTCCATTCATATATTTTTTATAAAGTCTTTTTGGTCTGCTGCTGAAAGTTAAATGACTGTTGCGTCAGGGTAGCAGCTAACGGGCAGGGCTTGCTGCAGGGCTGGAATTCATTGCTCGTCCTGCCCGGAACCGCTGCTGATTAAAGATATAAAAGCACAGGTTAACAAACAAAAGCCCAACAATGTTGGTCCAGCCCAGATGAAGCACAATAGCGATAAAATGCCCAATTGCTCCAATGTCCAGCCAGCCTTGCAGCAAACCCAATGTTAGCTGCTGTTTATTTTGATTCAATTATTAATGTATCAAACGCAACAGGAATACCGCCCCCTGGGTTTTGATATATATTAATTATAATTTTTACCGGTTGAGGGTCATGTTCTTTTTTGGTCCGCCGTATTTTAAAATTGTTATAGTCAATACGGGAAATGACAGCACCTGTGACTGACATCCCCCTATTAAAATCAGGCAAACCTTTTGTAATTAATTCAATTGTGTCCATTTTTGATTGGTCGAAATAAGCTCGACCACTCTTAAATTTATATACAGTTTTAGAGATTGTTTTTATATCGAGCGGTGTTTGTAAAACAAGATTATTTAAAGTGTCATATTCTTTATGCGTAACAAGAAGATCGTTCTTGTATAAGTCTTCATAAGTGACTATCGAATAAAAGCTGGTTTTGATACCTTCACGTTTGTTGTTTTCAAAATTTACAGTTGAATCAGTTGCGCCAGTTTCATTAAAGTACGTACTAATACTGTCTTTATTTCCCAACGTATCAAGTGAAATAATTTCCTTAAGCTCTCCTGAAGGATAAAAATACTTCTTTAAAATATGCCTCTTGGTTATTTGCTGTGTATGTTGGTCAACAGAGTTGCAGCCAAAAGATAACAGAATGATATATAGAAAAAGTGGCTTCATTTAAATAGCGGCTAACGGACAGGGCTTGCCGAAGTACGGGAATTAGTATTCCGTCCGCCCGGAGCCGATGATGATTGAAAAACTGAAGATGAAGTTAACAACAAAAAGCTAAATAGATAATGTCAAGCTGGATATGAAGCACAATAGAATTACAAAAAGCCGAAGATAACTTCGGTCAGCCCGTATTTTGGCAAACCCCCTGTTGTGCGTGCGTACTTTTAGTTAATATTTTCGTTCAAAAGACTTGCCATTGAAACGATACACACCATTAGGACCTCCGCTAAACCACAATTCCCCTGTTTTGCTTTTGTTAATCCAAATTAAGCCACCATCGAGACCATCTTTTTCGGTAAAATTTTTCATAGTATGCCCATCATATCTCCATACACCTGATTCTGAAGTCCCAAACCAAATATTCCCTGAAGCATCCTCTCCAATGGAAAAAACGCTGTTCAGGGAATTACCTTTGGTGTCTTCTTTTCTTAATTGATGTTGTTTTGTAAAATTGATGAATTCTTTACCATCATATTTTATTACTCCGTTGCCCCCAATTGGGCTGCCGCCACAATTATTTCCAATCCATAGATTACCCTTGCTGTCTTCCATTATGCTTCGAATATGCAAATATTCGGTTGTGCCATTAAAACCTAATGAGCCATTATCAAATATTTTAAATTGCTTACCATCATAGCCAATCAATGCACCATAAGTTCCAAACCAAACCATTCCATTTTTACTTTTTACAAAAGATGTTGAAATCGGATAGGGAAATTCATTCCCTAATTTTGGTGTAACAGGAAATGTGCGATACGAAAGCTGTTGTCCGTCATATTGATACACCCCTGCATAGCCTTCTAGTTTATTATAGCCACTAGTTTCATCGCCTTTAAACCAAAGGTCACTTTCGTTTATCTTCCAATCGTTCTTTGCGTTGTAGTTTCGTTGCGTGTATATAGTTATTTCTTTCCCATCATAAATACTTAACCCTCTTCCACATACAAACCAAATTATGCCATTTTTATCTTCATAAATGCTCCTTACCTGGTTGTTACTTAATCCGTTTTCTGTTGTGAAATATTGGAGTTCCCCATTCTGAAGCAAACACAAACCTTCGTTGTAACTACCAAACCAAATATTCCCTTTACTATCTTCTAAAATTGAACGAACTCCTTTAGTGTATTTCAACCGCGTGGTGTCAATTTTAGAATGAACTATTTGATTTTCCTTATTTGATTGACTTTGACTATTGCAAGAGATTGTTGCAGCCATCAAAAATGTCCAGCAAAGGATAAAACTGTTTTGATTACCTAATTTCACTTTCATTGTAAGGATGTCTTTTAGTATGACGCACAACAGAGATAATATTGATTAATAATAATTGACAAATGATTGTATAATCAGCAATACACATTATTTCTGATCCTCTTTTCTTCTAAAGTCCGTGATGGTCTTTCCATCATAACGAAACACCCCACTTATTATGGCTCCCAAAGCTCCAAACCAAATACTTCCATCGTTAGCTTCCAATATCCCACAAAGCATTCCCGGTCCTTTTCTGGTCATTATTTCGGTTACAATAGGTTTACTATACAAGAATTTTTGATCATAGCGTGAAAGCCCCCAATACCCATTGGGTTTTACTTCACCAGTAGTCCAGATGTTTCCTTTTTTATCTTCGATTATAGCAAAAGCCACCCTCTGCGATACCTTAGTAAAGGTACTGCCGTCATAGCGCCAAAGACCATCAACGTCACCGAACCAAATGCTTCCTTTTTTATCTTCGATTATTGACCAAACGTTCTTAAAGAGTTTACCGTCTTTGTTTTTTAAAACGGTAAATGTTTTTCCATCATAAAAACAAGGCCCGTCCCCTGTGGCAATCCATAATTTCCCAGTTTTGTCTTCCATGATAGCCGTACCACCATTATGGGGCAGTCCGTCTTTGGTTGTAAAATTTTGAAAGGATTTCCCATCGTAACGGCTTGCTCCGAACCAAATATTACCGGCTCTATCTTCATAAATATGAAGCGCCATATTACTGGCAAGCCCCTGCCGGGTTGTATAAT
>Ga0193752_1002294_pt1 | contig 14542 bp, 10 predicted proteins | sample H1c1metaG_FD_144924 | JGI IMG/M metagenome (GOLD analysis project Ga0193752, IMG submission 144924) | Soil microbial communities from a riparian zone of the East river system, Colorado, United States - H1c1 | ecosystem: Environmental > Terrestrial > Soil > Riparian zone | place: USA: East River... | reverse complement strand
CGTGCTCGCGCCCAGCCGCCACATGTGCGACTACCTGCGCAGCATCGGCGTCAAGCACGCGAGCGTCCAGCCACTGGGGGTCGACGTCGACACGTTCAACCCGGAACGGCGCGGCCCCGATCTGCGCGCCGAGCTCGCGCTGCCGCGCGATACACGCCTGCTGGTGTTCGCCGGGCGTTTCTCCGCCGAGAAGAACATTCCCGTCCTGCTCGAAGCGTTCCGCCGGCTGGGCAAGCCCTATCACCTGTTGTTGATAGGCGGCGATGAATCCACGCGCAACGGCCACGTCACGCGTATGCCGTACTGTCGGGACAATCGCAGGCTCGCGGAATACTTCGCCTCGGCGGATGCGTTCGTCCATGCCGGTGCGCATGAAACATTCGGCCTGGTCGTTCTCGAAGCGCTGGCCTGCGGACGCCCGGTGGTGGCGCCGCGCGCCGGCGCCATCCCGGAACTCATGGACGACAACGTGGGCCAGTTGGTGGATGCGCATGACGACATCGAACGCGCCGCCGTCAGTCTCGCGGCCGGCGTCGCCGCGCTGTACGAACGCGACCTCGACGCACTCGGCCGGGCCGCGCGCCAGCACGTGCTGGCCAACTACAGCTGGACGAAGGTCCTGCAGGGATTGATGGCGCGGTACCAGGCGGCGGTCAACGTGCGGCGCCTGCCGGCATCGGGCGAATCGTTCACGCCGGCCTGACTAACCGGGCTGACCCCAGCCTGACCATTTCTGCAGATGGTCCTGCGCCCACCTGACGTCCTCCAGCCCCGAACCCAGGCCCATCTGCTCGACGAAGTTGGTAAAGGTCTGTTGCAGCGCTTCCGCGCCGCCGAAGCGCGCTTCGAACTTGGCGATGACTTCGGGTGGCCCGCCGATGACGGAGTAGTTGAGCTGCGAATCGACCAGCAGGAACACATCGATGGTCGATGCGAGCAGGCAGGTGGGGTTCGAGACGAGCCGGGTTTTCAGCCAGCGGCACAGTTCTTCGTCGAGCTTGCCGGTGTGACGGAAGTGCGGCTTGGGCGCGCTCAGGTTCGCGATGTAGAACTCGCCGCCGCAGACCCCGTTGAGAAAGCCGATCAGACGCGCGGATTCGTTGAACCCGGCCTCGCCCTCGGGCGGATGGATGCCTTCCGGGAACGCGCGGCCGTCCAGCGGCGCTTTCGGCCACCACACCTCGAAGCGCGGCCGCCGGGTTGAAGGCGCGAAGCGTTTGCTCGCCAGCTCCTCGAAGCGCTGCTGCACGAGCTTGCGTTCGTCGGGGGCCAGGTCGCGCAGCTCGACGGTCATCGCGCCACCAGTTCGAAGAGCGTCAGGCGGCCGGCCTTCTCGCCCGCGACGACGAACTTGCCGTCCGGCGACCAGCGCAACACGCTGTATTCGGAATCGCCCATCTGCACGTCGATCGGCTGCGTGGTCTTGCCCGGGCGCCACAGCGTGATGCGCCAGTCGCGGCCGGCGCTAACAAGGTGATCGCCGCCCGGTTGCCAGGCGAAGCTGTCGACGCGTTCGGTGTGCCCATTCAGCACGATGGGTTTCGTCCCTTCGGGGCCCTTGCCGCCGAAATCCCAGCATACGACTTCGTGGCCCGCGCTCGAGGCGAGGAAGCGGCTGTTGTCGCTGAAGCCGGTGAGCTCGAGGCGGCCGTCGTAGCCACGCATCTGCGAATCCTTCCCCGTCGAACGGTTCCAGAAGTGCAGTGATCCATCGGCCATGCCGGTTGCGAGAAAGCGCCCATTGCCGCTGAAGTTTACCGTGAGACACGCGGCCGGCCACTTGTAACGCCGTGTCTCGTAACGCGATTTCTCGACGCGGTGCACACAAATTTCCCCGTTCAGGGCAACCCCCAGATCGGTGCCGGGCCGGTCGAAAGACAGCGCCGCCGCGGTGCTCGCGGCGGGTGCGAAGGCGTGGATCTTCTCTCCCAGCGAGGACCACAAGGTCACGTTCTTGCCGGCCGCGCTCGCGAGCGTGGCGCCATCCGGCGCCCAGGCCAGCGCCTGCGTGGGAGTCGGTGCGGGCTTCAGGCGCAGGCGCTCGCGCCCATCGGCGCCATCCCACAGCGCCAGCGTGTTGTCCTGTCCGCCATGCGGCTGCCAGGCCACGGCGAGCGTGCCTAACAAATGTTCGCCGACGGTCGACAACGTGAGCTCAGCGCCATTCAGCCGGGCGAGCGCCACCTTGCCCTCGCCGCCACCCACGGCCAGCGACTTTCCGTCGGGCGACCACGCGCACTCGACCACGTAGTCGTCGAGATTCGCGCTGGCGCGCGGTTCGAGCGCGAACGACAGGGACTGTTTGACCACGGCGGCTACTTCGCGACGGCGGATTCGAAGCCGGCTTCGAGCTCGGCGCGATCCAGTCCGCGGCCGATGAACACCAGGCTGTTCATGCGCGCGGCGTCGCCCCACGGCCGTTCCGCCTGCGCGTCGAACATCATGTGCACGCCGTGGAACACCTGGCGGCGATCCTCACCCTTGACGTTGAGCACGCCCTTCATGCGGAAGATGTCCTGGCCGCGCGTCTTGAGTAGATAGTCGAGCCACTGGTTGAGCTTGTTCGGGTCGAGCGGCCGCGGATCGCTGATGCCGATCGAGCTGATGCCGTCGTCGTGATGATGCGAGGCGAACTTGCGCTCGGCGGCCGGCCGCTGACCGACGAGGTGCAGGCCGAATTCGAGCGGGTGGTGTTCGCAGAACAGGGCATAGGCGCCGGCCCGCGCGATGGTCACGGTGAAATCCGCGCCCGGGTGCGACAGGTCGATCGCGCTGTGCGAGGGCGCGGCGTCGAGCGTTCCATGGCAGGGCACGACCGTCGCCGGATCGGCAAAGGCACGCACCGCCGGTTCGATGGCGGCCGCGAGCGCTGCCGCCGTCGGCTCAGCCACGGGCAGCAGCACGACGTCGAGGTCCGCGTGCGCGTGCGCCGCGTGACCGTGCTCACCGTGGTCGTGGCCCTCGTGATCATGGTGGCCGTGATCGTGATGCGTATGGCCGTGTTCGTGCTCGGAGTGGTCGTGTTCTCCCGCCGTCTTGAGTAGATAGTCGCCGGGCGTGAGCTGGTACACGCCGCCCCACTCGAACGGGTACTCCGGCTCGAGGAACGCACCGTCCACCGCGAGCGCGCGCTGCAGGTCGAACGCGCCGACGTTCAGGACCTGGTCGACGGCGACATCCGCATTCTGCGTGCGCAGGATCTTCGCCGTGCCGTTGATGCCGCGGATGCGGCTCTCGATGCGTTCGAGCGCGGCCGCATCGACGAGATCCGTCTTGTTGAGCAACACCAGGTCCGCGAACGCCACCTGCTCCGCCGGTTCGTTCAATTCGTCGACGTGCTGCTCGAAGTGCTTCGCGTCCACCATCGTGACGATGGCGTCGAGCGAGAACTGGCTCTTCAGCTCGTCATCGAGGAAGAACGTCTGCGCCACCGGGCCCGGGTCGGCCATGCCGGTGGTCTCGATGATGATGTAGTCGAACCTGTCGCGGCGTTTCATCAGCTGGCCGAGGATGCGGATCAGGTCGCCGCGCACGGTGCAGCAGATGCAGCCGTTGTTGGTCTCGAACAGCTCCTCCTCGGCGCCGATGACGAGCTGGTGATCGACCCCGACTTCGCCGAATTCGTTCTCGATGACCGCGATGCGTTTGCCGTGTTTCTCCGACAGCATGCGGTTCAGGAGCGTGGTTTTCCCGGAGCCAAGGAATCCCGTCAATACCGTAACCGGTACGCGCAAAGGTGTAACTGACATGGGGGCGAATTATAGGGGCGCATTCAACTAAAAATGGGCCCCGAAAGAATGGGTTGTTAACCCGCCTGATACACCCACTCGATCAGCGCATCGTGCGCGCCGGTGCCATACCGGGCATTGGCGTGGTTGATGATGGCCACCACCACGTAGCGTTTGCCGCTGGCCGCGAGCACGTATCCGGCCACGGCGCGGGTATCTTCGAGCAGCCCCGTTTTCATGTGCGCGGCGCCGACCGGGACATTGCGGCCCTTCATGGTCCCGTCCACGCCCGAGATCGGCAGGGACGACATCAATTCGGCCATCCACTGGCTGCTCCAGGCGTCCTCCAGCACGTGGGCGAGAGACCCGGCCGAGATGCGTTCGACGCGCGACAAACCACAGCCATTTTCGAGGATCAGCTCGGGCACGTCGATGCCGCGGACGGCCAGCAAGCCGCGCACGGCGGTGGCGCCCCGCGCCGGGTTGCCGGGCTCACCGCCAGCCGCGCCCATGGTCAGGAACAGCTGCTGCGTCATGACATTGTTGGAGAACTTGTTGATGTCGCGGATGAGCATCGCCAGCGGCGGCGATTCCTGCGCGGCCACCAGGCGCGCCGTCGCGCTGACCTTGCCCTCGCGCACCGCGCCGGTCCACGCGCCGCCCTGCCGTTCCCACAAGGCGCGGAACACGGCGGCGAAGTAGCTGGTGTGCTCGAGCGCGCCGATGTAGATGGCGCGTTCGCCGCACGCCAGTGGATAGACGCCGCCCAGGCGGATGTTCATCGGGTCGTTGATGTCGGCGCGCAGCTTGCCGCGCCAGTCGCCGCAGCCGCCCTCGACCGCCGGCACGGTGCGCGGCGCCTTGAGCCCCGCGACTTCGGGCACGACCACGACACGCACCACCTTCGCGATGGGGTCGGGCACCAGCGTGATGGCGACCGATTTGAAATTGAGCAGCAAGGCGTCGGGCCCGACGTTGTAGGCGCGGCCTTCCTCGCCGTCGAACTCGCCCGGATCGTGTTTGAGCGGCTCGAAGAACGTCTTGTCGAGTACCAGGTCGCCGCGGATGTCGCGGATGCCGAAGCCGCGGAGGCGAGTGACCATCTGCCAGAGATTCTCGATGACCAGGTGCGGATCGCCGCCGCCGCGTACGTACAGGTCGCCGCGCAATGCCTCGGCGGTGACCGGGCCGTCCGCCAGCAGCTCGGTGCGGAACGTGAACGCGGGCCCTAACAAGTGCAACGCCGAATACGTGGTCACGAGTTTCATCGTGCTCGCGGGGTTCATCGGCTTTTTGGCGTTCGCCGAAAAGCCGAGTTGCCCGCCATCGAGTGGTTTGACGACCACCGCGGCGGCCTCGGCGGGAATCCGCGCCGCGGCGAGTCTGGCGAGATAGACGTCGGGCTTGAGGTCGGCGGCGCCGACGACGGCACACGCGAGCATGAGTGTGGCCGCGAACGCCGTTTTCCCGGTATTCCCCGCCGGCCGCCACGTCTTCATGGCTGCTCCGCGAGGTCGAAGATCTTCTCGGCCGGAACCCATTTCTGCCCTGGCGCGGCCCACGGCAGTGCCTGTTGAAAAGTCCACATCAGTTTTTCCCAGGCCTGCACATCGGGATCGGCCGCGTCCGCCGCCGCCTTCGCGGCCAGCGAGAACTGCGGCGCGACGTCCATGATCATGAACAGCCGGTTGCCGCACTGATGGATCTCGAGGTTCGAGATGCCGGCCACGCGGATGGAGCGCGAAACGGCGGCGGGCGGCGCGCCGGGCTCGTGCCATTTCCTGTAGGCCTTCATGAGGTCCGGGTCGTTCTTCAGATCGAGCGCGAAACAGAGGCGACGCATGGGGTGAGTGTGACGCTTCGGCGCGGCGAATTCATGTGCCGGTCCGCAAATGTTTCGGGTAGATTCCGCAGACCTCACGCGGGAGATTCGCACTTGCCGAGTCCTTTGCGCCACGCGGCCGTGGCCTGTCTTGCTGTCGCCTTTTTGTCCAGCGGAAGTTACGCCGCGGCGCCAGCCGTCGCCCGTCCCGAGGCGCTGCTCAAGAAGATGACGCTCGACGAGAAGATCGGCCAGCTGGTGCAACGCGCCGGCGGCCGCAGCAAAGCGCTCAACTCGCGGCTCGACGACGCCGAACTCGAGCGTGTGCGCGCCGGCGCCGTCGGCTCGTATCTGCACGTCGCGGGTGCCGAGCCGCTGGCGAAACTGCAGAAGGTCGCGGTCGAAGAATCGCGCCTCGGCATTCCGCTGTTGTTCGCCATGGACGTCGTGCACGGCTACCGGACCATTTTCCCGGTACCGCTGGCGATGGCGGCCACCTGGGCGCCCGAGAGCGAGGAACGCGCCGCGCGCGTCGCGGCGGACGAAGCCACTTCCGCCGGCCTCCACTGGACGTTCGCCCCGATGATCGACATTGCGCGCGATCCGCGCTGGGGCCGCATCGTCGAGGGCGCGGGTGAAGACCCGTATCTCGGATCACGCATGGCCGTGGCGCAGGTCAACGGCTACCAGGGCGGCAACAGCCTGCGCTTAGGTTCCCTGATGGCGACCGCCAAGCATTTCGGCGCCTATGGCGCGCCGATCGGCGGCCGCGACTACAACACCGCGGACCTGTCCGAACGCACGCTGCAGGAAGTCTATCTACCGCCCTTCTATGCCGCCGCCCGCGCGGGTGCCGGGTCGTTCATGGCGGCCTTCAACGACATCGCCGGCGTGCCGACCACGTCCAACAAGGAGCTGCTGCGCGGCCTGCTGCGCGAGCGCTGGGGCTGGCAGGGGTTGATGGTCAGCGACTGGGGCGCGATCGGCGAGTTGCTCAACCACGGCGTCGCCGCGGATCGCGCGGCGGCCGGCGTGCTGGCGCTCGACGCCTCCGTCGACATGGACATGGTCGGCGGTGTGTACGCCGACGACCTGAAAGCCGCGATCGCCAAGGACAAGCTGCGTCTCAAACTACTCGACGAAGCGGTGCTGCGCATACTGCGCGTGAAGGAACAGCTCGGCTTGTTCGACGATCCGATGCAGTACCACGACACCGAACGCGAGACGCGCGAATTGTCGTCGCCCGAGCACCGCGAGGCGGCGCGCGCGATCGCGCGGCAGTCGATCGTGTTGCTCAAGAACGAGGGGAAACTGCTGCCGCTGCGCGCCGACAAGTTGCGCACCCTCGCCGTCATCGGGACCCTGGCCACCGACGGCCTGTCGGCGCTGGGCTCGTGGCGCGCGCAGGGCAAGGCCGAGGAAGTCGTCACGGTCCTCAAGGGCATCACGGCCGCCGCGCCGCGCAATCTCAAGGTGATCTCCGCGCCCGGCGCGGACCCGCGCACTCCCGACCTGTCGGCCATTTCCTGGGCGGTGAAGATCGCCAAGAGCGCCGACGTCACCGTATTGATGATCGGCGAGGACTACGATCTTTCGGGCGAGGCGCGCAGCCGCTCGAGCCTCGAGCTGCCGGCGAGCCAGCTCGAGCTCGCGCGCCAGGTGCTGGCCACCGGCAAACCCGTCGTCATCGTGCTTGCCAACGGCCGGCCGCTGGCGCTGTCGTCGCTGGCCGAAAAGGCGCCGGCCATTCTCGAGACCTGGATGTTAGGCGTGGAAGGCGGCAACGCCGTGGCCGACGTGTTGTTCGGCCAGTATTCGCCCGCGGGCAGGCTGCCCGCGGCGTTCCCGCGCGTCTCGGCCGCGGTGCCGTTCAACTACGCCGGCAACCCGACCGGCCGCCCGGCCGATCCCGACATCGCCAAGGACACCGTGCGGTTTCACGATCTGCCCATCACGCCGCTGTTTCCGTTCGGGCATGGGCTTTCCTACAGCGAATTCCGCTACGGCGAGCTCGCGCAGAGCACACAGGCCGTCGGCCCCGGCGAACGCGTCGACATCTCGATCACGGTCGAAAACGTCGGCGGCGTCGCGAGTGACGAGGTCGTGCAGCTTTATGTCCGCGATCCGGTGGCGACCGTCTCGCGCCCCGTGCTGGAACTGCGCGGTTTCAAGCGCATCGAGCTCGCCGCGGGCGCTCGCAAACGCGTAACGTTCAGCCTGACGCCCGAACAACTGGCATTCTGGAGCCCGCGCGGGCAGTGGCTGATCGAGGCGGGCCGCATCGATTTCTGGATTGGCGCGTCGTCGGCGGACCTGCGCGCCAATGGATCATTCGAGATAACAAAAACACATACCGGCACCGCACCCGCGTCGGCACTGGCCACGCGAGTCACGGTTTCAAACAACTGACGAAGGGGTTTTCCATGTTGAAGTCTTCCGGCACGGCCTCGGCCTTGTGTTTGCTGATCGTCGCGGCGATGAGTTCCGTCGCTTGCGCGGCCTCTCCCGCGGCGGCGCCCACGAAGATCGCGCCGTCTGAAATAAAAGACGGCCGCATCGATCGTTGGGATCCGGCGCTGGACGCCATCGTGCCGAAAGACTGGAAGATCGAGAAGATCGCCGAGGGCTTCGGCTGGGCCGAGGGTCCGATCTGGGTGAAATCCGGTGGCTATCTGCTGTTCACCGACGTGCCCGGCAACAAGATGTGGAAGTGGTCGGAGAAAGGCGGCCTCGAGAAATTCCTCGACCCCTCCGGCGCGGCGTCGTTCGATCCTTTGATCTGGCGTGAAGCCGGCGCGAACGGCCTCGCCATCGACGGGCCCGACAGCATTCTGCTGGCCGATACCGGCAACCGCGGCATTCAGCGGCTGAATCTCGAGACGAAGAAGAAAACCCCGGTCGCGATGGCCTTCGAGGGCAAGAAATTCTCGAGCCCCAACGACGTCACGAAGATGAAGAACGGCGTGTTGTTCTTCACCGATCCGCCGTACGGCTTCAAGAAGTTCGACGCCGCGCCCGAGAAGGAGATTGCGTTCAACGGCGTGTATCGCGCGGGCGCCGACGGCAAGGTCACCGTCATCGAGAAGGACCTGACCCGCCCGAATGGCGTGGCGCTTTCGCCCGATGAGCGCACCTTGTACGTGGCGCAGTCGGAAGGCACCAAGGCGATCATCAACGCGTACACGCTCGATGCGAACGGCAACGTCACCGCGAAGAAGCTGTTCCACGACACCACGGACCTCGTCAACGACGCGGCGCCGGGCGCGCCGGACGGCCTCACCGTCGCGGCCGACGGCACCATCTTCACGAGCGCCCCGGGCGGCGTGCTGGTGTTGTCGAAGGATGGCAAACGCTTAGGACGCATCTGGGACGGCAAACAGACCGCCAACTGCAAATTCGGCGACGACGGCAAGACGCTCTACATGACCTCGTCCAGCATGGTGGCGCGCATCCGCCTCAACATCAAAGGCCAGGGCTTCTAGATCCCGGCCGTTAGTTAGAGGGGGCGCGCCATGGAAATCTGGTACGTATTCGGCTCGATCGTATTGCTCGTGTTGCTGATCAGCTGGGGAAAGGTGCAGCCCTTCCTGGCGTTCCTGATCGCCTCGTCGGTGGCCGCGATCCTGCTCGGGTTGCCCATCGACAAGGTGCCGGGCGTGCTCGAGAAAGGCGTCGGCAACATTCTCGGCGGCCTGCTGGGCATCGTCTGCATCGGCGCGATGTTCGGCAAACTGGTCGCCAACAGCGGCGCCGCGCAGAAGATCGCCATGGTGCTGATGCGGGTGTTCGGCGAGAAACACCTGACCTGGGCGATGATGTTCACGGGGTTCCTGGTCGGCATCCCGCTGTTCTACAACGTCGGGTTCGTGCTGCTGGAGCCGCTGGTGTTCTCGGTGGTCCAGCAGACCAAGGTCCCACCTATCTACCTCGGAATCCCGATGTTCGCGTCGCTGTCGGTGACGCACGGCTACCTGCCGCCCCACCCGGCGCCGACCGCGATGTTGCCCATGTTCGGAGCCGACATCGGCACCACGATCTTCTACGGCATCATCGTGGGCCTGCCCGCCATGATCTGCGCCGGCCCGCTGTATGCGCGGCTGTTCCGCAACGTGAAGTCGAACCCGATCACGCTGTTCGTCGCGCCGCTCAAGCCCGAGAACGAGCTGCCGAGCGCTTTCAACTGCTTCGCGAGCGCGCTGCTGCCGGTGGCGTTGATCACCTGCTCGATGGCGGTGACGCTGGCGCCGGAAAACCTGCAGCCGCTGCTCAGGTTTGTCACCAATCCGCTGATCGTGATGTTGATCGCGCTGGCCGTTGCGACCTACACGCTCGGCCTGTCGCGTGGCATGAAGATCCAGCCGTTGATGGACGACTACGGCAACTCAGTGAAGGACATCGCGGTGATCCTGCTGATCATCGCGGGCGCGGGCACTCTCAAAGAGGTGTTCGTCGCGACCGGCGTCGACAAGAACATCTCCGACCTCCTGACCGGGATCTCGATCGATCCGCTGGTGCTCGGCTGGCTGATCGCCGGCGTGATCCGCGTGTCGTTGGGCTCGGCCACCGTGGCCGGCATGACCGCCGCCGGATTGATGGCCCCCGTGGTGGCGAACGCCCACGTCGACCCGAACCTCATGGTGCTGGCGGTCGGCGCCGGTAGTTTGATGTTCTCGCACGTGAACGATTCCGGCTTCTGGATGGCGAAGGAATATTTCAACCTGTCGCTCAAGGAAACCATCCTGAGCTGGACGCTCATGGAAGGCATCGTCGGAATCGTCGGAATCATCGGCGTGCTGATACTGGAGCGGATCATCAGCTAGCGGGCGGCGACCCGCGGCGCGACGGCGTTCCAAAAGCTCGATCACTTCACACTCGAGGGCAAACCCCCGGCCGCACCGCGGCGCCAGGGTTGCCGACCTGCGACCTCCCTCACCGACGACGGGAGCGGGTTTCCCCATGATTCGGGAGTGTCCGCGTCTGCCGCGAGGAAGAGATCGATTCATCCGCTGCGCGATGCGTTGCTCGCGGCGCTGATCACGTTCGTCAGTTCCGCGGTCGGACTGTCGATCGTATACGTCCGCGCCCGCGACTCGCAGATGGACAGCGTACGCCGTGAGTTGCTGCAGCTGGCGCAGACGGTTGCCCCGCAGGTCGATGGCGACCTGCACCGCTCCTTCACTTCCCGCGCGCGCGAGGGCACGCCCGATCACCTGCGCGCGCTCGTGCCGCTCATCAACACCCATCGCGCGGCGCTGGACATCGTCGACGTCTATACCGGCGTGATGATCGACGGCCGGATTTACTGGGTGCTGGATTCGCGCTTCGGGTCGCCGGTCTCCGAGGAAGACGGCGCGGCCGATCCGATCATGACCGAATGCAAGGACGCGGACCCCGTGCTGCGGCAGGTGTTCGCGACCCATGCGCCGGCCGCGGACAACGAGCCGCGGCGTGACGAGCAACACGCGTACATGAGCGCGTTCGCGCCGTTCTTCGATCGCGCCGGCACGTTCATCGGCGTCGTCGGCCTCGACATGGTGCTCGACGCGGTGGATGCGCGCATGGCGTCGATCCGTTCGGCCTTCGCGGCGGCGCTGGCCGCCGTCGCGGTCCTGTCGCTGATTGCCGGTGCGGTGGCGCTGCACCTGCGCCAGATCGGCGCGGATATCGTGAAGAAGCTGCGCCTGGCGCGGGCGCAGGCGGAATCGAACGCCGCCGAAGCGCAGGCCGCGGGACGCGCCAAGACCTCCTTCCTGGCGATGATGAGCCACGAGATTCGCACGCCGATGAACGGCATCCTCGGGGTCGCCGACCTGTTGCGCGGCATGTCGCCGGATCCGCAGCAGCGCAAGCTGCTCGACATCCTCGCGGCGAGTGGCGAATCGCTGCTGCGGATCATCAACGACATTCTCGACTTTTCGAAGATCGAAGCAGAACGGCTCGAGCTCCGTTCGCGGCCATTCGAATTACGCGGACTGCTCGAAGAGCTGGAGCACTTGTTAGGCCCGCAGGCGCACGCCAAGCAGGTGCGCCTGATCGTCGAAACCGCCGACGATCTGCCGGCCGCGGTGGACGGCGACCGGCAACGGCTCGCGCAGGTACTCATGAATCTCGGCACGAACGCGGTCAAGTTCACCGATCGCGGTGAGGTGCGCCTCGGCGTGCGGCTGCTCGAATCGGCCCGCGGACGTGCCCGCCTCGCATTCGCCGTGCGCGACACCGGCATTGGCATCGAGCCCGAAGCGCTCGCCCATCTGTTCACGCCATTCGTGCAACTGGCCGACGCGGCGCGCCATCGCGGCGGCGGCACCGGGCTCGGCCTGGTCATCGCGCAGAAACTCGTGAATCTCATGGGCGGATCGATCTCGGTCGAGACCGGGCGCCACCAGGGATCGAGTTTCACCTTCGTCATCGATCTGCCGCTGGCGGATGCGATCTGCGCTTCCACGACGAATACGCTGTCGCGCCTCTCCGGCCTGTCGATCCTGGTGGCCGAAGACAACGGCGTGAATCAGACGATCGTCGACGCGATGCTGCGCCAGCTCGGTCACCTTCCGACGCTGGTGGGAAACGGTCGTGAAGCGCTCGCCGCGCTGGCCCGGAAGGATTTCGATCTCGTGCTCATGGATTGCAACATGCCGGTGCTGGGAGGACTCGAGGCGACCCGTCTGCTGCGTGCGGGCTCCTCGGGCGCGCGCAATCCGCGCATACCCGTGATCGCGTTGACGGCGAATGCGATGGAAGGCGATCGCGAGAATTGCCTGGCCGCGGGCATGGACGACTTCGTGGCAAAACCCGTGGGTCTGGCGATCTTGCGCTCCGCCATCGAGCGCGCCGGCGAGCGACACGACACGGGCGCGGAAACCGCTCGCGTCGCGGCTTCCCGCCGCTAACACACGGGCGGACGGGTCACAAGCCCGCGTCCGGGTGTACCGCTCGATGACCTGCGTTCCCAAACTACGTTGGGAGGCTGCCGACTGAACCGCTGGCGCCATCGTTGCGACACAGCAATGAACGCAGCCCGGGAGCAGCCGTGAAACACCGCATCGCATACATCGCCAGCATCGTCCTTTCCGCAAACGCGCCGCTCGCCGTCGCCAGCAGCTGGGCCGAAGTCCGCCAGCAGCCGAATGAGTCCATTCCCGCCATCGAGGTGTTTTCCTCGAACGGCACGCACTGGGACACGGTCGCCAACCAGGGTTCGACCACGGCGTACCACCTGCAGGTCCGCGGCCAGTGCGCGGAGAAAATGCATCTCGACGAACTCGAGTTGTCGGTGCAGAAAGACCAGGCGGAGATCGTCGCCACGCTCGACTTGCCCGCCAACAGCGAGCACCGCAGCTACGGCGGCAATCACGGGCAACAATGGGTCGACCACATCCTGACCGGGCCCTACGAGGCGCCGCAATTGCCGGCGAAATCGCCGGCGCAGATCTGCAACGACTATCTACAGCAGTCGACGCAGGGGTCGTCGAACCCGGCCAACGCGCGCCTCGCGCTGCTCGAATCCGGCTTCGAGCGGCGGGTGGTCAACGCTTACACCGGGCACTTCCACATGGTGTGCCTGGCCAACGCCAAGCTCGGCTTTCACGAGCCCACGTTCCTCGAAGTGGAGGCGCCACTCGACGCGAAGGTTGTTTGCCACGGCGTGCCAAAACCACCGAAGCCGCCGAAACCGGTGACGCGCACGCCCGTCGGACCTGGAATCACGGGAATGCGTTTGTTCGACAATCCCACCGGCAGCGCGAAATTCGTCGGCTTCTGCCCGAAGAACCTGCACGTGGGCACGGAGATGACCTACAAGCTGCCGTCCAACGCGCCCGTACAGGTGAAGTACCGGTACGTCGCGACGGCGGGGGCGAAGGTCATCAAGTCGGATACCTTCTCCACGCAGTTCAGCGCGTCCGGCGACAAGATCCTGCACTCCTGGACCCTGCCCTTCCCGCTCGCGTCGAGCGGGCCTACCTTCACGAGTGGGCTGCCCGACAACGAACCACAGACGGTCGCAGGCTCCATCGTCCTGGAGTTCGACGGCAATCCGCCCATCCACGCCAATCTCAAGGCGCTGCCCTTCTCCGTGAAGTGCATTACCCAGGGCACGGTGATCGCGCCCGTCGCCGACACCGATTCACTCGCGGTCGCGGAAAAGCCGCGGGATCCCATCGATCTGGATGGCCCGGATCCGGATCTGACCATCGCCGGCGCTTCGGTTCAGAAAGGAGACGACCATCGGGTGATCGTGCGGCTGTCCAACAAGTCGCAGAAGGCCAGCGGCGCCTTCAAGGTCCGGCTGATCGCGCCCGGCAAGGCGCCGATCGACATGCAGGTGCAGCCGTTGCTGCCGAACGAGACCCGTAACGTCGGTGTACACACCACCTGGGAGTTGTCGTCGGTGTCATCGGTCGAACTGCGCGCCGATCCGACGAATCAGGTGGCGGAGCGCAACGAGGCGAACAACAGTTTCGTGCTGCGGACCGGTAGTTTGCCGCTGCAGCAGAAATAACCCATTCCCTCTCTACATGTCACGAGCGCCTGACTCGTGACACATACAGAGAAAGAAGAACGATAAACCGGCCGTTGCGGGCAGCCCCATGTTTCCTTACCGGACGATTCGAGCGCCGAGAGAGCGCGCGCGCAAAATATCGGCCTGCGCGACGCGGCCGCGGCCGCTGCGCTCCACGCCACCCAAATGGCTTCGGTCGATGCGCCGGCCGCGCCGGTGCGAAGCGCCCGCGACCTGCCGCCGCGGCGATCTCGGTGCGTTCGGACGGCTCGTTATGTTGACTGGCTCGCTATGCCGACCGCTACTTCAGCGCGGACTCGATCGCGGAAAGCTCGCTCGCCGAGAACGCGAGGTTGTTCAGCGCACCCACGGCTTCTTCCACGTGCGCGACCTTGCTCGCACCGATGAGCGACGATACGACGACCTCGTGCCGCAGCGTCCACGCCACCGCAAGCTGGGCGAGCGATTGCCCGCGCGAACGGGCGATCTCGT
>Ga0193752_1002293_pt1 | contig 14546 bp, 10 predicted proteins | sample H1c1metaG_FD_144924 | JGI IMG/M metagenome (GOLD analysis project Ga0193752, IMG submission 144924) | Soil microbial communities from a riparian zone of the East river system, Colorado, United States - H1c1 | ecosystem: Environmental > Terrestrial > Soil > Riparian zone | place: USA: East River... | reverse complement strand
CCCTGGCTTTCCACACCACGGATCTTTGCTTTCTTCATCGTCACAGGTTCGCCATTGAACGGGTAGATGGTGGTTCCGATGGTGGCAACCACAACTTTTTGCCCTGCAGCTACATTGTGGGCACCGCAAACAATTTGCAGGTTTTCTCCTGTTCCGATATTAACTGTAGTTATCTTTAATTTATCCGCATCGGGATGTTTTTCACAGGTAAGCACTTCGCCAATTACGAGGCCCTGCAGGCCGCCTTTTACTGCTTCATATTTGTGCAGGCTTTCCACTTCAAGCCCAATGGAAGTAAGGATCTTGCTTAATTTTTCCGGTTCGATTGTTTCGGGTAAATATTCACTAAGCCAGTTGTAACTAATAATCATCCGTTTATTACATTTTAGTATTAATGGGCAAAGATAGTTTTTTGGTGGCTAAAGGCGATACATGTAAAGACTCATAAGCTACAGATCAATTTTAAATATTGCAAGTTGCTTTTTAAGCCTTGCGGTGCAAAAAAGAAAAATTTCAAATTTCCAATTGTTAATAAAACTGCACAGAATGCCAATTTTATTGAATTTTTAATTGTTAATCTGCTGGGGATAATGTTTAAGAAATCTGAATAAACTATCTTTGTGGTGGATAATACTGTGGAAAACCTATGTACAAAACATATTGGTAATGATGTGGATAAAAATGAAGTCGATTTGATTCTTCTTTTGAATTTACCTTAGCCGCCCTGCATAGAATAACCCTAACCAGTACAGAAATTAGAACATGGAACTTACAAATTTTAATAAAGATAAAAAGCTGCGCCGTAAAGCACCGGTAGAACTTGGAAGCATGATGTATGGCAAGGTTCCGCCACAGGCAAAGGAACTGGAAGAAGCTGTACTCGGCGCCATCATGCTCGAAAAAAGTGCATTCGATACCGTGGTTGAAATTTTAAAACCCGAATGTTTTTATGTAGATGCCAACCAGCGAATATATAAAGCCATGCAGGGTTTGGCCATAAAGAGTTTGCCGATTGACCTGTTAACGGTTGTAGAGGAATTAAAATTCCGGGAAGAACTGGATGCAGTTGGCGGCCCATATTATGTAACCAAGCTAACCAACGCGGTTGTTTCATCTGCCAATATAGAAGCTCACTCCAGGATAGTTCTGCAAAAATTCATTCAAAGAGAATTGATCCGCATCAGCGGGGAAATTATTGGTGATGCTTATGAAGACAGCACCGATGTTTTCGACATGCTGGATGAAGCAGAAGGAAAATTATTTGAGATCACCAACAATCACCTGCGCAAAAACTTTGATAGTATTGATACGGTTCTGGTTAAAACCATTCAGCGTATTGAAGACATGCGCAACAGGCAGGAAGATATCACCGGTGTGCCAACCGGCTTCCCATCGCTGGACAGGATTACCTACGGTTGGCAGTCAACCGATCTGATCGTATTGGCAGCAAGGCCATCGGTTGGTAAAACAGCGTTTGCTTTGAACCTGGCCCGCAGTGCAGCATTGCACCCAACTAAACCAACGGCGGTTGGCTTTTTTAGTTTAGAGATGAGCAGCTCGCAATTAGTACAACGTATCTTAAGTGCCGAAAGTGAAATATGGCTGGAGAAGATCGCCCGTGGTAAACTGGAAGAGCATGAGATGAAACAGTTGTATAAGAACGGCATTGAACGTTTATCAAAAGCACCCATCTTTATTGATGATACAGCTGCACTGAATATTTTTGAATTGAGGGCAAAATGCCGTCGTTTGAAAAACAAGCATAATGTTGGCCTTATCATCATTGATTATTTGCAATTGATGAGTGGTGCCGGCGAAAATCGCAATGGCAACAGGGAGCAGGAGATCAGCCGTATATCACGTGACCTGAAAGGATTGGCAAAAGAATTACAGGTACCTATCATTGCTTTATCACAGTTGAGTCGTGAGGTAGAGAAGAGAAAAGAAGGCGCAAAGATCCCGCAGTTGAGTGATCTGCGTGAGTCGGGTGCTATTGAACAGGATGCGGATATGGTTATGTTCCTGTATCGCCCTGAATATTATGATATTACCAGCAATGAAATGGGAGAGAGCAATAAAGGAGAGACCTATGTAAAGATCGCCAAGCACCGTAACGGTAGTTTGGATACGGTTAAACTCAAAGCTTTGCTGCATATTCAGAAATTTATTGAAGAAGAAGGTGGCAGCGATTTTGCCAGCGGCTTGCCCGGCGGAAGCTGGAAACCGGTGAAGAGTGATGATGGCGATGGTGCAAAACTGTACATACAGAAAGGCAGCAAGATGAATGACGGGGAGTTTGATGATGATGCGCCGTTTTAATGGATAATTTATTAATGGATAATGGAGAATGAATTTTAGATTTGTTCTCCATTTGTTTTTATGGCATTACCATTTTTTTATAAAGAAAATTTAGATGCATCAAGTATTGATGTAGTGCTGGATGAAGCCACCAGCAAGCATATTGTGCAGGTGCTGCGTATGCAAAATGGCGAGCAGCTTCAACTTACAAATGGCAAAGGGGTTTTATTTACTGCTGAGATAATTGATAATAATCGAAAAAGATGTACTGTAAAAGTTCTGGAAATAGTCGATATTCCACATTCGTCATTCCACATTACTATTGCTATTTCTCCTGTAAAAAACAACACTCGTTTTGAATGGTTCTTAGAAAAAGCAACTGAGATCGGCGTGACAGAAATTATTCCCCTGGTTTGTACAAGAACAGAAAAAACTGCTTTTAAATTTGAGCGGATGAAAAGTATTTTAGTTAGCGCCATGGTGCAAAGCCAGCAATGTTTGTTACCGGTCTTGCACGAACCAAGAAAATTTAATGCACTCGTTAATTCAGCCGCACATCAGCAAAAATTTATTGCCCACTGTATTGATGATACCAAAAGAAACCTTAGCGATCTGATCAATGAAGCCCTGTCTTCGAAAATTATTTTGATCGGCCCTGAAGGGGACTTTACGCCTGATGAAATTGACCAGGCTTTGCAGCACCATTTTAATGCGGTATCGCTTGGTAATACCAGGCTAAGAACAGAAACCGCCGGAATTGTGGCTGCAACACTGCTTATGAATAGTTCTTCGTAACTTTTTGCCCCAAACCAAAATTATGCAGCTATTGTTGATAGAACCTGGTGTTATAATAACAGGCTTATTGTTACTTGGTGCTGCTTTTGCATTGTGCATATACCATGTATTCCTTTATATACAATATAAAGAAAGAGTGATCATAGCTTATTCCGTGTACCTGTTCTCACTTACGGCTTATATTACATTTTACCTCATCAGCATAAATTATTACCCCGACAACCGCTTTGCTTTTATTAATTATGTAAAGGAAAGTATGAGTGTATTAACAGTTCTTGGATATTGCTATTTTCTTTTTGCTGTACTTGAGGAATGGCATGAAAAATATAATGTTTTTTTTCGCCTGCTTAAAACGATCATGATCATCATGACGGGTTACTGCGCATTTGCAATTCTTGCAGGCGTTTTGGGACTACAGGAAAAAATGGTTACGGTGATCCTCCCGTATTCATCCCGGATCATATTGCTTATCATGGCCATTATTGCGGCGTACATTTTCTTTCCTTTAATGAAAAGCCATTTTCTGCGCCTGATCAAATTCGGGTCGGCTGCTTACCTGCTAATTGTGGCATTAATTGTATTAACGATCGTATCTGATAAAGTTTTCTTTGGATTGAATAATATTTATTTGTTTTTCACCGGTGTTTTTATTGATATCGTTATTTTTTCAATGGCAATGGCTTATAAGGTAAGATCGGTGCTTACGCACGTTATGGAGATCAAACAGAAGATCAGCCAGGACCTGCATGACGATATTGGTGCTTCATTGAGCAGTTTGCAGATATACGGCACGATCGCTGAAAAAACATTTAAGCAAAACCCGGAAAAAGCCATGGAAATGCTGGAGAAGATCTCCGCCCAGAGCAAAATATTAATGGAAAACATGGGGGATATTGTGTGGAGTATGAAAACGAACGACAGCACTACTGCATCGCTGGAGGCAAAAATAAAAAACTACAGTGTGGAGTTGCTGGATGATAGTAATATTGATTTCAGCTTTCATATTGCACCAGCCGCAGAAATGGTCCTGCAAAATGCAACAGCCAGGAAAAATGTTTTACTGATCATTAAGGAAGCACTGAATAATATCGCAAAATACAGTAAGGCTTCACGGGCAAACCTGTTCATTGATGTTGCAGGTAAACAACTTGAATTAAAGATCACGGACAATGGTATTGGCTTTAATACCGCTCAAAAAAAAGAGGTTGGTAACGGATTGCAAAATATGAAGAACAGGGCAGCAGAACTTAAGGGTGACCTGGTTATTGAATCTGCTGAAGGCGCAGGTACATCGCTGATAGCAAAACTGCCTTTAAGATCACTATGACTATAATTAGGGATAACGCTTAATAATTGTAATAATAACTTTGTGAAGTGCAAATAAAAGTATTTATCTATGATGATAATGATGGCAGGCGTGATAGCCTGAAGGCATTATTGGAGCTTAGCCCCGAAGTGATCTTTGCGGGAGAGGCTGTCAATTGCAGTCACGTGAAGGAAGATATGGAACGTTCTTTTCCGGATGTGGTATTAATGGATATCAACATGCCTGTATCTGATGGAATAGAAGGACTAAAAAAAATAAAAGAAAATTTTCCACACATTAAAGTTTTGATGCAAACAGTATTTGATGATAGTGATAAAGTATTTGATTGCATACGCAATGGGGCAAGCGGTTATATTCTAAAGAAGGATCCACCCCAAAGGATATTACAGGCTATACAGGAAGTATATGATGGCGGTGCCGTAATGAACCCGGGCATTGCATTAAAAGTGCTGGATTATTTTCAGCCACAAAAAATAAATAACCCGCTCAGCAGCAGGGAAACAGAAGTGTTGAAATTACTCGCCGATGGATTAAGTTATAAAATGGTAGCCGATAAACTCTTTCTCAGTTTCAATACAGTTAACACGCACGTAAAGCATATTTACGAAAAGCTTCACGTTTCTTCTCTTGGCGAAGCCATTGCCTTTTATTATAAAAATCTGCACCAGCACCGTTAATGAAATTCACTACAATTAGTGATTATCAGGTCTGTTTCATTTTTCAATTTTACAGTCCAGTAATTAAAACCTGAACCCAGCCTGAAAATTCCGGTGTATGAAAAAACTAATTTCATTTTTTGCAGGGATCTTTTTTGTGATAACAGGTATAGCCCAATCCTTTTCCATCAATACCGATGGAAGCACTGCAAATGCATCTGCTATCCTGGATGTAAAAAGTACAACCAAAGGAATGCTTATACCACGAATGAGTAAAACAGAAAGAATTGCAATACTTTCTCCTGCTATTGGTTTACTGATCTTTCAAAATGCACCCGACAGTATCGGCTTTCATTATTATGATGGCGCAGGTTGGATTTGGCTGGAAGCATTTGGCAATGCCGGATGGAAAACAATGGGTAATGCCGGTACTGATACCGCTATGCATTTTATTGGTACTACTGATAATATGCCTCTGTGGTTCAAACAAAACAATATTAAAATAGCAGATTGGAACAGGAACAAACGTAGTTATTTTATTGGTGTGGGTGCAGGTAATAATAATAGTATTGCCAATGGGCAAATTTCAATTGGGGATTCAACAGGCCCCAATTTTACCGGTACTACAGCACCTGGTGTATTGATAGGAACATTTGCCGGTAAAAGTTTAACCAATGGTTTTAACCCGGTAATGATAGGCCTACGGGCCGGGGAAAGTAATACAAGCGGTAACGCAAATGTGTTTGTTGGTACTGCTGCCGGAAGGTTTAATACAACCGGTGGTGGCAACACTTATATGGGGCATACAGCAGCACAAGCTGGCACCATTGGTGCAAATAATACAGCAATTGGCGTTAGTGCATTATTAACAAATGAAAAAGGGAGCCTGAATACTGCACTTGGTGCCGGTGCAGATGTAGGTGATGATAGTTTGATAAATGTAACATCTATTGGAGCTCAGGCAAGAGTAGATACTTCTAATGCCATGGTACTAGGGAGTATCAATGGCATAAACGGCGCTACTGCAAATGTGAATGTAGCCATAGGAACTACCACACCAAAAGCAGCATTGCATGTAAGCAGGGGGAGTTCTGGAAATACTTTAACTATTTCTTCCAACAGGATCAGTTTGTTTGAAGATAATGTCTCAAATTATATCCAGTTGTTGAGTCCCGATGCAAATGAAACAGGCATTCTTGCAGGCAATGCATCTACCTTAATAAAAAGCGGGGTCGTTTTTTCTGCAGATAGTGCTGTACTGATAAGAACAGGCGGAAATAATACCAGGATATTTGCTGCAAAAACGGGGCTCATAGGCATCGGCAATACAAGCCCGCAAAGCAGGCTGCATGTGAGCAGCGGAACTACGGCAGGCGCTGTTTATGGCGGTGCTGTGCAGGTATTGGAATCCAGTTCAGCAAGTTTTTTACAGTTAATGAACCCATCTGCAAATGTATCGGGCATTTTTTCGGGTACAGAATTAACGAGTGCCCGGAGCAGTATTTTTTTCAATCCGGATAGTTCCATTGCATTTAATTCACCAGGTTTTAGTAGCAGGCTGACAGTAAAAAATGAAGGGGATATTCTTATTCCCGGGTCACTGGGTGTTGGTAATACGGATCCACAAGGGAAATTGCATGTTAGCTTAGGTACAGTTTCCGGTGCTCAATATTTACCGTCAGTAGTACAGATACAGGAATCATTTTCATCTAATTTTTTGCAGTTAATGAACCCGGCTTCAAGTATTGCGGGCATATTATCAGGTACTGAGTTGACCAATGGCAGGAGTGGTATATTTTTTAATGCAGACAGTTCTATAGGATTTAACTCGCCGGGATTTAGCAGCAGGATGACAGTGAAAAATGATGGTGATATTCTTATACCCGGATCATTGGGAGTTGGTAATACTTCGCCGCAGACTATATTTCATGCCAGCAGGGGAATAACAGGTGGGGCAGTTTATTTAACATCTGCAACAGGAATAATTGAAAGCTCTGGTATTAATTTTCTTCAATTAATGAATCCTTCAACAACAAGTGCATCCATATTATCGGGTACAGAATTAACAAATGTGAGGAGCGGCATCAATTTTAATGCAGATAGTTCTGTTTCAATTGCAACCGGTGGTTTTTCAACAAGAATGACCATTTTGAAAAATGGTAATACAGGGATCAATACAACTGTTCCCACAGCAGCACTGGATGCGAATGGTACATTTAAATTAGGGAATGTGGGTACCGTAAATTCAGCTATTATAAAAGCTACAGCAACAATTGATGTGGGGTCTGTACCTGCTAACGGTGAGCTGGATGTAGTTACGGCTGTTTCCAATGTTAGTACTACAGGCGTTGTAAGTATTTCTCCTGCTGCTAATCTGAACGCAGGATTGATCATTGCCTGGGCAAGGGTTTCAGCGGCCGGAAATATTACCATACGCTACAGAAATGTAACGGGTTTGGCGATCGATCCTACGCCGATCAGTTATTTTATTTCTGTTGTACAATGATCAGCAGCGCTGTCTTTATTTTGCTTCATCAAAAAACTCATCCTCTTCCTTTTTGAGTACAGGTTCATTCAGCTCAACCACCCTGTTATTGTGCATACGCTTGCGCATGACCATATTCAACAGTTCTACAATAAAAGAAAAGGCCATACCAAAATAAATGTAGTTTTTTAATTTCAATTGATGTGCTGTCTCACTGTCCCAGCCTTCCATGATCAAACTCAGGCCGATCATCACCAGAAAAGAAAGCGCCAGCATTTTCAATGTAGGATGTTTATGAATGAAAGCGGAAATAGCGGGACTGAAAAGGAACATCACCGTCATGGCAATTACTACAGCAGCGATCATGATCTCTACATGTTTGGCAGTACCGCCTGCGGTAATGATGCTGTCGAATGAGAATACGGCATCTATCAGAATGATCTGCCCAATTGCATTGCCCAGAGAGATTTTTTTTGTTTTATACTTGGTTGCATTGGGGTCTTCCCCTTCAAGCTTGGCATGAATTTCCATCACCGATTTATAAATAAGGAATACACCGCCTAAAAGCATTACAATACTCGCCAGGTCGAAGCCTTTACCAGCAATAGTAAATACAGATTTACCTTTTTGAGATAGCAGCCAGCCAAGTCCCATCAGCAACAGGCTACGGGAAATAATACCGGTGATCATCCAGAGCCGGCGTGCGGTTTTCTGGTCTTTTATTTTGTCTAAGCGATTGAGTATGATGCTTACGAAGATCACGTTATCAATGCCCAGCACAACTTCCAGCACTACAAGGATCAAAAAACTGACGATACTTTCTGATGTAAATAGATGTTCCATTCTTTATTTTATTTGAGCCTGCCTGTTGGTAGGTATTTAAGGTTGAATATTGTTTATTTCTTTACAAATGTTTTTTACGATCGAGGGCCCTTCATAAATAAAACCCGTCCAAACCTGTACCAAAGATGCACCTGCCTCGATCTTTTCTTTTGCATCATTCCCTGTAAAGATACCACCACTTGCAATAACAGGTATTTGCCCGTTTGTTTTTTGATGAATATATTTTACGATCTCTGTGCTTCTTGCTTTTACGGGTAAACCGCTTAAGCCGCCGGGGCCGATGGTTTGTAGTTTGTGATTTGTGGTTTGTAGTTGCTCCCTGCTGATGGTAGTATTTGATGCAACAAGGCCATCTAATTTTATTTCAAGGGCTAAATCAATTACGTCATCAATCTGTTCGGTTGTAAGATCCGGCGCAATTTTAAGTAAGACTGGTTTTTGAATTTTGAGTTTTGAATTATGACTTTGAAGATTGGTCAAAATCTTATGCAAAGCGTCTTTCTCCTGTAATTCTCTTAAACCCGGCGTGTTGGGGCTGCTGACATTCACTACAAAATAATCTACATAATCATGCAATGCAAGAAAGCATTTTTCGTAATCCTTCCAGGCGTCTTCGTTTGGCGTGATCTTGTTTTTACCAATGTTACCGCCGATGATAAGGCGTGAGTGGTGAGGCGTGAGTGGTGAGTTGAGCGACTCATGATTCACAACTGACGACTGACGCCAGGCTTGTAATCTTTTAACGACAACTTCAACACCGTCATTATTAAAACCCATACGGTTGATGAGCGCCTTATCTTTTGGTAAACGGAATAATCGGGGTTTGTCGTTTCCTGCCTGGGGCAGCGGCGTTACGGTCCCAATTTCCACAAAACCAAAACCCAGGGCTTCCAGTTCATTTAAATACATGGCGTTTTTGTCAAAACCAGCACCGAGACCAACTCTATTTGGGAATTGAATATCGAATATTGAATATTGCCCGCAGGACGCTGTGCGAATATTTTTTTCAGGCGAAGAAGTAAATGATCTTGCAATCAGTTTTTTTATACCAGGGATACTACACAGTAACTTCAACCCATTCATTGAAAAATAATGAACCCATTCAGGATCAAAGCAGAATAAAATGGAACGAAGAAGCTTGTACATCGGCGCAAAAATAAGTTACTGTAATCAGTTTTTTGTTTTCGTGCAGAAATTATAACTTTGGTATATAAAGTTGCATAAACAACCATTTTTAAATTTGAGGTTTGTTGTTTGTGGTTAAGCTCTTGATTAAAGAAGCTTCAAAAACCGCAGGCACCCAACAACAAACCCAAAACCACAAACAATAAACTTTTTTACATGCAGGAAGCATACATAGTAGCGGGATTCAGAACAGCCATTACCAAGAGTAAAAAAGGCGGATTCCGTTTTTACAGGCCCGATGACCTTGCGGTTGATGTGATCAAAGGTTTACTGGCAACTGTGCCGCAACTGGACGTAAAAAGGGTAGATGATGTAATTGTAGGAAATGCTGTGCCTGAGGCTGAGCAAGGATTACAGGTGGGCAGGATGATCTCTGCAAGAGCAGTTGGTATTCATGCACCAGGCATTACCATTAACAGGTATTGCGCCAGCGGATTGGAAAGTATTGCCATGGCCACAGCAAAAATAAGGACCGGTATGGCGGAATGTATCATTGCTGGCGGTACCGAAAGCATGAGCATGGTGCCTACAGCCGGATGGAAAACCGTTCCGTCTTTTACCATTGCAGAAACAGAACCTGATTATTATTTAAGCATGGGCCTTACTGCCGAAGCAGTTGCCAAAGAATATAATGTAAGCCGTGAAGACCAGGATGCCTTTAGCTATAACAGCCACCTGAAAGCCGGTAATGCCATCAAAGAAGGATATTTTAAATCCGGGATCTTACCCATGACGGTGAATGAAGTTTACTTAGATGCCAGGGGCAAAAAACAAAAACGTGATTTTATAGTCGATACCGATGAAGGCGTGAGAGCTGACACATCACCCGAAGGATTGGCAAAATTAAAACCTGCATTTGCTTTGGGCGGATCGGTTACCGCAGGTAATTCTTCTCAAACCAGCGATGGCGCTGCTTTTGTAATTGTGATGGGTGAAAAGATGGTGAACGAACTGGGCTTAAAACCCATTGCCCGTTTGGTGAACTGTGCCAGCGCCGGTGTGCATCCACGCATAATGGGTGTGGGGCCGGTTGAAGCTGTACCTAAAGTGTTGAAACAGGCAGGGATGAACCTTTCTCAAATTGATCTTTTTGAACTGAATGAAGCTTTTGCCTCCCAGGCATTGGCTGTAATAAGAACACTGGAATTAAATCCTGATATTGTAAACATTAACGGCGGTGCCATTGCTCTTGGCCATCCGTTGGGATGTACCGGTTGCAAACTCACTATCCAGTTAACCAATGATATGAAAAGGCTGAACAAGAAATACGGCATCGTAACTGCCTGTGTTGGCGGTGGCCAGGGTATTGCCGGCATTATTGAGAACATCCAGTAATAATTTTAACTTTAAGCAGGAAATAAAAATGCAAGGGCAGCGTTATGTCCGGGTACGTAATCGTATAAAAAACCCACCCTGATTAAACTTTGCCGGATTAATTTAGTCGTAACCTAACCATTTACTCATAGTCACCAAAAAAACTGCTATGGACAGAAGAGATTTTCTTACAGCGGGTAAAGCCAAAAAGGCTGCTCCTGCCAATCCTGTTGTATTTGCTTCACCAACCAGGACCACAAGTGGGTTGAATCCATATACCGGCCCATGGACTACCAATGAAGTGATCCATCTTTTAAGAAGGACCATGTTTGGTGCAACCAAGGCTGATGTTGATTTTTTTAAAGCTATGACCATGAACCAGGCAGTGGATGCTTTGCTGAATGTTCCGTTGGCACAGTTTACACCACCGCCCCCGGTAAAAGCATATGATAATTCTACCAGCCCTACGGACCCGGACAATGCAATAGCTGCAGGGCAAACCTGGATAAATGTAAATACTAATGACGGCACTGTTGATTTCAACAGGGTGAATTCTTTCAGGAACTGGTGGATGGGGCAGATACTCAACCAGGACAGAAACATACTGGAAAAAATGACCCTGATGTGGCACAATCATTTTGCAACAGAAACAAATGTTATCAGCCGGGGCATCTGGTGTTATCAAAATAATACCGTACTGCGAAAAAATGCATTGGGTAATTTTAAACAATTTGTAAGAGAGATGACGATCAATACAGGTATGTTGTTTTACCAGAATGGATACCTCAATACAAACACTGCACCCGACGAAAACTATGCAAGGGAATTACAGGAACTCTTTACAGTTGGTAAAGGAATTGATAATGCTACCCAGGCATTTGCAGAAGCCGATGTAAAAGCTGCAGCAAAAATTTTAACCGGGTGGCAGATAAATCCAAATAACAACACTTCATTCTTTAATGCTAACCGTCACGATTCAACCAATAAAACATTTTCGGCTTTTTATAATAATACAACTATTACCGGGCGTACAGGCGCTACAGCCGGAGATTTGGAACTGGATGATCTTTTGAATATGTTGCTTTCCATAAATGACCCATCGCTGCATATTTGCAGAAAGCTTTACCGCTGGTTTGTTTATTATGATATTGATGCAGCTGCAGAAGCAAACATAATAGCCCCGCTTGCACAGATCTTCAGGACCAATAATTATGAAATAAAACCAGTGCTGGAAGCTTTATTAAAAAGCGAACATTTTTTTGATGTGCTAAACCAGGGCTGCCTTATTAAAAGCCCGGTTGATGTACTGGTTGGCATGTGCAGGGAATTTAGTGTTGTTTTTCCGCCGGCAGCCACAGACTTTACAGGTGCTTACGATATGTGGCAACTGATGAATTCGTTTGGGTTTTTGTACCAGCAATACCTGGGCGATCCGCCCAATGTGGCCGGCTGGCCTGCTTATTACCAGCAACCCCAATTTCATGAACTTTGGATCAACTCAGATACATTGCCTAAAAGAAACCAGGTTAGTGACCAGATGTTGTTCAACGGTTTTACACGCAATGGAAAAAATATCAGGATCGATCCAACCATTTTTGCAAAATCATTACCGAATCCCGGAGATCCAAACTTACTGATATCAGATTCCATCACTTATCTATTCCGCCTGCCTTTAACACAGGCATCAAGAGACCAGTTGAAGAAAGATATTATTTTGGGTGGACAAACGAATGATACTTACTGGACCAATGCATGGAATGCCTGGATGGCCAATCCGAATGACATGATCAATGCAACCATTGTAAAAACAAAGTTGAGAGACCTGTATCAATATTTAATGAAACTGGCAGAATACCAATTAGCTTAAACCTTAAAACTTAATTAATGAAACGTAGAGATTTTTTACGCACATCAGTTCCGGCAGTAGTTTTGCCAACTGTCATCAATGGGTTTTCGGTAAAAGCCTTTGGTGCCGAGTCGCCGCTTGCACAATTATTAAATGGCAGCACACCAAATGATCATGTGCTGGTGATCGTACAGTTAAGTGGCGGTAATGATGGATTGAATACAGTGATCCCCATCGATACTTATTCAAACTATTTTAATGCAAGAAGCAATATCGCTATACCGCAGAATAAAATATTACAGCTTACTGCAAAAACAGGTTTGAACCCGGCCATGACCGGGATGAAAGCCATGTACGACGAAGGCAAGTTAAGTGTGATACAGGCTGCTGGTTATCCGGCTCCAAATTTTTCGCATTTTCGTGCAACAGATATCTGGATGAGTGCATCGGACAGTAACCAGGTAATTGTGAATGGTTGGGCCGGCAGGTTTTTAAATTATGAATACCCAAATTTTCCTGTAGGCTATCCCAATAATACCATGCCCGATCCGCTGGGTATCCAGATCGGTTCAACCACTTCATTAACTTTCCAGGGGCCGGCAGTAAGTATGGGCATGAGCATAAGCAACCCAACGAGTTTTTATAATTTACTGGCAGGTATTGAAGACCCTGCACCCAACACAAATGCAGGTAAAGAATTAAAATATATACGGCTGGTTGCCAAACAAACATCGGCTTATACAACCGTTGTAAAAGCTGCAGCTGATGCAGTAACACAGCAGGCTCCTTATCCAACTCCAAACCCATTGGCCGATCAGCTTAAAATTGTAGCCAGGTTAATTAAAGGAGGATTAAAAACAAAAATATACCAGGTTAATTACGGAAGCTTCGATACACATTCATTGCAAACCACTACAACCGATCCTACGGTTGGGGCACATGCAACGTTATTAAAAAATGTAAGTGATGCTATCAAGGCATTCCAGGATGACCTGAAATTTTTAGGCATTGAAGAAAGGGTGATGGGCATGACATTTTCTGAATTTGGCCGCCGCATAAAAAGTAACAGCAGCACCGGTACTGATCATGGTGCAGCAGCGCCTATGTTCCTGTTTGGTAAGAATGTGGTATCAAAAATATGGGGTGATAATCCGACCATTCCTACTACGGTAAATGTGAATGATAACATTCCTATGCAATACGATTTCAGGAGTGTGTATGCATCCATGATGGAGAACTGGCTTTGTGTAAAGAATGCCGACCTGCAGCAGATCATGCTCAAGGATTTTCAAAACCTGGCGCTTGTAAAAAATCCCGGCTGTGTTATTGTTCCGCCAACCACTGCCGGTACCAGTTACCTCGAAATATGGGGGACACCATTTACACAATCCACTACCATTAAATATAAAACTGATGGCGGCCATACCTTGTTGCAGATATTTGATACCATGGGCCGGTTGGTTAAAACACCTGTTGATGCTGACTTAACAGCCGGTTCTTACACATACAATTATGATAGTGGCCCTTTACCTGCAGGTATATATTATGCACGTTTGCAGAACGGCCCAATACAACAGGTGAAGGCGATGATCAAAGTGCGGTAGAAAATATTTTTATGTAAAACGTTCTGCTTTCTCATCATGTTGCCAAACATTGTTATGAGAAAATATTTTTCTGTTACCCCGATCATTTTATTTTTTGCACTTGCTGCAAAAGCACAAATGCCACAGCTTACTGTAGATGGTAAAACCAATAATGGTGTACAGTTACAGGCATTAAAAATAGAAGTAAAAGTAT
>Ga0193752_1002292_pt1 | contig 14549 bp, 11 predicted proteins | sample H1c1metaG_FD_144924 | JGI IMG/M metagenome (GOLD analysis project Ga0193752, IMG submission 144924) | Soil microbial communities from a riparian zone of the East river system, Colorado, United States - H1c1 | ecosystem: Environmental > Terrestrial > Soil > Riparian zone | place: USA: East River... | reverse complement strand
TAAGGCGAATTGGTGGTCCTCCTTGGGCCATCCGGCTCCGGCAAATCCACTCTATTAAATGTGTTGGGCGGGCTCGACCGGCCCACCAGCGGCCACACCTTTTTTCGCGACCTGGATTTGGCCAATGCGGCCGATGTGGATGTCACGCAGTATCGACGACTGCACGTTGGCTTTGTCTTCCAGTTCTACAACTTGATCGCGAGCTTGACGGCCGCCGAGAACGTCGAGTTGGTCACCGAGATTGCAACGAGTCCGATGTTGGCGCAAGAAGCCCTTGAGTTGGTAGGGTTGGGAAAGCGCATGCACCACTTTCCAGCGCAACTGTCGGGGGGTGAGCAGCAGCGGGTTGCAATTGCGCGCGCCATTGCGAAGCGTCCGACGGTTCTGCTTTGCGACGAACCTACCGGTGCGCTCGACGTGGCAACGGGCGTGCATGTGCTGGACGCCATCGTCACCGCGAACGAGAAGCTGAAGACCACGACATTGCTGATTACTCACAACGCCGACATCGCCAAGATTGGCGATCGCGTGGTGCGATTCGCCGACGGACTCATTCGGTCGGTCGAAGTCAATGCACAACGCATTCCGCCCAAAGAGCTGCATTGGTGATCAAGCTCCCTTCGCTGGACGTTAAGCTGCTGCGCGATCTGAAGCGATTGCGCGCACAAGCTGTGGCTGTGTCCGGCGTGTTGTCATGCGGTGTCGCACTGTTCGTGATGGCGACGGGCATGTACGACTCTTTGGATCGCGCGCGCAATTCGTACTACGACACGGCCCGGATGGCGGATCTTGCTGTGTCCGTAGTGCGAGCACCCGATCCGGTGGCAATCCAGTTGGCCGCGTTGCCCGGCATCAATGCACTCGAGACTCGCGTGTCAGGCGTTGGGCTTTTGGACCTGGTGGGCAAAACCGATCCAGTGTCAGCGCGACTTGTTTCGTTGCCTGCGGATCGCCAGCCGCGCGTGAACGATGTCTTGTTGCGTGCTGGACGGTGGCCCGATCCCAAGCGCGAAAACGAAATTCTGATTAACGAAGCGTTTGCCGAGGCGAACCTGTTGGCGCCGGGTATGACACTCAGCGCACTTATCTATGGCCGGCAGCGCGAACTGGAAATTGCAGGCATCGCGAGCAGCCCCGAGTTCGTATTTGCCGTGGCGCCTGGCGCGATGCTGCCTGAACCGGAACGCTTCGGCGTTATCTGGATGGGGAGAGAATCTCTCGCACGCGCCTTCGATGTCGATGGCGCATTCAATGACGTGGTGTTTCGGTTAGCGCCCGGCGCCAATGTGCGCGACACGATCGGCGAGATCGACACGATCCTCGCGCGTCACGGCGGCCGTGGTGCGTACGCACGCGACCGCATGCTCTCCGCGCAGTTTCTGGCGGATGAGTTGAGTTCACTAAAAACGATGGCGTCGATTCTGCCGCCCATCTTTATGCTAGTCGCTGTGTTTCTGCTCAACGTGTCGCTGTCGCGCCTAGTCGCGACAGAACGCTCCAACATTGGGCTGCTGAAGTCCTTTGGCTACAGCAATGCTGCGGTGGCCATTCACTACGCAAAATTCGCCATTGCCTTTGCCTTATTAGGCGCTGCCATCGGTGTCGTATTGGGTCGCTGGATCGGCAGCCAAATGGCGGAGATCTATGCAAAGGTGTATCGCATACCGGATCTCACTTACGACGCCGAGTTGAGTGTCTATATGTGGGCCGTTGCCGTGGCGCTGATCGCGGCAGTGCTGGGGGCCGCGCAGGCAGTGTTGCGAGCTGTGCGCTTACCGCCGGCGGCCGCACTGGCACCGCCCGCACCCGTGAGCTTTGGTCGATTGGGTGCGGGTATCGAGGCTGCCGCACGCAATCTCGACGGCAAGACACGCATGGTCATCCGCCGCATCGTGCGCTTCCCGCGTCGCGCCGCCACCACCGTCATCGGCATCTCGCTCGCGTTGGCATTGCTCATCACCTCGCAACACTTTCCGATCTCCATGAATCACATCGTCGATGTGACGTTCGGCATTGCGCAGCGCATGGATGCGACGCTGAGCTTTTCGGAAACCGCCGACGATCGCATTCTCGCCGAAGTCGCTCGCTTGCCCGGCGTGTTCTCGGTGGAGCCTGTGCGTGCGGCAGAAGTCTTCATGAGCGCCGGCAGCCACGAGCGTCGCGATACCATTCTCGGCTTGCCGCCGGGAGCGTTTCTCAATCGGGTGTTGGACGACAAGATGAACAGTGTGGCTTTGCGCGACGACGGCATCACGCTGCCATTCAAGTTGGCGGAGAAACTCGGAGTGCGCGTCGGCGATCGAATTCGAGTGCAAGCCACCGATGGACATCGAGCCGTCGCCGAGCTGACGGTCACCGCGATTGTGAAACCGTATTTGGCGGGCACCGCCTATATGGAGATGGCAGCGCTCAATCGCGCGCTGCGTGAACCGGGGCGCGTGAGCGCTGCCTATGTGTTGATGGATCGTAACGAGCGCGACAACTTAAGTCGCAAAGTGAAGGAGTTGCCCATGATTGCCGGTGTCTCGTTCTTGGATAACGCGTCCGCGTCCATGCGCAAGATGTTCAACGAGGGCAGTGGCTTCTTCGCCTATATGTTTGTCGTGTTCTCGTCCTTAATGGCCGGTGGCGTTGCCTATTCGGCGGCGCGCGTGACCTTCGCTGAGCAGGAGCGGGATCTCGCTACACTGCGCGTCCTGGGCTTCGGCCGCCGTGAGGTGTCGTATGTGCTGCTTGCCGAAATTGGCGCGTTGTTGCTAATTGCATTGCCTGTCGGCTCGATACTGGGCGCTGTGCTCTCGCGTTGGCTGATGACGCAATTTCAAACCGATTTGTTTACCTTCCCGTATGTCACCGAGTCTGGCGCTTACGGCAAGTCCGCGTTGTTCGTCGCCTGCGCCGTGATCGGTGCAGTATTGGCGGTGCGACGTGGAGTTGACCGTTTGGATTTGGTCGGCGTCCTGAAATCGAGAGAATGATTGAGTATCGCTATGGATAACAACGAACTTCAACAGCGGTCGAATCGCGTGCGCTACTTCTGGATCGGCGCGGCCGTCCTCGTGGCCATCGTCATCGCCTATGCGCTGATGCCAAAATCACTGGAAGCGGATATCGCCAAGGTCGATCACGGCGACGTGCGCGTCGAAGTGGTGGACGAAGGCCGGACGCGCATGCATGACGTCTACGTCATTAGCGCTCCGATCACCGGCCGTGTGCTGCGCGTCAATGTGGAGCCGGGCGACGAAGTCACCGTGGATTCAATTGTGGCGCGCATGTCACGCGCGGCGGCCGGATTTCTCGATACGCGAAGCGATCTGCAGGCACGCGCGGCGATCGCCGCTTCCGAGGCGCAACTGCGATCGGCCGCCGCCGAATTGTCATTGGCTGAACGCGAGCACCGTCGCAATACCGAACTTGTGGCGTCGAATCTGATCTCGAAGGCCGCGGCCGATCAAAGCGAAGCGCGACTCAATGCGGCGGAAGCCGCGCGCGACGCGGCGAAAGCAGAGGTCACTCGAGCCCGTAGCGCCGTATTAGATGCCGATCGCACGGAGAGCGGTGTCGTCAACGTGAAGAGCCCAAGCGCGGGCCGAGTGCTGCGAGTTCCGCAAGAGAGTGAGGCAGTGATTCAAGTAGGAACGCCGATTGTCGAAGTGGGCGATCCGTCGCTTGTCGAAATTGTCGCGGAGTTTCTGTCGCAAGACGCGGTGCGAATGAAAGCCGGTGCGGTCGCACAGATTGAAAACTGGGGTGGGCCGCCGCTCCCGGCTGTCGTGCAGCGAGTCGAGCCGGTCGCGCGCACCAAGATCTCTGCGCTCGGTGTCGAGGAGCAGCGCACGAACGTCATTCTCCAGTTCGCGGCCGAAGCCGTCGATAAACCGCAGGCTCATGACTTCCGAGTGGACGTTCGAGTGGTCGTCGGCGAAGCAAAAAACGCAATCCGCGCCCCGCTGGGCGCCTTGTTCCGCCACAACGAGGGCTGGGCGGTCTACAAAGTTGTCGAGGGCCGCGCGGTCCTGACGGAGGTGAAGGCTGCGGAAGCGGATACTCGTTACCGCGCGATTACCACCGGAGTGACTGAGGGCGATGAAGTCATCGTCTTTCCGAGTGCTGTCATTGGCGATGGCACCCGCGTTAAGCCCCGAGAGAAGTAGCTAACTCGCCTTGTCGGTGAGCGCCGAGATATGACGGTGCAGCGTCTTACAGCTATTGCTGGCTAGTCGGGCTAAATTTCGGTGTAGGGAAAGTTTGAGATTGACCCACGGAGCAAACAGCCGCTGATCAACTCGACACCATTCACTCGGACACGGATCGTTCGCCACCACCGGAGACAGTTATGACGACACTAAGCGGGCATACCGAAGCGATTCGCGCCAAGAAGGTCATCGATACATCGGTAAAGGATTTACAGGGCAACAAGATCGGCGAAGTGACAGACATCGTGTTGGACAAGCAGTCCAACAACATCATGTTCGCAGTCGTGAGTTTTGGCGGCTTCTTAGGAATAGGTGAGAAATACCATCCTATTCCGTGGGCGCTCCTGGACTACGACGAGAACGATGGCGCGTATGTCGTCGATCTCACGAAAGATCAATTGAAAGCTGCACCAGCCGATTCCATTCAAGAGTTGCTGCGTGACTCGGGTTCGTCCTACCGGGATCGTGCTTACGACTACTACAAGACGCCGCGTTATTGGGATACGAGGGTCAACTAGAAGGCGCTAGTCACTATGTTCTAGGGACTAGTCGGAGCTTCAGTCGAAGAGTTGCACTTCGTGCATCACCCTCTCCCCTCAAGGGAGAGGGGATTCTTCGGCGCTCCATCTCCCTTGCGGGAGTGTGGACTCCTTGTAACACCCTCTCCCTTAAGGGAGAGGGTGGGGTGAGAGTGATTGAAGCGAAGCATCGAGTTTCGGGGCTTCGAGGACTCAGCCCAACCTACCTTCTTTTCGAAGGCACTAGGCACTAGGCATAGCCAGGGCAAATTCAGATCACGCATTCCAACTCCGACTAGTGCCCAGGACCTAGAGCCTAGCAGCTGCGGCAAAGCGCTTCGCGCGCTGCCGCAGGTGGGGTCCTCTCCTCAAAGTCCGTCTGATAACTAGTCGCGCATTGCGCGTTAGGTTCGGGGGCTACTGTGGAAACCGCACGACAACCTGCCGCAAGCGCCGGGAAACCATCGCATCTGTCCGCGCGCTCTTGGCTGACACTCATCTTGTTTTGTCTGCTCTCGCTGTTGGCGCGAAATAGCCACGCGGCAACAAAGTTCCAGATCGAAGAAGCGACCATCGAAACCATTCAGTCGGCGATTAAAGCGGGCGACACTACGTGTCGCAAAGTCGTCGAGGCCTACGTAGAGCGAGCACGCGCCTATAACGGTGTTTGTACCGCCTTGGTCACTGCAGACGGCAAAAACATCAAGCCCGGTAAAGGATACGTGCGCGCCGGCGCCGCGCTTCATTTTCCATCCAAGACAGTCGAAGCTTCGACTGTCTTTCCGGACTTGGATCAATACAAGGGGTTGCCCTTGGAGTATGGTCGCATGGAGACGACGGTGTCGGATCCCAGTGTCGTAGCGCAAATGGGAATGCGAGTCGGGATGCCGAATGCTCGGCAGGTGAATGCGCTCGAAACACTGAACATTCGCGGCGAACGATCCGTTACCTGCAAAGGAAAATTCGACACGCATCCATCCAAAGGCCCCTTGCCGGCGAATGCGCCGCCGGTCTGCGAGTCATTCCGCAAACTGCCTGATGCCTTAGAGCAAGCATCCTTACTCGATACGCGATACGGAGCTAATCCAGATTTGGCCGCGCTGCCGATGTACTGCGCAGTCACCGCCTTCAAAGACCCGTATGACACGAAAGACATGCGGACAACCGCCAATAGCGATGTCAACTTCGCAATGGACGTGCCGCCAACAGATGCGACCATTGTTTCGCGGCTGCGAGCGAAGGGCGCGATCATCTACGCAAAGTCGATCGCCCATGAATTCAATGGCGGTCCGGGTAACCCAGGCGGCTCCGCGCAAGCCACCACTCATTTAATTAGTGGCGGTCAGGGTATGGGTGCGTGGGCAGGTCAGCCTTGCAATCCCTACGATACGGAGCGGGTCGCTCGCGGCTCAAGTAGCGGCTCGGGCGTGGCAATCGCCGCCAACCTGGCGACGGTCGGAATCTGCGAGCAATCGGGTGCATCGTGCCAAGGGCCGGCGTCCAGAAATGGCGTGGTGACGTTCCTCACAACCAAAGGACTCACGCCTGATAGCGGCGGCATCGGCTATCAATGGATCAACGATCGCGCCGGCATTCACTCGCGCACATTGGTCGATGCCACGCGCGTGCTCGACGCGATCAAGGATAACGACGCGGCGATGAGCTATTTCGACACGCGCGATCCATACACTGCGTTGCCCAAAGCTTTTGTGTCGACGAAGGAGTACACAAGCTTCGCAGTGACGGAAGCGATCCTTAAACAGAACAATAAGCCTCTCAAGGGAATGCGGATCGCGATCTTGCGCGAGCACATGGTGAAGTCGACGAAGAATCACGAAACGATCAGCGATCAGATCGATGCGGAGATCAAGCGAGTGCTACGCGATCAGCTAGGCGCCGAACTGGTCGAGACTCAAGCAAAGGACTATGCGGACGACCCATCGGTGGCGAATCTGAGGTACACGTTCAGCGATGCGCTTTCCGAGTTGTTGCCACGCTTCATGCCGGAAATCTTCGCGCGTAAGAACAAGGCGGGAGAGTTGATCTTTGCCGTGCCGGGTCACGACGTCACTTCGTACGAATACTTGCTCAAGTTGAGCCGGCGTGAAGCGCCGCTGACTAGCGCGGTCAATATCACCAACTTCGCGAACTTCGGCGCATTGCCATGTGCGCCGAACCTGTGCCCCGATACCGTGTTCGACATCGACAGATATTTGGCCGAGCGCGGTGACGCGCGCATCAAGACGTGGAAGGACTGGATCGCAAACGCAAAGTTCAGACAGGACGAGTCACGCGCCGGCGCTGAGAACTGGGCGAATTTTAAAGGCCACACCGATATCGGCAAGAGCGATACGTTGGCCCGCAGCTACATCGCAAGACTAGCGCTGCAGAAAATGATGTACGAGAACCACATCGATGCGTTCGTGCACCCCGAGAACATCGTACCGACACCGAAGATCCAAGGACCGAATGTGGGCGCGATTAGCCTCGATAGCATCACACCGTTCTTCCAAATCCCTCGCATCGTCATTCCCGCGGGCGTCACCGACGTGATCTACGAGCCGCAATACGCGCTAAACAAAGAGAAGTCCGATTACGTCTCGGTGCTTGCGCCGAATACGCCGCAGACGAAGCTGCCGCATCCGCTACCCATCTCAATTACGTTCTTCGCGGGCCAAGGGGAAGAACCGACTCTGATCAAGATCGGCACCGCGTACGAATCGGCAACTCATCATCGGTTTGCACCTCCGGCGTTTGGGCCGGTGGGGAAGACTGAGTGAGGCGGGCGCTCCGCGCCAGCAACTAGGCTAGGGTCTAGGCGCTAGTCAGAATCAGATTTAAGAAGTCTTTCTCGCTCGTGAAAGGTGTGCGCCGCCGCCACGCAGGCCACCCTTCAAATACGATTGGCTAACTACGGTATCGGCGCGATCTGTTGGGCCGCGCTGGACGTTGGGAGGTCTTGTCGGGAGCGCGCACAAGCAGTCGCCAGCGACCCAGCCAAAGTGCCTGCATGCACTTTGGCGTTCGGCGGGACAAAGCTGCGCTTCCTCTAAATCACCGCCTCACCCATGTGGCTGCTTTCCCAAAGAACATCCATGTTTTATTGAGAATCCCGACAAGACCTCCCAACACCCAGCGCGTCCTTGGTTGTCATCCACGTTCTCAGACAGAGTCGATATCGAAATGTGGAATCCCAATTTGCCGTCGTCAACGAATCTGCAGTTGTAGCCGACCTGCAGGCCACTCTTCGTCGTTGCCATCGCATCTCGGTAAGTGATGTCGCCACCAAAGGCCGTTGGCGGTTAAGCGTTCGATGACGATGCGGCGTCGTCTAGCGCTATCGCGCCGGCCTCCAGGTACTACTACTAGGCGCCAGCCGGAAGATCCACTTCATTCCAATCCGAACACAGGGCGGGTGGGTGGAACTCTATCTGACTCTTATTTACGATCGCCACCGCCATCGGTAGAGTGATTGAACCCGCCCAAGGAATAGGCCGCAACTAACTATGATTATTCAAAAGTCGATTCCCGCTAACGTGCCCGTCACGCTTCGAACGGTTAAAGCCGTTGAAGGTGATCCGGTTAATCCCGTTACCAAGGAAATACTCAAGACCCTGGGCACGACAGGCGCCGGTGTTTACGTTGCAAAGGCGGGTTGGCAGGCTTTTCAGGCTTCGAATACCGTCACTCACACGGAAATCTTTCAGGGACTGGTCAGCAACGGCGTCACGGCAGACAAGGCCTCTGCAATGGCAGGTCCATTGGAATCGTTCATCAAAAGCGATCCAACGCGTCTGCTCTTCATTGCTGTGTCCGGCGGCGGAGCAGGGATCACTGTGTTGGAAGCGACGCGAAAATTCGACGTGCCGTGGCGGCGTTGGAGCCAAAAGCGGATCCTGCTCACGGGCGGCATTGGCGGCGCAGCGATTGCGCTCGTGCTGTACTTGATTGCGAAGTATTTTGGGTTGATGAGTTAGATAAGGCGCTCGGGACTAGGCACTAGGCGCTAGCCAGAATCGGATTTCAGAGGCGATGCCTGCGTCGCTCCCAGTTCTGACTAGAGCCTAGCCCCTAGCCTAGTAGCTAGCCGCGCGCTCACGCGCGCCGCGCTAGTAACTCGATCCCCCACCTCCGCCGCCAGAGCGGCCGCCGCCGAACGATCCGCCGGAACTTCCACTCGATCCGCCACCGCTCGAACCGCTCGAACCACTCGATGAGCTGACCTGCGGGATTGTGTGCTTCTCGACCTTTTGATGTTTGCAATGTGCACAGGTGTGAGTGGTCTCACGAAGACCAGTCGATGACGTCGTCGCCGCGGTTAGCGTTCGACTGCTGGTCTCGCGATACGTTTTGTATTGGCATTTCGGACAGGGCGACGCAGGTGCGGTGCCTTTGTACGCTTCGACTTTCGAATGGCCATTGCTGCAGACCCAGACGTCGTAATCCATCGACCGTATAGACTCCTCGGCGATGTGGCCCTTGTCTATATGCGCGTCATCTTCGCCTTCGTCGAGTTTGCGCATCGATTGACCGCAATGGCAGGTGCGCGGTGCGCTGCGCAGCGAACTTAGAATCTTGCTGCGTCGCTTCCGCGTCGCGAATAGCACCGCCAGAAAGGCTGGGACCGGCGCGAACCAAGTTTCAGTATGTGCAAACTCGAACACGTACGCGGCAGCGGCCGCCGGTAAGCTCGCCAGATATTGAAGTCGCGAGAGACCGCCATCGAACAGCTGATACTTCTCGTAAGGCGACTTGTCTCTGGAGCGTGCACCAACAAAGATGCGGATGAGAAAGTACACGAGCGCGCCGATCGCCAGCAGCACTAGCGGCGTCCATCGATTATAGAATGCCCGCTTAGGCGCTGACACATGCTGGAGAGCGATCTCGTCGTACTTAGGGCTGCTTGGCACCGCATCCTTCGTCTTACCGGGCTGTGTTTCCCAAACATCGATGAGCGCTTCATGGCTGATCGCCGGATTACGAATGCCGCGCGCCAGCGCCCGGACCATCTCGTAATGTCCGTCTGCGAAGCTGTTTGCTCGGAAGAAGGGCACACCAATTTCTTCCCTGATCCAAAGGCACTTCACGTCGGGAAGATCGGCTTCCATGCCATAGCCCGTTTCGATTTCGATACGTCGCTGGTCCAGCACATGCAGCAGCAGTACACCGTTATCTTTGCCTGCTTTGCCCACTCCCCATTTCTCGACTAACGCCACCGCAAAATCCTTCGGCACCAATTCGCCAATGGTTGGCAGGACAACTACCGCGATTTCTGCGGAGGTTTCGCGTTCGACGTCGGCGATCAGCGCGTTGAGTGCCGCTTTACGACGGCCAATGACGTTGGCCGGATCAGCCACCCAGCCGCCTTCGGCGCGAGGGTTCGGCACCGTTGCTAAGCGATCCGCCAATTCATTGGCGCGCGACGCGGAGGAGGCTCCGAGCAGAGCCAAAAGCGCGAGGGATGGGGCCACGGTTAACACGAGTGTGCGAAATCGTGACAAGAACGTTGCGCCGCGCATGGCCCTCTCTCCTCTATTCCTTCTGTTTATGCGATGAGCATAACAAGTCTTTTGGCAAGGCGTAGGAGTTGTCCGACAGCGATGCGTCGGCGTGCATCGCTATACTAAAAATTAGTGCGCCAAGTGCGGATCACACGCTGCACTCGCGCGTTTACCGAGTGCGACGGTGTCGCATGGGAATAAACCAAAGAGAACAATTGGGATAGAACGCTATGGGACGTACGCGTAAAAAACGTAAGGCCGTTTCGGAAGCAGTACCAGACACGTTGGACAAGACGCCAACCGGAATTCAAGGCCTCGACGAAATCACGCAAGGCGGATTACCTCGCGGCAGGCCAACGCTGGTATGCGGTGCCGCCGGCTGCGGCAAGACCATGCTCGCCGCGCAGTTCCTAGTGAATGGCGCGCTGGAGCATGACGAGCCGGGCGTGTTCATGATGTTCGAAGAGAACGCTGGCGAATTGACGGACAACATGCGTTCGCTCGGCATCGATTTCGATCGTTTGCAGAAGCGCAAAAAGATTCTGCTCGATTACGTGCGCGTCGAGCGCAGCGAGATCGAAGAGACCGGCGAGTACGATCTCGAAGGGCTCTTCATTCGACTCGGCCATGCCATCGATTCCATCGGCGCCAAACGGGTGGTGCTGGACACGATCGAAGCGCTCTTTTCGGGTTTGCCGAATCACGCTGTGCTACGTGCCGAATTACGCCGGCTATTTCGCTGGCTGAAGGATCGTGGTCTGACGGCCATCATCACGGGCGAGCGCGGCGAAGAAACGCTCACCCGATTCGGATTGGAAGAATACGTGGCCGATTGCGTCATCCTGCTCGATCATCGCATCCAGGATCAGGTTTCGACTCGCCGTCTACGCGTCGTGAAGTACCGGGGATCGGCTCACGGCACCAACGAATATCCCTTCCTGATCGGGCCGGCGGGACTGACGGTATTGCCGATCACATCGCTGCGTCTAGATCACGCGGTGTCCGATCAGAGGATCTCCACCGGCATTGCAGGACTAGACGAAATGCTGGGAGGCAAGGGCATCTATCGCGGCAGCAGCGTTCTGGTGTCTGGCGCTCCGGGGACGGGCAAAAGCAGCGTTGGCGCGACTTTCATCGACGCCACTTGCCGTCGCGGCGAGCGCGCACTGCTCTTCGCTTATGAAGAATCCAATCAACAGCTATTGCGCAATATGCGTTCCATCGGCCTCGATTTGGCTCAATGGCAGGACAAAGGGCTACTTAAAGTCTATGCGACAAGGCCAACGCTTCAGGGGTTGGAGCAGCATCTTGTGCATATGTACGAACTCGTGAAGGAGTTCAAACCGTCCATCGTTGTGGTCGATCCGATCAGCAATCTCTCCATTTACGAGCACGATGCGGAACTCAAGCCAACTTTGATGCGGTTAATCGACACGCTGAAGGTGAACGGCTGCACCGCAATGTTCACGGCGCTCACCAGCGATTCGGTCAATGTCATCGCGGAATCGCAGGCGGGCGTCTCTTCGCTCATGGACACGTGGCTCTTACTGGCGAATCTGGCTTATAACGGTGAGCGAACGAGAACGTTGCAGGTGCTTAAATCGCGGGGCATGCCGCACTCGAATCAAGTGCGTGAGTTTGTGTTCACTAATCGCGGTGTGGATCTCGTCGACGTTTATCTGGCGGGAAGTCAGGTGCTCACCGGCACCGCACGCGTGTCGCAGGAAGCCCAGGAATCGGCCGCCCTAGACCTGCGGCGTCGGGATCATGAGCAGCGCATCCGAGAGTTGGCCAGCCATCGCAAAGCCATCGACGCACAAATTGCCGCGTTGACTGCCCAGCGTGACGACCGGCAAGGGCAAGTCGAGCTGGCAATTGCGCGCGAAACGTTGGAAGCCGAAGGCACATTGGAGCGCGCTCGCTCGATAGCCAAAAGTCGCGGCCAAGAGGCGAGACAACAACGCCGCGCTGCGAGTAGGTAATTATGATGACCGATGTCTCTCCTTTGAAGCGTCAACCGACCTTGCGATACAAGCCGGAATGGCAGTTACGCCTGTACGTAGCTGGGCAAACGGCGAAGTCGAAGGCAGCCTTCGATAATTTGCGGAAGATTTGCGAAACGCATCTCAGCGGGCGCTACACCATCGAAGTCGTCGATTTGCAGCTCAATCCGCGTTTGGCCGCCGGCGACCAAATCTTGGCGGTACCCACGCTTGTGCGCAAAGTGCCGGAGCCGATTCGTAAGATTATTGGCGATCTCTCCGACGAACATCGAGTGCTGGTCGGCTTGGACGTTCTGCCTTTACGTTGATGCCATGAAGAAAGCCGCTAAATCGCCGAACAGGCTAAGTGCAAGCGCCCCCGTCGTGCAGGAGGATCAGTATGTCCTGCGGCTTTACATCACCGGTCCCACCTCCGTATCGGCGCGTGCGATCGTCAATGCCCGTCGCGTCTGCGATGCAAATTTGAAAGGTCGCTACCGGCTCGAAGTGCTGAACGTGGCCGATCACGTTTCCATGGCGACTGCCGATCAAGTGATCGCTGCACCGACGTTGATTAAGCTGTTGCCACTGCCCGTCAAGCGATTCATCGGCGACATGTCCAACACCGAACGTCTCATCAAGGGGTTAGATGTCAGCGTCGCGTGACAACGGCCACGACGTCCGGCGCTCCGCGCCGTTCGCCGCAGCGGCTCCGGCCAAGGACGTCGATGCAAACGCCGACGACGCCAGAGTCTTGCGCGCGGATATCGCGGACTTAAAAGCGCGTCTGCAGGAAGCTGAGGAAACTCTCGCTGCCATTCGCAGTGGCGATGTCGACGGGCTGATGGTTGGAGAGAATATCTACATTCTGGATAGCGCGAATACGGCCACCAATCAATTGCGCACCGATGTGCTCGCGCAGATGGAAGATGCGGTGCTCGCTTTCGATGCACAAGACCACATCATTTTCATGAACGCTGCGGCGGAGCGCCAATACGGCCGATCTGCGTCGGATGTTTTGGGGCAACCGCGTGCGCACCTTTATCTCGAGGAATGGCCGGATCCCACTGCACAGGCGGCCGTCGACGATGCGTTGCAGACGCTCGGCGTATACCGGGTGCATTCGATCCATTCGTGTCATGACGGCAAAACGATCCACGTCGAATCGACGGTCTCGCGGCTCAGGGAAGCGACAGGCTCGTCGGTCGGTCGGCTCGCTGTCATTCGTGACATTACGCAGCGTGTGGAAGCCGAAGACACGTTGTTTGCCGCGACATTGGCGCTCAAGGACGCGGATCGACGCAAAGACGAGTTCATTGCCACACTGGCTCACGAACTGCGAAACCCGCTGGCTCCCATTCGAAACGCATTGCACATCATGCAGCGCACTCACGACGCGACCACCCATGAGGCGGCTCGCAAGATCATTCAGCGTCAGCTGGGCCAGATGGTGCACTTGGTCGACGATCTGCTCGACGTGAGCCGGATCAGCCAAGGCAAAGTGGAGTTGCGGTTAGACGTCGTGGATGCCGCCCATGCGGTCCACACCGCCATCGAGACGAGTCGTCCCGTCATCGACAGCGGCCGCCATCAATTGGTCGTCAAGATTCCCCCTTCAAAGACTCTCATGGTAAAGGCGGATCTGACGCGCCTGTGTCAGATCGTCGCGAACTTGCTCAACAATGCCGCAAAGTTCACACCCGATGGCGGGTTGATCGAAGTGACGGCCATGCGCGAGGGCGAGGACGCTGTCATTTCGGTGCGCGATTCCGGCGTTGGTATTCGCCCCGAGCAGATGCCCAAGATTTTCGAGATGTTTGCGCAAGGAGACCGATCGAAAGATCGTGCGCAAGGAGGGCTCGGCATTGGCTTGGCGTTGGTGCGGCGGTTGGTCGAGATGCACGGCGGAACGGTGATGGCGGAAAGCGGAGGGTCGGGCCTCGGCTCGTGCTTCGTCGTGCGAATTCCTGCCTTGCCGCAGGAAGCCGCGAAGCCTGTCCCATTAGCGGATCCGGCGGCCGAGATCGCATTAAGCAGTGGATTGCGAGTGCTGGTCGTCGATGACAATGTCGACAGCGCGGACAGTTTGGCGCAGTTGCTTCGTATCAGTGGGCATCTTACCCATATCGAGCACGATGGGATCGGTGCCGTGGATGCCGCGAGTTCCTACGCGCCGCAAGCAGTATTCCTAGATATCGGAATGCCCAAGCTGAGTGGACTGGAGGCGGCGAAACGCATTCGCGAGACACCCGCGGGTAAAGAAATGTTGCTGGTCGCGCTAAGCGGTTGGGGACAGGAAGAGGATCGCCGGAAGTCGAAGGAGGCGGGGTTCGATTACCACTTCGTCAAGCC
>Ga0193752_1002291_pt1 | contig 14552 bp, 16 predicted proteins | sample H1c1metaG_FD_144924 | JGI IMG/M metagenome (GOLD analysis project Ga0193752, IMG submission 144924) | Soil microbial communities from a riparian zone of the East river system, Colorado, United States - H1c1 | ecosystem: Environmental > Terrestrial > Soil > Riparian zone | place: USA: East River... | reverse complement strand
ATGAACGGCGAGCCCGGCGGACTCGCCTACGTACGCGGGCCGGACGGCCGCTACCACTCCGTCTGCCTCACCGTCATGTCGCTCGATGCCGACGGTCGCGTCGCCGAGCTCACGACGTTCGTGCTTCCTGAGCTCTTCGCGGCGTGGGGTTTCCCACCGGTGCTCGACATCTGAGAGAGAAGCTATGTCCATGGCGACGACCGACGAGGATCGCTACGCAAGCCTGGTGCAGGCACTGACGGTCATCGCGAGCGAGGCCGCGGAGCAAGCGCGGCTGCTGCCGGCGCTCACGCGGATCGCTGCCGAGACTCGCGAAGGCACGCAGGTCGAGCTGCTCGACGTGCAGCTCGCGCGTGAAGGCGTGCTGCCCGCCGAGACCGGCTTTCTGATCGCACGCATCGAGGAAGTGCTCGACGAGCTCGTCGGCGACCAAACCGGCATCGCGTTCACAGAGCACGCGCTGCGCAGCGACCCGCGATGGAAGCTCGCCCGAAAGTCCAAGGGATATCGGCAGACTCCAGACACGCAGCTCGAACCGTCGGGGACGTGTCACCGGCCGCGCAGGGCAGGTCGCAGTCACCATCGAAGCCGTTGCGCACGAGGTCCCCGGCGCTCACGCAGACCGCTTCGACATTGCCCGTCGATGGCTGAGCACTAGCGCTTGGCGGTGCGCTTGCGCGCTTTGACGGCACGCCTCTTGGGGCGGGGATCCTCGCCCCAATCGAGCGCGTCGAGCGCGTGATAGGGAACGATGCGCGCGCCGTGCAGGGTGAACGCCTCATCGCCGCCGTAGGCGACGACACGTTCGATCTTTTCAGGCAATAGCTGCGCTAGCGCATCGAGCGGCGCCAGGGCATCGACCGCTACCGTCTGTCCGCTCTTGGCCTCGATCGCTACGATCTCCCGGCCGCGCTCCACGAGGAGGTCGACTTCGAGCCCATGCGCATCGCGAAAGAACGTGAGGGTCCCGTGCGCGTTGCGATTGCGTAGAAGCTTGCAAACTTCGGACACGACCCACGACTCGAAAATGGCGCCGCGCAATGGATGCGCGTCGAGCTCTTGCGGCGTGCGAATGCCGAGCAGGTAGCAAGCGAGGCCGCTATCGAGAAAGTGCAGCTTCGGCGTCTTCACCAACCGCTTTCCGACGTTGCGAAAGAACGGCGCGACGCGCGTGACGATGTAGCTAGCTTCCAGGATCCCGAGCCAGCTCTTCGCCGTGTTATGCGAAACGCCTGCATCGGCGCCGAGCTGCGAGAGGTTCACAAGCTGACCGGTCCGCGTCGCGGCGAGTCGCAGAAACGTCTGGAAGGCGAGGAGATCACCAACTGCGAGGACTTGCCGGACGTCGCGCTCCACATAGGTGCGAACGTAGTCTGCGAGCCAGTCGCGGTGGCGCTCCGCGCGCTGGTAGGGCGCGGGATAGCCGCCGCGAAACATCACCTCAAAGACGTTCTTTGCGAGCCATTTGCCTCGACGCAGCTCGGCAGCCGAAAGCGGCAAAAGCTCGAGCAGCGCGGCACGGCCGGCAAGCGATTGAGCGACGCTCGATAGGAGCAAGAGGTTTTGCGATCCGGTAAGGATCCAGCGTCCGGGCACGGGATGGGCATCGACGTCGACCTGCACGTACGACAGCAGCTCGGGTGCTCGCTGGATCTCGTCGAGGATCGCACCGTCGGGCAGGCTCGACAGGAAGCCTTTCGGATCGGAGAGCGCGCGCTCACGCAGGTCGGGCGCTTCGAGGTTCCTGTAGGGCAGCGAACCGAAGACCTTCCGGACGAGCGTAGTCTTTCCGGATTGGCGTGGGCCCGTCAGCACCACGACGGGCGAGCGCGCGGCGCGCTGCCTAAGCTCCGGCTCGAGATCACGGCGAATTGCGGCCATTTCCGCGGTCCAGCTGACCGACATTCCGGCTGATTGTCAATGGCACTTACAATTAGCCGCTTTCGCGATGCACCGACCCACACGGGTCCGCTGATGAACGCTAGTGCGAAGCCCGAGCGTCGATGAGCTTGAAGCGCGTCCGCTCCGAGAGCAGACGGAAGTCCTTTGGATTGCTCGTCACGATCGCAGCGCCGTGGCGGTGAGCCGTCAGCGCGATCAGTGCATCGTTTTGAAACTCGCGACGCTTTGCGGTCTCCCAGCCCTCTGCATCGCCGATCACTCGAACCAACTCGCCGGCCCGCCACCAGTCCTCGTCGGACGGCGCCCAGATTTCGGGGGCAAGCCGGCGCAGCGAATCGACGAGCCGTCGCGCAGCCAGCGACCGGGCTCCCCGCCGTAGCTCGCTCAACACGACCGACGACTGACGCACGATAAAGCCGTGACGCATCGCGTCGAGGCCTATCGCCCTTCCCTCCCAATGGTCGATGTACGCGCTGGAATCGATGATCGCGTAACGCATCTCAGCCACGCCGGAACGAGCCGCGCTTCACGGTGGCTTTCGACTGGTCCATGAATCGCCAGAACTTACCCATTTCCGCGATGCGCTCGACCGAGAGCCGGATCACCTCCGCATCGGTCGCGACTCCCAGCACCTTCTTGGCCTGGGCCAACGCTTCCTCGTCGATGAAGAACGACTTGCGCTTCAGATTTCCAGGCCGTGCCATGCAACGTGCTCCGCGATGTATGCCCAACGTAGACTGAACAGGCATACATGTCCATGCGGCGAGGTGAGCTCCGCGTCTGCGCGAGACACAGGTGAAGCGTGGGTACCGCGTCGTAGGCGGCGACAAAGAGCTCGTCGAGAAGCTCGGCCGCAACGACTTGTGCCCCTGTGGCTCGACGCGCCGGTTTCAAGCGGTGTTGTCTCGAGTCCGGTCGCTATGACGGCGGCGAGCGGAACGCCTTCTTTTAGGGAGTAAGCGTTCCGATCGGCCGCCTTCGCATGGCGCTCGAGCGCGCGCACGGCGCACGCGCTCGAGCGCGCTTCTGCGTTCTTGCGCTGTGAAGTGACGTGTGTCGTGCGCTATCTGCGTTTTGCTGTGACCCGACACTCAGCTCCGCCGACAGCTCAGACCACGACGCGCCGGCCGCGCGATGCTCAACGCAGTACGCCGCCACCGTCGGCTTCAGCTCCGCCGGCAATCGCGCGCGCCGTCGTCCTGCTCGCGCAGTCTCAACCGCCGTCTGCAACTGTCGCTTCGTCGCGCCACCGAGCGTTGTTCAGCGCGCGTGGCAGATTTGGCAGACGCTGTCTGCCAAATCTTGCGCGACTCCGCCTACCCGACCCCGCCTCGAATTCCGCAGCCAATGTCTGCGGATTCGAACAGGGCGCCGACCCGTGGATCCTCCGCAAGTCGCCGCGCCTACGGAGCCAACATTCTAGCGAGCATCCGTTGCGCGGCAGCCTCGAGGGACGGCAGCTTGGTTTGCACCACGTCCCAGATGATCTCGTCGTCCACTCCGAAGTACGCGTGAACGAGAATGTCGCGAAGCCCCGCGATCTTTCGCCATTCGATGGCAGGCTCCAGCGCACGAACGTCGTCGCTCAAGTGCTTGGCCGCCTCGCCGACGATCTGGAGATTGCGAACCACGGCGTCGAGCGTCCGTTGGTCCGCACGGAAGGCGTCGATGTTCATGCCGGCCGTGTACTCGGCGACGCGCCTGCAGCCTTCGAGGATGTCGGTGACCCAGACGCGCGCATCACGCGACACGCACGAGCTCCCTCTGAATCTGAGCGCGAACGAGCGGCTTGAGAGCGCGCTGCGTCACGAGGTCGACGCGCCGACCCGAGATGCGCTCGAGCAGCTCCTTGAGGTCCATGAACGCGTCGAGCGTCGAAGCCCCGCTGAACTCGACGAGAACGTCGAGGTCACTCGTGTCGTTCTCTTCGCCGCGGGCCACTGAGCCAAAGACCGAAAGCGCCTTCACTCCAAGACGATCCAGCTCCGCCTGGTGTGTAGCGAGCGTCTCTTTGAGTCCCGGGCGCATGCGCCAATCCTCCCCGTCCGGGATGTGCTTGTCCAGCAAAGCAAACGGCCGACCCGCGGATGCTCCGCAAGCCGACCGTCTCGCCAACGCAAACGCGTCAGTCGTCGATCAGTACCGGTACGCGTCCGGCTTGTACGGCCCCTCGACGTCCACCGACAGGTACTCCGCCTGGTCCGCCGTGAGCTTCTCGAGCTTCACGCCGAGCCGGCCGAGGTGCAGACGCGCGACCTTCTCGTCGAGCTTCTTGGGCAGCACGTAGACCTCGCCGGTCTTGTAGTTCTTGGTCTCGGTCCACAGCGCGATCTGCGCCAGGACCTGGTTCGTGAACGACGTGCTCATCACGAAGCTCGGGTGGCCGGTGGCGCAGCCCAGGTTCACCAAACGGCCGCGCGCGAGGATGGTGATCTTCTTGCCGTCCGGGAAGATGAAGTGGTCGACCTGGTCCTTGATCTTCTCTTCCTTGATCTCGGCGTTCTTCTCGAGCCACGCCATGTCGATCTCGCAATCGAAGTGGCCGATGTTGCAGACGATGGCTTCGTTCTTCATCGCCTGGAGGTGGTTGGGGCGGATGATGCCCTTGCAGCCGGTGGCGGTGACGAAGATGTCGGCCTGCGGAGCGGCCTCGTCCATCGTGACGACTTGGTAGCCTTCCATCGCGGCTTGAAGCGCGCAGATGGGGTCGATCTCGGTGACCAACACGCGGGCTCCCAGCCCGCGCAATGACTGGGCGCAGCCCTTGCCGACGTCGCCGTAACCCGCAACGACTGCGACCTTGCCTGCGAACATCACGTCGGTGGCGCGCTTGATGCCGTCGCCGAGCGACTCGCGGCAGCCGTACAGGTTGTCGAACTTCGACTTGGTGACCGAGTCGTTGACGTTGATCGCCGGGCACTTGAGCTTGCCGGCCTTGGCCATCTTGAGCAGCGCCTTGACGCCGGTGGTGGTCTCTTCCGACAGACCGCGGATGGGGTCAGCGCCGGTGAAGAACTGCGGGTACTCGTCGTGGACGATCTGGGTGAGGTCGCCGCCGTCGTCGAGCAGCATGTTCGGGCCCTTGCCGCCGGCGAAGGCGGTGAGCTGCTGCTTGATGCACCAGGTGTACTCTTCCTCGGTCTGGCCCTTCCAGGCGTAGACGGGCACGCCCGACTTGGCGATCGCCGCCGCGGCGTGGTCCTGGGTGGAGAAGATGTTGCAGGTGGTCCAGGTGACCTCGGCGCCGAGGGCGGTGAGGGTCTCGATCAGGACCGCGGTCTGGATGGTCATGTGCAGGCAGCCGGCGACGCGGGCGCCCTTGAGCGGCTGCGACTTGCCGTACTCGGCACGGAGCGCCATCAGACCGGGCATCTCGGTCTCGGCGATCGACATTTCCTTGCGGCCCCAATCGGCCAGCTCGATGTTCGCGACTTTGTATTTCTCAGCCATGTGTTTCCTCGTTCGTCTTCAGTCAGTCAGTTGTTGAAGGAGCAAAGCCGCGACGCAGTGATTGAGTCAGCGGCGCGTTGGACTAGAGGGGCTTCCGCCCTGAAACCACCTGCCAGGTGAGGTGCCGGTCAGGCCCCCCACCGCGAAACGCTGCGGGCAGATCGCGGGCCTGCACATCGCACAGGCCGGCGTCCCGCAGAAACCCCGAAAGCTCCTCTGGGGTGAAGCCCAGCCAGAGGTCGGCCTGAGCATCGCGCATCTGGTCGTCGTCGTGGGCGACGTAGTCCAGGACCACGAGCGCGCCGCCCGGGGCGAGCAAGCCAGCGACGTGGCTGACCGTGTCGGCCGGGCGCGGCGCGTGATGAAGGACGCGCGAAGCGAATACGACATCGGCCGGACCGAAGGCCCGTAAGCGTTCAGTGTCGGCGGCCTCGTGGAGGTCGGCTTGGACCAGCCGAACGTTCTGGTAGCCGGCGGCGGCGACGCGACGTTCGGCGCGTGCCAATCGCGCCGGCTCGCGGTCGAGGGCGATGACCTCATCGAAGAGTGGAGCGAGCGCGTCGAGCAGGCGGCCGTCGCCGGTGCCGGCGTCGATCGCACGACGACGATGGGGCATGAGCACGGACAGAGCAGACAGATATGCGGGTAGCTCTTCGGCTATGCCTGACCCTGGCTCGCCCGTGGAGTCAGCGGGCTCGCGTGCGAAGAACTCGCGCGCAAGCGCATCGCGGCGCTGAACGATCAGGGCGATGCGCTCGAGCGTTCCGTCGGGCTCGAGCAGCGCGCGACCGGTGGCGAGCGCATCGATCACGACAGCATCGCGGCGCAACGCGGCGGGGACTTGGACCAGCACGCGGGTGCCTTGCTTGCGGTCCGTGAGCAGGCCGAGCGAGCGGAGCGCGGTGACGTGGCGGGAGATGTTCGGCTGGCTTTCGCCGAGGACTTCGGCCAACTCGCCGATCGCGAGCTCCTCTTCGGCGGCCGCGGCGAGCACGCGCAGGCGCAGGCGATCACCCAGAACCTTGTATAATTCCCAGCGGTTATCCGCTTCGGAGGCGATCGGCACGGGGATGTTCTATGCGATCTTGCGCATGCTTGCAAGTATCATTATTGCATCACAAAAGTAGCAAAGGCTCACCTGTCATACACGTCCCCACCATGGGGGTCTTTCGAACAATTAGTCGGCGTGTACGCTCCGAAGCCTTCTGCGGGGTCGCGTTTCGAGCGTTTGAGGTTGGCTTCGGAAAGCAGGTTGTCGATGGCTCCACTTCGTTTCTTATCGCTTGGTCTGTTCGCGTGTGCGGTCGTAGTCGCTGTCACGACGAGCGATGTCACTGCCCAGGCGAAAGCCTCCGACTCCGAGGTCGCTTACAAGCTTGGCCAAGCAATGCGGGTGCGCATCGCGGTCAGCTACAACACGAAGAGCGGCAAGACGATCCCCGCGTACCACTGCCGGCATGCTCCGGGCGGTTGCGAGTCGCGGCTGTCGACGTTCGCTCAGTACCTGGTTGAAGCGGGGTCGCAGTACGGGGTGGACCCGTGGCTGATGGCGGCGATGGCGTTCAAGGAGAGCGGGTTCAATCCGTTCGCGCTCGGGTCGCTCGGCGAGATGGGCATCCTTCAAATCAACCCGGAGCGGCGCGATGCCATGAACGTCCGGTTCATCCGGGACGAGTGGTACCGGCGGCGCTGCCGCAAAGAGGCGGGGGCGTGCCAGCGCGAGGTCGTCCACCACGCCGCCCAGCTCCTCGGCCGCGCCTTCGAACGCTGCGAGCGCGACGTGAAGGACGCCCTCGGCATGTACAACACCGGCCGCTGCGGCGGAAACATCACCTACTCCAAGCGAATCCTGGCCGAACGCGACGAGCTCCTCCGGGCCGCCGGCGTCCTGCCGGGCGAGCCCGTCGCCATCGCTGCTGGCGGGTGAGCTTAGGGGACGGTTCTCGGAAGTTCAGTTATGGGCAAACCCGTTTCCGAATAACTGAACTTCCGAGAACCGTCCCCTACGCTCTGCTAAAACCCGCCGGATGCGGCTCTTGGCGTTTTTGGAAGAGGTTGGGTCGGCGGCGATGGTGGCGGCGGTGGGGTCCGCGGCGCCGGCGATCGTGCGGCCGGCGGATCCGGCGCATGGGGATTATCAGCTGAATGGGGTGCTGGGGCTGGCCAAGCAGCTCGGGCGGCCGCCGCGGGAGCTGGCGGAGCCGGTGGCTGCGGAGCTGCGGAAGCATCCGGCGATTGCAGAGGCCACGGTCGCGGGACCCGGCTTCATTAATATGAGGATCGCGCCGGCGTTCGTGTCGGAGCTGCTCGTGGCGGTGGCCAAGGACTCAACCCGGGACGGAGTGCCGGAGGTGGCCAGTCCGCTGAAGGTGGTGGTCGACTTCTCGAGCCCCAACATCGCCAAGGAGATGCACGTCGGGCACATCCGCTCGACCGTGCTCGGCGATGCGCTGAGCCGGGTGCTGGCGTTCGTCGGGCACAAGGTCACGCGGGACAATCACCTGGGTGATTGGGGTACCCAGTTCGGCATGCTGATCGTGGGCATGCGGCGCCACGGCTCGCAGGCTGCGCTGGCCGAGCATCCGGTTCAGGAGCTGGAGCGCGTCTACAAGCTGACGTCGGCGGAGGCCAAGGAGAACCCGGCGGTCGCCGACGAGGCGCGGGCCGAGCTGGCCAAGCTTCAAAAGGGCGACCCGGAAAATCGCCGGCTCTGGGAGAGCTTCGTTAAATCGACCCGGGTTGAGCTGGATGCCATTTATGAGCGGCTCGGCGGGGTGCAGTTCGACCTGTGGCGCGGCGAGAGCGCATACGAGGAGATGCTGCCGGGCGTGGTCGAGCGGCTGCTCAAGGAGGGCATCGCCCGGGTCGATCAGGACGCGGTGTGCGTGTTCTTCGAGGACGACCCGGAGCTCGGCAAGTCCGAGACGCCGTTCATCATCCAGAAGAAGGACGGCGCCTTCCTCTATGGAACGACCGACATCGCGACCGTGCTCTGGCGCCGGGACGAGCTCGGCACCGAGCGCGCGCTGTACATCGTCGGCAAGCCGCAGTCGCTGCACTTCAAGCAGCTGTTCGCCACCGTCCGCAAGCTGGGGGTGACGATGCAGCTGGAGCACATCGGGTTCGGGTCGATCCTCGGCAGCGACGGCAAGCTGCTGCGGACCCGAGGCGGCGCGACGGTGCGCCTGGCCGACCTGCTCGACGAAGCCGAAGAGCGCGCCGCGGCGCTGATGCGCGAGGAAGGCATCGAGCTGGAGCCCGCGCTCGTGCGCTCGATCGCCGTGGGCGCGGTCAAGTACGCCGACCTCAGCCAGAACCGGAACAGCGACTACCGCTTCGACTGGGGCAAGCTGATCTCGCTGAAGGGCAACTCCGGTCCGTACCTGCAGTACGCGAACGCCCGCGTGCGCGCGATCTTTCGCAAAGGCGAGGTCGACCCCAGCGCCGAGCTGCATGCCATCAGCGAGCACGGCGGCGCGCTCGATCTTGCCCATGAGGCCGAGCTGCTGCTGAGCAAGCGGCTCTTGGCGTTCGCCGACGTGGTGCACTTGGTCGCCGAGACCAGCCAGCCACACCTTCTGTGCGAGCACCTGTTCTCGCTCGCGCGCGATTTCAGCGGGTTCTATGAGCAGTGCCCGGTGCTCAAGGCCGAGGGCGCGGCGCGGCGCACACGTCTGCTCTTGTGCTGGCTGACCACGCGGCAGCTCGCGCGCGGGCTCGGCCTGCTGGGCATCGCCGCGCCCGAGCGGATGTAGGGCTCCGCGGCCTTAATGCTCGGTGTATGCTGGCCGTGTAGGCCGCATGTCCTCCAAGGATCCACAACCCGAGAGCGCGCCCGAGCCTGCCGCGGCCGAGCCGACGACCGCGCCCGAGCTAAGCGCGGGGGCCGCCGCGATCCTGGCCGGCAATGAAGGCCAGCTGCTGCAGCACGTGCAAGCGCTCGAGCAAGAAGGCCGGGCAGCCAGCATCTCCGGGCGCGTGGTCGAAGAGGTCATCCAGCACAAGCCGCAGCTCGGTGCGCCGCACATCGCTCGGCTCGTGAAGCTGCTGGTGAACGGCCCGGCGCGCGGCGCGCAAACCGCGGCGATCACGCTGCCCTCGCTCGCGAAGGTCGCCCCCGCAAAAGTTGCACGTCACCTGGACGTGCTGCGCGAGGGCTTCGGCGGCGCGAGCGAGCCGGCCAAGGACGGCATGGTGCGCGTGTTCATCGCGCTCTGCGTCGCGTCGGTCGCCTACCAGCGGCGCGTGATCGACGTGCTCGAAAAGGCGCTCGCTGGCGCGGAGCCGAAGCTGCTCGTGCAGTGGACCGAGCTCGCCCTACCCGCGCTCAAAGGCGAGCCCCATGCGCAAGCGCGTGCGGTCGTCGAGCAGCGGCTGTACGAGCTGCCGAAGCCGCAAGCGCAGCGTATTGCCGACTTTCTCGGCGTTAAGCTCCGCGTATCCCGTCCATAGGCGCGACGGCGATCAGCGCAGCAGCGCCTTGATGACCACCGCGAGCGAGGACAGCGCAGCGATCCACAACACCGCCGGCCGCAGGTGCGGTCCGTCCACCCGATCGCGCGTGAAGCGCGAGCCATAGAAGCCAACACCGATCAGCGGCAGCGACGCCAGACCGAGCAGCAAGTGCTTCAGCTCGAACTGCCCGGCGACCGTCAGCACCGCGATCGAGATCAAGCAGCCGATCGCGAAGTAGCAGTTGAGCGTCGAGCGCAGCTCGGGGCCTTTGGAGTTTTGATACACGAGCGCGATCGGCGGCCCGCCGACCGACGTGAGCGTGCCCATGATCCCGGAGGCGAAACCGGCGATCAGCAAGGCTGGCGTCGTGGGTCGCACGCCCTTGGTCCACAGGCAGATCAGCACGGCGACGAGCACGACGCTGCCGAACAACACATCGTACGTTCGTGCGGGCAGCAGTCCGATCGCCAAGCCCGCGAGCACGGCGCCCGGGACGCGGCCGGTCAGCGCGATGGCGACGCCGCGGCGATCGATGTTGGTGCGCTCGCGCCACGCGGTGAGGCCGGACAGCATGAACGAGCTGACCAGTACCGGACCCGGCACCAGCTCCGGTGACACCAGCTGAAGCAACGGCGCAGCGAGCAGCGCGTACGCGAAGCCGATCGACGCTTGCACGCACGCTGCGAAGGCGACCACCAAAGCAGCCAGGACCAGCATCGCGCGCATAGTGCCATGCGCGGGCGGCCCATGCGCGCTACCGAGCGCCGTCGGGGAGCTTGCCGATGTGGCGGACGTCCTTGCCCTTGACCATGAACACGACCTGCTCGGCGAGGTTCGTGCTGTGGTCGGCCATGCGCTCGACCCACTTGGCGACCGAGAGCACGTGGATGCCGTCGCGCACCAAGGTGCCCGGGTTCTCTTTCATGGTGGCGACCAAGTCGCGAAACATCGTGTGGTAGATCTCGTCGACCTCTTCGTCGCGATCGATCACACCCTGCGCGCGATCGGTGTCCGCCGTAACGAAGGCTTCGATCGCGTCGTGGATCATGCCGCGGACTACGTCGGCCATGCTCTCGATGGCCTTGAAGTCCCAGGGCTGCGGGCGCTCGACCATGTCGGGCACGCGCTCGCAGATGTTCACGGCCAAGTCGCCGATGCGTTCCAGGTCGGTGACCATCTTGAGCGCGATGGTCACGAAGCGCAGGTCCGAAGCCACCGGCTGCCAGCGCGCGAGGATCTCGGTGCACAAGCTGTCCGCTTCGAGCTCGAGCCGGTTGACGCTGCGGTCGCGGCGGATGGTCTCTTTCGCGAGCTCTACGTTGCCATCGACCAGCGCGCGAATCGCCGTGCCGATCATCGACTCGACGATCGCCGCCATCCGCATCAAGCGTTGCCGCAGCTCATCGAGCTGCGCTTCGTAGTTGCGGTCGATGTGGCCGGTCATCAGCCAAACTTTCCGGTGATGTAGTCCTCGGTTCGTCGATCCGAAGGCTGCGTGAACAGCTTGTTGGTCGCCGCGAACTCGACCAGGTCACCATGGAGCATGAACGCAGTGTGCTCCGAGACGCGGGCGGCCTGTTGCATGTTGTGCGTCACGATCACGATCGTATAGCGCTCCTTGAGGACATGGATAAGGTCCTCGATGCGGGCGGTCGCGATCGGGTCGAGCGCGGAGCACGGCTCGTCCATCAAGAGCACCTCGGGCTCGACCGCTAGCGCGCGGGCGATGCACAAACGCTGCTGTTGACCGCCCGAAAGGCCGATACCTGGCGCATCGAGGCGGTCTTTGACCTCCTCCCACAGGGCTGCTTGCTTGAGCGCCTTCTCGACCACGGCGTCAGCTTCCGCCCGGACCGCACGGCCGGTGAGACTCAGCCCGGCGAGCACGTTTTGGCGGATCGACATCGAGGGGAACGGGTTCGGCTTCTGAAACACCATGCCCACGCGGCGGCGGAGCAGCACCGGATCGACCTCGTGCGCATACACGTTCTCGCCATCGAGCAGCACCTCGCCGTCGACGGTCGCGCCGTTGATCAGCTCGTGCATGCGATTGAGCGTGCGGAGCAAGGTCGACTTGCCGCAGCCGCTCGGCCCGATGATCGCGGTAACCGTGCGCTCCGAGATCTGCATGTCGACGCCACGCACGACCTCGTTGCTGCCGAATCGGGCCTTGAGGCCAACCGCCGCGATCTTGGGTGGCTTGCCATTGCTTCCGCCGCTGGCCATGCGTTACGTCGCCTTTCGCTGCTGCAGCCGATTGCGCAGATAGATCGCGATGCCATTGAGCACGAGCATGGTGCACACGAGGACCGTGATCGCAGCGGCGGAATTTACGACGAACCCGTGTTGAGGCCGTGACACCCAGTTGAAGATTTGGATCGGCAGCACCGTAAACGGTGCGTCGATGCCATCGGGCACGAAGGTCACGTAGGTGAGCGCACCGACCACGACGAGCGGCGCCGTCTCACCGATCGCGCGTGAGATCGCCAGGATCGCGCCGGTTAGGATGCCGGGAAACGCGCTCGGCAGGACGACCTGCCAAATCGATTGCCAGCGCGTGGAGCCGAGGCCGTAGCACGCCTCGCGCAAGGACATCGGCACGGTCCGAAGCGCCTCGCGCGTGACCATGATGATCATCGGCAAGACCAGCAGCGCCATGGTCGCCGCACCGGCGATCAAGCTGCGGCCCATACCTAGCGCCCGCACGAACACGCCCAAGCCCAAGAGGCCGTAGATGATCGACGGCACGCCGGCGAGGTTCGCGATGTTGACCTCGATGACGCCGGCGAGCCGGCTATGCCGGCCGTACTCTTCCAAGAAGATCGCGGCGCCCACGCCGATCGGCAGCGCGATCGAAGCGGTCAAGCCGATCAAATAAATGCTGCCGACGAGCGCGGGTAAGATGCCAGCGTTCTCGGGCTTGCGCGACGGATAGCTGGTGATGAACTGCCAGCTCAGCCGCTGTACGGCGTCGCTCAACACGTCGACCAAGAGCCAGCCGAGGATTACCAGCGGCAGCGCGATCGCGAACAGGCTGACGAGCCAAAAGATGCGCTCACCCTGGCGTTTGTTCTGTCGTGCGAGGCTCATGGGCGGCTCACGTGTCGCGGCGGAAGCGCCGCGCCAGGCGGTAGCTGCCGACGTTCATCAAGAACGTGATGAGGAAGAGCAACGTGCCGACCACGAAGATCGTGCGGTACTCGAGCGTGCCGGTCGGCGTGTCGCCCATGCTGACCTGCACGATGTACGTGGTCATCGTTTGAATCGGCACGCGCGGGTCGAGCGTAAGCCGCGGCTGCTGGCCGGCGGCGATCGCGACGACCATCGTCTCGCCGATCGCGCGCGACACGGCGAGGATCACCGCAGCCGCGATGCCACTCGCGGCCGACGGGAGCACGATGCGAAAGATCGTGGGCAGCTTCGACGCACCCAGCGCGTACGCGCCTTCGCGCAAGCTGTTCGGCACCGCGTACAGCGCGTCCTCGCTGAGCGAGGCGATCATCGGGATGATCATGATGCCCATCACGATGCCCGGGCTGAGCGCGTTGAAGCCCGACAAGCCTGGGATGAGGTTCTGCAGCGCGGGCGTGATCACGACCAGCGCGAAGTAACCGTACACGATGGTCGGAATGCCCGCGAGCAGCTCGAGCGCGGGCTTGAGCGTGCGGCGCGCGCGGTCGTTCGCCAGCTCGCTCAGAAAGATCGCCGCGAGCAGGCCGAACGGCAGCGCCACGCCGATCGCGACCAGGGAGGTGAGCAACGTGCCGGAGAGCAGCGGCCAGATACCGAAGTGCTTGTCGGCGAACAGCGGCGTCCACTCGCTGTCGAACAGCAGCTGAGCCAGCGACACCTCGCGCAGGAAATGAAACGTCTCGATCGCCAGTACGCCCAGGATGCCCGCGGTCGTCAGGATCGTGAGCAGCGCGCAGCCCATGAGCAGCGCCTCGATGGCCCGCTCTCCGAGCGGCAAGCTTCCCTTCAAGGAACCGCGCGGCTCGGAGGTTGCCATCGGGAGCGCTTCACTCGCGCGCAAGCAAGTCCTCCACAGTCACGCCGACCTTGGAGCCTTCACCCGCGAACATCGAGCCCACTTTGTTGCCTTTGAACCGCACCATGGCGAGCTCGTAGGCCTTCGCGGGCAGGGGAATATAGCCGGCTTCCTGCACCAGCGACGCGCCCTTGGTCAAGTAGTACTCGATGAAGCTTGCGATCTCCGGGCGGCTCGCCGCGGCCTTGCTCACGTAGATGAAGATCGGGCGAGAAAGCGGCTGGTACGTGCCCTTGGAGACGCTCTCGGGTGAAGGCAGGATGGCGCCCTCCCCGTTCGTGGCGTTGCCATCGTCGACGGCGACCGCCTTGAGCTTGGTGGCGTTCGAGCCGTAATAGGCGTAGCCGAAGAAGCCCATCGCCAGCGGGTCGTTCGACACGCCCTGCACGAGCATGTTGTCGTCCTCGCTCGAGGTGAAGTCGCCGCGGCTCGCGTGCTCCTTGCCGTTGATGGCGAGCGTGAAGTAGTCGTACGTGCCCGAGTCCACGCCGGCGCCGAACAAGTGGATCTCCTTGTCCGGCCACTCCGGGCGGATCTGGTTCCACTTCGTGATCTTGCCCTGCGCCTCGGGCTCCCAAATCTTCTTCAGCTCGGCGACGGTCATCGTCGCAGCGAAGGTGTTGGTCGGGTGGATGGCGACCGCCAAGCCGTCATATGCCACGGGCAGCTCGATGTACTCGATGTTCCCGCCCTTGCA
>Ga0193752_1002290_pt1 | contig 14555 bp, 8 predicted proteins | sample H1c1metaG_FD_144924 | JGI IMG/M metagenome (GOLD analysis project Ga0193752, IMG submission 144924) | Soil microbial communities from a riparian zone of the East river system, Colorado, United States - H1c1 | ecosystem: Environmental > Terrestrial > Soil > Riparian zone | place: USA: East River... | reverse complement strand
CTCTATTGCTAACATTATGACTAATGCGGCAGTTAGAACAGGAAAAAAGGCTGTTTTTGATGAATTGACACAAGAAGTTATGGTAGATGGTAAAGTTTTCAAATATTAACATTGCATCTCTATTTGAAAATTAATCCTGATAAACTTTAGGGTGATGAAACTATATTTTTAGCACACCTATTAAACCAGTATTTACCGCTGTATTTCTATTGATATATTGCCAAATCAAATGATAACTTACTAATCCAAATATGGTACCGATCAGTGCTCCAGCCATTATATCCTCTAAAAAGTGCTGCGCCAAATATATTCTGGAATACCCCGCTAAAATAGCCAATAACAAAAACAATAAACTAATGCATTTTGTGTATCCCTTCGACGAAATATAAGTACTTAAAACTTATCTGATCAAAATAAAGAGAAGGTCTTGGGTTATTAATGATCCTTTTTATGATCTGAACGAAAATACCCGAACTCAGATAGGCGACCAATAAAATTAATGCGAGCTTCTTTCTTTTAAGGATGAACAAGGCAATGATGACTAGAATACACATCGTACCATCACCCATCACTGTATAATAAGAGAAGAAATGATCCAGCCATTCTGAATGGTAGGAATTAAGGGAAGTAAAACTCATCAGCTTAGAGGTTAAAAAGCATGAGCTAACCCCAACTATCAACAATATTACTAGTATAGCAAAAAATAAAGGGCATTGTTTTACTGGTTTCCATATATTTAAGGTAAACGAGAAATTATTCTCACACCCCTATGTGTTATAATATATTATTTAAAAATTTCTAAATAAGCTATCCTGTCTTGCAAAATCCTTTTATATATTAATATATTTAAAAATAGGGTGTAACTATTTTACTTTTTGGACATCCTATTCACAAATAACAACCTACATGAAACCATTATTACTAATCACTTTTCTTTTTTTACTTTATCTATCCCCTATTAGCTTATACGCACAGCAAACTGCTAAAATCAACGGAACTGTTCAGGATGGCAAACAAACATTGCCAGCTGCAACTATTTTATTATATACTGCTCAAGATTCGTCTCTTGTTACTACTGCCATGACTGATCAGGATGGAAAATTCAGCTTCGCGGCTCCCCCCAACAAATATTACATAGTATCTTCATCTATAGGTTATAATAAGGTAAAAACTACTCCTTTTCAATTAAATGGCACTTCAGACTTTCAAGTTCCATCCATAACTTTAAAAGAGAATTCAAAAAGTCTCAATGAAGTCAGCATTACAGTAGCTAAACCGATTTTAGAACGCAGAGCCGACAAATTGATCTTTAATGTAGATGCGATTCCATCGGCCGCAGGTTTAACTGCTCTTGAATTATTAAAAAAGGCTCCGGGTGTTAATGTGGATCACAATGAGAATATCTCTCTTGCCGGAAAAAGCAATGTACTGGTTACTATTGACGGCAAACAAACTTACCTGAGTTCTGAAGAAGTTGTCAACCTGCTTAAATCTATGCAGAGTAATGAAATAGAAAGCGTAGAGATCATTAATAATCCGGGATCCAGATATGATGCAAATAGTACTGGAGGTATTATCAATATTAAAACTAAGAAAAATAAAGCTGAAGGATTTAATGGGAATTTAGCTTTAGGCGGGGGATTTAACAAACACCTGATGACTAACAATTCCATCAACTTGAATTATCGTAAAAGGGATTTTAATGTATTCGGTTCTTATGGCTACAACAGAGGAAAATATAACGAGCAACTTGAGATAGACCGTGTAACACCTGGTACAAATCCTTTATACTTTAGTCAAAGAAATATAGACACGACGATCAATATATCACAGAATTTCAAAATTGGGTCTGATTTCTTTTTAACCAAAAATCATACATTAGGATTTTTGGTTAAGGGAAATATTAGTGATCACACTGAAAGAAGTTTAAGCAATGCAAATATCGGAAGATCGTTCGATGTAGCTGACTCTGTGTTAAAAACACCTAGTTTCTCTGCATCAAATCGTAAAAACTTTTCTTATAATATCAATTATAAAGGAGTATTGGATACCGCAGGTCAGGAACTAAGTGTCGATGCAGATTATTCAACATTTGACGGATCTAATAACACAAATTACATGAACCGCTTTTTCCTGCCAAATGGAGATTTCTTTAAGGACGGCCAGATTTATAGAAATTTTTCACCGTCAAATATTGATATCAAAGCGATTAAAGCAGATTATACATTACCAATAAATAAAAAGTTCAAACTGGATGCCGGTGTTAAAATTGCCAGTGTAAACAGTGACAATAACTATATTTATGAAAATAATGTTAAAGGAAGCTGGGTATTTGATGATACTAAAAGTAATAGATTTTTATATGATGAGAAGGTTAGTGCAGCCTTTGCAACATTAAATATTACACTTGGAAAGACATCTTTACAAGGCGGGTTACGTGCAGAACATACGAATTCGACTGGTAACTCTATTACTACAAATCAATTGACTGAAAGAAAATATACGGACCTGTTCCCCTCCCTGTCGTTAAGCCAGAATTTTGACACCGATAACACCTTAAATTTCTCTTATTCAAGAAAAATCAATAGACCAAATTACCAGAATCTAAATCCTTTTGTTTTTTTCCTGGATCAGTATACTTATAATCAAGGTAATCCTAACTTGAAACCAGAGTATTCAACTAACCTGGAAGTTAACTATTTGTTCAAACAAAAGTATAGTGCTGCTTTAGCCTACAGCCACACTTCTGATGTAATCACACAAGTATTATTGCAAAATGAAGTTAAAAAGTCAATGTATCAGACCATTTTAAATCTTGCATCTGAAGATGTGTTATCACTGACACTTAATTTCCCTGTAACGATTAATAAATGGTGGGGTATGAATAATAATGTGCTGGGATATTTTAAGCAAATTAAAGCACCGGATTTAAACGGAGCTGATTTGAACTCTAAACAATTTAGTGCTAACTTTTATTCACAGAATAATTTCACACTGAGCAAGCTTTTTAGCGCTGATGCTGCGTTATCGTTCAGTACTCCGCAAATTGAAGGAGCCTTTAAAGTAAAAAGCATGTATAATGCAGATGCCGGCCTTCGTTATAATTTCCCGAATAAAACTGGTAACCTGAAGTTAGGTGTAAATGATATCTTCCATTCGCAAAAAGCTAGAGTGTACAGTACTCTAACTGGCAATACTTACAATCTTGAGCAATTTGGAAACACAACTAGTGTAAGATTAACTTTCACTTACCGCTTTGGGAAAATGACTGTAAAATCTTCGAGAGACAGATCTACGGGACTTGATGATGAACAAAAAAGACTTGGCGGAAAATAAATACTATTCTTATTACGTGTAATAATTCACCAAAGCGGGTCTGCTAATTAATTGGCAGACCCGCTTTGGTGAATTATACACGTAATATACTTTTGTGAATCTTAATTTCATCATAAAAACAGTTAATTATCTATTTATAATATTAAATTTGTTGTAACACTATCATTTTTCAACTAAGTATAAAACATCTCACAAACCAAACCTATTTTACACCAATAAATTAACCATGAAGTTGTTTTTGCCTGTAATTTTCTTTTTTTTACTATACTCATTTTCTATTAGTTTATATGCTCAGAAATCGGTTAAAATAAGCGGAATAGTACAGGACAATAAACAAACGCTACCAACGGCAACTATCCTATTATATAGCACTTTAGATTCCGCTCTTGTTAGTACTGCCATGACTGATCAGAATGGAAAATTCAGTTTCACCGTAGCACCAAACAAATATTATATCGTGTCTTCATCAATGGGTTATGATAAAGTTAAAACAGCTCATTTTCAATTGAGTGCCAATGCAGATTTTCAGGTTCCTGCTATAATTTTAAAAGAGAACTCAAAAAACCTCAATGAAGTTAGCATAACAGCTGCTAAACCCGTTTTGGAACGCAGGGCTGATAAACTTATTTTCAACGTAGATGCTTCACCATCGGCCGCAGGCTTGACTGCCCTTGAACTATTGAGTAAAGCACCAGGAGTTACTATAGATCATAACGAGAATATCTCTCTTGCCGGAAAACCCAATGTGCTGGTAACCATTGATGGCAAACAGACTTACCTAAGCTCTCAAGAAGTAGTTAACCTGCTTAAATCAATGCAAAGCAATGAAATAGAAAGTTTAGAAATCATTAATAATCCTGGCTCCAAATATGACGCAAATAGTACAGGAGGAATTATCAATATCAAAACGAAAAAAGGTGTAAACGAAGGATTTAATGGGAATTTAGCATTGGACGGCGGGTTTAATAAATTTTTAATGACTAATAATGTCATTAACCTCAATTACCGTAAAAAAGTTTTTAATGTATTTGGATCTTATAGTTATAATAGAATACAGCCGGAAAAAACAATGCAAATAGATCGTATAACTCCAGGAACAAATCCTTTATATTTTAGCCAGAATAATAAAGACAAACCGACTATTAACGCACAGAATTTTAAGATAGGAACTGATTTCTTCTTGTCGAAAAATCATACGTTAGGATTTCTGGCTAAAGGAAATATTAGTAAAGTTAATCAAAAGAGCTTCAGCAACGTAAATATTGGCAGATCATTTGAAGTAACTGATTCTGTATTATCGACCTCGAATACCGCTGTAAATGATAGGAAAAACTTCTCTTATAATATCAACTATAAAGGCCTGTTAGACACTACGGGTCAGGAAATAAGTGTAGATGCTGATTATTCTACATTTGATGGATCCCGCATGGCTAATTATATAAATACATTCTATATGTCTGACGGAAACTTTCTTAAAGATGGTCTGGTTTACAGAAATAATGCGCCTACCAATATCAACATAAAGTCGATTAAAATAGATTATACATTACCGATTAATCAGAGATTCAAACTTGATGCTGGTGTTAAAATTGCTAGCGTGAAAAGCGATAACGATTATGTTTATGAAAATAACATCAAAGGAGATTGGATATTTGATACAACAAAAAGTAATAGGTTCTTATATGATGAAAAAGTTAGTGCTGCTTATGCTATACTAAATATTACGCTTGGAAAAATTGCTATACAAGGAGGATTACGTGCTGAACACACCAACTCTACAGGTAATTCTCTAACTACAAACCAATTGACTAAAAAAAAATACACCAACTTGTTCCCATCTCTTTTGTTCACCCGGAATTTCAATGCTGATAATGTTTTAAATCTATCTTATTCCAGAAAAATAAACAGACCAAATTACCAGAAATTAAATCCTTTTATATTTTATCAGGATCAGTATACTTATAATCAAGGAAATCCAAATCTGAAACCAGAATATTCAAATAACCTGGAGGCTAATTACCTTTTTAAACAAAAATATAGTGTTGCTTTAGCTTACAGCCATACTATGGATGTAATAAGCGAGTCACTATTGCAAAATGAGGAAACGAAGTCTTTATATCAGACCATTTTAAATATTGCTTCTAATGACTTAGTTTCACTGATTTTCAACTTTCCAGTAACCATCACCAATTGGTGGAAGGTGAACAATAATGTTGCGATGTATTATTATAGAGTTAATGCACCTGAATTAAAAGGAGCAAGTCTGAATACGAAGCAATTCAGTGCTAACTTATATGCACAGAATAATTTTACGCTTAACAAGCTTTTTAGTGCTGATGCAGCATTAATTTTCAACACACCAGAATCTGAAGCTGCATTTAAAATCAGGACTAAATTCAGAGCAGATGCTGGTCTGCGTTACAATTTTCCTAATAAAACGGGAAATCTGAAATTAGGTGTAAATGATATATTTCACACACAAAATACCAGAATATATAATACTTTGCCTGGTAATAATTATAATCTTAGTCAATCCGGGAACACTACTAGTGTGAGGATAACTTTCACTTATCCTTTTGGAAAGACGACTGTAAAAACTGAAAGAAACAGGTCGACAGGATTTGATGATGAACAGAAAAGACTTTAAGAAAGGCAGTATTCAATAAACTGTGTAAATGGGATCTAAGTTTTTACCTCAAATCCCATTTACACAGTTTATTGAATACTGCCATTAATTTTGAACGGTAGTTGTATTTCCGCCTCTTCCTCTAGCATTAAAGGCTCTAAGTTTAATCAAACCTTTTTCTTTAAGTGGTTTGGTGTACAACTTATCTTTAGCTGAAGGTTCTTTCCCATTCGTGGTATAATAGATATTAAAACCAGGGAATTCAGTATTACCAAATACCTCACCATCAATGATCTTTACACCTACTGGCGGGATACGATAATTCCATCCTCCCTCATCTAATTTCGGGAATTCAATCAGGCCAACCCTGGTCTTAAAATCTGCATAACTATCCTGATAAGCCGACTCTGATTTCGCAACATCTTTTTCCAATGCCCATTCAGGATCTTTTGCCCATGCTCTTTCTGCAAAACCTATCAGTCTTGGCAAAAGCATAAATTCCAGTAGTTCATTATTTCTTATTTTTTCTGACCATAAAGCAGCTTTTAAACCTAAGATATTAGACTTCCCAAAATCTGTTAAACGATCCTTTCCGATAAATAAAGATTTAGTAATGGGTACACCTCTGTTATTCTCTTTTGCATTTTTATAATAATCATAAGGAATAAAAGAAAAAAGCTTTTCCATGTTCACAAAACCGGCCCAATAATGTCCAGGTTCAGTTAGTGAGCGGTCATAAGCCATGTCCAGATAAAAATTACTTGAACAGGTTAAGACTACCTTATATCCACCGTTAGCCAATCGATATGGTAAATCTTCTGTTCCACCACCAATTACGTTATTCCAGACATCAAGCTGTACAGGGTCATTTGCAAATAAAGGATTTGGAACCATTAATTTATTCCCGTCTAAATAGGTTTTCATCATCCCAAATTCTTCCCAGCCAGAAAGTATAATCCCTTTAGGTTTTAATAAACCTTGTAATTTTCCTACATAATAACTCCATAAATCATCAGTAGATTTCATTTTTGCCTGTTTGACCAATTCAAGACACAGTGGAGATTTCTCCCAGACTCCTTGCGGGACTTCATCTCCTCCAAAGTGAATCGTTGTTAAAGGAACACCCGCATTGCGGTACATGTCTTGCAAGCTCTCGGTAACCTTATTCAGAAAAGTATAAACTGAAGGTAATGCCACACAGACAATATTATCATTCCAGTATTGCGCTGAGCTATAAACAGACTTATCATTGATATCCCTTAAAAGATATTTTTCTGCCTCAGCACGCATTCCTTTAGCCATAAATCTGCTATAGCGCGTATCCATTGCTTTGATTGCTGCTCTGGCATGTCCTGGAGTTTCTATCTCAGGAATCACCTGTATATGTCTTTTTGCAGCATACTTTAAGATCTCAATAAAATCAGCTGTACTATAAAATGCATTGTTCAGTACTTCTGTGGTATCAGGACCAGAACTATAGGTTGGTTGAAGAGATTTTTCGTTGGTTAAGGTGTGCCCTCTTTTAGCACCAATTTCTGTTAACTCAGGGAGCTCAGGGATTGCCAGTCTCCAGCCTTCATCATCAGTAATGTGAAAATGGAATACATTTAGCTTATATAAAGCCATCAGATCCAGTATACGCAACACCTCTTCTTTTGGATGAAAATTACGTGCCACATCAAGCATTAGTCCTCTATATTTAAAACGAGGTGCATCTTTAATTGACACACATGAAACAAGGACAGCCTTTTCACTTTTTACCGGACTATTAGCTAACAGCAAAGATTTTAGCGATTGTAAACCGTAAAAAATGCCTTCTGCATTACCAGCGGAGATCGTGATAGCCTGCGCTGTAATTTCCAACTGATACTCTCCTTCCGGCAAATTCTTTTTAACAAGTTGGATGCTTTTCTCTTTTAAAGGGCCTGAACTAATTACAGGCTTAATTTTAAATAAGTTAAATAACTCATTTGACAAATAATCAGCTTCCTTTTTAAATTCATGGTCGCTGATAATTACGGTTGCCGCGTTTACAGAAAAATTTCCGGAGCGTGCTTCATAGAATACAGGCGTGGGAAGCAGCTTTACCAGCGTACTTTTATCCTTAAGCACAAATTTGCTATTCTTTGTATAAGTATCTAAAGGAGAAACGACATTTTTAATATATCGCTCTATAGGTTCGACCTCATAATGGTCAATTTTAATCCCCTTGTCTGGCATATTATCCCAAACCAGGTATAAACCACCCGGAGCATCAGCAAAATTGACGATTTCATCATTGGCCGGAATGTCAAGAACGACAGAATCGCCCTTATTTATTTCCTTAAAATCTTTGCCGGGTCTAATCCGAAAAAGATCTCCATTCACCTGTTCAACAATGATCTGACCAGTAGTCTTCACCTCTATATCTTTCATAGAATTGAAATAAAGGCTCCAGTTACTGGCAGGGAAATTTTGTGCCGCCTTGTTTGAAAAAGTAAGTAATGAAAGTGATTGTTTTTTACCGTTGGACTGATGTTCTTTGAATGTCCATTTTACATGAAGATCCCTTACAGGGTACGCAGTGCCTCCTTTTTGTGCCACTGCGGCCAAAGGAAGGAGGAAAGCAATTAGTAAACATTTTTTAAATCTCATTTGTTTTTTAATTTGGGGAACTAAAAACGAGCAATAACAGGAAAAATTTATCATCTGAGCTGTATTGTCATTTTCGAAAGATGGTTAATTATTTGTTTATAAATCTATTATTTTATTGCTAATAATCTAACTAAAATATAATAATCCTCATGGGAGGATTTGTTTTCATAAAGTATTACAGATAATTTATAAATTGCAGAGCTTAATAAAACAATTATATAAATCCGATGAAAAAATTTGTTTTGACTCTTTGTATGCTTTTGGGAATGATATTTTTTGCTAAAGCGCAAAAAGCACCTCCTACTGCCTCCGAAATGGCTACCAAAAGTATAGAGGCCATGGATAAAAAATTAAAATTAAACCCAACCCAGAAAAATGTAATATATAATTATACACTTGACCTGTGTAAGGAACAAGTGGCTTTATCTAAAAAGCAGCAGACTGGAATGTATAATGAAGATGATATTTCTAAATTCTACAGGATGCAGAACGAAACCACTAAGAATATAAGAAATATATTAAAAGGCGAACAGCAGACTCAATATGATCAATATCTGGAAGAGATGCTACGTGGTGGAGACAAGAAAAAGAAAAAAGGAAAACATTCAAAAGAAGAGGAAGAGGTAGTTACCGGTATTGATGGTTTAAAATTGCCACCAGCTAGTAATCCTTAATATTAAAACGACTCTTTAAGAAACAATAAAAAGGCAGCCTGTTATCTAATGCAGTGCCCCCAAAAAGTTAGACACTTTCTGGGGGCATTTTTATAATAAAAAAACATAGTTTTGAATTTAAGTTGGATTGTATACGTCAGGTTTGGGAATTTCACCGTTCTGCTAAATCAGCAGCCAATAGATATGTAATTGCTTATAAAGATTTCACGTCCCTTACGCAGCGAAAACCAATATGATTAGAGGCAGATCTGTAATCTCCTTTGCCCCTGGTACCCACCATATAACGGGTACAATACTGTTCAGTACATAAAAAAGAACCTCCCCGCTGTACCTTCTTTTTAATCCCTGGCTCTTCAGGATCAAGGGCATCAGAAGGTCCAACTGGGTTTTCTGCAACCTGGTGACCGGATAAAACCTCATAATAATCAGCACGATACCAGTCATTGCACCACTCCCATACATTACCGGTCATATCATACAAACCGAAACCATTGGCAGGAAAGCTTTTAACAGGTGCAATACCCACATAACCATCAGCAGCAGTATCTTTATTCGGAAAAGTTCCCTCAAATATATTGGCCATCCATTTACCCTGTGGCTTTAGCTCGTTTCCCCAGGTATAAAGGCCGCCTGACAAACCTCCTCTGGCTGCAAATTCCCATTCTGCTTCTGTAGGGAGCCGTTTTCCTGCCCATTTAGCATAAGCAGCAGCATCCTCCCAGCAAACCTGTACAACCGGATAATTGCTCTTACCATTGATATTACTGTTTACACCTTCGGGATGTCTCCAGTCTGCACCTTTCACATAAGACCACCATTGGAAATAATTATCCAATGAAACAGACTCTTCTGGTGGAGTAAATACTAGCGACCCGGCCACTAAATTTTCAGGAGCCGCTTCCGGAAATTCTTCTTTTGTTGGTTTCTTTTCAGCAACTGTTACATAACCAGTTGCCTTAACAAATTCAGCAAACTGCTTATTTGTAACTGCCGTAACATCCATATAAAAGGCATTTACATTGACCCTGTGAACAGGTCTTGCATCATTCATCCCCTCATGCCCGCCACCGTCCATCCCAACAGGGTTTACTCCTCCCATACTAAATTCACCACCGTTTATATACTTCATCCCTGCCTGTTCCCTTATTCCAGTGACAGGTTCATGGAAAACAGTTTTCCGAAATTCTTTCCCCCCCCCCTGCATAAATATCAGGCTATCTGATCTTGTAAAGCCCGATGGTCTGCACATTGCAGCCCCATTTTCAGGAAAAGTCTTCATCTTGATCAAAGCAACACTTTTAACGTGCATATTTTGCGGTTCTACGACTTTAGTATCCTTTTTATTTTTACAAGAGTGTAAAACAACAAAAAACAATAAACAAATAACTTCTAACCTTATTCTCATCCTATATTTAATTAAAAATCGTTTTCCAATCATTTTTCATACTCAGCACATGCCATTTATTCGCCGCGGCTGCATTTAGCGAAGTATTATCCCTTTCCTGATAAGCGAATTCACACAATTTATCATCATGGTTAACCAAGAGTTGAAAGTTACGATATTTACTCGTTTGTGAAAACTTAAGCATTTGAATATTACCTCCTGTTTTCTCGTTGCCACAGGCAAATACCGGAACCTTACCAATATGCCATTGTATATTAACCTGTCTTTTTCTACAAAGCTATATTGCAATTTAGTTCCGATTACTTGCTCGGAAGGAAACCAATCCTAACCTATATATCCTTTAGGTGCGGGCTTTACTGTATAAGCCAAAGGGTTTAGTTATAACCTTTACCTTTTTGCCCTTGTAATCTCCCACTGCCGGTGTCTCAACCAGGATATCTATAGCGGGTAACGTATAATGTCCGGGCTTAAAGGGAAAACAATGAAATAAAACTGAAGATCCATATATTGTTTACCATTCACCTAGAACATTCCGGGCAGAGTTTTATCAAAAGGCATAACAAATGCATTTGGAATCTGCAGATTATCAAATGTCATTGGTTTCTTTTGAGCTACAGCATTTCCGGCTATAGCAATTGCCAGAATAAAACCTGATACGGCCTTTGTCGATTAACGAAACCATCTGCGTAGCACATAGCTCCTCACCGTTAAAAAACAATTATTATCTAACCATTAATTTGGATTCAACGAAGCTTCAGCGAAAGAAAGGTAATTCGAATCCATCTTTCCTGCTTCACGATAAAACGCTTTCATCTCAAAAGGCTGGGTGTCATAATTTTGGGGTATATTATTTATGGCCTTTATAGCCATAAAAAATAGAATTGCCTTATTCATTCAGATATATTTAAAAGAGAAAGGACAATCACAAAAGATCTTTATCATACTTGTTAAAAAACCGTTAACACCTGTTAAACAATGTTAAAGTATTATTTCATCAAATGAAACCTGATATCTTAGTGGAGCAGAAATAAACCACAAAAAAGAAATCATTAATTCACATGACGAAAACGGCTACTTATCTATTAGTTTTTCTTATTCTCCTTAAAGTTACCTCAGTTTACTCACAGACAAACAAACTCAGCGAGACTGGAAAAGGCCAGTTAAATGGAAAAGTAATTGATGAAAAGTCTGCTCCCGTAATGTATGGTGCAGTAAGTCTAATCAGAGCAGTTGATTCGACACAGGTCAAGTCTGTCATCACTACCGAAAAGGGAGAGTTCGGTTTTATTAATCTAGCTGCAGGAACATATTTCCTTACTGTAGAATGGATTGGTTATCAGAAAAAACTAAACGGACCTTTTACTATTGACACAAATCATCAGCTTTTGAACATTACCCAGATCATTCTACTACCAGAAACAAAACAGTTAAATACAGTCAGCATCGTTGGTAAAAAGCCTCTAATAGAAAGAAAAAGTGATATGCTGATTATGAATATAGCAAACAGTACTTTGGCGGCCGGTAATACCGCATTAGAAATTCTCTCTAAGGCCCCTGGGATCACAGTTGATAACGACGGTAATATTAGCCTAAGAGGAAAGGTTGGCGTAAGCATTATGATTGATGGCAAGCTAACCTATTTATCTACCTCACAATTAGTCAATCTACTACGCACCACTGATGGAAATTCGATTCAGACTATTGAGTTAATGACCAATCCATCAGCTAAATATGATGCATTAGGAACCGGAGGTATAATTAATATCAGGTTAAAAAAAAACACGAAGTACGGCATTAACGGTACACTTACTACAGGTGGTGGTTATGGTAAATATTACAAATCCGATGCTGGCATAACTTTAAATCATAGAAGTAAAAACATAAACATATTTGGTAATTATAATTATGTCAACAATAAAGATTTTGAAACTTTGAATGTCACAAGAAGTACAACTACCGGAGATGAAAAGACTTATTTTGATCAGCAAGGCCGGGATGTAACTCTCCGAAAAAACAACAGCTATAAAGCTGGTATTGATTATTATATGGGTGATAAAAACATAATTGGATTTGTAATGAGCGGTTATGCAACCAATATGAACGCAACCAATAATGTCAGAACCTTAATCGGTAACCGGGCTGCTTCAGTTGATTCGTCTGTGACTGGGCTTAGCCCTGGAAACAGCAAATACAGAAATCAAACCTACAATCTGAACTATAAGTCTGTTCTGGATACTTCGGGTCAGGAATTAAATGTCGATTTCGATTACTCAAGATTTAGTAGTGCTAATAATGTCACCTATAATAACAGCTTTTATAATGCTTTAGAGGCGATTAATAAGGCTCCTTTTATTTTTAGAAACGGTACACCAACTACAGTGAAAATATTGGCTGGTAAAATAGATTACACCTACCCTTTTAACGCCAAATTGAAATTGGAAACGGGTATAAAGAGTAGCTATGTGACTACTGACAATGATTTCCAATCAGAAAATTTTGAAAATGGAAATTGGATAAATGATCTTTCAAAAAGCAATAGATTTACTTATAAGGAACAGGTCAATGCTGCTTATGCAAAGCTAGATAAAGAGTTTAAGTCTACTACCCTACAAGTGGGTTTACGAGCTGAGATGACGAATTCTGAAGGCAATTCTGTAACCACAGGTAGTGTAGTTAAAAGAGATTATACAGACCTGTTTCCCAGTGTGTTTATTCATCAGAATTTATCAAAGGACCATGAAATTGGATTTTCTTACAGCAGCAGAATCAACAGACCTGACTATCAATCATTAAACCCGTTCTTATATTTTGCTGATTTATACACTTATTCACAAGGAAATCCCCAGTTAAAACCAGAATATGCCAATTCATTTGAACTTTCTTATGGGTACAAAAAAACTACGAATGTCACTTTTGGCTATATCCATACCAGGGATGTAATGACAACTACATTGTTGACAGATCCTATAAAAAAGACTTTATCAATATTTGAGCAGAATCTTGCTTCCCGCAACACGGTAAGTATGAATATCAACAGACCTGTTGTTATTACCAGCTGGTGGAATACAAACAATGATGCAACTATCTATTATAGTCGTTTTAGTTCTCCTGATTTATTAGGCGCTCCATTTAAAAATGGAAAATTGACCTACATGGCTAATTCGATCCATACTTTCACAATTAATTCATCTGTAAATGCGGAATTTTCTGCAAATTATCAATCATCTCAGGTATTTGGAACTTATATCGCAAAACCAATTTACGGTGTGGATCTAGGCATTAGTAAATCATTTGTTGACAAAAAAGCCAATATCAAATTATCAGCAAGTGATCTGTTTAACACCAGACAAATCAATGTTAAAAGTGCCATTCCTTTACAGGATTACAACCTTTCACAGAAACAGGAAGGCAGGATCTTCAGGCTTTCGTTTTCTTACAACTTTGGAAGCAATAGTGTTAAAGCAGTGAGAGAACGGTCAAACAGTTCTACTAATGAACAAAACAGGGTAAAGTCTGGAAATTAAAATCAAAAAAGCCCATTAATAGGCTTTTTTCTTACACTATCAGCTATTTTAGCTAATACTTAGAATGATCTGCCTGCTGCCTCTCATATTTTTCTAATTGAGTTTTCAATTTTGATATTTCCTGCTTTAACTGGCGGTTTTCCAAATAAAAATAGATTACGAAACCAAGGAATATTTTTCCAAGAATGAAACCCCCTATAAATAACCATCTCCATATTTTATGCACGCGCATATGACTACAAGCGTTTAAAAGCAAATAAATGCCTATTTTAAAATTATAGGACGCAAATTTATTTCACACATCGGAGAAATACAATCTTCTGACATGCAATAAAATTATGCTTCGATCCTAAAAA
>Ga0193752_1002289_pt1 | contig 14556 bp, 13 predicted proteins | sample H1c1metaG_FD_144924 | JGI IMG/M metagenome (GOLD analysis project Ga0193752, IMG submission 144924) | Soil microbial communities from a riparian zone of the East river system, Colorado, United States - H1c1 | ecosystem: Environmental > Terrestrial > Soil > Riparian zone | place: USA: East River... | reverse complement strand
CGAGGTCGCTGTCGCCTCGGCTCTCGAGTTTTCATTCCTCGACTCATCCATGACTGGAGATACGCGCATTCAGAACGAGCGCAATCGTGATGATCTCGCCCTCGCCAGCGACTCCCGACACGTGATGCTGCGGCTGTCCGTCTGCGGGTCTCACGCGCGCCGACCGACGCGCGTCCGCTAGACGGCGAGGCCGAGCTGTTCTGCAGCAGCAGCGCCATCAGGTTGCTAGCGAGCAGCACCCAGATCAGCCGGTATCCGAAACCAGCGCCCCCCTCGAGATCCGTGGCCCAGTTGCCCGGATCCATATAACCAACGCTCACAAGCAGTGCCGGGCCTAGAAACCTCCAGGTACTGTACGGTTTTGGCGAGCTCAGAGTGCGCGCGTGCGAAAACGCGACGGGCGCGCACACGACGACTGGTTTGGTCGTCGTGTTTGCGCCTTCCTCGTACGGTGTGTCGCCGCGAGGCGTCATCGCTTTGCTGGTTTGGACTGGGTCATCTTGCCCGCACCTGGGCCAGCACCGAGATCTGCTCCAGTCACAGGATCAGCGTTCGTGGACGACTTCGTGCGGGCGGCCATCTGCTCCACCGCGCGCTTTTGCTGTGTCGTCAACGTCGTCTGCGCGTGTCCGTCGCCACCGTCGACTGCAGCCTGAAGGTTGCGATCGGAAATAACTTCCCACTGCGGGCCGTGATTCCAGGGGCCCTCCGCGTTTCCATCGCCTTGCGACATGTCGAAGTACTTGTCTGTGAAGCGCGGATCGCCCGGCAGCTTGCCGGTCGGGAAGTTCGGCTCGATTGCGTATAGTGCCTTTTCGAATGACTTCTGATGGGCGATCTCGCGGGTCATCAGAAACGTCAGCGCGTCGCGAACACCCACATCCGGTGTACAGTTGATCAAGCGCTCGTAGATGATCTTGGCGCGAGCTTCTGCCGCGATATTCGAGCGCAAATCACACGTAGGATCGCCGATGCTGTCGATGTAGGCAGCGGACCAAGGAACGCCACCGGAGTTCGTCAGAGCAGGACCGCCACCGTATAACACTTGTGTCACATGGCTGTCGTTACCAGCGCCCGTGATCGTGCGGTACATTTCTGCTTGCTCGTGTGCTGCTTCAGCGAGCTCGCCCTTTGCTCCTTTGTTCAACATCGCCACGATCGTGCCGATGACTTCAAGGTGGCTCAGTTCCTCGGTTGCGATATCGAGCAACATATCTTTGCGACCCGGATCGTCCTCCGCCAGAGCTTGCGTGAAGTAGCGCATTGCCGCCGCAAGCTCACCTTGCGGTCCACCGAACTGCTCGAGCATCAGATTCGCCAACCCCGGATTCGCATCACTCACTCTCACCGTGTACTGCAGTCGCTTGTTGTGCATGAACATAGCCGCGTCACCTCCTCCAAAGCCGCACTGCAAGATGCAGCCCAAGCGTGCGAGGCGAGCACGGTCGGCGGCGACGTGGAAACCACCTGAGTGTGGCGTGGCTCGAGTGCGAGGATAGCCAAGCTGTCGCGGTGACTTAGAAGTTGTTGCGTCATGTGGTCGCGAAGCTGACTGAGTGTCAGAGATCGCGACGACGAGCGGCGTGAACACCTATGGGGTCTCGCGGCAGTGGACATACTCATGCGAAGAGGCACTTGCGCAGCACGTACCGCCGAGGCGCTGGCTCGGACAGTGCATGAGAGCAGCATGTGAAATCATTTCCGTCTGTGGGGTCGCCTCGCTCGGGTGAAGTTGACAGCCGTTGGCCGGAACTCGTCGAGGAAGCGCGAGCTCGTTTTGGAATCCGGCGATTTCGGCCAGGCCAGCGCGAGCTCATTCATGGCGTTCTCGACGGCACTGACGCCATCGGCGTAATGCCGACTGGCTCCGGCAAGTCTTTGACCTACCAGTTACCGGCGATGGTCGCATCGGCTCCAGTCGTGGTCGTCGCCCCTCTCATCGCGCTGATGAAGGATCAGCAAGACAAGCTCGCAGAGAAAGGCGTCCGCGCGGCGAAGCTCGATTCGACTTTGAGCGCCACCGAGGAAGCCGAAGTACTCGAGCAGATTGCGCGCGGCGAGCATCGACTTATCTACGTCACGCCCGAGCGACTCGAGAACCAGCAGCAGCTCGCGTTACTGAAGCGGCTGCGTCCATCGCTACTAGTCGTGGACGAAGCGCACTGCGTCTCGCAGTGGGGCCATGATTTTCGTCCCGCTTACCTCGCCTTGCGGGACGCTCGTCGCGAGCTAGGCCAGCCTCCCGTCCTCGCGCTCACTGCGACCGCAACGCCCGCTGTGCTTGCCGATATTCAGAGCCAGCTCGGGATGTCCGAGCCACTCGTGGTTCAGACCGGTATCGAGCGACCGAACCTGTTCGTCCAGGTACTTCGAACACCATCGGAGTTCGAAAAACGTCAGCAGGTGCTCTCGCTGTTGCGCGACCACAAGTCGCCAGGCCTGATCTACTGCGCGACTATAAAGCTTGCAACGGCAGTGCATGCTTGGCTCGAACAGCACGACTTCGTCGTTGGCCTGTATCACGGCAAGCTGTCTGTGGCGGCGCGCGAGGAAGCACAGCGCGGCTTCATGGAAGACGAAGTGCAAGTCATGGTTGCGACGAATGCATTCGGGTTGGGAATCGACAAACCGAATATCCGGTTGGTCGTGCACTACAACTTCCCGGACTCACTCGAGACCTATTATCAGGAGGCAGGGCGCGCTGGCCGCGACGCCGAGCCCGCACGCGCTTCGCTCTTGTATCGGCTCGAGGATAAGCGCGTGCAGAGCTATTTTTTGGGCGGCAAATACCCCAAGCGTGAGGAGACGCAGAAGCTGCTCACAACGTTGGAGCAGCTCAGCCAGTCACACGCGGGCGCGATTCCGCTGTCTCAACTGGCAGAGCTCACAGGTATCAGCGAGCGCCATTGCAAGGTAATCGCAGCCCAACTCGAAAGCGCGGGGATCGCCCAGCGCAGACGTGGCCGCGTCTCATGGGTACGCAAGCCTGAGAGTGAGGAAGAGCTGACTGAACTGCTGGACGCGTATGAAGAGCGTCGCGGGCAGGACCACGAGCGCCTGCAATCGATGATGCGGTATGCCCAAAGCGCCATGTGCCGCAGCCGGCTCCTGCATGAGTACTTCGATGAGCTCATCAGTCACGACTGTATGCACTGCGACAACTGCGAGGCACACGCTGCAGGGCTCGCGGCCCCTGGCATTGCCATGCCCGCGCCTTTGCCGACGTCGGACGCAGCGACTTCGCAAGCACGGCCCACTAGCCCACGATCACGAACTGTATAACCTCAAAAAGCCGAGAGCGAACCGCAGCGATCCGCGCGATGGTCGTCACCCACTACTTCGGATCGGAAAAGTGTACGGAGACACGACGCGCGTGAACCAGTAGTCGATCAGCGCACGTATGTCTGACTCGAGCTGCGCGACATTCATCGGCTTGAGTTGGTAGCCGTTGGCATGATGCTCGTAGCAAAACGCGATGTCGCTCTCGTTCGAAGATGTCGTGTAAACCACGACTGGGACGAGGCGCAGCACAGAATCTTGCTTCAAGACGTCGAGCAGCTCGCGGCCGTCCATGCCGGGGAGATTGAGATCCAACAAGATGAGCGCAGGCAGGTGGTCATCGCCGCTCTTGTTCCAGTTCAGTTGGCGCAGATGAGCGAGGGCCTCATCGCCGTCCGCGAAGCGACGCACGTTGGCTTTGAAGCCAACGGTGTTGCACGTACGGAGGAACATCTCGTAGTCGTCGTCGCTGTCTTCCACCAACAGAAGCTCGCGCGTCATCGCATTGTTCCTTCGCTGCCCGCGTCCGCGAGCGTGAACCAAACCTTGGTGCCGCTGCCTATGGTCGAATCGATCCAGATCTTGCCGCCCATACGCTCGACCAGCCGCTTCGCGATCGTCAGTCCAGCCCCCGTGCCGCCACCGTACTTGTCGCGGCCATGAAGTCGTTTGAAGATCTTGAACACGTTGTCCTGGTGTTTCGCAGTGATGCCGATGCCGTTGTCTTGGACGAACAACGCATGCGACGCACCGAGCGCTTGGTCGGGAAAGCCTGACTCTCCAGCAGCTACGGCGCCAACCGCGATCTCGACGCACGGCTTGTCATTGTACTTGAGCGCATTCGTCAGCAAGTTGTGGAAAATCTGTTCGAGGAAACTCGGCACTCCATTCAAGATTGGCAGCTCACCGATCACCGCAAGCTGAGCATTGCGCTCCTGCATTCGTAAGGCGAGTGACTCGACCGCGTCTGCGAGTAGAGGGCCGAGTGGCACGGCCTCCGGCCGTAGCTCGGTGCGCCCGAGCCGCGAATACTCGAGGAGCGAGTTGATCAACGTCTGCATGCGGGTCGAGAGCCGCAGGATGCTATCGATTTTCTTCACGTCGTCGTCGCCGAGTTTCTCCATCGCGTCGCGCTTGAGAAACTCGGCATAGTTGTAGATACCGCGCAGCGGCTCTTTCAGATCGTGGGACGCGGCGTAGGCGAAGTCGTCGAGCTCTTGGTTACTTCGTTCCAGTTGTCGATTCACGCGCTCGAGCTCCTGGTTGCTCCGAATGAGGATCTCGGTGATCGACGTGCGAAGGCGTTGCGCCGATTCGATTTCGAGCCGAGTCCAGGGTTGAGATGCCCCCTGGACTGTCTCTGCCCACAGTTCGAACGACTTGCGCGGCGTGAGACGATCACCCATCGGTCCGACGATGACAGGCTTGTTGGGATCTCCCGCCCACTTCACGGTGCGAACGAACTCCGGCCGGAACCACATCACGTATTCATCGAGTCGCGATGACAATTGCACCGCCAATAACCCGCACGCGCGATCGATAAAGCTCGCAGCTTCGGGGTACAGCGTCGAAAGTCGTTGGGTAGCGACAACGGTGTCACTCTGACTGCCTGCCAGCAACGTCGCGATGCGCCGCACGTGTTCGTCCGGCGGCGTGACACCGTCCACGTGAACGTCGTTGCCACGCACAACCGCAGTCCCCGTACAGTCAACGAAGCCGCGCGCTGCGGCGACTTGCCTCGCGAGCACCTCTCCGACGTTCTCGCCGCTCGCCATCGCTTCGACCAGGGCCGCGTGCACGGTCCGGATCCGATCCTGATAGTCCGCTTCATCACTGTGGTTCTTATCGGTGATTTGCAGCGAAGCTACGCGTGACAACAACTCACACACGACGCGGACGCCATACGAAACGCGGCGCGGTGAGTAGTGATGGCATGCGACGAGCCCCCACAGCCTGTCGCGATCATTGATCGCCAGCGTGAGCGAAGCCCGTACGCCCATGTTCACGAGGTATTCCGTGTACATGACAGAAGCGCCGCGTAAAAATGCATGAGATAGATCGAGCGGACGCCGTGTTTGCGGATTTGTCTCGGGCACCAACCGTGCGGGCGTGTACTGCGCGTCGGCGAGCAGTCGCACGGTGTTTTGCAGAAACAGCGCCCTCGCCTGTGATGGAATGTCGCTCGCTGGATAGTGAAGGTCGAGAAACGGATCGAGGCCTTTGCCCTCCACGATCGATTCCGCGATCACGTGGCCCGACCAGTCCTCATCGAAGCGATAGACCATGACGCGGTCGTAGCCGCTCAGATCGCGAATGGCCGCTGTCAGTGCCTGACAGTACTCGACCGTGGTGAGGGTACTGTGGAGTCCAGCGACTGTACGTGTCGCAAACGCATAGAAGTCGGGAGCCTCGACCTCCGAAGCGGCAGGCTCTGCTTCAACGATGGCCAACGGGCCATCGACGTGAACGATGACATCGAACGAACGCTGTCCCGCGATGCTGCCGCAGAACGCGTGAATCGGTGCACGCTCCACGACACCTTGTGCGATCAATCGCGCGATGGCTGCCTGGTCATGCGGCTCGAGCAGCGTTTTGAAGTTGCTCCCGAGCAGCGCTTCCGGTGCCCGCCCGAAGTATGTGGCCACGTTCGAGCTGACTTGCGTGATCAGCCAGCTGTGGCGATCGATCGCGAACAGCGCGCCGTGCGCCTGGATCTGCCCCGGGATGTGGATCGGCTCGCGATCACAGTTGCTGAGATCGATAGGCGTCTCGTGGCCGACGAAGGATAGGCTCATGAAGGGTCCGTGTTGTCGAACGTGTCGTTCGGCATGCGCTCATTGCGCAGGCGCGCGTTCCACTCAGGTAGCGCCACGCTGAACGTCGTTCCACTTCCATCCGAAGTGACACGCACCTCGCCCCCCAAGGCTACGGCAGTTTCCTTTACGATGAACAAGCCGAGCCCAGTGCCGCTGCCAGCTGCACTACGACCGCGTTTGAATGGGTCGAAGAGCTGAGGCAACTCTTTGGCTGGGATGGGCGTGCCCAGGTTGTGTACGCTGATCTCGGCTCCGATTGGGTGCGTAGCGAGCCGCACCGTAATCGGTGTTCCTTGATGCCCGTGTTGGGCGGCGTTGCGGACCAGGTTCGAGATGATTTGTGAGGCTCGCAGGGGCTCGCACTGCACCTCGACATCGTCGGATGCTTCAAGGCGTATCTGCGCGGCGGGCAAAGCGGCACACAGCTCATCGACCTGGTCTCGCAACAGCTCAGCGAGGTCGCTGGCGTAGGCTTTTCGCTGACTCGGGATGCCCCGCCGTACAGCCGCCCGATCGAGGACATCCGAGATCAGATCATTCATGCGTTGCGTACTACGCAGCAGCCTCGGAACTAGGTCGTTGTGCGCGTCGCGTGCTTGGAGCAAGTGCGTTGCCATCGCGATCGCCGAGAGCGGGGTGCGAAGATCGTGACCGACCACGGTGAGCAATCGCTCCTCGAACTCCGCAGCTAACAATGCGTCTTCGAGGAGACGAGCGCGCTGCAACGCTTGCGCGACGTGTTGTGCGATCAACTCGACGTAGGACACGTTGTCCTCGTGCGGCAGCCAAGGCTCGGCGAAGCAAACTGTGAGCGCGCCGATCGGACCTTGATGGCTGCACAGTGGGATGCACACTCCGTGGCGTCGATCCGGTGCGACCGGTCCAAAGTGACTCGTCGAGCTGTCGCGAACAGCCAGAGCCATCGGCACGTCTTCTGTCAGTGGGATGGACGCCCACGACACCCACTGCTCTTCACTCAGGCCGAATGCAGCTTCCAGGTGCAGCGCACCATCGCGGAGCAGGTGAACGCTGACTGCGAGTGAGTGTTCCAGCTGTGCGACGCGTTCGACCACGATCGGGACGATCGATTGGGTCGTGGTGGCAGCGGTGCTGCCGAGTGCCGACGACAAGGCGTGCAACGCGCTCACCCGTTCACGTGCTCTGCGCTCTTCAACGAGCGATGTCTCGGCAGCCAGCCGTGCTTGGTGCTCGCGCTGCGTCGCGGCGACCTCCGCTTCGCGTAGTGCCGCGATTTCGCGCTCGAGCTGACTGCGCGCCAAGGCGTGAGCGCAGGCACGCGCGAGAGCACGCGGAGTCAAGTCGCTCTTGGGCAAAAAGTCAGCTGCGCCACGTCCCACCGCCAAGATGCCTTGTTCGGGCCGCTCGTTGCCGGTGATGACGATAACTGGCAGGTGTTGTCCCGACGAGCGCAGGTGCTGCGCGAACTCGACGCCAGTCCCATCGGGCAATTCCCAGTCCACGATGCAAATGTCGAAGCCGCCGGCATCGGCGAGGTTGGTCGCGTCCGCCAAGCACTCCGCCTCTTCGATGACACGTCCACTGTCCTGCGCGAGCAGACCGGATTCGTCGATCAATCGCGCAATCCAGCGGCGGTCATCCTCGCTATCGTCCACGATTAGAAAGCGCATTTGTTCGGTCTTTGTCAGCTTCCGCACCCTCACAACGCCTGAGCTCCGACCACGGAGAGGCGGTCGTGAGCGATTACGCTAGCGTGGCACCCGTTTGACAAATCTGCACTGGCTGCAAAGCCAAACTGAACGCTTGGAATGTCGCGGCTGCTGTGTCGACCGCGGAGACGCGCTCGCACGCCTCGACCGTGACCGCCCATTCTTCGAGCACAGTCACGAACTCTCTCCACCGTGACCCGAGCTCGTGGCCGTAGGCAGTCCAAAAACGCAGGCCCGATCCAGGCGAAAGCTGAAGGACGAGGCCTAGCGTGCGAGCCAACACGGCGCCGCCCAGTGTCGAACCTTCGAGCACGTAAGCACAGCCGAATGCTTGTGCAAGACTCTGAATGCGGGGCAACTCGACGAGTGCAATGGGGGGCCCCGAGGCATGCAAGCCGAGCACTTCCAGATCGTCGACGAGCAGATGCGTCTTGCGACGCGCGACTGCGGTGGGGAACACGTGCTCCCACTGCGACACCTGCGCTAGCGCGGCCTCCAGCGGCGCGACCACCGACAGCATGCACTGCAAGAAGGTCGCGTAACGCGCACGTGTGACGGTGCTCGGCTGCAAGTTCAAGCCGGTGTCGAGTGCCGCGTGCTGCAGTCGAGTACCGTACCGTAGCTCCGCGAGTAGGCTCGAACGAGATGGGGCAGAAGAATCGGGCGGACGCATCGGTACGAGTATAGCGACTAACTCAATCCCGCCTCGGCTTCATGCACGAGCGGCAGTAAGATCTCGCAGCGGGTGCCTTGGCCCACAACCGAATGCATTTCGATCGTGCCGCCGTGAGCGACCACGATCGCTCGCGCGAGGTAGAGGCCGAGTCCAAGTCCCGCAGAGTGCTCTCCCGCGACGAAGCGATCGAAGATTCGTGGCAGGAGGTCCGGCTGGATACCCGGGCCCTGATCGCTGATGACGATCTTCCCCACTTCCGCGGTAGCGTTCCGAGTCGACTCGAGCGCGAGCACGACCGCCGCCGTGCGCGGCGAGTGCTTGATCGCGTTCGAGAGCACGTTCTCGAGCGCTTGACGCAGTCGATCACCGTCCGCCTGCAGGTGCAGCTGTTCGCAAAAGCTGTCCACGCGAACCTCGACATCGGGCGGCCGCAGCGTCTCCGCAGTGGCGCGCAGTAGCGCAACCAGCTCGAGCCGATCACGCTTCAGCGCGAGCATGCCGGTGTCTAGCCGCGCGACATCGAGCAGATCGGTCACGATCGCGCTCAAGCGGCCGAGCCCCGCGAGCGCGCGCACGGCATCCTGCGCGTCAGGTGTCCGGCCTTCGCCGTCCGCGCGCTCGCGCATCAGAGAGACTCGCGCGATGATTGGTTGTAAGAGGTTCCGTACGTCGTGGGCGAGTACGGTGACGAGTTCGTCCGCAGCTGCGCGCCGGCCATCTGCCTTCGCGAGCGCTGCCGCACCTGCGATCAGCTCCGAGCGGTGGACGAGGCTGCCCACCCACACCGCGACGATGCGCAAGAGCGCGAGATCGTCCGCGCTGAATGCGTCCGTGCGCGGCGACGCTAGGCTCAGCACGCCTTGGCGCACACCGGCGACGTCGATCGGTGCCGCGGCCATCGAGCGCACGCCGAGCGAATCAATGACGCCGCGTGGCTGCGTCGAGTCCTGGTCCGCGTGACCGGTGCGATAGCACTCCCCCGATCGAAACACCTTGGACATCGGGTCGCCGTTCGCAATCGCAAGTCGATTGAGCCCGAGTCGTCGCTGTAGCGCGGCGAGCGGCGTATGACTGGTCCCGATGGCCACGAGCGAATCGCTGGCGCCTTCGTATAGGAAGGCGTCGACCTTCTCGCTCTCCAAGCCAGCCGCGATGAGGTCAGCGCACTGGCTGAGAACGACGTCGATCGACGCAGGACCCAGCTCGAAGAGCGGTTCGAGAATCGAGAGGAGACGGCGTTCCGACGACACCCTTCGCTTCTAAAACAGTGGGCTCGAAATCGCAAATCGCTCCGCCGGTTTGAAGCGCCCGAGCTCGGGCTCGAGCGCACCCGACAGCAGCGGCAAATCTCGTCAAAGCGATGATAGCTCGACCTGTCGCATCAGGTTTCGCTGAATCACGGTGTCCCACGCGCAGTTGCGCGCGGTGGTTGCACCCGCACGGCGAATCTCACTGGCCTCATAGGGGCGAGACACCAGCCGTTCGATCTGCGCGATAGCTTCGCCAGGCGCATGTGTTTTGTCAGGATCGAAACGCGCGACTTTCGCGAGCATGAACCGCGGCGCGATAGTATGCTCGAGACCTAGTATGCTCCGTGCTCAGCGATGCTGGAGCGGAGGTGCTCAATGCAGATTCTGCCGATGCCGGCTGCGAAATGGTGAAGCACTGAGGATGCTTGTTCTGCGCCGCTGCGAAAACGATGTTGCTGGATCGCGTCGTAGAGAGAGCGCGCGACCGGCATCAGTCCGGCCGCGCGCTCGAACACATACATGCAATATCAGGTCAATGCGCCCAGCGATTCGTTCGCAGTCTCGCGCGCTACCTGCGCCAGGTCGCTCGCTGCTTCACGCGCGTCACCGGCGAACCGGTCGAACTTCTCGCGCGCGGGGCGGAGCACCTTCGTTTCCCGCTCGCTCGCCGGCAAGATCATTCCGATCCCAACACCGAGAGCAAGCGTCGCCATTGCCAGCGCGATCGGATTGTTGTCCGCGAACGTCTTCGTCGCGTCTGTCGCACGCGCAACACCTTTGCGTACGTAGTCCGTTCCCTGCCCCAAGCGGCTGCGGACGAGGTCGGTAGCTCGCGCTGCATCGTCTTCGATCTTGTGTTTCGTGGTGCGCGCTACGTCGCTCGCTTGCGATGCAAGCGCGCTCGCTTTGTTTTGCAGATTCGATGCCGAGCGGTTCGGGCCACCGTTGCCTAGAGCCGAGCTTGCCCGCGCAGATGCGGGTCTGCCAGCTCGTCGTTTTGTAACACCCTGCCGAGGCTGCTTCGCTGGACTCGAATCCGTGACGAACACGTCGTCGCGTTCCGGATAGAGCTCGTCATCGAACTCGTCGTCGTCGTAGTCCGAGTCGTAGCCTGCTGCCAACCGCGGAGACGAAACCTCGCTGCTCGAGCGTCTCGAGTTCGCGATCAACCAGCCGGTGCCGATTCCAACCAATGCCAATGGCACCGCGTTCGCTGAAGTGTACCGCCAGGCGGCACCACCCAAGCGTTTTGCTTGCTCGCCCACGTCGTCGAGCGTCTTTACGACTGCGTCCTTCGCTTCGGCGAGCAACTCAGCCCCGTCGTCTTTCAGCTCGATCGCTTTCTCCGCAACCACCCGCTCGACCTCGATGGCCTTGTCCTTGACCTCGATCGCCTTGTCGACCACGACGTCCTTCACTTCGATCGCCTTCTCGACCACGACGTCCTTGACCTCGATCGCCTTATCGACGACGGCGTCTTTCGCGTCGCCGGCTTTGTCCATTGCAGCATCCGCCGCGCTGTTCACAACGCCTTTGGCTGCATCTTTGGCTTCTTCCTTGAGGTGGGCGGGACTGAACTTGTCGCTCAACGCTCGGATGTCGTCCGACATCGCGGCGCGGGTCTCACCGATCTGACTCTCGATCTCGGTGGAAGTCTTCGTTGCTTCTTTGTCTTTGTTGCTTTGATTCGTAGATTTATGAGTGTGTTGCTGTGCCATGACTGGCCTCCTCGATGGCCTGAGTGTCTGCTTTGATGTTTGCTACGGTGCGCTGGGGGACGAGATCGGCAGCGGATGGCGGCGGTGGCAGCTCCACCTTACGCCGGAGCACTGCGACGCCGATGCCAGTGAAAACCACGCCGGTCAGCAATGCTGCGGTCCACGGCGGCATTACTTCCTCGCCTTTCGCCGGACCGACTTCGTATGCCGGCGTCATCGCACAGCCTGCTTGCGGGGAGAAACATCACCCCGTGGGCGCACCTGCTCCCGGGCAACATCACGGCGTGGGCGCACTTGCTCGCGAGGACTTCCGCCCGTGTCTGTGTCCACGCCAGCGTCGCTCACACCCTTTAGAAACCTTCCGGCTACGAGCCCGAGTACGGCGGCACTCCCAAAGAATACTGCGGGGCTGGTGCGCGCGAGCGTTCGTGTGTCGCGCACGAGCGTCGAGATCTCGGCGGAGTGAACGTACTCCGCGAAGTCGTCGAGCCGCTCACTGGCGCTCGCGGCCTTTTGCGCGATGTAGGTCTGATCTTCGACCCGCATGTGCTCGCCCACTTTGCGGATGGTCGCCCCCAACTTGCGGATCTTGTCCGCCGCTTGTTGTTTCGCCGTTTGAGTGCTTTGGCGCAGTGAATCTACGCGGTCCGTAGCGACCTGACGGGCCAGCTCCGCGACCTCGTGCGACTTACTCGTCAGAGCACCCGCCTGCTCGCGCTCGGGGCCATTGTCTCGGCCGCGCGCTGTTTCAGAATTTTGGTTCATAGTTGGTCACCCCTGCTATCGGCCGCGCATTGCAACAGCTGTGCCGGGGTCTGGCGCATTCACGGCGCAGTACGGGGCTCGCCACCGAGCCCGTGTGGAGGCCGATTTGTGTCACGTGACAGAGACGCATCCCACCAGCTCGTGAGCGCGTAGCAACATCCACGCTCATGGCCCCAGTACGCTAGAAGTCGGCGACGAGACAGCGTGCGCCAGTTGCGTTGCTGTCCGAACCAAGCACCCCGCGCGATCCGTAGCTCACATCCACACGCTCCACGAACAACCGCGTCCAGTGGCTCTCGGTCGGTCCACTTCCGCTTTTGATCCACGTGCATATCTTCAGCACGCGCTTGTGGCCCCGTTTGCCGAGGATTGCGCGCGACTCAGATTGGCCGCGACGCTAGCAGTCATGCTCAGCGGAGCGTCCAGCACGGCGTCAGAGAAGTCTTAGCGGCCTCGAAGGAATATCTTGTGAGAGCGACTCGCTTGAGTCTTGATGAACAGCAGCCGCTGAGCTCGGCGCGCGACACACCCGACGCGCAGCAAATCGTGACAAGCGAAGATCAGCGTGTATCGATTCGGCGTGCGTCCGAGCTTCTGAGCGACAGGTCGATTACTCCTGCTGCCAGAATCTGCTTCGCGTCGCATCTGCCTTCGCTTCCTCCCGTCTATGCACACGAGTTTGCGGTCCGCCAGGCACAGGTCCCCCTCCGCCAACTCAGGCGTAGCCCCTACAAGAGCCATCAAGCAGTAGCGTTTGCGCAAAACGCTATCGCCGCGAAAGTCGAGTGGATGAGGGGCAGCTGCACGATGACTACGCTGCTGAAGACGCACGCGTCCTGTTTCGCCGCGATCAAGACACACGATCCGACCGACAACGGTTTCAAGCCACAGCTATGGCTGCCGATTGTGGCCGCTGCCGCAGCAGCGCTTCCGCACCGTGGGCGCGCCGCTACGCTGTCGTGCTGGGCCCACGTGTGGGCGCACGAGTGGACGTTGGCGAGTCAGTACAATGTCCCAACTCTTGTCGAGCCCCGCTATGGCGACTCGGTTCGTATGCTGCGAAAGCTTCTACGTACACTACCGCCTGATCCATATGGGCATCCACTAGCGGACAATGACGGGGGACATAACCTGACCGATCTCGTGGAGCGCTGGGAGCGGGCGTTCCGTGTGACGATAGCGATGACCCGGCGCTATAGCGTTAGAGGTTAAACCTCAAGCTTCGCGAGCATGCTACGCCGCGCGGTAACGGCGGATCGCAGTCCAGCGCCTCATATCGCACGATGTCGTTCCATATTGCCGAAAACGTTCGATAGCACGCTGCGCGCAGCCCAGTAGCCGCACATTCCGTGAACGCCACCTCCGGGTGGCGTTGAAGACGAGCATACGAAAACGTCTGGCGCCGGAGTGGAATACGGATCGATGCGCGCAACCGGACGGAAGAACAGCTGTGTCAGATCGGATGCGCCCCACTGATATCCCCGCCGACGTAGTTCGCATTGTACCGCTCGAGCTCTCGCGGATTCACGGCAGCTCGTGCGAGCACGATGTCTTTGAAGCCCGGTGCAGCCCGCTCGATCTGCGCCTCGATCAATGCTGCCACATCGACGTTCGACCCGTTCGGAATCGGGACCGAACGGTCTCTCCACGGCGATCGTGCTCGCAGATGCGGGACTCGGCGTTTTTAGTTGTCGAGGGCGAACGCCTTGCCTTCGTTGTGCGGCAACGCGGCATCCCGACGTCTTTGATTTCGCGCACGTCGAGCCGACCACGCAGCACTCGCGCGATAGATTGGACTTTGCGACTGACAGTCTGCCAAGAGTACGCATCGAACGATCCGGCAAACACGGAAATCGCTTGTAGCGCTTCGCGTCACGCGATGTCATACGTAGTCCGCGTTTTCGCAGGAGTTTAGAACGCTTAGATCGTGCGAGGTCCTCGTTGCGCGCGCGTGGTCCGTCGTTTTCTGCAGTTGTTTGCGGCACTTGCACCACGGAGGGACCAGCGTCTTTATCTTGCTCTCGCTTTCGCTCTCGCCGATGCGATGGACGATCGGGCGGTGTCAGGCTCGCTCGAGTGACTGAGCAGCGAGAAATCTCAGCGTATGCCAACTCCGACAACGCTCGTTCGAGAAGAGGGGGAGAGCGCATTCGCGCGCACGGGTTGGCGACCACAATGCGAGCGTCTGCGGCCAGCCTATTCAGGAGCGAGATGGCGAAAATCGACGCCGAACTCATCGACATGCTCAGTACTCAGATTGAGTTATTGCCGCACCGCACGACGATGACGCCGTATCAGGCCGTGAAGCAGATGGCTCCGCTGATCGCGGGCGCATGCGCACGCGGACAAGACCATCTGCTTCAC
>Ga0193752_1002288_pt1 | contig 14557 bp, 18 predicted proteins | sample H1c1metaG_FD_144924 | JGI IMG/M metagenome (GOLD analysis project Ga0193752, IMG submission 144924) | Soil microbial communities from a riparian zone of the East river system, Colorado, United States - H1c1 | ecosystem: Environmental > Terrestrial > Soil > Riparian zone | place: USA: East River... | reverse complement strand
TGATACGGCGACGGGCAGAAGCTCGACCTGGGCGAGCTGCGCGCTTCCTGGGGTCTCGGCCTGAGCTGGCTGTCGCCGTTCGGTCCGCTCAAGCTGTCCTATGCCTTCCCGGTCAACGCGCGCGACGTCGATCAGGAACAGAGGCTACAATTCACCTTCGGCACCGGATTTTGAGGTCTGAGCGGATGATGAAGCTGCACCCCCCCGTGCTCGCGGCGATGCTGTCCTGCGCCACGCTCGCCGCCGCGCAAACGCCGTCTCCACCGCCCCTGACGGGCAAGTTCGGCTTCGTCAACACCGAGCGCATCCTGCGCGAGGCAGGCCCGGCGCAGCGCGCGCAGAAGAAGATCGAGGCCGAGTTCAAGAAGCGCGACGAGGAATTGGCGAAGATCGCCGGCGAGCTGAAGAAGCTGCAGGAAGATATGGAGAAGAACGCCGTGACCATGAGCGAGAGCCAGCGCCGGGTCAAGGAACGCGACTTCGGCGAGCTCAACCGCGACTTCCAGCGCAAGCAGCGCGAATTCCGCGAGGACCTCAACTCGCGGCGCAACGAGGAGCTGGCGCAGGTGGTGCAGCAGGCCAACGGCGTCATCCGCCAGATTGCCGAGCAGGAGAAGTACGACATCATCTTCCAGGACGCCGTTTTCGCGAGCCCGCGCATCGACATCACCGAGAAGGTGATCAAGGCGCTGGAAGCAGCCAAGCCGCCCGCGAAGTGACCCCATGCCGGGGCCGCTGACGCTCGGAGAGATTGCTTCGCGCCTTGGCGGCCGCGTCGCCGGCGACGCGGGCACCGTGATCCGCCAGGTCGGCTCCCTCGAGGACGCCGGCAGCGGCCAGATCGCCTTCCTCGCCGGCGCCAAGCACAAGGCGAAGCTCGCTGCGACGCGTGCCGCGGCGGTGATCGTGGCCGCGGAGAACGAGAAGCTCACCGCGCGACCGCGCATCGTGTGCGACGACCCTTACGCGTATTTCGCCCGCGTCTCGCAGATCTTCAACCCGCTCACCCTGCAGCCGCCGGGGGTGCACGCCGCCGCGGTCGTGGCGGCGGGCGCGCGGCTCGGCGCGCGCGTCTCGATCGGGCCGGGCTGCGTGATAGGCGAGGGCGCCTCGATCGGCGACGACAGCTGCCTCTATCCCGGCGTGGTGGTCTACCCGGGCTGCTCGATCGGCGCGCGGTGCATCGTGCATGCCGGAGCGGTGATCGGCGCCGACGGCTTCGGCAACGCCCGCTACGAGAACCGCTGGATCAAGATTCCGCAGATCGGCTCGGTGCGCATCGGCGACGACGTCGAGATCGGCGCCAACACCACCATCGACCGCGGCCACCTCGGCGACACGGTGATCGAGGAAGGCGCCAAGCTCGACAACCAGATCCAGGTCGGCCACAACACGCGCATCGGCGCGCATACCGCGATCGCCGGCTGCGTCGGCATCGCCGGCAGCGCCGACATCGGCCGGCATTGCACGCTGGGCGGGGCGGCGATGATCCTGGGCCACCTGAAGATCGCCGATCATGTGCATGTCGCGGCGGGCACCATGATCTCGCGCTCGATCCTGAAGCCGGGCAACTACGCCGGCTTCTTCCCGTTCGACGACAGCACGGCGTGGGCCCGCAATGCGGTTCATATCCGCCACCTCGACGAGCTGGCGGACCGGGTGCGCGCGCTTGAGAAGAAGAAGCCAAAAACGGCAAAGAGGAGGAAGAAACATGCCTGAGATGGACATCCAGGAAATCCTGAAGCACCTGCCGCAGCGCTATCCGATGCTGATGGTCGACCGGGTGATCAGCATCGAGGCCGGCAAGCGCATCGTCGCGGTGAAGAACGTGTCGGCGAACGAGCCCTATTTCCAGGGGCATTTCCCGGGCCGCCCCATCATGCCGGGGGTGCTGATCCTGGAGGCGATGGCGCAGGCGGCCGGGCTGCTGATCTTCGCCGGCGAGACGAGCCATGAGTACATCTATTACTACGCCGGCATCGACGCCGCGCGCTTCAAGCGGCCGGTGCTTCCTGGCGACCAGCTCGAGCTCGATGTGACCCTCGAGCGCCAGCTGCGCGGCGTCGGCAAGTTCGGCTGCGTCGCCCGCGTCGCGGGCGCCGTGGTGGCGGAGGCGACGATCCTGTGCTCCGCGCAGCGCGCCCCGAGCACATGAGCGCACGCATTCATCCGACCGCGGTGATCGCCGCCGGCGCGCGCATCGCGGCCGACGTCGAGATCGGCCCCTACTCGGTGGTCGGCGAACATGTGGAGATCGGCGAGGGCACCTGGGTCGGCGCCCACGCCGTGCTCGACGGACACATGCGCATCGGCCGGCGCAACAAGATCTTCCATTTCACCTCGCTTGGCGGCGCGCCGCAGGACAAGAAATACGCCGGCGAGCCGACCTCGGTCGAGATCGGCGACGGCAATACCATCCGCGAGTACGTCACCATCAACCGCGGCACCTCCCAGGACATCGGCGTCACGCGCCTGGGCGACGACAACTGGCTCATGGCGTACACCCACCTCGCGCACGACTGCCAGGTCGGCAGCCATACGATCTTCGCGAATTGCGCCCAGCTCGCCGGCCACGTCGTGGTCGAGGACTGGGTGATCCTGGGCGGCTTCACCAATGTGCACCAGTACGTGCAAGTCGGCGCCCATAGCTTCACCGGCCTGGGCACCACCCTGACCCAGGACCTGCCGCCGTACGTGACCGCCCAAGGCAACATGGCGCGACCCTACGGCCTCAACACAAACGGCCTCAAGCGGCGCGGCTTCAGCCCCGAGGCGATGAGCGCCCTGAAGCGCGCCTACCGCACGATCTACCGCAGCGGCCTGGGCCTGGAGGAGGCGAAGCGCGAGCTCGAGCCGCAGGCCGCTGCGTTCCCGGAAGTGCGCCGGCTCCTCGACTTCATCGCCCGCTCCAAGCGCGGAATCGTCCGATAGTGAGCCAGGTCGCGCGCGTCGGCATGGTGGCCGGCGAGGCGTCGGGCGACATGCTCGGCGCCCACCTCATCGCGGCGCTCAAGGCACGCCGAAGCACGATGCTGTTCGCCGGTATCGGCGGGCCGCGCATGTCCGGCCAGGGCTTCCAGTCCCAGTACCCGATGGACAGGCTCTCCGTGCGCGGCTACACCGAGGCGTTGCGCAGCTATTTCGAGATCACCGGTATCCGCCGGCGCCTGGCGAGGGCGATGCTGGAGGAGCGGCCGGATCTGTTCATCGGCGTCGATTCGTCTGACTTCAATCTGGGCCTGGAGCGCCAGCTGAAGGACGCCGGCATCCCGACCATCCATTACGTCAGCCCTTCGGTCTGGGCCTGGCGCCGCTGGCGCATGCGCCGCATCGCGCGCTCCGTCGACCGCATCCTGGTGATGCTGCCGTTCGAGGAGCCCCTGTACCGCAAGGCCGGCGTCCCGGTGACCTATGTCGGGCACCCGCTGGCCGACGTCATTCCCTTCGAGCCGAACAAGGACGAGGCGCGCGCCCAGCTGCGCCTGCCCTCGGGCAAGCTGATCGTGGCGCTGCTTCCCGGCAGCCGGCGCTCCGAGCTGCACCACATGGCCGGCGCGTTCGTGCTCGCCGCGCACCGCTTCCGCCAGGAGGTGCACGACGTGCATTTCGTCTGCCCGACCGCGACGCGCGTGACGCGCGACATGTTCGAGATGGCGATGCACCACCACGGCCGCACCGACCTGCCGCTGACGCTGCTCTTCGGCCACTCGCACGAGGCGCTCGCCGCGGCCGACCTGGCGCTGGTGGCGAGCGGCACCGCGACCCTCGAGACCGCGCTCTTTAAGACACCGATGGTGATCGCCTACCGACAGTCGCCGATCAGCTGGGCGATCATGCGGCAGATGGCGTACTTGCCGTACGTCGGCATGCCCAACATCCTGGCCGGCGAGAAGCTGGTGCCGGAGCTGCTGCAGGACGAGGCGTCGCCGCAGGCGCTCTCGGCGGCGCTGCTCGCGCTGTTGCGCGACAGCGCCGCGCGCAAGCGCCAGATCGAAAGATTCCGCGACTTCCACGTCCTGCTGCGACAGAATACCGCCGAGAAAGCGGCCGATGCCGTGCTCGAGGTCATGGACGGGAAGCGGGATGCCAGGCGCGATTAGGATCGTGGTGTGCGGCGTGGATGAGGCGGGCAGGGGCCCGCTCGCCGGACCCGTGTACGCCGCCGCCGTGATCCTCGACCCGGCGCGCCGCGTCAACGGCCTGGCCGACTCCAAAGTCCTCAACGCCGAGCGCCGCGAGCTGCTCGCCGGCCGGATCAAGGAGCGGGCCGTCGCATGGGCCGTAGCCTGGTCGAGCGTCGAGGAAATCGATGCCATCAACATCTTCCGCGCTTCGCTGCTCGCCATGCGCCGCGCGGTCGAGGCGCTGAGCGTCGCGCCGCAGGAAGCCTGGATCGACGGCACGCATTGCCCGGACCTCGCCTGCCGCTCGCGCGCCATCGTCGACGGCGACGCCTCGCACAAGGTGATCTCGGCCGCCTCGATCCTCGCCAAGACCGCCCGCGACGCCGAAATGGCGCGCCTGCACGAGCGCTACCCGCACTACGGCTTCGACCGCCACAAGGGGTACTCGACCCCCGAGCACCTCGAATCCCTCGCCCGTCACGGCCCGTGCGACATCCATCGACGCAGCTTCGAGCCGGTGCGCGCCTTTTTCGTGAAAGACCTGTTCAGCGAAAGCTGAGCGTTCCAATGACTGCGGATTGGCCGCCCAAGAAGAAACTGCCGCCGGGGTTCCCGCTGGCGCCGGTGGACGAGTCCGGCTGCCTGATCGTGGTCGGCGCAAGTGTGCGCATCGTGTCCGTCGGCTCGTGCGCGCGCGAGCTGCCGCGGGAGGATCAGATCCGGCTGCGCTCCTACGAAGGCAAGACCCTCCAGGTGCTGGAGATCGACCGCTACGGAATGATCTGGTTCGGGCCGGAGGGCGGAGGCGGCAACTTCAGCCTGAAGCCGGAGGAGGTCGCAGTCGTATGACCCCGCAAACGATCAGAGGCCGGCGACTTCCTTGCTGAGGTTGGCGAAGGCTTCGCCGAAGCCGTTGGCTTCGAAGACGGCCTTCAGCTCGCGCATTGCCGGAGCCAGATCGGCCGGCGCCTTTACGTCGTCGACCACCTTGCTCAGGGCCTTGATCTCGACCGCGGCCATCTTGATGTAGCGCCGCATCGCGCTCTTCGCGGCGTACAGCTTCTCGCGATTCTCGTCGGACAGTGGCGTGGCTGTGGCCGAGGAGGCAGCGGCCGGCGAGGCTTTCTCGCCGCCGGCGGCTTCGCGGATGAATCCTTCCTTCAGGAGCGAGAGAAGAATCTCGGGGCTGCCGCCGAAGCCCTTCGCGGTCAGCAGCAGATCGGCGGCGGCCTTGCCGCCATCGACCATCACCAGCAGCTGGCGGGTGCGAGCCTCGAGTCGATGGGTGCGGTTCTTGATTTCGTCATGACCCTTGTCGGTCTTGACGAAGCGGGCCTGCGGATTCAGGAGCGGGCACCGTGCATGTACTTGCCGTCGGTCTTCGTTTCCTTGTCTTTCTCTTCGGCGGGCTTCGCCGCGGCGTTGAAGTGCCCGAGCTTGTCGCGGATGGTGAGCGCGGCGAGCACCAGCGTCTCGTTGGTGGAGTCCTCGGCGGCGGCGAGCATCTGGCGGCCGTACGCGGCGTCGTGCATCATCTTCTCGAGGTCGGCCGACAGGCCTTTCTCTTTCTTGAGAAGGATCTTGAATTGCGCCAGCGTTTTCAGAAGCGCTTGGTCCACGGGGAGTCCCTTTATCCGGTTAACCGGCTGTCACACAATAGCAGACCGCTACGCGCAGCAAAAAGGGGCGACAACATTTCACCAACCGGGCGCACTGATCGTGTGCACACCGGCGCCCCAAACTCGTGCATCCTCACAATCATGAAAACACTCCTCGCTGCCTGCGCTCTGACGGCACTCACATCTCATGCCTTCGCCCAAGGCTATCCATCGAAGCCGGTCACGATGATCGTGCCGTTTGCCGCGGGCGGGCCGGTGGACGTGATCGCGCGCATCATCGCCGTGCCGATGGGTAAGGTGCTCGGCCAGACGGTGCTGGTGGAGGCGGTCACCGGCGCCGCCGGCACGATCGGCGTCGGCCGCGTGGCGAAGGCGCCGCCCGACGGCTACACGCTGAGCATCGGGCACTGGAGCACGCATGTCATCAACGGCGCGATCTATCCGCTGTCCTACGACCTGCTGGCGGACCTCGAGCCCTTGGCGATGATCGCCAGCAATCCGCTGCTGATCGTCGCCCATCCGGCGCTGCCGCCGAAGGATCTCAGGGCGCTGGTCGACTGGGTGAAGGAAAGTCCGGACAAGGCGACCGCAGGAACCGCCGGCACGGGCTCGGCTTCCCACATCGGCGGCGTGTACTTCGAGAGCGCGACTGGCGCCAAGCTCCGTTACATCCCCTACCGCGGCACCGGGCCGGCGATGCAGGACCTGATGGGCGCGCGCATCGACCTCATGTTCGACCAGGCGTCGAATTCGATGCCGCAGCTGCGCAACGGGCGCATCAAGGCTTACGCGGTCACCGCGAAAACGCGGCTTGGGACGGCACCCGAGATTCCTACGGTCGACGAGGCGGGCCTGCCGGGGCTGTACCTGTCGATCTGGTACGGCATCTGGGCGCCCAAAGGGACCAGCAACGAAATTGTGCGCAGGCTGAGCACCGCCATCATGGCGTCGCTCGCCGACCCGGAGACCCGCAAGCGGATCGCCGACCTCGGACAGGAGATCCCTGCAACGGAACAGCAGACGCCGCAGGCGCTTGCGGCCCACCAGAAGGCCGAGATCGAAAAGTGGTGGCCGCTGGTGAAAGCAGCCGGCATCAAGCCCGAATAGCGGCAAGTAGGGCTTTGGCCTCGGCTTGCGGCGCGACCATCGGGCGCAACTTTGCGATCTGCTTCTTCAGCGTGGAGTAGAGCGTCTTGTCCTTGGCGACGAGCGCGATCAGCCGGGCGAGGGCCCTCTCGTCGCCGATCGGAAAGTAGCCGGCGTAGCGCTCGCCCAGAAGGCCGATGTTGCCGGGGATATGCGAGGCGAGCACCGGCACGCCGATGCGGATCGCCTCGCACACTACGTTGGCGCCGCCTTCCATGCGTGAGCTGATCACCATGGCGTGGCTGGAGGCCAGCCATTTGAGCGCGCGCGGGTGCGGCACGTCGCCCAGCCAGCGGTAGCGGCGATCGTTGGTCTCGGGCCTGAACTTCGGATCGAGCAGCGCGCCGACCTGCAAGACTTCAACATCGGCGTCGGGAAGAAACCGCAGGGCGGCAAGTGCGAGCAGCGGATTCTTTTCCTCGCGCAGGTGGCCGATGACGCAAACGCGGAACGGTCCCTTCGCCGGGTCCTGGCGCAGGCGGGTGGCCGAGCTTTGCACCACGACGCGGGCTTTCTCTCGCAGATGCGAGGGGAGCTCTTCGATCGCCTTGGCCTGCAGCACGATCAGCCGGTCGGCGCGCTCGAGCGACTCCTGGGCTTCGCCGTGGATGTGGATATCGCGATAGACGTCGGTGCCGGTGAGGGCCAGGACGATGCGCCGGTCCGGATGGTTTCTCCAGAAATCGAGGATCGATTCGTGGCTGCGGCGGGCGTGCAGGGCGAGCAGGAGGTCGGCCTTGGAGCCGATGTCCTTTGTCGCGACAGCGACCTTGTGCCCGGCGGCCCGCAGGAAGGCGGCCCACCGCAGCGCGGTGTGCCGGTTGCCGTTCCGCATGCCGGCCCCCGCGGGCGTGACCAGGGCGATTTTCATTTTCCGGGCGGTCATTCGCTAGACTGCGGGCAATGGAACCTGCCGAGCTGATCCGGGACCTGCGCGCGGCACGCGAGCGCACGCGCCGCGTGGTCGACGACCTCGCCGGCAGCCGGGAGCTCGGACCGAAGCTGGCGATCGTCAATCCGCCGCGTTGGGAGGTGGGGCATGTCGGCTGGTTCCAGGAGTTCTGGTGCCTGCGGCAGGGAAGCGAAGCCCGGCCGTCGATTCTGCCCAACGCCGATGCGCTCTACAACTCGGCCACCGTGCCGCACGACTCGCGCTGGACCCTGCCGCTGCCCTCGTTCGGGGAGACGCTGGCCTACCGGGATGAGATTTTCAAGAGAGTGATAAACCAGCTGGAGAGTGGCGCCGCCGACCTGTACTTCGCCGAGCTCGCCTTGCGCCACGAGGAAATGCATGCCGAGGCCTTCCACTACACCCGCCAGACCCTCGGCTACGCGGCCCCGGCGGGCATGGACGTTTCCTTGAATCCTCTCCCCCCGGGACCGGACTTTGAGGCGCCCGGAGGGCTGTATCGACTTGGATCGGCTCCCGGTGACGAGTTCGTGTTCGACAACGAAAAGTGGAGCCATCCGGTCGTGCTGGAGCCTTTCCGGATCGCTCGCCGCTGCGTTACCAACGCTGAATACAGGAAGTTCGTGGAGGCGGGCGGCAAGGCGCCGGGCCATTGGAAGGACGGCAAGCTGCGCCGCTTCGACCGCTGGATCCCGATCCCGCCCGATGAGCCGGTGATGCACGTGAGCTGGCACGAGGCGCAGGCCTACTGCGCCTGGGCGGGCCGCCGCCTTCCCGCCGAAGCCGAATGGGAGTACGCCGCCCAGGCCGGCGTCGAGGGAATGCTCGGCACCATCTGGCAATGGACGGCGAGCACCTTCCTGCCTTACCCGGGGTTCGTGCGCGACCCGTACAAGGAATACTCGGAGCCCTGGTTCGGCACGCACAAGGTGCTGCGCGGCGGCAGCTTCGCCACGCCGAAGGGCGAGGCCCGCGTGCACTTCCGCAACTTCTATACGCCCGAGCGCGCCGACATCTTCGCCGGCTTCCGCACCTGCGCCGCATGACCGTGCTCACCTCGAAAGAGAATCCGAAGGTGAAACACTGGGCGAAGCTTGCGAGCGACGCGCGCTATCGGAGGAGCGAGGGCCGCACGCTCCTGGAAGGGCCGCATCTGGTGGCGGCATGGCGGCAGATCCGCATGAAGGCCCTAGCCATCATCGTCACCGAGCAAGCGCTCGAAAGGAAGGAAATCTCCGACCTGGCGGGCATGACTCCGGTCATCGTGTCGGAGGGCGTGTTCGGCGCCATCGTCGAAGCGGACAATCCCCCGGGGATAGCCGCGGAAATCGAGATTCCCAAGGCAAAGGGGAAGGAGGGGAGCGATGTGGTCTTCCTCGAGGGCGTCCAGGATCCGAGCAACGTCGGGGCGATCATCCGCAGTGCGGCGGCGTTCGGCATAGGGGAAGTGGTGCTGGATCAGGCCTGCGCCGATCCCTGGAGCCCGCGCGCCCTGCGCGCCGGCATGGGAGGACATTTCTCGCTGGCGGTACGTCAGGTAGCCCGGCTCGAATTCGCCGGCTTCGACGGTAGCCTCCTTTGTACTGTGGTGCGCGAGGGGGTGCCGCTGAGGGAAGCAACGCTGAAAGGCAGGCTGGGCTGGATTTTCGGTGGCGAGGGGCGCGGAGTCAGCCCGAAGGTCGAAAAGCAGGTGAAGACGAAGATCACCATCCCGCTGGGCGCCGGCACTGAATCGCTCAATGTCGCCGCCGCTGCGGCGATCTGCTTCTACGAAGCGAGCAAAACCCCCCGTTCGTAAACTCACGATCCCCTTGTCAGGGAGTCAAGTCAGTACATCTGCCGCTGGATCCTGAGCTCGCGCAGGATGGTGGTGGAGATTTCCTCGATCGACTTGCTGGTCGAGTTGAGGCAGCGCACGCCTTCGCGGCGCATCAGGGTCTCGGCGTCCGACACCTCCTGGCGGCAGTTCTCGAGCTCGGCGTAGCGGCTGTCGGGCCGGCGCTCCTGCCGGATCTCGTGCAGCCGCTCGGGGGCGATGGTCAGGCCGTAGAGCTTGCCCTTCTCCTGGCGCAGCGCCTCGGGCAGCTTCATGCGCTGCAGGTCCTCGGGAATCAGGGGGTAGTTCGCGGCCTTTACGCCGAATTGCAGCGCGAGGTATAGGCTGGTCGGCGTCTTGCCGCTGCGCGAGACTCCGATCAGGATCACGTCCGCCTGAGCCAGCTCGCGATGCGAGGCGCCGTCATCGTGCGCCATCGAAAAATTGATCGCCTCGATGCGTTGCTGGTATTCCTTCTTGTCCATGGCGCTATGCGAGCGCCCGATCGTATGGCTCGACACGACTCCAAGCCCCGCCTCGAGCGGGCCGATGAAGGTCTCGAAGAAATCGACGAACAGCGCGTCGGCGCGGCGCACCACCTCGCGCACCTCCTGGTTGACCAGGGTCGAGAAAACGATAGGCTGGCCTTGGCCGCGCTCGGCGGCGATGCGCGCCAGGCACTCCTCGGCCTTCTCGGCGCTGTCGACGAAGGGCAGGGTGACCTGGTTGAACTCGACGCCCTCGAACTGGGTGAGCAGGCTGTGGCCGAGCATCTGCGCCGTGATGCCGGTGCCGTCGGAAACGAAGAACACTGTGCGGCGTTGAGTCATATGGAAGATAAAATACTATGGCAATGCGCGTAGCGTGGCTTAAAGATCTCCGCATGGCCGACCTCGAGCGGGTCGGCGGCAAGAACGCTTCGCTGGGCGAGATGATCGGCAGCCTCGCCGCGGCCGGTGTCCGGGTCCCGGGCGGGTTCGCCACCACCGCCGACGCGTTCCGCGAATTCCTCGCCGCCAACAAGCTGGAAGCCCGCATCGCCGAGCGCCTGGGCACCCTCGACCCCAAGGACGTGAAAGCCCTCGCCGCGTGCGGCAAGGAGATCCGCTCCTGGATCCTCAAGAGCGCATTCCCGAAGGACCTCGAACAAGAGATACGAGATAAATATCAAGAGCTTGTAAAGGCTACTTCAGACGATACTTCATTTGCCGTGCGCTCCTCCGCGACGGCCGAGGACCTGCCCGAAGCTTCCTTCGCCGGGCAGCAGGAGAGCTTCCTCAACATCAAGGGCGTCGACAATGTGCTGGAGGCTATCCGCCACGTCTTTGCCTCGCTGTACAACGACCGCGCGATCTCCTACCGCGTGCACCAGGGCTTCGAGCACGCTTCGGTCGCCCTTTCGGCAGCCGTCCAGCAGATGGTGCGCAGCGACCTCGGCTCCGCCGGGGTCATGTTTACCCTCGACACCGAATCGGGTTTCCGGGACGTAGTCTTCATCACCTCGGCCTATGGCCTGGGCGAGACGGTCGTGCAGGGCGCAGTGAACCCCGATGAGTTCTACGTCCACAAGCCCATGCTGGAGAAGGGGCGGCCCGCCATCGTGCGCCGCGCCCTGGGCTCCAAGCTGCAGAAGATGGTGTTCGGCGCCTCCGGCGAGACCGGTCGCTCTACCCGCACGATCGATGTGGCGGAGGCCGAGCGGCACGCTTTCTCCCTGAAGGACAACGAGGTTCTCGAGCTGGCGCGCTATGCCGTGGCGATCGAGAAGCACTACGGCCGCCCGATGGACATCGAGTGGGGCAAGGACGGCGTCGACGGCAACCTCTATGTCCTGCAGGCGCGCCCGGAAACGGTGAAGTCGCGCAAGCGCGAGGTCGAGGAGCGCTATGCCCTCAAGGGCAGCGCGCGCGTCCTGGCGCAAGGCCGCGCCATCGGCAACAAGATCGGCAGCGGCACGGTGCGCCTGGTTCCCGACGCTTCCCAGATGGACAAAGTGAAGCCCGGCGACGTGCTGGTGACCGACATGACCGACCCGAACTGGGAGCCGGTGATGAAGGTGGCGGCGGCGATCGTCACCAATCGCGGCGGGCGCACCTGCCACGCGGCGATCATCGCGCGCGAGCTCGGCATCCCGGCGGTCGTCGGCTGCGGCGACGCCACGCGGAAGCTCAAAGACGGCCAGGCAGTCACCGTTTCCTGCGCCGAGGGCGACACCGGCAACATCTACGACGGCCTGATCCCGTTCGAGGTATCGAGCCGCGAGCGCGGCGAGATGCCGGCGGTGGGGGTGAAGATCGCCATGAACGTCGGTAACCCCGAGCTCGCCTTCGAGTTCGCGCAGCTGCCCAACGCCGGCGTCGGCCTGGCGCGCCTGGAGTTCATCATCAACAGCATCGGCGTGCATCCGAAGGCCTGCCTCGAATATCCGGCTTTACCCTCTCCTCTAAAAACAAAACTGGAGGAAAAATCCCGAGGTTATGCCGACCCGCGCACTTTCTTCCGCGAGAAGATGGTCGAGGGCGTGGCGACCATCGCGGCGGCATTCTGGCCCAAGCCGGTGATCGTGCGGCTGTCCGACTTCAAGTCGAACGAATACCGCAAGCTGCTGGGCGGCGAGCGCTACGAGCCCGACGAGGAGAACCCGATGCTCGGCTTCCGCGGCGCTTCGCGCTACATCGCGGAGAGCTTCAAGGAATGCTTCGAGCTCGAATGCGCGGCCCTGAAGAAGGTGCGCGACGAGCTCGGCCTGACCAACGTGGAGCTGATGGTGCCGTTCATCCGCACCCTTGGCGAGGCGAAGGCCGTGCTCGGCCTGATGGAAAAGAACGGCTTGCAGAAGGGCAAGGGCGGCCTGAAGGTGGTGATGATGTGCGAGCTGCCCTCGAACGCCATCCTCGCCGACCAGTTCCTCGAGCTGTTCGACGGCTTCTCGATCGGCTCCAACGACATGACGCAGCTCACCCTCGGCCTGGATCGCGACTCGGGCCTGGTGGCCGAGGGCTTCGACGAGCGCGACCCGGCGGTGAAGGTGATGCTGGCGATGGCCATCCGCGCCTGCCGCAAGGCGGGCAAGTACGTCGGCATCTGCGGCCAGGGCCCGTCGGACCACCCGGACCTGGCGCGCTGGCTGATGGAGCAGGGGATCGACAGCCTTTCGCTCAATCCGGATACGGTGGTCTCGACCTGGATGGCGCTGGCGGAGCCGCCTCCACCGGAAACCGAGAAAAAATCAGCGGCTGCGTAGCAGCCGCTGCTTCTCCCGGTTCCACTCCTTCTCTTTCTGGTCGGCGCGCTTGTCGTGCTGCAGCTTGCCGCGCGCCAGCCCCACCTCCAGCTTGATGCGTCCTTTCTTGTAGTGCAGGTCGAGCGGCACCAGCGTGTAGCCGCGCTGTTCGACCTTGCCGACCAGCCGCTTGATCTCCTCCGCGTGCAGCAGGAGCTTGCGGCTGCGTGTCGGGTCGGGTATGAAGTGCGTCGACACCGTGGGCAGGGGGCTGATATGCGCGCCGATCAGGAACAGCTCGTCGCTTTTCACGATCACGTACCCGTCGGCGATCTGCGCGCGCCCGGCGCGGATCGACTTCACCTCCCAGCCGTCGAGGACGATGCCGGCTTCGTAGCGCTCCTCGATGAAGTAGTCGTGGCCGGCTTTGCGGTTATGGACGATAGACACCTGCAGATTTTCCCATGAAGAGAGTCACCCGATCGGCGATCGTGGAGCACAGCGCCGAGGAGATGTACCGGCTGGTCGAGGATATAGAGGCCTATCCGGCCTTCCTGCCCTGGTGCGTGGCGGCTAGCGTGCACGAGCGCGGGGCGGCATCGACCCGCGCCACGCTGACCGTCGGCATGCCCGGCCTGCGCCAGTCGTTCACCACGCGCAATGACAACCGTCCCGGCCAGGCGATCGACATGCACCTGATCGAGGGCCCGTTCAAGAGCTTCGCCGCCGCCTGGCGCTTCCATCCCCTGTCGCCGAGCGCCTGCCGCATCGAGTTCTCGCTGCGCTACGAGTTTTCCAGCCGGATGCTGGCGCGGCTGCTCGAGCCGTTGTTCGACGGCATCGCCAATTCGATGGTCGACGCGTTCACGCGCCGCGCCGGCGAGCGCAAGCGCTGAGCGCCGCTCAGCTGCAGTTCTGTTGGACGAGCTGGCGCGCCTTGGCGGTTTCCTGCGCGATCTCCGCGTCCTCGAGGAAATAGCGCTCGCCCTTCGCATCCGTGCGCGCGACGCGCACGCCTGCCTCCAGGCTGCGCAGGTACTCCTGCGCCCGCGCGCACTGGTCCTTTTTCGCGGCGGCTTCCTGGTCGGCCTGCGCCGACTTCGCCGCCTGCTTCTCGGCATCCTGCTGTCGCTGGCGGAACGCCGCGTCCTGCTCCGCGGCCGTTGGCGCCTTGCCCGCGGGCTTGCCGGCGGCGCCCGGCGACGCCGGCGCAGTGGGCGCGCCGGTGCCCGGGCGCATCGGCGTGGCCTTCACGCCCGGCGGCGGCGAGTCGCCGTACTGCACGCGGCCGTCCTTATCCACCCATTTGTATTGCTGGGCGGCGGCGGCGAAGCTCAGGGCGAAGGCCGCCGCGAAACCAAGAAACCGCAGAGGAAGTCGGTTCATTTGATGAGAGTATAATGCCGCTTTGCGAGAAGAAAACATGCGGGTGATCCAGAAGGCGCTGACCTTCGACGACGTTCTCCTCCTTCCCGCCCACTCGCGCGTCCTGCCGCGCGAAGTCTCCCTGAAGACCCGCCTCACCCGCAAACTCGAGCTCAACATCCCGCTGGTATCGGCCGCCATGGACACGGTGACCGAGGCGCGCCTGGCGATCGCCATCGCACAGGAAGGCGGCATCGGCATCATCCACAAGAATTTCAGCCCGGCGGCGCAGGCCGCCGAGGTCGCCAAGGTGAAGCGCTTCGAGTCCGGCGTGCTGCGCGATCCGATGACGGT
>Ga0193752_1002287_pt1 | contig 14558 bp, 8 predicted proteins | sample H1c1metaG_FD_144924 | JGI IMG/M metagenome (GOLD analysis project Ga0193752, IMG submission 144924) | Soil microbial communities from a riparian zone of the East river system, Colorado, United States - H1c1 | ecosystem: Environmental > Terrestrial > Soil > Riparian zone | place: USA: East River... | reverse complement strand
CATCGCTGCCGCTGTTCAGCCAGGAGGCCATGCCGGACATCATTGCGATGGTACCCGGCGCCTTCACGCTCGCACTGTTGGGACTTTTTCAAACGGTAGCGGCGATGCGTCGCATGAATCGCAAAGTCGGCAGTTTTACCGACAGCCGTAAGGCAATTTTTGCCGACGCTGTGTCTAACTGCCTGCTACCGTTTCTCTCGTCGCTGCCCACCTGCGCGTCGTTCAATCGTATGTGGTTGGTGCACAGGCTCGGAACACATAGTCGAATCGCGATCGCCAGTTCAGCGCTGTGGCTATTGCTGCTGGTACTGCTCCTCGCCCAACTGATTGCCATCATCCCGATGCCGGCCATGGCCGCCGTCATCATGTTGCTAGGCGCAAATATGATTAAGTGGGAGGACATCAAACCGCACCTCAAGGATCGCCGCGAAGCGGTAGTATTCGCGGCATCCTTTCTGTCCGTCCTGTTCCTCGATTTATTTGGCGCCGTAGTCGTTGGATCCATACTCGCCATAGCTTATTCGAAATGGGAACAGGCCCATCCTAACATCAGCTTGAGTGGCAACATGCTGAAGGTCAGGGGCAATATCTACTACGGCTCGCTGCCGGTCATCGAAGCGACGTACCATAAGGCAATCGCGCGCGAGGGCAGCGTGATCATAGACTTTTCAGACTGCTACTACATTGATCCAGAGGGGATTCGATGGTTAGCTGCGGCGAAAGCGGGGCAGAAAGCTTCTTTCGCCGACCGTCGCAATAATCAGAATCGCCGTGAGCTCGAACGGCGCACGACCGGCGACACAACGCGCGCGTCAGGCAGACGGCGCCGCAGGCCGGATCGACGGCAACGATCGGAGTTTTGATTCCCGGCGCGATCGTCTAGCAAGTCTGAAGGACATCGACGGGTCTGAGGAAATTGGCCGATTCCCCCCATTCAAGAAATCGAAGCTTTAGACCGACCCGGCACTGAAGATAAAATCAAGTGTGAGCCATTAGGCTTTGGCTAAAGCCTGTTTCTGTATCTCCAGCGCGCGGGCACGATGTCTGGCAGCCTCGTCCTTGCGCCCCAGCGCCTCGCACACCGTCGCAAGATTATTCAGGGTATGCGCCACGCTCGGACTCATGCTGCCCATCGTCTTTTCCTTCATGGCAAGCGCGCGACGGAGCAGCGGTTCTGCCTCCTCGTAGCGCTCCTGCATTTGCAGGTTGGCGCCCAGATTATTGAGTGCGGTGGCAGTCTTGGGATCTTCACCGTGCGCCTTTCCGAAAATCGGCAATACGGCACGCTGTAACGTCTCGGCCTCTGCATATCGTTTTTGAGCCTGCACGACATCGGCGAGATTCAGCATCATCAGTGCGGTGGACGGATGCTTGACGCCCAGCGTCTTCTCGCGCAGCGCCAGTGCGCGCCGGTAATGTTTCTCGGATTCTTCATAGCGTTTTTGAAAACGCAGCACCAGCGCGAGATTGCCGATGCTGGTCTCGGTATTGCGATGTGCCGCCCCGAAAGATTTTTCCGCTTCCACCAGCCCCTTGCCTGGCAACTGTTCGGCTTTGTCGAGATTGCCCGCCGTCATTTGCGGCACCACTTGATCGTTCAACGCTTTCCATTCCGCGTCGCCGGCAAGCGCCGGCACACGCAGCAGGGCGCTCAACACGACCGCCAACACCCAGCGCCGTCGCCTGTGCAGGAGGTTATACATGGCATCAATCACGGCCAGTTCAACCTGCTGGACGTTGTTCGTCGCTATAAAGCAATTTTACGTTTTCCGGCTGCAACCATTCGCGCAACGACGCAATTAGCTCGTCGCGCGGATGTACTTTCCATTCTTCGCCGAGTTTGATTTCACACCGTGCTCCTTTGTTGTAATACTCGATCGCTACCGGGCACGGACCTTTCAGATGTGGTGTCAGCAACGCGCGCAGCTTTTCTCCCGACGACTGGCCGTTGCAGGTAATCTTGAGCGCGCGCGCGAACTGCTCGCGCGCCTTTTGCAGATCAAAAAGTTTCTCCGCTGAAATGCGCAGGTTTTCAGAATCGTCAAACATGGACTTGCTCACCTTGCCTTCGACAACGATCAAGGTGTCTTCCTTCAGCCAGTGACGGTGCTGCTCGTAAAGTTCATTGAACACGGTGAGCTCGAGACGCGCGTAGCTGTCGTCAATTACCAGAACGCCCATGCGGCCGCGCCGCGTCATCTGGATGCGCTGACTCACAATAATGCCCGCCAGCATCACCGTATTCGACTGCGCGCCAACCTGATCCAGCCGCGTCGGTGCGAAGCCGCGCAACTCGGACTCGTAAGTCCGGAACGGGTGCCCCGACAGATAGTAGCCGACTGCCGCCTTTTCCTGCTTCAAGCGCTCGAGATCATTCCAACGTGACACCGAGGCCAGGTGCATCGTCGGACGATGATCTTCGACATCGCCAAACAGATTGGTCTGGTTCGCGCTGCGGCTCGCCTGCTCTGCGCCTTCCAGCGCCAAACCCACCGAGGCTAGAAGGGCCGCGCGATTGTCGTCCACGCCATCAAACGCACCTGAGCGCACCAGCGATTCAACCACACGCCGGTTGACGACGCGATTGTCGACGCGATGGCAGAAATCGAACAAATCCCTATACGGGCCGCTTCGCTCACGCACTTGGATAATATGGTTTATCGCACCTTCTCCGGTGCCTTTGACCGCGCCGAGTCCGTAGCGAATACGCTTTTTATCAACAGGTATAAATCGATAGCCACCGCTGTTAACGTCCGGCGCAAGAATTTCCAGGCCGTTGGCAAGCGTATCTTCGTGTAGCTGCTGCACCTTGTCGGTGTCGTTCATCATGGCGGACATGTTGGCTGCCATGAACGCGGCGGTGTGGTGCGCCTTCAGGTATGCAGTTTGATAAGCAATCAGCGCGTACGCCGCAGCATGCGATTTATTGAAGCCGTAGCCGGCGAACTTCTCCATTAAGTCAAAAAGTTCGTCCGCCTTGCGCGGCGACAATCCGTTCTTTGCCGCTCCCTCGGCGAAGATACTGCGATGCTCGGCCATTTCTTCGGCCTTTTTCTTGCCCATCGCACGCCGCAACAGATCGGCGCCGCCGAGGCTGTAGCCACCGATGATCTGTGCCATCTGCATCACCTGCTCCTGGTAGATCATGATGCCGTAGGATTCGGTGAGGATGTCTTTGACACGCGGATCGGGGTACTCAAAGCGCTTGCCGTGCTTACGCTCGCAGAAATCGGGAATCAGGTCCATCGGGCCGGGACGATAAAGCGCTACCAACGCGATAATGTCGCCAAAGCGGTCAGGCCTGGCGCGCCGTAACAAATCGCGCATTCCGCGCGATTCAAACTGGAATATTGCCGCAGTGTTGGCTGTCGCAAAAATCTTATACGACGCCGCATCGTCAAGTGGCAATTCGTGCAGTGCAATCTTCGAATCGGGATCGAGTTGCTTGATGTAACGCACCGCCCAATCCAATATGGTTAGCGTAGTAAGACCCAGGAAGTCGAACTTCACCAGCCCAATGGCTTCGACGTCGTCCTTGTCAAACTGACTTACCGCGGAATCCGAGGCATCGGCCACGTACAACGGGCAAAAATCCGTCAGCTTGCCCGGTGCGATCAACACGCCGCCTGCGTGCATGCCGACGTTGCGCGTCAGGCCCTCAACTTTTCCGGCGAGCGCCAGCAGTTCAGCGACTTCTTCCTCGTTTTTTTCACGCTCTTTTAACTGCGGCTCCATCTCACGCGCCAGTTCCAGCGTGATCAGTTTTCCCGGCTGAAATGGAATCAGTTTTGCCAGTTGATCGCAAAAGTTGTATGGCATTTCCAGCACACGCCCTACGTCGCGCACCACCGCCTTGGCTGCCATAGTGCCAAAGGTCACGATCTGCGACACGCTGTCCGCGCCGTAGCGCTGCTTGACGTAATCGATGACGCGGTCGCGGCCGTCCTGACAAAAATCGATGTCAAAATCGGGCATCGATACGCGTTCCGGATTCAGAAAACGCTCGAACAGCAGGTTGTAGCGCAACGGATCGAGATCGGTAATACCAAGGCTATACGCGACCAGCGAGCCCGCGCCGGAACCGCGCCCCGGCCCCACCGGCACACCGTTATTCTTGGCCCAGTTGATAAAGTCGGCCACGATCAGAAAATAACCGGGGAAACCCATCTGCAGAATGGTATGAATCTCGAATTCCAGCCGCTCTTGGTAACGCAGCTGTTCTTTCTCGCGGGCATGTGTATCGGAATACAACACCTGCAAACGCTCGTTGAGGCCTTCATGCGCGCGTAATTTCAAATAGTCATCAAGACTTTCTTGGTTGGGCGTGGGAAACAACGGCAACTTGCTTTTGCCCAGTTCCAGAGTCAAATTGCAGCGCTTGGCGACCTCGATGCTGTTAGCAAGCGCTTCTGGTAAGTCTTTGAATTTATTTAATATTTCATCTTGATTGAGAAAATACTGCTGTTCCGTGTAGAGCTTCGGCCGCCGCTGATCAGACAGCATTTGACCTTCTGAAATACACACGCGCGCCTCATGCGCCCGAAAATCATCGGCGCGTAAATACTGCACGGGATGCGTTGCCACCACAGGCAGCTTCACCTCCGCAGCAAGCTTCAACAAACGCTGAACGCAGGTTTCCACCGGCACCGCTGCCGCGCCCGCTGTCATCGCACCCGGACCCGGGCGCTGCACTTCAATATAAAAACGGCTGGGAAAAAGCTTCTCCCACGAACGCGCCAGCTCCGCTGCAATTTTGCTGTTATCGGCGATCAATGCCTGTCCGATATCGCCGTGATGCGCGCCCGAAAGCGCGATCAGACCTTCAGTGCCGGATTCGGCGAACCACTCGCGGCAGATTTCCGCGCGGCCTCGATATTGATTGGCGCGGAACGCGCGCGTGAGCAACGTGCACAAGCGCAAATAACCTGCATGGTTCTGTGCCAGCAACAATACGCGAAACGGCTTGTCGCGGTCCGTCTGGTTGGTCAGCCAGACATCGCAGCCAATTATGGGTTTAATACCCGCTTCGCGCGCTGCCTTATAGAACTTGACCATGCCAAACACATTCGACAGGTCGGTCAGCGCCAGCGCGGGCATCCCATCTGCGGCGGCAGCGGCAACAGCGTCGTCGATGCGCACAATACCGTCGACGACAGAATATTCGCTATGCAAACGTAAATGGACAAACGAAGGCTGCATAGCGCTATTTTAGCCGGTCGACGCCCGTGTCAACACCTGGCAACGCCTTAAGCGCGACAAAAAAACAAAAACGGTTTAAAAACAGATTGATACGATTTGCCGCATAATCGCGCCTTTGTCGTCACATGTCGTAACCATTGCCATGAAAGCCAGTCGTTCCGAATTTCACACGATCCATGGCATACGCCATCATGTGCGCCTGTGGGGCGACGCTAGCAGCCCCAAATTATTTTTGTTGCACGGCTGGATGGACGTGTCAGCATCATTTCAGTTTCTGGTCGATACGTTCAAACGCGACTGGCTGGTAATCGCGCCCGATTGGCGCGGCTTCGGCTTGAGCGAGTGGACGCGTGAAGGCTATTGGTTTCAGGACTACTATGCGGATCTCGACGCGCTGGTGGACATTTATTCACCCAGCGCACCAGCCAGAATCGCCGGCCATAGCATGGGCGGCAATATCGCGTGCACCTACACCGGCATAAGACCCGGACGCGTCGCGAAACTCATCTCGTTGGAAGGCTTCGGCGCAGGCCGCGGCAAAGCCGAGATGGCGCCCGCGCGCTACGAACGTTGGCTCAATGAATTGAAAGAACCACCAGCACTCAGGCCTTACGCTTCGTTCGATGCCGTCGCCGAGCGGCTGCGCAAGAACAATCGACGCCTCACCGAAGATAAAGCGCAATTTCTCGCGCAGCATTGGGCGCAACGAGCCGAAAATGGCGAGATCGTACTTCGCTTTGACCCGCGACACAAAATCGTGAATCCGGTATTGAACCGCGTGGAAGAATTGATCGCCTGCTGGCAGCGCATTACCTGCCCCGTGTTATGGGTGGCAACCCATGAAGTCGACCCGCGCAACTGGCGCAAAGACACTCCGGCACAACTTCAGGAGCGCAAGCAGGCGTTTCGCAATTACGCTGAAATTCTGCTCGACGACAGCGGACACATGATGCATCACGACCAGCCGGAAAAGCTGGCCGCGATCATCGAGGATTTTTTACTGCGAGACTGAATGCCATATCGAGCTGCCCCGCCTCGATACGGCGATGCTGCTATTCGACGAAAATATTGGGAAACGCGAATCCGCCGGTAATCAGCATGACTACGCACTTGCCTAGCCACGTAATTTTTTCGGAACCGGACATGTCAACAAAGGGTTTGCCGGTGAAGGGTGCTGGCGCCGCGCTCCCCTGCGCAGTGGTTTGCTTTTCTGCCATTTGGATCTCCTGATAGAAAGTTTGAGAATGAATCACCGCGCGCCAGCAACAAACAAGATTCAGCCCTGTATGTCGCTGCGGGAGCAAGCCGCGCAATTATTCACCGCGTAGTGTGCGCCCCGCCTACTTACCCCAAACTTACCGAGGCGATCTTTCTTGAGCCCAACGGGCAGTATCGAGATGGGCGCAGATCGCGCGGATACCCTCCAGGATGCGCGGCGCCTGGCGCTGAATGCTGTCGGGCGCGATGTAGCGCGCGGGGAGCGCACGCAACGCGGCCAGCGGCATGCTTCGCCAACGCGATTGGAAATCCGCCTCGCCATTGGCAGAACCGCCGCCCAATACGATCTGAGGTCGTGCCGCGAATACCGATTCCAGCGATACCGAGGGCGTCAGCACCGGGGCCTTCGCAAACACGTTTTTTCCGCCGCACAGCGCGATGGCGTCGCTGATCATGTGCGCGCCATTCACCGTGAGCAGCGGCTGATGCCAGATTTCGTAGAACACACGCAACGCCTTCCGTCGATCCGGCTGCTCACCGTGACGTGTGCTCAACCTGCTCAGTTCACGCTCGAAATCCACCGCCGCGCGTTCACCCGCGGCAGGCTCGCCCGCCAGCACAGCTACGTCACGCAATAGTCTCGGGATATCCGATAGCCGCGACGCTTCACTCACCCATACCGCTATGCCCAGCCGCTCCAATCTGGCGATATCGCCTGCCTGATTGCCGCTTTTCCAGGCCAGCACCAGATCGGGTTTTAGCATCAGGATGCGTTCGATATCGACGCGGGCGCCGTCACCTACGCGCGGCAACCTCAACGCTTCAGGCGGGTAGTCACTGAATTCACTGACCGCGATTAATTTTGCACCTGCGCCCGCGGCAAACGCAATTTCGGTGAGGTGTGGCGCTATCGAGATGATGCGCACGGCGGGTACAGCGAGCCGCAGCGTCTTACCGCGATCATCGCGCACTTCCAACGATGCTGCGTGGGTAGCATCGATGGGAACGTGCAGGCAGCAAATTGCCGCGAGTACTCGCGCCGCTTGCATCGACAATACCGCCGCAAGCCCGCGCACCATTGTACAAAATACAAAAATCAGTCGCTGGTCTCTGCTTTCAGGCGCCGCGCTCTTACCCCTGCAGCCAACCCATCGAGCATCGCGCGCGATTCTTCCCAGCTGATGCAACCGTCGGTAATGCTCACGCCGTAGGCGAGCGGCTTGCCGGGCACCAAATCCTGGCGGCCCGCCTTAAGGTGGCTTTCCGCCATCACGCCAAAGATGCGGCCGTCGCCGGCTTCGATCTGGCGCGCCACATCCTGACCGACGTCGATCTGCTTGGCCGGCACCTTGCTGCTGTTACCGTGGCTGAAGTCGATCATGATGCGTGCCGGGATGCCGGCTTCGGCCAGCCCCTTGCCGGCGGCATCGACGTTCGTCGCATCATAATTGGGGGCCTTGCCGCCGCGCAGAATCAAATGACAGTCTTCATTGCCCGACGTAGACACAATCGCGGAGCGCCCTTCCTTGGTGACTGACAAAAAGTGATGCGGCGCCTGCGCGGCACGTATCGCGTCGATGGCAATTTTGATATTGCCGTCGGTGCCGTTCTTGAAACCCACCGGACACGACAGGCCCGATGCCAATTCGCGATGGATCTGGGATTCAGTAGTACGCGCACCGATGGCGCCCCACGCCACCAGATCGGCAATATATTGCGGCGTAATCATGTCGAGAAACTCGCAGCCCACCGGCATGCCCGATGCATTCAGTTCGAGCAGCAACTGGCGCGCCACACGCAAGCCTTCGTTGATGTTAAAGCTGCCATCGAGCTTGGGATCGTTGATCAGTCCTTTCCAACCCACGGTGGTACGCGGCTTCTCGAAATACACGCGCATTACCACCAGCAGATCGGCGCTGATTTTGTCGGCGTACTCTTTAAGCTTGACCGCGTACTCCTTTGCCGCTTTGACGTCGTGTATGGAACAGGGCCCCACAATCACCAGCAACCGGTCATCGGCGCCATGAATGATGCGATGGATGGCCTGGCGCGTTTCGGCCACCGTCTTCGCGGCAGTATCGGTAATGGCAAACTCACTCAGTACTTTCGCCGGCGAAACCAGTTCTTTGATTTCCTTGATGCGTAGATCGTCGGTGCGGTGCGGCATGGCAACCTCAATACTCTATGAATACAATGGATTATAGCGGATAACCCAGCGCGCAAACGTTACTGCACGGTACCGCCCACGGTCAATCCGTCGATGCGTAACGTGGGTTGTCCAACACCTACCGGCACGCTTTGCCCTTCTTTGCCGCAGGTGCCTACGCCCGAATCGAGCGCCATATCATTGCCGATGAGCGCCACGCGCGTCAGCGCATCAGGACCGTTGCCGATCAAGGTGGCACCTTTCACCGGCGTGGTGACTTTGCCGTTTTCAATCAGATAGGCCTCGGAAGCCGAGAACACGAATTTGCCGCTGGTGATATCCACCTGCCCGCCGCCGAAGTTGGCCGCGTACAAACCGTTTTTGACCGAAGCAATAATTTCCTGCGGGTCTTTGTCACCGTTGAGCATATAAGTGTTGGTCATGCGCGGCATCGGAATATGCGCGAACGATTCACGCCGGCCGTTGCCGGTGGGCGCCACTTTCATCAGGCGCGCATTCAGGCTGTCCTGCAGATAACCTTTGAGCACGCCGTCTTCGATCAGCACATTGCGCTGCGTCGGATTGCCTTCGTCGTCGATATTCAGCGAACCGCGGCGGCGTTCCAGCGTGCCATCATCCACCACCGTGACGCCCGGCGACGCCACTCTTTCGCCGATGCGTCCGCTGAACGCGGAAGTGCCCTTGCGATTGAAATCACCTTCGAGGCCGTGGCCGATCGCTTCATGCAACAGGATGCCCGGCCAGCCCGAACCGAGCACCACGGTCATGGTGCCCGCGGGCGCCGGTTTGGCATCGAGATTCACCAACGCCTGATCCACGGCTTTGCGCGCGTAATCTTGAAGAATGGCGTCAGTAAAGTACGCATAATCCGTGCGGCCCCCGCCACCGGCACTGCCCTGCTCGCGGCGGCCGTTCTGCTCGACAATCACCTGCAGTGAAACGCGTACCAGCGGGCGCACATCGGCGGCCTGCGCGCCGTCGCTGCGCGCCACCATCACCACTTCGTATTCGCCGGCGAGCGAAGCCATCACTTGTGTCACGCGCGGATCAAGACTGCGCGCATGGCGTTCCAGGCGTTCGAGCAATTCAACTTTTTTCGGATCATCCAGACTCGCCAGCGGATCATGCGGCAAATACAAATTGCGTCCGCTGTTGCGATGCGCAATTTGCGTGGCGTTCGATCCGCCCTGGCGGCCGATGGCGCGCGTGGCTTGTGCCGCCGCTGCCAGCGCATCAAAGCTGATGTCATCGGAATACGCGAACGCGGTTTTTTCGCCGCTCACCGCGCGCACGCCCAGCCCTTGGTCGATGCTGAAACTGCCGGACTTGACGATGCCCTCTTCAAGGCTCCACGACTCGCTGCGGCTGTACTGAAAATACAAATCGGCGTAATCCACTTGATGCAGCATGATCTGGCCAAACACGGTGCTGAGCTTGGCATCGTTAAGCGCGTAGGGTGCTAACAGCGTGTCATACGCGGTGGCAAAATTCAGCGTGGGATCGGCGCTACGAACTTCTACAGGAGATTTCAAAATAATCCTTTAAAAACAAATACTTAGTTTATTACAAAATATTGTTTAAAATCAAATACTTACGATACTATACCTTGAATTGCTCATTTAATCGTCCTGTGACTCAGCGCAGGCAGGTTGCAGCGCAATCCCTGCATATAGTCAAGGTTAACATCCGCGATCACTACCCCAGCGCCGCGCGGCAAACGATCCAGTACCACACCCCACGGATCGACAATCATCGAGTCGCCGTGCGTTTCGCGTCCGTTAGGATGACGCCCACCCTGTGCGGGCGCCAACACATACGCCAGGTTTTCGATAGCGCGCGCGCGCAACAAAGTTTCCCAGTGCGCGCGCCCGGTGGTTTCGGTAAACGCCGACGGGACCAGAATGATATCCACATCTTTCATCGCGCGATACAACTCCGGAAAACGCAGGTCGTAACAAATGGATAATCCTAAGCGCCCGAACGGCGTATCCACCGTTACCGGCGTGTCGCCCGGCTCAATGGTACTCGCTTCGTGATAACGCTCCTCGCCCATCTGGAAACCGAACAGATGAATTTTGTCGTAGCGCGCCGCCAGCGTACCCGATGCATCGTAAACCAGACTGCTGTTGCGCACCTTAGCGGGGTCGGAAGTCACCAGCGGCGCCGATCCACCTACAATCCAGATACCGTGCTTTCTCGCGGTGCTCGACAAAAACGTTTGTATCGGACCTTCGCCTGCTGCTTCGCGTACATCCACCTTATCGGTGTCTTTCATACCCATGATGCCGAAGTATTCCGGCAACGCCACCAGTTGCGCGCCGCGCTCTGCAGCCATAGCGATCAGGCGACCGGCTTCTTCGAGATTGCCCGCCACGGCGGGACCGGAGATCATTTGTACTGCCGCGATGCGTGCGCTGCGCGCAGCAGGGGTGGCAGACTTCATAGGCGTAATCATAGCGCGTCTTTCTTGTGCATCTGATTGAACGGGTGTTGCATAAAAAACGGCACGTACCGCTTAATCATTGTTGGTGGCCTGTGCCGCAGGCGTGTCCGTTCTCGTGACAATCGGATCGGCCCAGCTGCCGGTAACGGCATAGCGGTACGATATTAAATTATCAAACGGATCCTTAAGCAGTTTTTGCGCGACGAACGCGGCCAGTGCCGCGATCGGCCCGCCCAATAAGCCGGTGGCAATAGCCACGCCATCCGACACGTGCGGGCTAACCTTAACCTGCAGATTCTGCGTTTCACGAGCGAGATCCACACTGCCGCTCATCAACACCTTGGCCGCAGGCCCCGTGATCAGGAACTTGTCGGTGACCGCAATACCGCGCTCCACCTTGAGTTCGCCCAGAATCTCGTCAAACGCAAAACCCCTGCTGAACACATCACGAAAATCCAGCGACAGGCGCCGCGGCAACGACTGGAGGCTGATGATGCCGAGCAGCTTGCCGAGACCCGGCTCCATTTGCCTGAACTGGCCTTTGGCGGCGCGGAAAGCAAATTTTCCGGACAGCGAAGCATAATCGATCTGATGCGGTCCGCCATCCCATGCGAGGGTGCCGCCAATCTCGGCGATGCCATCGCGCACGCTGCCCGGATAGCCCAGGCGCGCGAGCGTGCTGCCCGCATCCAGCACGGTCCACTTCACATTCACCTGGGTGCGCGGACTCGACAGCCAGGATTGCCACACGCCATCCGCGCTCAGCGTGCCATCGGCGTGGGTGAGCGTCAGTTTGTCGATGCGCCAGTCGCGCTCCTGCTGCGTCGCCTTCAACTCCAGCTTGCCCAGCGGCTTAGCGCCCATCTGGAAATGATCCGCAACGATATCCAGCGCAGGCAGTTGCGCCGTTTCAGCCGAGGCACGCTTCTCGCGCGGCACGATAGACGTTCCGGGCTGGGTGGCGAAAGGAATCGTCAGCTTTTGCAACTGCGCCACCAGTCGCCCCCGCCCTTGCGGATTCCAGTCGGCAATACCTTCGATATCACGCCCGACCAGCCGGTAGCGCATGGTATCAGCACCGGCAGGCGTGGCATAAATCATGAGTTCGCCGAATTTTCTGTCGTAGACCTCGAGTTCGCCCAATTTCAGATCCAGCCCGGCCAGGGTATAGCCTACGTCGCTGGTATCCGTGCCACCGGACGCAGCAGACCTAGCCGAACCTGCAAACGCGAGCCATGCGTCAAGATTCACAGACTTCAGATTACCGCTCACAAATACGCCGTCACGTTCCGGCTCCGCGGCCGCACCGCCGCCGAGGCGTACCGTGCCGCGATCGATGATGGTGCGTTTGCCTTCGACATGGCGGATCAGCCGCGCGCTGACGATATCGCCTACACTCAATGCCAATTGATCACGCGTGCTGCTGACAAAACGCCGCTCGAAGCGCAGCGGCAGAGTTTCGGCAGCGGCCTTTGCGAACGGCACGGGCAGATTCGACGCCAGCCCCTGTAGCGTGGATTCCAGCACCAGGTCCACGTTTTTCTTGCGCACCGTCAGCGCGCCGGTCCAGTCCGCAACACCGCGCACGTGCGACAGCCACGCCGGACCGCCCGCGCCGCGCACCGCGTCCGGATTGATGCGTCCTTGCAGATTCATGCGTATTGTGCCATCGCGTTGCGTGTTGCCCGAAATCGCCAGCGGTCCACCGAAAAACGTAGCCGTGGCCGCCGGCACATTGACGCCGTTTTCGGTGAACTCGAGTTTGCCGTTGACCTGTTCCAGCGGCGGCAGCGAAGCATCGAGCAACAGCCGGTTGGCGGTCATTTGATAACCGCCCGCCACGCGGGTACCGCTTAAATCGCGTAACGGCAGATCCAGCCGCAACTGAAGCTTACCCGGCCCTTCGCCCTGCATGTCGTCTGTAAAATGACTGATATAGCCCGCGACCGGACTGCTCGCGATATACTTTAAGAACTCGGACGTGGGTCCCTCGGCATCCCCGTTTACCGTCAGCACACGCGTCGCAATCAGATCGGGAATTTCGGCGCGCACATTCGAAAGTCGCACCCCGTTGATCGTGCCTTGCCGCGCGGTTATCTCCATGCGCTTGCCGCGAAACGCAAATTCGCCCTCGACGCCGTCGATGTCGGGCCAGCTATCTCCATAGTGCAACTTGCCGCCGGCAACCACCGCCGCGATCAGGAACGTTCCTTTTTTTTCGTCATCGAATGGAAAATCGCGCAAGTCGCCCTTCAACCGAAACTTCACGTCATTCGAAACGCCGGCAAGAAACGCGGCTTCCAGCCAGCTCCGTGCACCGCGCGCCACAGGCAACGGCAAGTAGCGCATCATCTGGCGCGCCTCCGCACGCGTGAGCGCTCCGGTGAAATCGACGATGCCGGACTGTGCCGGCACGCTTTGGTAGGTGCCCGCCAGTGTGCCCGCCAGATCAGCATTGGCGAACGCTACGTTGGACAGTTTTAGCAGGAGTCCCTTCCCGCCACGCGCATCCCCCGTCCACTGCGCCTGCGCGCTAACGGTATCGAACACCAGCGGCAGCTTGAACAGATCGGGCATATCGACATTCATCTGCTTCGACGCCAGTTGCAGCTGACCGCCCTTCTCGCTCGCCTCAATATTACCGCTGACGCCCTTCACGCTAGGCAGGTCGCCATGGCGATTCACCGCCAGCGCCTCAAAACGCCCGCGTGCACTGTATTTCACCGGCGCCGGCAGGGTGCCTTCCCAGCGCGCCGACGCATCGAACAGGCGCCCTTCCGGCGACAGTTCCGCAAGCCGCTTGCGCAGTTCCGGCGCGATCGGGAAATGATCAGCGAGCGATATCAATGGCGCGATATCGATTGCATTGAAACTAATCTCGCCGCCGAGCGGCGTGCCTTTGCTATCGGTCGTCGCCTTGTAGCTGAAATCCATGGGCTGCAGCGTAAGCTTGCCGGCAGTCGTGAGTCCAAGCTGGGTCGTGGAAAACGCCTGACTGACCGGCGTTTTTTTCCAACCCACGCGCCCACTCAACGCAGAAAGATCGAGTTCCGGCAAATCCTTGCCCAGCCGCGTGCGGATATCGGACAGCCTGACATCCGCCGTCAGTTCCTGCAGCGTTTGGTCGCGGACAACGGCCCAGGCACGCACTGCACCAGCGCCGCGATCGAATTCGAAGGGAAACGGCACCCAGGTGCGCCACGCGGCAATATCCGCGTAATCCAGTTGCGCGTACAAACGGCCGCTCCAGTCCGCTGGATTTTTTAACGACCTGCCGGTCAGATCGCCGCGCACATCCAGCGCACCCGCCAGTTGCGATGGCGGCATCGCCTTCACGCCGAAGCGGTGACGTTCGCCACGGTTCACCAGATGCAATCCAACCTGCCGCAACTGTAATGTCGGCGCACCGCGTTGCTCATCGGTCCAGTCGATCGCTGCGTTATGAATCTCAATGTCTCGCTGGTTCAACACCCAATCGGAAAATCCGCCCTCCTGCTTATCCCCCCCCATCTCGATGCCGCCCACCGAGAT
>Ga0193752_1002286_pt1 | contig 14567 bp, 11 predicted proteins | sample H1c1metaG_FD_144924 | JGI IMG/M metagenome (GOLD analysis project Ga0193752, IMG submission 144924) | Soil microbial communities from a riparian zone of the East river system, Colorado, United States - H1c1 | ecosystem: Environmental > Terrestrial > Soil > Riparian zone | place: USA: East River... | reverse complement strand
ATCGTGCAGAATGGCACCTATTGGTACCACTCCCACACCATGACCCAGGAGCAGGACGGCATGTATGGGGCATTCATCATCAATAAACGGGAAGAGCCCGACTATGAGCAGCTGCCGCTTGTATTGAGCGAATGGTCAGACATGCCGAGCATGGAGATACAACGCAGCCTGCATAACCAGACGGACTGGTTTGGCATTCGTAAGGATGCGGTACAGAGCTATGCGGAGGCGATTCAGGCAGGGCATTTCAGGACCAAGGTAGAAAACGAATGGAAGCGTATGCTGGCCATGGATGTAAGCGATGTCTACTACGACCGCTTCCTGATCAACGGTACGGCAGACAACGAGCAGCCGCAGTTTAAGGCAGGCGATAAAGTAAAGTTGCGCATCGTTAATGGTGGCGCTTCTTCTTACTTCTGGCTTACCTGGGCAGGAGGAAAGATGACCGTTGTGGCCAACGACGGCGAAGACGTCGAGCCTGTGGAAGTGGGCAGGCTGATCATTGCGGTAGCCGAGACGTATGATGTGATCGTTACCATCCCGGATGACCACAGCTATGAGTTTCTCGCTACCCCGGAAGATCGCACTAAATCTGCATCCCTCTGGCTTGGCAGTGGTACAAAGGTCATTGCCCCGCACCTGCCGCGGCTTAAATACTTCGAAGGGATGAAGATGATGAACGCCATGATGAAGATGAATGGAGATATGACTGGCATGAAAGGCATGCAGATGACCAACCAGGTAATGGATATGAACACGGTGATGTATCCGGAAATCACCGGCGATGCTGTCGGGTCTTACGGTAATACCGTGAGTGAAGCAGGGGAGCAGGAGAATGAAGCAACAGATGAAAATGCAGCGGAGGGCACCGACCCACATTCAGGGCATAACATGCACAACATGGATATGACCAGGGACAGCACCGGCGGTATGGACAGCATGAAATGGCAGGATATGAATAGCGGGCCGGCCGGAATCAAAACCCTCAACTACACCATGCTCCGCGCGCCGGAAAAAACCAAGCTGCCGGACTGGCCTATGCGTACGCTCTACTTCGAGCTGACTGGCAACATGAACCGTTACGTATGGACCCTGAACAATAAGACTGTTTCGGAAACCGATGTGATCAAAATCAGGCAAGGCGAGAACCTCCGCATCGTCATGTTCAACAACACGATGATGCGTCACCCGATGCACCTGCATGGACACTTCTTTCGCGTGCTGAACGGGCAGGGAGACTATTCGCCGTTGAAAAATACCCTGGACATCATGCCCATGGAAACTGACACCATTGAGTTTGCAGGTACGGAAAGCGGTGACTGGTTTTTCCACTGCCATATTCTGTATCATATGATGAGCGGGATGGGCAGGATACTCTCCTACGAAGGCTCGCCGCCAAACCCACAAATACCCGATGTAAAAGCGGCCCGCCGCAAGCTTTTCCAGGATGACCGGAAGTTCTATCTGCAGGCGCAGGTAGGACTGGAGAGCAACGGCAGCGATGGTGAAGCTGTTTATGCCAATACCCGCTGGCATATAGCCACGGAATGGCGCATAGGATTGCAGGCAATGTATGGCTATGAAAGCGAGACGATCATAGGTCGTTATCTCGGGAAGATGCAATGGTGGCTGCCGTTTGTCGGCTTTGACTATCACTACAACAGCCGCGTAAAGCAGCCGGATGATATTGGGTACGAGCCGGAGTACAATGTATTCGGGCAGGAAAGCAATCAATCCAACCGCCGAACCATAATAGCAGGTGTTCGCTATACATTGCCCATGATGTTGGTCGGCGAAGCACGTATTGATGGGCTGGGGAAGGCTCGCCTGCAGCTTATGCGTGAAGACATACCGGTCTCCAGCCGCCTGCGGCTCAATTTTATGGTCAATACAGATAAGGAATACACGGCCGGCCTTCGGTATATCCTGAGTAAGTATGTTTCCCTTTCATCGCATTACGACAGCGATATGGGGCTGGGCGCCGGCCTGGTTATTACCTATTAAACAGGCATTTTAAATACGACTAACATGAAAAAAGTACTCCTGGCCCTTGCCATTCTGTTTGCGGCATCGAGCCTCACACCAAGCTATGCTTATGATCCGCAGGTCACAAAGAGTAAAAAGAAAACTACGGTTACGAAGAAGTACACATGTTCCATGCATCCGGAAGTGGTAACGAGTAAGCCTGGTAAATGTCCTAAGTGCGGGATGAAGCTGGTGCTGCAGAAAAAGACCAAGACCACGACGACTAAACAATAGCGATCAGGGAACTCAGGCGCGAGCGTCCGCCGCTGTGCTTTCTTTCATGGCCGATATGCGGTTGGAGCGATGCCATGCCCGGGGAGGCTGGCGAGCGTATCGGTCCGAGTGGGAAGCTCGAACCAGATTGGGAAGGGGTATGTCCTATCACTTCATTGAGGCCATGATCCGGGCGAGATTAGATTGTTGCTGTTAAAGTAGATTTAACAAACCAGCAAATTCCTTTCCGGGGCTTCCTACTAAATTTGCGCTCGTTATTACTCCCTCCTAAATATATGCTGTTCAGCATATAGCGAAAGTAGACGCGATAGTTATGCCCTTCAGTGTGGTTTCCTTATTATTGGTTTTTTTCCAGTTCTTCCACGCCGGAGGAAATTGGAATACTGTACATACAAATAAGGATAATGCTTCGCTGATTGCTTCTACCCAAAGCGGCACCTTTTATAAAGTTTATTCGGATAATACCTTTTCTTATTTTGAAGGGATAGAAGAGTATGATGATAAGGAAAGTGTTGCGATTCAGGGGGTAGCTGCCTGTTTCGTTACCAAGCATTCTTCCAGATCAAATTGCAATCCGCCCCTCCTCAATTGTGTTTTCAACATTCACAGGGCACGCTCAGACCTGAATGGGAGACATTTATTCCTTTCTAATTGCAATTTTCGGGTCTGATTCTTCTTTTAATGCCTAACAGGGTTTAGCGCCTGGCTGTCTGCCGGTGCTCCCTGTTTTTCTTTTTAAGGCATTCTAATCTCTGCATGGCTTGCATACAAATACAAGTGTATTTGGCTTGCGTATTTATGTTCATATAAGTCAGTTCAAGTAGCCTTGTTCGATCCTGCACTATCATATCTGTTTGTGCAAAATCGCAGCTATCGAGGGCATGTGATATATGAATTTAAATCCCTCAGCCGGGGATAGGTAGCCCTGCTTTTTCAATCATTGTTTAAGAATGCTGTGTCTCAAAGGCATGTTGCAACAGGCTTAGGCGTGTAATAAGCGCCTAAATAATCACCATCAAATCCGAATTAAAATACTCACAATATATCATGAATAGAATTGTCGTGCTTATAGGCTTGTGCGCCTTGCTGGTACAAACGAGTTGTACAACTCACGGAAAAGAGAAGGAAGTGGAAACAAAACTTCTGGTTACGAGCCCCTTGAAAATGGATACCTCCGTCGCCAATGAATATGTATGTCAGATACATTCCATACAGCATATTGAATTAAGGGCTCAGGAAAGAGGCTACCTGGAGAAGATATTCGTTGACGAAGGACAGGCCGTTAAAAAAGGGCAGCTACTATTTAAGATCATGCCCAAATTATACGAAGCCGAGCTGCAAAAATCACAGGCTGAAGTGGCCTATGCTGAGATCGAGGTACAAAACAGCAAAACCCTGGCAGATAAGAATGTAGTGTCTAAAAATGAGCTGGCTATGGCCAGAGCCAAGTTAGACAAGGCAAAAGCTGAGGTTTCATTGAACCAGGTTCATCTGCAATTCACGGAGATCCGCGCGCCATTTGATGGCATCATCGACCGCTTCCATGTGAGGCAGGGAAGCCTTGTTGGTGAAGGAGATCTGCTTACCAGCCTTTCTGATAATAGCAGGATGTGGGTCTATTTTAATGTTCCGGAGGTTGAATACCTGAATTATACAACTAAAGCAAAGGCTGCAAAACCTCCGGTAAGCCTGGTGATGGCTAATCACGAGGTTTTCGAGTTTCCCGGAGTCGTCGAAACGATCGAAGCAGATTTCGACAATGAGACAGGGAATATTCCTTTCAGGGCAACATTCCCTAACCCCAATGGACTGCTACGGCATGGCGAAACCGGTAATGTCCGGTTGGAGGTGCCTATGAAGAATGCATTGATCATACCCCAGAAGGCCACTTTTGAAATTCTGGATAAGAGGTATGTGTATGTAATTGATAAAGACAACCGGGTAAAAACAAGAGAGATCACCGTCGGCGCGGACATGGAGGATTTGTATGCCGTCACTGCAGGGTTAGCCGAAAATGAGAAGATCCTTCTCGAAGGCCTGCGTAAAGTGAAAGAAAATGACAGGATATCCTATGATTACCAGGAACTAAAGTCGGTGATCGCCGGACTAAAGCTGCATGCGGAATAATTGGTTCGCCGGGGTATCATAGTCGCTTTTCGCTGTCAGAATACGCTGCGCATTTCCTGACAGCATTTCCCGCAAGGAAGGCTCCGGTTATTACAAATCCTAGTGGTAACCTGTCGCAGAACATTCGCTTCAAAAATATTTAATACAGATTATTTGCTACAGAGATGTCATCCCGACGATAGGAGGGAGCCCACATGCTAAGTGCTCACTTCGAACAAGACTTCCCATCCGCAGTGGGCTCCCTCGTTCCTCGGGATGACAGAGCGAGAGATGTGTTGGGAACGGGTATTCGCACAGGTTAGCAGACTTAAAAGATGTGGGCACACTAGCCCTTTCAAGTAAATGTCCGCCGGCACGGCGGACGAGGGGATGTCCTTCCCGACACCAATAACCCTATTCCCGGACAATACTCCTTGCGTAACTCCAGGTAATCATTAAAAAAAAACTAAATGTTTAATAAATTCATTCAAAGACCGGTGTTAGCCATAGTGCTATCACTGGTCATCATCTTCATGGGGCTGCTGGCCATTAAGACCCTCCCTGTGTCGCAATTCCCGTCTATTGCCCCGCCCATGGTGGTGGTTAATATAGCATACCCGGGAGCCAGTGCCAACGTCTTGGTTGAATCAGTGCTTATTCCCATGGAAAAGGCCATCAATGGTGCTCCGGGCATGAAGTACATGACATCGGATGCCACCAGCGCCGGGGAGGCAACCATACAAGTGGTGTTCGATCTGGGTACCGATCCTAACCAGGCGGTCGTCAACGTTAAGAACCGGATCGAGCAGGTGACCAACAGGCTGCCGGAACTGGTGCAACGTGAAGGTCTTGTCGTTAGCTATACTTCACCCAACATGCTGATGTACGTTAACCTCTACAGCAAGGACCCTAAAGCAGATGAAAACTTCCTGTACAATTTCGCGGGTGTCAACATCATACCCGAACTGAGCCGCCTGACGGGTGTAGGCAGCGCCAAGATCCTGGGTAGCCGGCAATATGCCATGCGTGTATGGCTGAAGCCGGACCGGATGCGCGCGTATAACGTATCTACAGAAGAGGTTATGAAGGCACTGGCGGATCAGAGTGTTATTGGCTCGCCGGGCAGAATAGGTCAGGCCACAGGTAAGGTTTCCCAGTCTCTTGAATACGTGTTGACTTACCAGGGACGGTACAATACCCCCGAGCAGTACCAGGATGTTATTATCAAGGCAAATCCCGACGGCGAGATCCTGCACCTCAAGGATATCGCGGACGTGGAGTTGGGCAGTGAGTTCTATGATATCTATTCCAACATGGACGGCCATCCTTCAGCGGCCATTACCCTGAAGCAGACCTATGGCAGTAATGCCAGTGATGTAATTAAAGAGGTAAAAGAGAAGCTTGAGGAAATCAAAGCCAGCTCATTTCCCCCAGGAATGGACTACCAGATCAGTTATGATGTATCAAGCTTCCTGGATGCCTCTATTGAAAAGGTGATACACACCCTGGCGGAAGCGTTTATCCTCGTGGCCCTTGTGGTATTCCTGTTCCTCGGCGACTGGCGCTCTACGCTTATCCCCACACTGGCGGTTCCCGTCTCGCTGATCGGAGCCTTTATTTTCATGCAGCTATTCGGCCTTACGATCAACCTCATCACTCTATTCGCCCTGGTAATGGCCATTGGTATCGTGGTGGACAATGCCATTGTGGTCGTGGAAGCCGTGCACACCAAGATGGCGGAGGAGCCTATCTCGCCCTATGATGCCGTAAAAAAAGTACTGAAGGAGATCAGTGGAGCCATCATCGCCATTACCTTATTGATGACGGCGGTGTTTATTCCCGTTGCATTTATGACGGGCCCTGTAGGTGTTTTCTACAGGCAGTTTTCCATTACAATGGCGGCCTCCATTGTCATTTCCGGTTTCGTGGCGCTTACGCTTACCCCGGTTCTATGCGCCATGATCCTGAAAAACACGCATGGACAACCGAGGAAGAAGTCACCGATCAACAGGTTGCTTGACGCCTTTAATAGCTGGTTCGAAAAAGTTACCGGGAGCTATACCGGGCTGATCAGGGTCATCGCCAACCGGAGAGTAGTAACCTACGGCCTGCTACTGGCCTTCTGTGCGGGAATTTGGGCCACAACCAGTACGCTCCCTTCCGGCTTTATTCCGGCTGAGGACCAGGGGATGGTCTATGCCATTATCCAGACACCCCCGGGCTCAACGCTGGAAAGAACCAATGACATAGCCCGAAAGCTACAGAAGATCGCGGCGAAGGTTGAAGGCGTGCAATCCGTTTCCTCCCTCGCAGGCTATGAGGTATTGACCGAGGGTAGAGGCTCGAACGCAGGTACCTGCCTGATCAACCTCAAAGGCTGGTCGGACCGGAAACACTCTGCCGTGGAGATCATTGAAGAGCTGGAAGAAAAGGCTAAAGCCATTCCCGGGGCGACCATTGAATTCTTCCAGCCGCCGGCCGTACCGGGATACGGAGCTGCGGGCGGATTCTCTTTACGTCTCCTTGATAAGACCAATTCAGGTGATTACAAATCCTTTGAAAAGGTGAACAATGAGTTTATGGCAGCCTTGAAGAAGCGCAAGGAACTGACAGGCCTATTCACCTTTTACGCCGCCAACTACCCCCAGTACGAGCTCCAGATTGATAATAAGGCAGCGATGCAAAAAGGAGTATCCATAGGCAAGGCCATGGATAATCTCTCCATTTTGATTGGCAGTACCTACGAGCAAGGCTTTATCAGGTTCGGCAATTTTTTCAAGGTATACGTACAGGCAGCATCCGGATACAGGGCGCTGCCCGATGATGTGTTGAAGCTGTACATCAAGAATGACCGTGATGAGATGGTTCCTTATTCCGCGTTCATGAAGGTGAAAAAGACCCAGGGGCCTAATGAAATTACCCGGTACAATATGTACACCTCGGCGGCCATTAACGGGGCGCCTGCATCCGGATATAGCAGCGGTGAGTCGATCAAAGCTATCCAGGAAGTAGCTCAAAAAACATTGCCCCGGGGCTATGGCATTGATTGGTTAGGGCTTTCAAAAGATGAAGTAGGACGTGGTAACGAATCTCTTTACATCTTCCTCATCGTCCTGGCCTTTGTGTACCTGGTGCTCGCTGCGCAGTACGAAAGCTTCATTTTACCATTGGCGGTGGTACTCTCCCTGCCTGCAGGTGTTTTCGGCGCATTTCTCTTCCTCAAGTTGATGGGCCTGTCAAACGATATCTATGCACAGGTAGGGGTGGTCATGCTGGTCGGTTTGTTGGGTAAGAATGCCGTGTTGATCGTTGAGTTTGCCGTTCAGAAAAACCAACAGGGATCAACAGTCCTGGAAGCCGCCATAGAAGGTGCTAAGTCGCGGTTCCGCCCGATATTGATGACCTCATTCGCCTTTATCGCGGGATTGATCCCGCTGCTTTTTGCATCCGGCCCGGGCGCTATCGGTAACCGCACTATTGGCGCCTCTTCTGCAGGAGGTATGCTGTTAGGGACCGTCTTCGGGGTGATCGTCATCCCGGGATTGTACGTCGTATTCGGCAGCCTGGCTGAAGGCCGCCACATGATCAAGGGTGAGGATGAAGTTCCGTTGACCGAAGACTTCATGCATAACAAAGGAAAGAAGCGGAAGAAATTCAAGCTTTTTAAATCAAGGAAGGACAATTCACTAATCGAAAACTGATCATCATGTCTCCAATGAAATTATATAAGTGCGTAGGAATCGCCGGTGTTGCCTTAGCGCTTGCCTCCTGTAATATCCCTCACCTGGTGGGGAAAGCCGAGAATAAAAAGGTTCCTGCGAGTTATAACAACTCGCAGGACACCATCAATACAGCAAAACTGAAGTGGTCAGCGTATTTCACCGATCCCGCCCTGACGGGCCTGATCGATATCGCGCTGAAAAACAACCAGGAGCTGAATATCACTTTGCAGGAAATCGAGATCTCCAGAAACGAGATAAGAGCCAGGAAGGGAGAGTATCTTCCATTTGTTGGCCTGAAGGGTGGGGCGGGTGTCGACAAGCTTGCCAGATACACCAGCCGGGGCGTCAGTGAGGCCGGCTCCGAAATCACACCAGGAAGAGAAACGCCCGAAGTGCTGCCGGATTATATGTTGGCCGCATATGCTACCTGGGAGGTGGATATATGGCATAAGCTGCGCAATGCTAAAAAAGCCGCGGTAAACAGGTATCTGTCGAGCGTCGAAGGGAAGAATTTTGTGGTCACGGTACTTATTGCTGAGATCGCTAATTCCTATTACGAATTGCTGGCGCTCGATAACCAGCTCGGCATTGTAAAGCAGAACATCGAAATTCAAAGCAACGCTTTGGAGATCGTAAAGCTGCAGAAAGAGGCCACCCGGGTGACCGAATTAGCCGTGCGCAAGTTTGAAGCCGAGGTACTCAGCACGAGGAGCCTTCAGTTTGACATTCAGCAGAAGATCACGGAAACAGAGAACAGGATCAACTTCCTGCTCGGCAGATATCCTCAGACTATTGCGAGGAACGACGAGGCTTTCAACACCTTCATACCTGCAGCCATTCAGGCCGGCCTTCCATCGCAACTGTTATCCAACCGTCCGGATATTAAACAAGCCGAACTGCAGCTGACTGCAGCGAAGCTGGATGTGCAGGTTGCAAAGGCTAAGTTCTATCCTTCTTTAGGGATCTCTGCATCCATTGGTTACCAGGCATTCAATCCTACCTACCTCGTAAAAATGCCTGAATCGATCCTGTTTTCCCTGATAGGAGAATTAGTAGCGCCCGTTATCAATAGAAATGCGATAAAGGCAAGCTATTACACTGCTAATGCCCAGCAGATACAGGCTGTTTACAATTATGAACGGACCATTTTGAACGCCTACAATGAAGTTGCCAACCAGCTATCAAAGATGAACAACCTGGGAAAAAGCTACGACCTGAAGACGAAGGAAGTACAGGCGCTCACCCAGTCCATCGAAATTTCAAATGACCTTTTCAGATCCGCAAGGGCCGACTATATGGAAGTGCTGCTGACCCAGCGTGATGCGTTGAGGTCAAAGTTTGAACTGGTTGAAACGAAAAAGCAACAACTGAATGCACTGGTGAATATCTACCAGGCATTAGGTGGGGGATGGAACTAATGGGGTAGTGAGCGCTTGGTTGGTAGAGCGGGTAAAGACTACATACATGAGGTGGCCAATTGGTCACCTCATGCATATAGCATCTGTCGTATCGTATCACTCGTTAACATAAAGATTCCACTTCCTTTCTAATGTCGTCAACCTCGGCAGCGCTCTTGGGGTAAAGCAGTTCTCCATTTTCACGGAGATAAAGCAAGTTGTTTTCCAGGATCGTATCACACGCCAGCCATTCTGAGTACGTCATCGAATTTACAGCAACGGTCCTGGTTGCCTGCAAGGCAAATAAAATTGCATCGGAACTAGCCATAGCAGGGTGTACCACTACCACGAAATTTGGGAGATAATGTTGCATAATTGTAAGTTCAAAAAGTGAATAAAGACCCAATTCAACCAGCTTAGCTTACGTCTCAGACGAAACCCCAGAAGTATTGCCACTTCAGTGAGTTGATCTACCAGAGAATCATCTAAGTGAATTAGTTAGTGTTAAAAAACCAGGCCATGTGTCGCCGTTTTCTGACGGTGATTTTTGCATTTGAGTTGTTCTAATTTTTTAGAAAATGCTGGACACCGTAAAAACGATGTGTGCTCCTGGAAATAGCAGTTATCCTTAACCAAAATTTATTGCAATATTTTAACGGACTGGCCGCTCAGTTGACAGAGCGACATTATTGTCCATTTGTGGAAACGGGAATATGGGGAAAGAAAGGTCAGAATGCCTTTCAGGAAGCCAGGCCATTCATTGAAAGCTCGCCCTGGGACCAGTTTGGCGGCTACATTCAATGCAAAGCACAAAAAAAGGAGCTGCATGGTAATGGCATACATGCTTCAGTATGTCTATGCTTCAGTTTGTCAACTCTGTGAGCGTTGACAAACTTATTTCCCCAAACCGATCACCTGCTGTTAAACCATCCTGTCTGTACGCTAGATTGGCATAAGAGCGGTTGAAATACCGATCCTGTTCCAAACATTGATCGTTATGATCGCCAGGATAACCTGCGCCAAATAAGTTTCCCCGAGTATACTTGCTGCCTGTCTGTAGGTTTCATCCGACACCTGGTTACTAATTAAAGTGACTTCTTCCGTCATGGCCAATATGGCGCGTTCCTGCTCCGAAAAAAATGGCGTGTCCCGCCAGGCATTGAGGGCATAAATACGTTGTTCTGTTTCCCCGGCCTTGCGCGCCTCTTTGGTATGCATATCAATGCAAAAAGCACATCTGTTGATTTGCGAAGCTCTGATCTTAATCAGATCCTTATGTGTTCTTGAGAGCAAGGTGCCTTCAATAAATTTTTCCAGTTTCAGAATACTTCTGTACCCCTCTGGTTCAATTTCGTCGATCTTAATTCGTGTTTTCATTTGTTCAAAGGATTTTAAGAATTATTACTTGGGTTACGCAACAAGACTAAGAACACGGATTGTCACGATTTTTAGGATTAATCAGGATCCGGCCATATTGGTCGGGAGGAAAATCAGAACAAATCCTGATGATCCTGAAAATCCGTGTTCCTCTTCCGTATTCCCGGTTATGTTTTCCCTCGCAAAACTAGCGTGAAGGCTGGGCTGCTAAACATGCCAATTACAAAAAACAGAGCGGCCCAGTGAACTCAAAGCAATATCCCTTTCAGAATTCCAAGTGCCTCTACCGTTTCATTTTCCTGAAGTGAAGCAAAACCCATTCTGAGCGCATTAGCAGAAAAAGATTCGTTCTTATAAAAGCTTCCGTTGCCGATGTAAAGTCCCTTTTTGCCCGCATTTTCAGACATCCTGATCAGGTCGATTTTTTCATCGAAACCTGCCCATACCGCAAGTCCTCCCTCCGGGATTTTGAATTCTATGAGGTCTTTAAAGTCGGATTCGAGTATTTGACAAAAAAGCTTCCTTCGCTGCCTGTACAGGTTTAGCGATTTCCTGAAATGCCGTTCCATTTCGCCATTACTAAACATCATGGCAAAAGCCTCTTCCAGGAGCGTATCCCCATGTTTATCTACCAGCTGCCTCAATGAGGCAGCAGCATTAATAAATGATACAGGCCCCGTCATGAAACCAATTCGCAACGCAGGGGCAAAAGTTTTCGAGATCGAACCGATATAAATTATATTATGATTGTGATCAATACTTGCCAATGGCAGGTAAGGTTTATTATCATAATGAAAATCAAAGTCGTAGTCGTCCTCAATTATCGCAAAACGGTATTCTTTGGCCAGATTTAAGAGCTTTAATCGCCGTTCCATGCTCATGGTCACCGTCGTCGGAAAGTGATGATGTGGGATGGTGTAGACCGCCTGTATTTCCTTGTGCTTTAAGATTTCTTCGAGACAGTCAATATCCATTCCGTTGCTATCAACAGGAATCCGGATAATGGTCGCTCCCGTAAGCCTGAACGTATCATCGGCAAAACTGTAGTTTGAAATGCCTACAACAATGTTATCTCCGGGCTTAAGCAGCAACCTGGCTGCCAGGTAGATCCCATTCTGGCTGCCCTTTGTAATGAGCAAATGCTCCGCCGAAACAACCAGCCCCCTGGTATTGGAAAGGTAAGTTGAGATGGAGCGACGAAGATGCTCTGAACCTTTGGAGCTGCCATATTTCAAAAAATTCCGCCCGTAATATTTCCTGGAAAGGCTTCGATACTCGCGCATCAGGGGTTCTACAGGTGCAAGCCGGACATCCGGAAAGCCATCATCGATAGCCAGCTTGATTTTTTGATGATTTTCGCTGGGTGTCGCATTTTTAAAATTATTAGTCCAGTTAAAAGCCTCAGGAGTGGCATCGCCTTCGCTGCTTTGAGACCCTATTGCTTTTGAACGGATAGGCAACCTGGAAAGTACGAATACGCCTTTACGCTCAATAGACTCAGCCCAGCCCTGGCTAATCAATTCCTCATATGCCAGTTTTACCGTGTTCCTGTTAATGCCAATCAGATCGGCAAGGATACGCGAGCTGGGCAATAGATCGGACGGCTGAAGCGTGCCATTGGTGATCAATGCGATAAAACTATTGCATACCTGAATATGTAACGATATGGAAGCATTTCGTTCTACCTGTATCAATGATTTGTAAGGCAACATCTGGGCTGTAGTTTATGTATGAATTGGCCTGCAAATCTAATCCAATGCTCCTATACTTTTGCCCCGAACTATTAATCACTATTAAGATTGATAGACCATCATAGGCACAGGGTCCGGTAGCAAAAAACACATCATTGAAAAACAACGTACTCAAAGGAAGCATACTTGTCGCGCTCGGAGCGGGCAGCTATGGCATGCTAGCCACTTTTGTAAAAATGGCCTATCAGGAAGGGTTCAGTACTGCCGAAGTAACGCTTTCGCAGTTCAGCCTTGGATTTGCCGGACTATTTATTCTAAGCCTTTTCCGGAAACGAAACCCGGGACCCAAAACAGAAATGTCCGGCATTACAGGCATTTTTAAATTAGTAGTTGCAGGAACATCCATGGGCTTAACAAGCATCTTCTACTATCTCGCTGTTAAGTATGTGCCGGTGAGCGTCGGAATTGTGTTGCTGATGCAAACTGTGTGGATGGGTGTCATCCTGGAGATGATCTTGTATAAAAAGGCGCCCGGTCCGCGTAAGATAGTCTCGGTTTTTATCATTTTAATCGGTACCATCCTCGCGACCAATGTGCTTAATCAATCCATTAAAATCAACTGGACTGGATTTGGCTGGGGTATCATGGCCGCATTGACATACACAGCAACCATGTATTCATCAAACAATATAGCGCTTCATTTCCCTCCTAAAAAGCGAAGCCTTTACATGATCCTCGGCGGCCTGGTCATTATTTCCTTCGTCTTTCATTCGTCGCTAAACAGGGGATTTTCGCATGAGATATTCCTGCGCTGGGGACTCCTTCTTTCCCTGTTTGGAACGGTCGTCCCGCCATTGCTATTTACCAGAGGCATGCCCTTGATCGGTATGGGCCTGGGGGCAATTATTGCATCCATAGAAATACCGGTTGCTGTGTTAATGGCAAGTATATGGCTGAGAGAACCGGTGACTTTACTGCAATGGCTCGGTGTCATTTTGATTCTGTTTGCCGTGATCCTGATGAATATCCGGAAAAAATTAATTGATCACCGACGGGGAGATATAATTCCTGGTAACAAGGCTGGCTGGGCCGGTACGTTTATTAAAACTGGAATATAAATGTAGCCCAGCGAGCCTCTAATTTTACCCATCATTATGAACGATAAAACTATTTTTATGAAAAACTCATCTCGAATTCCACAACTTCTTTTGCGCATTGCGCTAGGTACCGGTTTCCTGGTCGCTGTATCAGATCGTCTTGGCCTCCTGGGACAAATGGGACCTGAAAATAAAAATGTTGAATGGGGCAACTGGCAAAACTTTATTAACTACACAGAGACCCTGATGCCTTTTCTGGACAGGCAGGCGGTCAGTATAATGGGTGGTATTGCCACTACTGCCGAAGCCATACTCGGCATTTTGCTGATCGTTGGATACAAGACAAGACTAGCCGCCATAGGCAGTTGCGTACTGACACTCGTTTTTGCCCTGTTCATGACTGTCTTTTTAGGGATACAAAGACCTATCAGTTTCTCCGTGTTTACGTTTTGCACGGCAAGCCTGTTGCTTGCAACGCTTCCGGCCTACAAATGGAGTATTGATGATTTAGGTGCGCCGATAAGGGATTAGTGCGCAAACTGGTGCGAAAACAACCGGAAAGCTGCAAATTCTAAATCGTATGCCGGCTGCAGTGGACAAACAGGATGATGGATCAGCTAATGTTGCCTGATGATCTGTGTACGTGAGAAGTGTGTGGATTGGCGTTAGGCAAAGCGAGGCGACTCAATCGGAAAATTGGGTCGCCTGGTTTTTGAGGGGAGCTTATTCGAAGGCATATTTGAAACGATCCTCGCCTCGTAAAAGCCGCTATCGCTTTATCAGCGTCATCTCTGCCGGGCATGTAGATCGGGTCGGCCAGTGATGTTTTAATAAAGTAAGGGTAGGTATCACGATACTTGTGGTCATTGCAACGATCCATTCAGACGCTTACGCTAAAGCTTTGGCGTTCGAACGAAG
>Ga0193752_1002285_pt1 | contig 14572 bp, 13 predicted proteins | sample H1c1metaG_FD_144924 | JGI IMG/M metagenome (GOLD analysis project Ga0193752, IMG submission 144924) | Soil microbial communities from a riparian zone of the East river system, Colorado, United States - H1c1 | ecosystem: Environmental > Terrestrial > Soil > Riparian zone | place: USA: East River... | reverse complement strand
GTCCCGATGCCGCAGTGCGACAAGGTGCGCTTTGCGGCTGCGAAAGCGGGCCGGGGCCCTGATTCTGGCAGGTTGGGCTATAGTGCCGCCATGGCTCCGGAAAACGACGACCAACCCGCCGATTTCGACCGACTGGCCCGCCGCTATCTCGACCTGTGGCAAAGCCAGCTCGCCGGCCTGGCGGCCGATCCCGGACTCAGCGAGCAGATGGCCCGGCTGTTCGCGGTCGCGAATGCGCAAGTCGCCGCCACGCTGAAAGCCGCACAAGAGGGAGCTTCGCATGGAACATCTTCCGCGCCTGGGACCACGGCCCCTGCCGCTCCACCTGGGAACGGCGCTGATGACGTTGGCGAGCTCCGAAAGCGCGTGGCAACTCTGGAAGCAAGGATTCGCGAGCTCGAAGCCCAGCGCGACGGCCGAGCCGGCATCAAGCCCGACGTCCGGCCGGGCACCAAATCCGACGATTCCTGAGGCGGTCGAAGCACTGTTCGGCGAGGCGGCGGCACTGGAGGCGCGGGCCGGCGCCGGTGGCTTCGACCGGGCACTCCAACGTGAGATCGCCCGGCGCCTGGAGCGGCTGGCCGATGGCGTGCTCGCCTACCGCCAGCACCCGGTGCACCGCACCTTGCAGGATCCGCCTGCCGTATGGCGGGAGGGCAATACGCGGCTGCTCGATTTTGGCGCCACCCACCGCGCTGCCCGTGTGCGCCGTGCCCGCGCCGTGCTGGTCGTCCCGTCGTTGATCAACCGTTGGGAGGTGCTCGACCTCACCGCCGAGAAGAGCCTGCTGCGCGAGATGGCGGCGCACGGCCTGCGGCCTTACCTCGTCGACTGGGGCACGCCGGACGACGAGGAGCGGCGCTTCGACAACGCAGCCTACGTGGCCCGCCTCGAACGGGCTTTGGCCTATGTCGCCAAGCGGGCGCGCCGTTCGCCGGCGGTGATGGGCTATTGCATGGGCGGTACCCTCACGGTGGCGCTGGCTGCACGCCAGCCGCGGCGGGTCGCCGGCTTGGCGCTGCTTGCAGCCCCCTGGGACTTCCATGCCGACCGCAGCGGCCAGGCCTTCCTCGCCTCGGTGGGTCCGATGCTCGCCGAGGCGGCCGACAAGATCGGCGAATTGCCGGTCGATATCCTGCAGATGCTGTTCTGGTCGCTCGACCCCTGGCTCGCGGTCAAGAAGTTCGGCCGCTTCCTCGCGATGGACCAGGCAAGCGACACTGCCCGCGATTTCGTGTTGCTGGAGGACTGGTTGAACGAGGGCGCGCCCCTGGCGGGACCGGTGGCGCGCGAATGCCTGGTTGGCTGGTATGGCGAGAACGTGCCGGGGCGTGGCGCCTGGGTGGTCGGTGGCCGCAAGATCGTGCCGAAGAAAATCAAGACGCCGTCGCTCGTCATGATCCCTTCAGGCGATCGCATCGTGCCGCCGGCCTCGGCCATCGCGCTGGTCGATTCCAAGCGTGGATTGAAGAATGCGACACGTATCGACTTGCCGTTGGGTCATATCGGCATGGTGGTGAGCGGCCGCGCCCGTGAGCTGTGCTGGACGCCGCTGATCGACTGGCTCACCGCGCTCAAGACCGCGAGTCGCCGGTGATGCGTCAGGCGTGGCGCATCCCGGCGGCCTGGATCGCCATCCTGTCGGCGTCGTTTGGCGTTCATACCTATGTGGCGCTGCTCGATGCGGCCCGACATGGCCATCCGATGCCGCTATGGCAGGTGGCGGTCCTGGAAGGCTCGAGCCATCTCATGATCGGCGCCCTGGTGCCGGCGCTCTATTGGCTGGCCCGGCGCTGGCCCGTTCCCGGTGCGCCGCGCAATTTACTGATCCGCCTTGTGGCCGTGGTGCCCTTCAGTGCCGCGCATATTGCCGGCATGGTGGTGCTGCGCATGCTGGTGTTCGGCATCGTCAAGGGCACGCTCTCTCCCTATGCGTTCAGGGTTGGCGAGATTCCCTACGAATTTGCCAAGGATGTTTTCACTTACGTGACCTTGAGTGGCGGTGTTTTCGCCCTGTCCCACATATTCGTGCAGCGGCCGCCGGAAGAGGCTCTGCCCGCGCCTGTGGCGGCGCCGGTCCTTGAGCGTTTCACGGTGCGCAAGCGCGGCAGGGAGATCGTGGTCGAGATGGCCGACATCGACTGGATCGAGGCCGCCGGCAACTACGCGGTCCTTCATATCGGCAGCGAGACGTACGAAATCCGTTCGTCGCTCACCAAGCTCGAGGCCGAGCTCGATGCGAGGCGTTTTGTCCGTGTCCATAAGTCCTATGTGGTCAATATCGGCCGGGTGGCCGATGTGACGCCCTGGATCAGCGGCGACTGGCGCATCCGCATGCAGGATGGCGCCGAGGTCAATCTCAGCCGGCGATACCGCCAGCGCTTCGAACAGCTCGCTCCCGTGAAAAGCTGATCCGGATCGACCCGCCCGCCGGCGGCGAAATCGGCCGCCCCGCTTTCGCTTCGCGAGATACCGCCATGTGATCGACATGAGCCGCAGCCGATCCGTCGTTTGGTGGATCGCGCCAAAGGCTGGTCCTTGCCGGGGCGGCGGAGGCGGTCCTATAACATCCATGTGTGCGCTGCACACCGACCGCCGGCCCGGGAGGCACGTGAGGTCAGAAGGAGGAATATCATGACAACCGAAATCGTTATTGCCAGTGCTGCGCGTACGCCCGTCGGGTCCTTCAACGGCGCTTTCAGTTCGGTGCCGGCACATGATCTCGGCAAAGTGGCCATCACCGGCGCCCTTTTGCGCGCCAACGTGAAGCCCGAGGAAGTCGACGAAGTGATCATGGGTCAGATCCTGACGGCTGCCCAGGGCCAGAACCCGGCACGCCAGGCGGCGATCAATTCCGGCATTCCCGTCGAGAAGACGGCGCTCGGCATCAACCAGCTCTGCGGCTCGGGCCTGCGCGCCGTCGCCTTCGGCTGGCAGGCGATCCGCAACGGCGACGCCAGCATCATGGTGGTCGGCGGTCAGGAGAGCATGAGCCAGGCGCCGCATGCCGCGCATCTGCGCGACGGTACCAAGATGGGCGAGCTCAAGATGGTCGACACCATGTTGAAGGACGGCCTGTGGGATGCCTTCCACGGCTATCATATGGGCAACACCGCGGAGAACGTGGCGCAGAAATACCAGATCACGCGCGCCGACCAGGACGCCTTCGCCGCCTCCTCGCAGAACAAGGCCGAGGCGGCGCAGAAGTCCGGCCGTTTCAAGGACGAGATCGTTGCCGTCACGGTGAAGACCCGCAAGGGCGACGTCGTGGTCGATACCGATGAGTTCCCGCGCCACGGCACCACGGCCGAGTCATTGGCCAAGCTGCGGCCAGCCTTCGCCAAGGACGGCTCGGTCACCGCCGGCAACGCCTCGGGCATCAACGACGGCGCCGCGGCACTGGTGCTGATGAGCGCCGACGAAGCCAAGAAGCGCGGCGTGAAGCCGCTTGCCCGTATCGTGTCGTGGGCGACCACGGGCGTCGATCCGGCGATCATGGGCATCGGCCCGGTGACGGCTTCGCAGTCAGCGCTGAAGAAGGCCGGCTGGACAGTCAAGGACCTCGACCTGGTTGAGGCCAATGAAGCCTTCGCCGCGCAAGCGGTCGCCGTCGGCAAGGAACTCGGCCTCGATCCGGCCAAGCTCAACGTCAACGGCGGCGCCATCGCGCTTGGCCATCCGATCGGCGCTTCGGGTGCCCGCGTGCTGACGACCCTGCTCTACGAAATGCAGAAGCGCGACGCCAAGAAGGGCCTCGCCACTTTGTGCATCGGCGGCGGCATGGGCATCGCCATGTGCGTGGCCCGCGACTAATACCTGTCCGCTACCGGATAGAGCGTTCCTCCTCGGCCTCCTAGGTTGCGGCAATCGCGACCTGGGAGTGACTGATGACCGAATCCAAAGACGATCTCTTGCCGCCGACGTTCAATCGTCTGGCCTGGTCGAATCTCGCGGCGCAGTCAGCCGAGCAGGTCGCGTTGGCCGCCGCGCCGATCGTGGCCGTGCTGGTGCTCGGTGCAGGCGAGGGGCTGACGGGCCTGCTGCAGACGGCGCTGACGCTGCCTTTCGTGCTGTTCGCCATTCCCGCCGGATTGCTGGCCGACCGCGTCTCGCGGCGCCGGCTGATGGCGGGCGCCGAGGCGCTTCGGGCGGCGGCTTTGCTCGCCATCCTCGTTTTGATCTGGTTCGGTGGGCTCTCCTTGCCGTTGCTCGCGTTGCTGGGTTTCGTCGCCGTGTGCGGGACGGTCGCCTACAGCGTGGCGGCGCCCTCCCTGGTGCCGTCGCTGGTGCCGCCTCAGTCGCTGCCGGCCGCCAATGCGCGGATCGAGCTCGCACGTACGGTGGCTTTCGCCAGCGGTCCCGCCTTGGGGGGTATCCTGGTTGGCTGGATGGGTGCCGCGCCGGCCTTCGGCTTCGCCGCCGCGCTTTCCATTATCGCTGTCGTCCTGCTGGCGGGCATCTATGAGCCCGTGCGGCCGCCGATGGCCCGCCGCCATCCGCTGCAGGAGATCCGGGAGGGTGCCGAGTTCGTCTTTCGTCATCCCCTGTTGCGGCCAGTCTTCATCACTCAGTTCATCTTCAACACCGCGTCCTTCCTCGTCCTCGCGGTCTTCGTGCCCTATGCGGTCCGCCATCTCGGCCTCTCGGCGTCGGGCGTCGGCGCGACGCTGGCGATGTACGGCGTCGGCATGGTGGTGGGGGCCCTGTTGGCGACGCGCGTGATGCGCCGGCTGTCCTTCGGAAGTGTCATTGGGCTCGGCCCCGTCGCCGGCTTCGTGTCGGCGGCCATCATGGCGCTTACGACGGTCTTCCCGACGCCGTTGCTGGCAGGCCTGAGCTTCTTCCTGCTCGGGCTCGGGCCGATCCTCTGGGTGATCAGCACCACCACGCTGCGCCAATCGGTGACCCCGCCACGCCTGCTCGGCCGGGTCTCGGCGATCAACATCATGGCCTATGGCGCGCGGCCGCTCGGCGCCGGGCTTGGCGCGCTGGTCGGTGGCGCCTACGGGGCCGAGGCCTGCCTCTATCTGGCTGTCGCGGTGTTCGGCGCGCAGGCGCTGGTGATCCTGATGTCGCCGGCGGTAAGCCTCGCGCGGCAGCCGGCGATGGTTTGTGATTGAACTGTCATCACTTATCCATGGCGTCCGGCAAGGCGCCGGAGCAGGATAAGGCCCGCGCCTCGCAGAAGACGGAGTGCGGGGGCAAAGGGAGAGGACAATGGCGGGACGGGTAGCACTGGTGACGGGTGGCACGCGTGGAATCGGCGCGGCAATCTCGAGGATGCTCAAATTGCGCGGCTACGAAGTGGCAGCAAACTATGCCGGCAACGACGTGGCGGCCTCGGCGTTCAAGGAGGAGACAGGCGTCGCGACCTACAAATTCGATGTCAGCGACTGTGCGGCCGTGGCCGCCGCAGTGGCCCAGATCGAGAAGGACCTCGGGCCGATCGATATCGTCGTCAACAATGCCGGCATCACGCGCGACTCGACCATGCGCCGGCTCGACCGCGGCATGTGGGACGCCGTGATCGACACCAATCTCGGCTCCTGCTTCAATGTGAGCAAAGCGGTGTGGGACGGCATGAACGCCCGCGGCTTCGGCCGCATCGTCAATATCGGCTCGATCAACGGCCAGGGCGGCCAGTACGGCCAGGTCAACTACGCCGCGGCCAAGTCGGGCATCCATGGCTTCACCAAGGCGCTGGCCCAGGAAGGCGCCTCCAAGAACATCACTGTGAATGCAATCGCGCCCGGCTACACCGACACCGACATGGTCTCGGCCGTGCCGGCCGCCGTGCTGGAGAAGATCGTCGCGAAGATTCCTGTCGGCCGGCTCGGCAAGGCCGACGAGATCGCACGGGGCGTGCTGTTCCTGGTGGCCGACGACGCCGGTTTCATCACCGGCTCGACGCTGTCGATCAACGGCGGCCAGCATATGTACTGATCGGGTTGCCGGTTTGCGCCATGATGGGGGTCGGCCATGTGCCGGCCCTTTTCATTTGCGCGGAGTCACCATGCCGAAGCTCATCGAATACAAGGACATGCAGCCGCGAGCCAAGGCGGTGGTCGAGAAGATCGCGGCGGGGCGTGGTTCCGATCCGGCCGACATCAACAATGTCTGGAAGGCGCTGGCGCGCCATCCCGACCTGATGGAGCAGTTCGCCGAGGAGATGCGCAATGTCATGGGTCCGGGCAAGCTCGATCCGCTGACCAAGGAACTCATTTACCTGGCGGTGAGCGTCGCCAACCAGTGCGACTATTGCGTCAATTCGCATGGCTACATGGCACGCAAGAAGGGCATGACGGAAGAAATGTTCGGGGAGTTCGTCTCGATCGTGACCCTGGCCCAGAAGGGCAACAAGATCGCCGCCGCCTATCGCGTCCCGGTCGACACAGCCTTCGAAGAAAACTGAACGGAGAAAATTGCGTGAGCACGTCCAAATCGCCGACTTGGGATGCGAATCTCTACCTGAAATTCGCCGATCATCGCCTGCGTCCAGCGCTCGATCTGATGGGCCGCCTCGATCCGTCGCTGGACGAGCGTGAAGGCCACGCGATCTACGATCTCGGCTGCGGCGCGGGTAATCTGACGGGAATTCTCGCCGCCCGCTTCCCGAAAAGCAAAGTCGTCGGCATTGATTCGTCGGAAGAGATGCTGGCCAAGGCGCGCGCCCAGGATGCCGGTTCGCGCGTCAGCTTCGCCAAGGGCGACCTCGCGCATTTTGTGCCCAGCCTGCCGCCCGCCGTGCTCTACAGCAATGCCGCCTATCAATGGCTCGAGGGCCATATCGACCTCTTTCCCAAGTTGATGGCGCTGCTGCCCCCGGGCGGCCAGCTCGCCATCCAGATGCCGCGCAACCACTACGCGCCCTCGCACGCGTTGATGAAGAAGGCGGCCGAGGAGGGGCCGTGGAAAGCCAAGCTCGTCGATGCGCGCGGCGTCGGTCCCGTCTCGGCGCCGGCGAAATATTATGATGTGCTGAAGCCGCTAAGCTCCGAGCTCGAGGTCTGGGAATCGATCTATCAGCAGCCGCTGACCGGCACCGACCCAGTGGCGCAATACACCGCCGGCACCGGCCTGCGGCCCTACCTGCAAAGGCTGGAGGAGCCCGAGCGCACGAAATTCTACGAGACCTATGCCGCCCTGCTGCGCGAGGCCTATCCGATGCGGCCCGACGGCATTACGCTGTTCCCGTTCCGTCGTCTGTTCATCGTCGCCCGTCGCGCATGAAGCTTGGTGCATGAGACTGCCGCGCCTCCTGATTTGCGCCGCCCTGGCGCTGCTGGCGGGCTGCGCCGCGCCGGCGCAGCGTCCGGCGACCCAAGGCTCGATGGTGGCCGCCGCCAATCCGATCGCCGTCGAGGCGGGGGTCGAGATCTTGCGGCGCGGCGGCACCGCCATCGACGCCGCCGTTGCCGTGCAGATGGTGCTGGGCCTGGTCGAGCCGCAGGCCTCGGGCATCGGCGGTGGCGGCTTCCTCCTGCACTACGACGCCGCGTCGCACACCATCGTGGCCTATGACGGCCGCGAGACCGCGCCGGCCGGCGCCACGTCCCGCCTGTTCCTCGATCGCGACGGCAAGCCGCTGCCGTTCCGCGAGGCCGTTGCGTCGGGTCTCTCCGTCGGCGTTCCGGGCGCGGTGCGGATGCTCGAATTGGCGCAGCGCGAGCATGGCAAGCTCGCCTGGCGCGATTTGTTCACGCCGGCGATCGCGCTCGCTCGGAACGGCTTCCCGATGCCACCGCGTCTTGCGGCAGCCATCGCGCCGATGAGCGCCGAGCCGCCCGCCCGCGCGATTTACTTCAACATCGATGGCACGCCCAGGAAGGCAGGCGAGACGATCGTCAATCCGGCGCTCGCCGACACGATGACGCTGATCGCCAGCCAGGGCGCCGATGCCCTGTACGAGGGCCCGATCGCGCGCGAGATGGTGGCGCGCGTACGCGGCCACAAGCGGCCCGGCACGTTGTCGCTCCAGGATCTCGCCGATTACCGGCCGATCAAGCGCGAGGCGGTGTGCGGGCCCTATCGCGTCTGGACGATCTGCGGCATGGGACCGCCTTCGTCGGGCGGCGTGGCGATCCTGCAGGTCCTGGAAATGCTGCAGCCCTTCGAACTCGCGCGCGACAAACCCGGCAGTACGCGCGCGCTTCACCTGATCGCCGAGGCGAGCCGGCTGGCCTTCGCCGACCGCGACCGCTATATCGCCGATCCGGCCTTCATCCCGGTCCCGCTGCCCGGCCTGCTCTCGCCCGATTATATTGCCCAGCGCCGCAAGCTGATCTCGACCGATCGCAGCATGGGCCGTGCAGCCGCCGGCAATCCGCCCGGTTCCCAGGCCTTTGTCGACGGCGTGGGCAAGATCGAGCAGGGTACCAGCAACATCTCGATCGTCGATCGCTGGGGCAACGCCGTCGAGTTCACCACCACTGTCGAATCGTCTTTTGGCGCGCAAATGATGGTCCGCGGCTTCGTGCTCAACAATGAACTGACGGATTTCTCGTTTCGGCCCGAGATCGACGGCGTGCCGGTGGCCAACCGGGTCGAGCCCGGCAAGCGGCCGCGCTCGGCCATGTCGCCCACTTTCGTGCTCGAACGCGACCGGAGCCTCTATGTGGGGGTCGGTTCTGCGGGGGGGCCGCGCATCATCGGCGACACGTTGCATGTCCTGATCGGGGTGCTGGACTGGAACCTGTCGATGCAGGCCGCTATAGACCAGCCTCGCATCGCCAACCTGAACGGCCCGACGGAGCTGGAGGACCGCCCTCCGCTCAACGCCCAGGCCGACCGGTTGCGCGCGAAGGGACATGAAGTGACGGTCCGCCGGCATGACGGCGGGCTGACCGGATTTCGCCGCGTAGACGGTCGTTGGGAGGGTGGCGCCGACCGGCGCCGCGACGGCACGGCCGAAGGAGAATGAAGTGGCCAAGAAACTGCCAAGCGTGTTGCTGCGCGCCGGCGAAGATCACCGCGTCCGCGGCGGCCATCCCTGGGCCTTCTCCAACGAGATCCTGATGGATGCCGAGACCAAGGCGCTGCCCGCAGGCTCGCTGGTGACCCTGCGCACGCCGGGCGGCGAGCCGCTGGGCGTGGCGACCTTCAATCCGCATTCGCTGATCGCCACACGCCTGATCAGCAGCAAGCCCGAGGCCGTGATCGACGCCCTGTTCATCGGCCGGCGCCTGGCACAGGCGATCAAATTGCGCGACCGGCTGGTGGGGGTTCCCTATTACCGCCTGATCCATGCCGAGGCCGACGGCCTGCCGGGGCTGATCGTCGATCGTTTCGGTGACGCGCTGGTGGTCCAGGTCAACAGCGCCGGCATGGAAAACCTGATGCCCGTGCTGATGGAGGCGCTCGAGGCCGAGCTCGCGCCCAAGACGATCGTCTTCAAGAACGACACGCCGGTGCGCAATCTCGAAGGCCTGGCGCGCGAGGTCGTGGTCGCCAAGGGCGATGCCGCGCAGTCGATCGAGCTTTTGGAGAACGATGCCCGCTTCGTGGCCGACCTGTCGGGCGGCCAGAAGACCGGCTGGTTCTACGACCAGCGCGACAACCGGCGCTTCATGGCGGGTCTCGCCAAGGATGCGCGGGTGCTCGACGTCTTCTGCTACAGCGGCGGCTTCGGCGTGCTGGCGGCCAAGCACGGCGCCAAATCGGTGCTCTGTGTCGACAGCTCGCAGCCGGCGCTCGATGCGGCGGCTGAAGCTGCGAAACTGAACGGCGTCGCGGACAAGGTCGCTTTCAAGAAGAGCGACGCCTTCGAGGCGCTGCAGGAGCTGGCGGCCGAGGGCGCCATCTTCGACGTGGTGATCTGCGATCCGCCGGCTTTCGTGAAAAGCCGCAAGGACCTCAAGACCGGCGCCCAGGGCTACCGCAAGCTGGTGCGGCTGGCGGCACCCCTGGTGGCGCCCGGCGGCTTCCTGTTCGTGGCCTCCTGCTCGCACCTGGTCGATGTGCCGCTGTTCGCCGAGCAGGTCCGGCGCGGCCTGCGCGACGCCGAGCGCGAAGGCCGGATCCTGCGCAGCTCCGGTGCGGCGCTCGATCACCCCGTGCATCCGGGCCTGCCCGAGACCGCCTATCTCAAGGCCATGACGCTCCATCTCGATTGAGACCGCGATGTCGCTCCGTCCCGGCCCGCGCAATCTCATCACCGATGTCGACGGCATCCTGGTCGGCAATGCCCAGGACGCCCGCCTGCGCTCGGGCGTCAGCGTCGTGCTGTGCGAGACTCCCGCCATGGCCTCCGTCGATATGCGCGGCGGTGCTCCCGGTACGCGCGACACCGACCTGCTCGACCCGGCTTGCCGCGTCGAGCGCGTCGATGGCATCTGCCTCTCCGGCGGTTCGGCCTTCGGCCTCTCGGCCGCCGACGGCGTCATGCGCTGGCTCGCCGAACGCGGCCGCGGTCTCACTGTCGGCAGCGCCATCGTGCCGATCGTGCCCGGCGCCATCCTGTTCGACCTGCTCAATGGCGGCGACAAGAAGTGGGAGTGGCCGCCCTACCGCGAGCTTGCCTATGCTGCCTGCGGCGCGGCCGGCGCCGATTTCACGCTCGGCAATCACGGCGCCGGCTTGGGCGCACGCGCCGGCAACCTGAAGGGCGGGTTGGGCAGCGCGTCGGCGGTCGATTCGGTGACCGGCCTGCAGGTCGGCGCCCTGGTCGCGGTCAATGCCGTGGGCTACACGACCATGGGACACATGGCGCAGTTCTGGGCCTGGGCGCTGGAGCAGGACGGCGAGTTCGGCGGCGTGGCCCCGCCGTCGCACGGCGTCGCGTTGCCGGTGTCGCACGGCCGCGGCGATCTCCAATACGATCCGGCCGAGGATGCCCGCCACGATCCACGCGGCAACACCACCATCGCCGTGGTCGCCACCAATGCCCGCCTCACCAAGGCTGCCGCCAAGCGCTTCGCCATCATGGCGCAGGACGGCTTCGCCCGCGCCATCCGCCCGTCGCACACGCCGACGGACGGCGACACGGTCTTCGCGCTCGCCACTGGCAAGCACGATCTCGACGACGATCCCTACGCCTTCAGCGCGCTCGGAACCCTCGCCGCCGACTGTCTCGCCCGCGCCGTCGCGCGCGGCGTCTACAACGCCGAGACGCTGGGCACATCGCGCTCCTGGAAGGACGTGTTCGGTTCATAATTCCTTCCCCTCATATGACGGAGGAGGAATTTGATTATTTGAAATTCGGCTTGCGCCGCGCTTGGAAGGCGGCGAGGCCCTCGGAGACATTTTCGGAACGCAGGACGTTGACGACGCGGTCGAGTTCCTGCGTGATCCCGTTGTCCAATGTTTCGTCGAGACCGATATGGGCGAGTGACTTCATTGCGGCGATCGACTCGGGATTTCGTGTCGCCAAGGTCTGCGCGTAGGCCATCGCTTGCTCGACGAGCGCATCATCCTCGACGATGAAATTCACCAGTCCCCAGTCCTTGGCCTCCGCAGGTTCAAGCCGCTCGGCGCTGAACATCAGGTGCTGCGCCCGCCGCAGGCCGACGAGGCGCGGCAGGCGCTGGGTGCCGCCCCAGCCGGGGACCAACCCGTATTGCGCGTGCTGATCGCCGAACCGCGCGGAGCTGGCGGCGAACACCACGTCGCACACCATCATGAGCTCCAGGCCGCCGGCCAGGCAAAGCCCCTGGACGGCACCGACGACCGGCAGGCGCGAGGCCTCCAACGCGTCGAGCGCGGCATGGCCCGCGCTCAGGAACGCCCGCAAGCCTTCGCGCGAGGTGCGCGCGGCCAAGACCTCGTCGAGATCGGCACCCGTGCAGAAATTCTTGCCGTTGGCCTTGAGCAGCAGGACGCGACAGGCCGGATCGGCCTGGAGATCGCGCACGGTGGCCAGCAACGCCTCGGCAAGGGCACGCGAAACGCAGTTGAACTTGTCGGGGCGGTTCAGCGTCACTACGCCGACGGCGCCCTGGCGCTCGACGAGTACGGGGGCATCCATCAGTAGGGCACCGCGACACGCCCGATCTTCTCGCGGGCGATGATCATCTTCTGGATCTGCTCGGTGCCGTCGCCGATCTGCAGGCCCATGACGTCGCGCAGGCGCTGCTGGTGCGGCAGGTCCATGGTGTAGCCGGAATGGCCGTGCGTCAGCAGGCAACGATGGATGGTCTCGAAGGCGGTCTTGGGCGCCCACCATTTGCACATCGCCGCCTCCGAGGTGTGCGGCAGGCCCTGGTCGCGCAGCCACAAAGTGCGAAAGCACAGCAGCCGCGCAGCGGTCAGCAATGTCTCGGCCTCGGCCAGCGGCTCGGTCACGCCCTGATACCTGGCCAGCGGATTGCCGAAGGCCTGGCGCTCGGTGACGTATTTCCAGGTCTCCTCCAGCGAGGCGCGGGCGGGCGCCAGCACCTGCAGGCCGATCAAGGCGCGGCTGTAGTCGAAGCCCTGCATGACGGTGCGGAAGCCTTCGCCCTCGCCGCCGATGCGCCAGGCATCGGGCACCTTCACATTGTCGAAGAACACCGAGCCGCGGCCCACCACCTTCGAGCCGACATCGTCGAGGATCGAGCGGCTGATGCCGGGCAGGTCGAGCGGCGCATGGAAGGCCGTCACGCCGCGCGCACCGGAATCGGGCGCGCCCGTGCGGGCGAAGACGACGATCGAATCCGCCTGCTCGATCATCGAGATCGAGGTCTTCTCGCCGTCGAGCACATAGCCTTCGTTGTCGCGCCGCGCCTTGAGCTGCAGATGGGCAGCATCCGACCCGCCGCGCGGCTCGGTGAGGCCGAGCGCTACCACCGACTCACCGCGGCAGATCCTGGGCACGATGGCCTCGGCGATCTCGGCCGGCGCATGCTTCACCAGGATCGAGCCCATCAGCGATCCCAGAAGCTGTACATAGGCGACGCCCAGGTCTGCGCCGGCGATGCCCTCCATGACCAGACCGGCGGTGATGCCGTCCGCGCCCGAGCCGCCGAATGCCTCCGGCAGGTCGACGCCGATCAGCCCGACCGCGCCCATTTCGCGTAGCAGCTTAGGCGCGAGGCGGCCCTCGGCTTCGCGCGCGCGATAGCCTGGCGCCAGTCTGTCGGCGGCAAAGCGCCGTGCGGTCTCGCCGATCTGCTCCTGCTCTGCACTGAAAGAGAAATCCACGCTGCCCTCCCTTGTCGAGATTTCGCGTGCTTGTTGGGCGCCCGCGTTCCAAGCTGTGTAACTCTATCCGCCACGTATGGACCTGTCCCCATGTCTGTCCTCTCCGAACTCGCCCCGACCGGCGTGCTGCGCGCCGGCATCAACCTTTCCAACTTCCTGCTGGTGACCGGCAAGAGCGCGACGTCCGATCCCGTCGGCGTGGCGCCCGACATGGCCAAGGAGATCGCCGCGAAGCTCGGCGTGCCGGTGGTCTACGTGCCGTTCAAGTCGCCGGGCCTGCTCGCCGATGCGGCGGGCGACAATGTCTGGGACATCGGCCTGATCGGCGCGGAGCCGGCGCGGGCAGAGAAGATCACTTTCACCGCGGCCTATGTCGAGATCGAGGCGACCTATCTCGTGCCGCCAGGCTCGCCGCTCAAGAGCATTGCCGACGTCGACAAGCCTGGCGTGCGCATCGCGGTGTCGGCCCGCAGCGCCTACGACCTCTGGCTGGTGCGCAACATCAAGCATGCCACCCTGGTGCAGACCGAAGGCCTGGGCGGCGCTTTCAACAAGTTCGTCGACGACAAGCTTGAGGCGCTGGCCGGCTTGCGGCCGGGCCTGCTGGGAGACATCAAGAAATTACCCGGCGGCACGATCCTCGACGGCAAATTCACCGCCGTTCAGCAGGCCGTCGGTACGAAAAAAGCCAACGCCGCCGGCGCCAAGTTCCTGAGCGACTTCGTCGAGGAAGCGAAGAAGTCCGGCCTGGTGGCCAAGCTGATCGAACGCCACAGCGTCGTCGGTCTCTCGGTGGCACCGCCGGCTTAGAGCATTTTATGTCGTCCTGAGGCGAAGCCGAAGGACCTCACCGGACGATCGGACATGGACGGCCGACATCGAGTGCGCAACGGAAGTGGGCTCTAATCGAACTCGGCGTCCTTCTTGGGAATGAGGTCGTAGGGCAGCGCAAAGCGCGGCAGCGCCTTCAGCCGCTCGCTCCAGGCGCGGAGGTTCGGGCGGTTGTCCATCGACATGCCGCCCTCGGTCATGAACACCATGCGGCCCCAGCAGCCGATATCGGCGATCGTGCAGCTGTCGCCCACCAGCCATTCGCGGCCGGCCAGATGACGGTCGGCGACGTCGAGCGCGGCCTCGGCCTGCGGGCGGAAGAAGTTCACGATCATCGGATCGACGTCCGGCCGGAAGCGGGCGAAATGGCGGACACGCGCCACGTTGGTGATGGCGTCGTTCTCCCAGGAAAGCCACTCACGGGCGTGGATGCGGTCCTGCTCGCTCTTCGCCTCGAAATGTCCCGTGGCGCGCGCGAGATAGTCGAGAATGACGTTCGACATGATGAGCGTGAGCCCGCGGTGCTGCAGCACCGGCACCTGTCCATAGCGGTTGATGGCGAGATGCGGCGGCAGCTTCTGCACGCCGTTCTTGAGGTTGACCGTGCGGAACGAGAAGGGCTGGC
>Ga0193752_1002284_pt1 | contig 14575 bp, 8 predicted proteins | sample H1c1metaG_FD_144924 | JGI IMG/M metagenome (GOLD analysis project Ga0193752, IMG submission 144924) | Soil microbial communities from a riparian zone of the East river system, Colorado, United States - H1c1 | ecosystem: Environmental > Terrestrial > Soil > Riparian zone | place: USA: East River... | reverse complement strand
GAGATAACCCGGCACCGCGGTACTGCCTTTCATGAAACGTGTGAGCTGATCACGAACCCAGATCACACCAAGACCGATCCACACAGCAAAAGCATAGAATGAACCCACATACGCATAATCCCGTTCACGTGGCTGCTGACCTGCCTGGTTGAGGTAGATAACGATCGCAAAACCTGTAAAAAAGAACAGTAAGAAGTTTATGATGAAATCCCTTCGTGTACGCTTGTATTGATGAATAAAACCTGCGACACCTAACAAAAATGGCAGGAAATAGAGTTTATTATTTGCTTTATTTGTTTTACCGGCCGTATCGGGTAATTGCTGGTCGGTACTGATACCAAAGATCTTGTTATCGATGAACCCGACGCCGCTTTGCCAGTTGCCATCGCGGATATTGCCAAAACCCTGCAGGTCGTTTTGTTTACCGGCAAAGTTCCACATGAAATAGCGCCAGTACATCCATCGGAACTGGTAACTCATAAAATACCGGATATCGGTGGCCATGGTCGGGTCTTCGCCTTGTTCCAGTCCTCCGAAATTGCGGTACACAGATTCCTGGTTGCGTTCGTTGCCGCCGTCCCAGGTACGTGGAAAAAGGTGAGCAGTTTCCATACCGGAGTAGTTCAGCTTGCGCATCTTACCGGCTGGTTCGTATTTTGTTTTTCCTTTTACATATACATCGCCTGATTCAACATAATCTTCGTTGGTGAGTTCTTCTGTAAAGTATGGGCCATACACCACCGGCCAGTCGCCATATTGTTCACGGCTAAGGTATCCTACCAGGCTCACCGGGTTGTCGACATTATACATATCGACGGATGGGTTGGCAGAAGCACGTATCAGCGTGGTGAAATAAGTGGAGTAACCGATGATCACGAATATTGTCGACCAGATGGCAATCTTCAGAAATGAAGAGATCTTTTCTTTACTATAATAGCACAAAATTACAAAACCGGTTATACCGAGTAACAGCAGCAAAAACGTACCGCCGGAATTGATAAATGGAAAACAGAAAAGCAGTACTATGGCAGAGAGCCAGATTGGAAAACCTCTGAATTTGCTGATCTGCTGGCTCGTAAACCGTAAACCCAGGGCCAGTAATCCGCCGAGCACCAGGAAATATATTCCGAACCCAACGAAGAATGGAGTGCCGATCTCATTGACAAAGAAGATATCGAAAGCGCCCGCGCCTTTGATGGACCATTGGATGATGACCACCTGAACAATACCCGTAATGATACAGCCCAGCAGGAAAGCCCAGAATGTACCCCAGTTGCTGACCTTGTATCTTTTGAAATAATACACCATTACAATGGCGGGTATGGTAAGAAGGTTGAGTAAGTGAACTCCGATGGAAAGGCCCATCATATAAAATATAAATATGAGCCAGCGATCCGCTCTCGAAAACTTGTGGCCGTCGGTTTTGCTTTCCATGTCGACCTCATGTTCCCATTTAAGTATCGCCCAGAAAACGATGGCAGTGAACAGGGAAGAGAGTGCATAAACCTCGCCTTCAACGGCGCTGTACCAGAAAGAATCTGAGAAAGTATAAGCGAGTGCGCCGACAACTCCGGAAGCCATGGCTATAAAAAGCTGGTTGCCGGTAAGCTCTTCGTGACCTTTCTGAACTATCTTTCTCGCGAAGTGCGTAATAGTCCAGAAAAGAAATAGTATCGTTATACCCGAAGCAATCGCATTCATGAAATTCACGCCACGACCTGCGCTGGCGGGATCATCTCCAAAAAGAACAATGAACAGGCGACCGAGGAGGATGTACATGGGCGCGCCGGGCGGGTGGGGGACCTGTAGTTTAAAAGCGCTCGAGATAAACTCGCCGCAGTCCCATAAACTACCGGTTGGTTCCATGGTCATGACGTACACCGTACAAGCAATTAGACCTACGATCCAGCCTACAATATTGTTCAATCTGTTGAAGTTCATTTGCATTGAATTTTTTTGAAACTTGGCAAACCTACATGATTTTTAGATATGTACAACGGATCTCCCGATCCGTTGCTCCCCGAAGCGATTTGGTTTACCCATTCGTTAATCGCCCCTTAAAAAAACTCCACCTTCACCAACTGATATATAAGTCTATTCTGCGCATTCTGACTTTTCTCCGTGAACCCACTTAGCCCCAATAACCCCGCCGCATTCCCTTTATTAATCGCCAGTTCCAAATACCCCGCCGAATTAAATATCGCAACCTTTTCGCCTTCCGGCACGCTTGAATAATAATCGCTGATCGTCTCGATCCTGTCACCGTGCCTAAAAACGATCATAAAATCGCGTCCTTTGCGGTTTTCTTCAAACTCCTGCCTCGTAATATTCACCACGATATTTTCAAAATGGTCTATAAATATTATCTGACCCTCTATAAAACTATCCGTAATCCTTGGCCTGAGCGGATTTTTAACTTCAATTTCAATTTCTTCTTCGCCGATATCTGTGATCCTTGTACCGTTTTGAATGCGTTCGATGGCCAGTCCCATAATCTTTGTGCAATACAAAGTGTTTTTGGGTCCGGGCGATTGCAGTGGTAAACCGATCACCAGGTCGGGTTTTCCTTCCACGATCATGGTGAGTAAACCATTGTCGGCACAGATTATATATTGATCATTGTGGAAAGCCAGTAGCAGTCGTTCCGGTTCTTTGTCGAACAGGTTTACGAGTACGATATGAAAAGTGTGGGCTGGAAAATTTTTGAAAGCGCTGCGGCAGATGTAAGCGGCCTGCGGATAATTGAATGGTGAGATGCCGTGTGAGACATCTATGATATTGAACGCCGGGTCAATCTGCAGTAACTGACCTTTGATGGCACTTACGAGATAGTCCTGGTGACCAATATCTGATGTAAGTGTTATTAGGGACATTAATGAGATAATTTAAACAAGTAATCAATGGTACGGGTGTCGGTATAGTCAAAGATTTATTTAATAAGATTTCCATCCTTGATGAAAAACTTGTGAACAAGTTTGTCGGCCCAGGCCGGGAAAAATTTGTTTACAAACACCGTGCTTTTGCCGTTGAGAGTAAGCACCAGGTTGCGTTTACGTTTTTCGATTGCATGGATGATATAACGGGCACACTCATCCGCCGGCATCATCTTTTCTTCATCCTCCTGTGTTGTTGGCTGAAGTGTGCCTGGCTGATTGACCGGAGTCATCTGCCTGATATTGGAGCCGGTATAACCCGGAGCCACCCACATAATATTGATACCGGTGTTAAGCAGTTCAGTGCGAAGCGCTTCCATCCAGCCTTGCAGGGCGAACTTGGAAGCAGAGTATCCGCTTCGACCTGGCAGACCCCGGTAACCGGCAATGGATGAAATCCCAACAATGGAACCTTTTCTTTCTAGGATGGAAGGCAGTGCAAACCTGGTGCAATACACGGCGCCATAAAAATTGGTGTCCATGATTCTGCGAACTGTGTCGATGCCGGTATCCATAAAGAATCCGCGGATATTGATGCCTGCGTTGTTGACGAGGATATCGATACCGCCGAAAGTTTTGATGGTTGAGTCAATAAAACGTTTGCAATCCTGTTCGTTGCTTACATCGCACGTCATGATGTGCAGCATTACGTTTGAATATTGCAGTTGTAGCGTATAGAGTTTGTCGTAATTGCGGGCGCAGGTAGCTATTTTCGCCCCAAGCGGTATCAGCACTTCAATGAGTGCTTTTCCTATTCCTTCACTGCCGCCGGTTATGGCGACCACCTTATTTTTAAAGAATGACATCAGTTAATATTATGATGCAAAAATAACAGACTTAAACCGCCCCAAAAAATAACATGTTGAAAATCATGAGCAAAACCCGGAAAATTTGATTTGAAGCTGGTTCGATGAAGGCTTTGAGGTGATTCAATGAAACTTTGGTCAATTCGCTGAAAGCATGGAGGCAACTCCGTGAACCAAGAGCGGCAAATCTCTGAACGCAAATCGGTAAATCTTTGAAAGCGGAACGGTAAAACTTTGAATGTTGAGCTAAATTTCTTCGGTTTACTTCGAGTTTTAATAACGCCTGCTCATGGCTCAGCACATTGTTCTGCATATCATTCTGCAGGTTATTCCAAACAAACCTGAAATTAATTTTCTCAAAAATTTGCCACAAAAGTTATTTGCCCTATTTTCGCACTCCCAAAAACAACAACCGCATCGCCGATGTAGTTGTGAATCAAAGGGAAAGATAAATAAAGTAGCAGATTCCGTAGCTCAGTTGGTAGAGCAATACACTTTTAATGTATGGGTCCTGGGTTCGAGTCCCAGCGGGATCACTGGTTAAGCCTCAATAGTCGTAAAGATTGTTGAGGCTTTTGATATTTATTTTCTAATCATCGACGTAGTTAGGATTTGCAAAAGGGGAATCTTTTTCTACAAAGGGTTTTGTATTGGAAATATAGAAGTTGCTATCTTATCACATGTTAAACTGACTACTAATATAGTATTATATCATAATCAGGTGTGAGAGTCATTTTAATTTGTTGTGTAAAAATAAAAAGTTCGATTGCCGGTAATTTGAGTTTCTGAGATTTATTGGATATTTAAACTCCTCTAGTTAACCTTTTTGTCTGAGTTCCAGTGTCAAAGTTAATGGTGGCTGGATCTTGGTGACTCGGTGCTATCTTAGATTCTCTTCAACTAAATGATTAAGTTCATGGAAATGTCAAAATAAAACACATAGGAGGTCGATCAACTTCAGTAATTATATAAAAAAATAGCATATGGAATCTCCGAATACCAAAGATCTCTTATTAATTGCAGCTCCTTTTATAAAAACTTTAGTTAATACTTTAATTACTCCAAAACTAAAGTCGTTTCAAGAACGATTTGCTCTCGACTTAAAAAAACATTATATACCGACGGATGAACATTTTCGGGAATACTTTTTTAGAACTTATAAGAAAGTGTCTATCATAAACACTCTTGTTTTCAATAATAGTCAAAAACAGCTTCGTGAAATTTTTATCCCCCTTACCATTTTAAGATCCGCAGACAAAACGGAAAAATATAAACTGAAAGGATTTCCCGAGCGACTATTTGATAAATACGACAGGATTTTAATTACCGATACTGCGGGCATGGGAAAGTCGACATTAATGAAATTATTCTTCTTAGATATAATTGATCGGAACTTAGCAATCCCGATTATAATTGACCTAAGACGATTAGGTGGCGAAAAAAAAATTATGGATGAGATAGTTGAACAACTGAACGGAATAGCCGTCCAATTTAATTCAATATTATTTTTTGAATTGTTGAATGATGGTGGATTTATATTTATTTTGGATGGCTTTGACGAAATTCCGTTACATGACAAAGAATTTGTTACGCGGGATATTCAGAACTTGATTTCCAAAGCGTCGTTGAATAAATTCATAATCACGTCTCGACCTGAAAATTCGCTCACTAGTTTTGGAGATTTTCAAAAATTCACGATTGAACCTCTCAAACATAAGGAAGCTTTTGAATTATTAAGAAAATATGATAATCAAGGCCCAATATCAAATTTGCTTATTAAAAAGTTGCAGGAACAAGAGATGAGGAACATTAGTGAGTTTCTTACCAATCCTTTGTTAGTATCGCTATTGTTTATAGCATTCGAACACAAGCAAACAATTCCACTAAAAAAACACTTATTTTATCGGCAAGTATATGACGCCAATTTTGAATCTCATGATCTCACAAAAGGTGATTCCTATATCCATGCAAAACATTCAAGTTTGGAAACGGATGATTTTCACAGAGTATTGAGACATATTGGCTTCCAATGTCTAAAATTGCAAAAAATTGAATTCACAAAAGATGAGCTTCTTCAAATCATCGGAAAAAGCAAGTTGTTTAATGTAGGATTAATTTTCAGTGAGTCCGCATTTCTAAAAGATCTTTTAACAACGGTTCCACTATTTACCCAAGATGGTAACTACCTTCGGTGGTCCCATAAGTCGCTACAAGAATATTTTGCCGCGCAGTTTATATATTTAGATGCTAAACAAAAACAGGCAACGATACTTAACATGATCTTTGATCATTCGAAAAGAGAATCCTTCTATAATCTTCTCGATCTCTATTATGACATTGATTTCAAGATGTCGCGAAACGTAATTATTTTCCGTTTGTTGATGGAGTTTGATTCGTTCGGATGTGTTCTGGTACAGCAAGCTTCAGATAATAATAAAATACTACAACGATGGAGGGAAATTCTGTATAGTTATCGTTTTTTTTTATTTAGATACAAACAGTCAAACGATTTTTTAGGGTCGGACGAAACCCGGGAAATGACGAAGAGATTTTTAATTGAATCTTCTGTTATTGATAGTTGTCAAATTGGGCCAACTAAATTGCCCGAGATAGGTTACATTTCCGTGAATAAAAAACCAATGCAAATCCTGAAATTACTTCGAGCAAAGAAAAACGCTTTAGTTACACCCGTCAATGTTTCTAACAATGAAGGTGTCCGTGATTTCTCCTTTTTGACGACAGAGTTCCAACCCATCGAAATTGATGAAGAATGGATAATTGAAAGAAATGGAACTGTTGATCTTTTGCATATAGCGGAATTATTGGATAATAAACTAATCTTAAATCATGTGCTAGCAGAGTCCGAGCTATTGGAAATTAAACAACAAATGAAAGCTGAAGAAGACGAAGATTTCCTAACTCACGATCTCTAATTTTTAGAAACTTGTTATCGAGTAGCGAGAATACCTAAATACTTGATGTAATGCCGTGGAATATAGCGTAGGTAGGTGCCGATTGTTTTCGGGATGATTTTGAATATTTGAACTTCTCTATATCTCACTTTCCCAGCTCAATTGAAAAACAGGCTTGGAACTGTAAATTATTACCATGGTGGTTCTTCGTCAACTTAGGTAGAAAAAGCTTCGAACAAATAATATTCAAAAACTATACTGTCGCTAGGCTATATTTTCTTATCGCAGAAACATCAACCATATTTACGATTCCAGCAAGATAGTTTATCATTTCACAAATCTCCGACACAGACATCGAATGCTCATCGTTTATCGAAAACCCAGAAAAAAATTGTAAAAATTTTTCGTCCACAATTCCGTTTCTATGTGAGTACAAATGTCTTATTTGTAATATTCCTTCGATCCTGGCTTGTGTATCATCACTTAGAACTCTTAGGTCACTTATTTGCTTATTCTCTTTTATAAATCCTCGCACACTTCCTTTTTGAAGTTTGAGAATTTTTTGTTTAGCACAATAACTGACAAAATCCTGTATATCAGCACAATTAAGCACTTCCTCGATAGTTACTGTTTGCGGTGATTTCAGCGTTTCGGGCATCGCTAAATAAATTTCAAAGAGAATATCAGACAGGTAAGATTCAAAATTGTCCACGGAAGAAGAAAATAGAATTCGAGCCAAAATTTTTCCTTCAGGTATCGTTGTCGAGATTTCGGGAGAAACTGGATAGAGGGTTAGGGAAAGATCATCAAGGATTTTTAATACTGATTGATAATGATCGAGTAATTTGCTTTTTGAATTAGTACTATTAGAGCGTAGTGCCGACAAGTTACTGATAAACGCTTCTATTTTTGCATAGCCCGATGGGATGAAGGTAATGTTCTGTGGGTTGGACAAAATAATCTGTGTGCCACTGCGTGAATAGATTTTTCTTTCTAAGGAAATGGGAACTTGTGATTTTTTTACATCGATTACAAATAAATTTTTATCTGCATACGGATAGTATTGAAATGTTACCAATGGTTTTGGGGATAGAAGATCAATTGCCTTATGGGTTATTGCTGTAGCCCTGAAATCCTCACTCAATCCCTTAATTTCAATTTTGTTATGTTTTTCTACGACACCCAATACTAGGTATCCTCCATCAGTGTTAGCAAAAGACGAGATTATTTGTGCTACAACAATTGAAGGTGGTAGAATAGCTTTGTATTCTAACTTTTCATTTTCAGGCTTTCCGATAATATCCTGTAGTTCCTGATCTATATTTTCCATAATGGTTAAATTGGGATTTTTGTAATGCCAGTGATTTTCAAAATTCTTCCTAAAGTCAAAAGGCTAGGCTGGTCGATACCGTTGTCAATCCAGAGTTCGGATTCCTGTAATTCTAAGGCATCTTTTTCAGACGGATAATAAATAATTACTTCACCGTTGTCTGAAGGCCGGGTAATAATATTTACTTCGGCGCCATTTCTAAGAATGCCGGACAGAATGGTAGGGGCTGTTTCATCTACATTCCGGCAATCATATTCAGGTAAAAGTCGTAAAAAATTCAAAATATTTGTCTTTGCTCTAGAAATGAGACTTTGTGCATAAACAAACATTTCGACTGTTGGAACAGAATTGTGTAAAAATATTTTGGCGAGATTCACATCTTGCAATGCTATTTCCAGCTCCTCTAAGGAACCTATTCCGAGGCTTGCTAAGGTTTCTTTGGTAATTGGTTGAGTATCAGCCGAAGAGCTAATGTTATTTTCCGTGAAATTACTGGAAGATATTATTTCTCTTAATTGAGCGATAGAGACAATCTTGTAGTCATCCATTAATTGTTTTAGATCTTCAGCTTTTTGCATGCTGTCAGCAACTTCGTCATCATCGTAGAGCTTGTGCCTTGTTATGTATAGCTCAAGAAAAAGCCCCGGGGCATCGTTTTTGTGTTCCCTGAACCAAAGGTAAAGCTGTCTAAACACTTGTTTGGTTTCTTCAGTTCTAGGCAACTCGGACAATCTCGGAATAATTAAAGCTGTGATTTTTTCCGCAATTATTTTCTTTGTATATGTTCTGTTTGCTCCAAGTTCCAAAAAAATTTTCTTGTCCAAGAGTTCCTTCCTAAGATTTAAGCCAAGTGTTTCAGCAATATCTTTAAGATCTTCATCAATTGAATCATCATCCAAAAAAACTGAATCTTTGATAATGAAGTTACCATGTTGATTTGGAAGGATGGCATATTCTATATCATTTAAATAGTAATCATAGGAATTGTCCACCAGAAAACCCACAAATGTATTCAACCAATCTAATGCATCTTTGTTTGTAAATGCTTGGGTTCTACAGAGTTCTTCCATATTTTTACATTTCGACACTGTACGCACAAGGTCGTTAATCACAATCTTATCCGCCTCTGCCCATATCGTGTTGTCATTGTATTTAATTGTGCTTTTGTCCCAAATAATAATGTCATATATCTTGGAACAGAAACCATATAACGCGATGCGCTTTGGCTCATCCATATTATTCGGAATCAGACTTATAAGATCCAAAGCTGCAATAAGCCTATTTTGACATTCGACTTTAGAAATTATTTTATTTATCCTTGTAACAACATCATCTGGCTTTTTGGGAAAATGTTTTATTACAAACTCAGCATCCTTTGAATACTTGTTTTGTGTATTAATTTTGAGGTCTCTGAGTTGGTCCCTTATATCCTCACCAACGGTTTTCAAAATATTTTTAAATTTTTCATCAATATTATAGTCCCAATGCAACTCATTATTTTTTCTGAATATTCCGTTTTGGTTCGGAATAACTGCATATTTATTATTAACGACTTCCTCGATAAATTTTCCTTCAAGATTAAGTAAGTCAAAATATTCATTGAGCCAATTATAAACATCAACCTGATTGGCTAGAGAATTTTGTAAATCCTGAGTGGTTTTTTTTGATTGAATTGAATTTGCAATAACCTTTAATGACAGTCTTCCACAATTTTCCAGCAATACGGAATACCAGTTATGTATGTCTTCTTGAAGTGGCAAGAGAGACGGAATCCATTGATTGGATAGCTTCCAAATTGCTTCCCTGATTTCTTTTTTTGAAGACGCGGGAAACCAGAGTACAGTATCGCCCTTCTCATCTAGTATGGATTTTCTTCCTGCTGACGTATTGACAATATTGGTATAGCAAAGCTTTTTTGTGATAGGCTTTTTTATATTTTCGTCGTAATAGCCTGTTGACAGCCATTCCTTTTCCGTAACAGTTTTTATGTTTGACAAATTATAAATATCCTTCCAGTTATTTTCAGCTGCATAGTCCAGCAAAATTTCAAATAACGAAATGGCCTCGGATATGATTTCTTTATTTTCTATTACTTTTTCATTCTCCCTTTCCGTTAGAGAAACTCCGCTTCTAGGTTCGTCTGGATTGAAACTGGAGCTATTAATAATAAAAGGTATATAGAAGTCTTCAGATCCAATTAAGGGAAAATCACAAAACAACCGAGGCAAAAAATCAGGCATTCTTTTAATCGTTATTGCACCGTCATCTTGTATATCAACTGGAACAGCTATATTGGCCCTATCTTTGCTTATTTTAGCAATGTAAATTGGAGTGATATTGTCGTTTGTGATTTTCTGAATAGTAAAAATCAGAATATTTTCCCCTTCTTCAATTATTTTATCAGAAATCTGATACAGGATATTATTGGAAATAAGCCTGACAGATTTTATTTCCGGGACAAATACCATTGTGTAAGGCAAATTGTTATCGAGGTCGCTTAAACCTGCATTGGCAACATCGATCCCGTCTGAATTTAATTTATAGTTGAAGGACGTATTAAACGCTGTAGGATCATATCTCGACACTGATTCGGAAACTTCTATTTTATCAAGTACTTTTAAGGAATTGTGAACTGATGCGATTATATGTTCTATTTTGGTTCCACTTCGATCAAGTAACAAATCAAATTCTTTGTAAGGCAGTTCAGGCTCTTTAACAATGCCATGCACGCTTACTATTTCAGAGAGTAAATGAGTTGCGAGAAAACCTGTTCCGAATTTACCCGTTGGCCTGACACCTGTGTCATTGTCCTCTTGTTGTTCCCTGTCTTTGGTCGATACCTGCTCGATCAGAAATGTGACATTGTCTATCGAAAAAGGTTTCCCGTTGTGCCTGAAATCGATTGAACCCGTTACGTTATCCTCTTTAAATTCTATTTCCACATCCACATCAATATCCTCGTGTTTGACATCTTTTGCGTTTTGCAATAGTTCCCACACCCATCTTCTTTTCGATTTTGTATTGTCCTCAGTCCTTTGCTTGTCCATTTTGTCCAAAATCTTAGTGGCGATTGCATGATTAACCACTTTTTGGGTAGAAGATGTAATGATAGATTTGTAACTCATATTTCAACTCATTAATGTCCGATTAAATTAGGTTGATTTTCAGTTGAGTAAAATTTTGTTCTATGGTATCTTGGAATATAGAGTTCTGGTAAAATACATAGAAAGTGTTTTATCTAGAAGTGATACGCATATAATTTGGAGCATTTCATACCGTGTTTGTTGAGTTATAATTTGGCTTGACAATAGATGTAAATTCAGCTCATGTTTAGCCGTTTTTCTGGGACGTTGGCCCCACAAGTTTCCAGGATTGATCCTGCGCAGCAGGCAATAAGTACTTCACTCTCATTTTTTTTGTTTAGATACAACTTGTCTCCTGATAAGCGAAATGTCCTCACTTACAGTTTCTTTATTTTTGTGGTCGATTTCCATCATTAACTTTTGATGGAAGGTACGTAGCTTTGGATAGCTATGGGTGTATCAAATAAATTTGTTTTAACTGGAAATTAATTTTTACTTCTGCTCAATCAATCATTATTGGACGCAATAGCGGATTTCAGATATAAGTTTTCAAGAATCTCGACTCATTGTTCTTTGCCGCTTATAAGAACCATTCTATACTGTCGTATTATATGACCAACATCTTGCGAGCCCAACATAATAGAATTATTTATTGCTAATGGCTCCGTTATTTAGTAAATTAGCCAGTTACAACCATCCCCTGAACCTAAACTTAAATCATGACAGCTGCTGAAGAAGAAAAATTTTGGGCAAGACAACGTCCTGAATCCAGAATTAAGGCACTTCTCGTAAGTGATTATTTTCCTCAATATTGTCGAATTGTAGATCGAGGTAAGGGAGAGGGTTTCACTTACGTAGACTTATGGGCTGGTCGCGGTAAGTACACTGACGGTAAACTTTCAACACCCCTTTTGCTGGCGGACATTATTTCAAATGATGTAAATCTTAAGCAAAAAGTAAGATTTGCATTTAATGATCTAAATAACCGACAAATTTTGGAGAAGAACTTTAATGAACGCTATCCCGAAGGCACCTTCAAAAATAAACCCAGATTTGCTAATTATGATGCTGAGAATTCTCAAGAAATAAAAGAGTATTTGAATAGAGAAGTAGATTTTAAAAAGGTTAATAATCCTGCACTTCTATTTTTTGACCCCTTTGGATATGCGGGCATTGACACTAAGAGTCTATCAAATTTCATGAAACCATGGGGGAATGAAATATTTCTATTTTTAAACGTGAATCGTGTAATCCCTGCACTTGCAAATCCTAAGATGGTAGAACATGTAACAGCGATGTTCCCTTCTCTTAGAAATCAGGTTATTAAAGAAATAGCAGATGCAAGAAATGATGAAAAAAAGGTTTCATTATTGATAAAATTTTTAGCAGAAGAATTTAAAGCTGCAATTGGCAATAGACTTCACCATTGCGCCTTTAAATTTATGGAAAGTGATGCTCATAAGACTTCTCATCTAATTATTCACTTTACAAAACACCCAAAAGGCTTTAAGCTTGTTAAGCAAGTATATTATGACTACGATAACATAGGGGCAGTACTTGGCCCCGATGGGACTTTCACATTCGATGCTAAGAGAGCATACCCGACAGGCGTTATTGACTTTTCAATGGATGACAATCACATCAATTTGTCAGAAATATTGGCAAAACAATTTGCCGGAAGGGAAATATCTGCCTCTCAACTTATCGATACTCATCAATCAACCACTCCCTATGCGCCTACTCATTATGTTAAAGCTCTAAGGAGATTAGTTGAGCTAAACAGATTGAACGTTAACTTTACAGATGGAATCGATCACAGGGTAACTGTCTTACCGTCCAATTCTTGCATTCTTAAATTTCCTTTATAAATGGCTAAATCATCAATTGAGTGGACACAAATGACCTGGAATCCTACAACAGGCTGCGACAAACTATCAGCTGGCTGTAAATATTGCTACGCGGAAGAAATGACAAGGCGACTTATGGCAATGGGGCAAGAAAAATATAGCAATGGATTTGAATTTAGGATGCATGAGTCGGCCATAAACATTCCTTACACATGGCGAAAACCTCAAATTGTTTTTGTCAATTCAATGAGTGATTTATTTCACAGATCCGTAACTCTTGAATTCGTTCAACAAGTCTTTTCCGTAATGAATAACACTCCTCAACACACATACCAAATCCTAACGAAGAGAGGTGATATTTTGGAACAATTTGCACCACATTTAAATTTTACCAGTAATATTTGGATGGGTGTAAGTGTAGAAGACAATAGGGTGACTTCAAGAATAGATCATCTGAGAACAGTTAATGCTCATGTTCGCTTTCTTTCATTAGAGCCATTGTTGGGTCCACTATCGGAATTAAATCTTGCCGGTATTCACTGGGCAATTGTCGGCGGTGAAAGTGGACGTAAGGCTAGGCCGATTCAAAAAAATTGGATAGAAGATATCAGACGGCAGTGCAAAAGGGCTGGGGTAAAATTTTTCTTTAAGCAGTGGGGGGGGAAGAACAAAAAGGAAGCCGGAAGAATATTAAACGGAAGAACATATGATGATATGCCAGAAATCATTACTCTTACATAATTACTCTAATCAGAGTAAGCCATCGGGAGTCTGTGCAAAAACTACCATAAACTTCACTTCCTTTTTTTGCCAGTATAGCATGATATTTGTATAGATTCGGTTATACTTAAACGTTACATATGGACTATGTATCAGGGAACGATCGGAACCAGATGCAGTTTTTCGCACTTGAAGAAATGGTAGCAGCAGATTCATGGGCGAGGGTTATTGACTTATTTGTAGACATACTTCCGTTGAAAGACCTCGGGTTTAAACACGCTTGCTTACAGAAAGAGGGACGCCCGCCCTATAATCCTTCACTTATGTTGAAGCTTTATCTGTATGGTTACAAACATGCTATCAGATCATCGCGAAAGTTAGAGCAGTCCTGCAAAGTAAATATTGAATTGTGGTGGCTACTTCAGGGGCTTAAGCCTTCTTTTAGATCTATTGCATATTTTAGAAAGGAAAATGCGGCGGCATTAAAAGCGGCATTCCGTTATTTTGTAATAATGCTTCATGAATTGGAGCTAATAGAAGGTCAAACCATTGCAATCGATTCATTTAAAATCCGCGCCCAGAACAGCATTCGAAATAATTTTAGCCAGAAGAAAATCGATAGGCACATTGAATACATTGACAATAAAATTGAACAATACGAACATGAGCTCGAAAGCGCCGACGCCATTGAGGGTCCGGAACTGAAAATCAAAATTGATAAACAGAAGGAAAGGAGCCAAAAATATGAATCGGTCGAGAAAAAGCTGATAGAAAGTAATGAAACACAGATTAGTGTCACAGATGCGGATGCGAAAGCATTGCATATGAGTAACAATGGAACCGAAGTTGGGTATTGCATCCAGGCAGCTACTGATCAAAAAAATAAGTTCTTTGTTCATGCCGATATAGGTGGACCTACAGATAAGAGAGAACTCGCCCCCATG
>Ga0193752_1002283_pt1 | contig 14586 bp, 8 predicted proteins | sample H1c1metaG_FD_144924 | JGI IMG/M metagenome (GOLD analysis project Ga0193752, IMG submission 144924) | Soil microbial communities from a riparian zone of the East river system, Colorado, United States - H1c1 | ecosystem: Environmental > Terrestrial > Soil > Riparian zone | place: USA: East River... | reverse complement strand
TGCGGCCGGGCTGTCGAGAATGTCGTCGCGCCCTTGGAGTGGGCGAAGGTGTACGTCGTCGCGGCCTTCGTACCGATCGAGTACGTCGAAGAACTCGAGCATCCCGACTTCGTAGGCGCCCGCGCCCGTCCGCCAGCGCGTCGCCGCAAGCTCGAGCTCGGCACGCGCCTTCTCCGGCTTGTCTTGCGCGATCCAGACGATCGAATGCGCGACGCGCAACACGTTCTCGTGAAACATGTCACCGCGCGCTGCCGCATCGGCTTGCCAGCCGAGCGTGCGTTCGAGCTGACTCTGAAAGTCACCCTTCTGCGCGTACTCGATCAACACGGCGCCGTTGCGCACCGACGCGAGCTCGCGATGCGCACCGACGCAGGACTCGAGCAGGATGCGCTCGGCTTGCTCGAACGCAGCTTCCGCGACGAGAAAGCGACCCGAGAAGTGGGCAGCTTCGCCTTCCGCCGAACACAGGAGCGCTCGCGCATACGGCGTTCCGAGGGAGTGGGTGAGCTCGCGGCACAAGACGAGCGCCGGTTCGATCAGTGGATTGAAAAACAAGCCAGCCGTCAGCGACACGAAGGTCGCGCAGGCGCGATGCAAGAGCGGCGCAACGTTCAACGTCAGCGCAGACGACAACGCGCTCACCGCGAACGGGATGCCGCGCATGTCGATCAGCGCGAGCCCGTTGGCGAGGGTGAGACTCAGCTCGAGCCGCTCCAGCTCCGCAGCTGTCGGCGGCGCGACACGCTGCGCTCGCGCGACGCCCTGCTCGATCAGCGCACCGAACGCGGCAAACCCTGCAGCGATCGCGGCGGCTGCATCCGCCGCGAGCTCGAGGCCGACTTCGGCGAGCAGCGGAGAAAGCCGTTCCAGCCCTAGCTCGATCTCACCGGCAAACACGAGCAGCTCGCCCGACTCGCGAATCAGTGTGCGTGTTTCCAGGTCGGAAGGCGCGAGCCGACTCGCTTCATGAAGTGCACCCGCCGCTTCCACGCTGCGACCCGCACTTCGCAGCGCGCCCGCACGATAGATCAGCCACTGGAATCGCCGCGCGTCGTCTCCGCCATGTCGGATCGCGATCGCATACAGCGCCGCAGCGCGATCGAACGCGAGCTGCAGCGATGCGTGGACGGCCGCACCGATCGCCAACGTCGCAGCCTCGGCACCCTCCCCACACGCAGCGAGGTGTTCGACTAACGCTTCCGCGCGGTCCCGCGCGTGCGGCCGCAATGCGTCGGCGAGCGCGCGATGCAACTCGAGCTGGCGTTCGGCGGACAAGCCCCGAAGCACCGCATCCCGCACCCGCGCGTGGTACGGCTCGATGCCGTCCTCGGCGCTGTGCTGCACGCGCCGCACGAGCCGCGCGACCCGCAGCGCCTGCACGACTGCGTGATCGGCACCCTCCGCCGCCGACAACAGCAACGACAGAGGCAAGGGCCGCTCGCACACCGCACACAGCTCGAGCACGCGCTGCGCCGCCGGCGCCGATGCACGCCACCGTGCCGTGAGCGCCGCCTCCACGCTGAGCTCGGGTTCTTCCAACGTGCTCACTTCGCGTGCGAGCGCCGAAAGCAAAAACGGATGGCCGCCGCTCTCGGCGACGACGCGCTCGAGCAGGCGCGGATCGACGCTCGCACTCCCGCGCGACAGCCAGCTTCGGGCGAGACTCGCGCCCGCGGTCGCATCGAGCGCGCCGAGCGTGAGCTCCTGAGCCGGAATACGCATGGCCTCCATCAAGCCGCGAAATGCAGGATTCAGCGCGAGGTCGGTGCGAACCGTGCCAAGCAGAAGCAGGCCAGGGGGCTCGGGATTACCCAGCACGTACGCGAGCAGTGCGGCACTGTCAGGATCGATCCAATGCATGTCGTCGATCGCAATCACGAGCGGGCGCTGCTCGCACACGCGGTGCAAGAGCGCGTGCAACGCCCCGTACGCGAGTACGCGGACCTGGCCGGGGTCGCGCGGCAACCGATGCATCACGCGCCGCTCCGCGACCGCCTCGACGCGATCGAGCACCGGAAACAGCTGGGCGAGCGCGTGCACGTTGCGCGGCAAGAGCGGCATGACGCTCGCGCGCGGCAACGTACTCAAGTACTCGGCGAGCGCGTCCATCGCGCCGTCGAGCGCTGGGTACGGAAGCATCTCGCTGTCACGACACGCGCTCGTCAGCCACACCGCCGACGTCTGCAGCTCGAGCTGCAGACGCGCGAGCAGTGCAGTCTTGCCGATCCCGCTCTCGCCCCGCACGAGTACGGCGCGAGGCGTTCCGTCGGCGATCTGACCAAACACGTCGCGTAGCACCTCGAGCTCGCGCGCCCGACCCACAAACGCGTTGACGTCCCCGCTGGTCTCGTCTCGGGGCGCTGCCACCGGGGAGCCGGGGTGCTCCGCGTCGAGCCACGCGATCATCGCTTCGGCGGTCGGCCTCTCGTCTGGAACCGGCGACAAGAGCGCCGCGCACAACGTCCCGAGCGCCACCGCACCACCCACGGGCGCCACCGCTACGCCGGCAGCTGGCAGCTGCCCCGTCAACACTTCGTGCAGAATCACACCGACAGCAAACATGTCCGCAGCCGGCCCGATGCGGCCCTCGAGCGCTTCCGGTGCCATGTAGCTGGGCGTGCCCGCGACGAAGCTCTGACTGTCGCGCAGCGCGGTCAAACCAAAGTCGAGCAGGACGACCCGATCGTCTTCGCCCACGATCACGTTCGAAGGCTTGAGGTCGCGATGTACGAGCCCGCGCCGGTGCAGCTCGGCAAGGCCCGCAGCCAGCTGGCGTAGACCTGCCCGCAACCGCTCCGGCGCAGCGAGCCAAGCTTCACGCGGTGAGCGACCCTCGATCAGCTCCATCGTGAAGAACGCTTCACCCGCCTCGAACCACAGCTCGTGACGCCGGACGAGGTTCGGGTGCACGACGTCCGCGAGCGTTCGGAACTCGCGCTTCAACCGAAACAAGTCGTCCGAGTGGAGCGCGCGCAAGCGCTTGAGCGCGATCCGCGTGCCGTCGCGCGCATCGAGTGCCGCGTACACCACACCAAAGCTGCCTTCGCCGAGGCGCGCGAGGAGCCTGAAGCGCCCGTTCGCGAGCGCGTGTGGAACCTCAGCCGAATCGTTGTTGGCTGCAGCGAGGCCCGCCCCCGCCCAAATCGAGCGCAGCGCATCTCCCAGCTCCTGTGCGCTGGCCTGCCGTTCACTCGGGCGCTTTGCGAGGTTGCAATTGAGGACGCGATCGAGCTCTGGAGGGCATTCCACCCCGCGCGAAGCCAGCGGCGGCGGCGGGTCGTGCTCGATCCGCGCGAGCAGCTCGGCCCGCGAATGGGCACGGAACGGCGGACTGCCGGAGAGCAGCTCGTACACGATGCACGCGATCGCGTAGAGGTCGCTCTGCACACTCGCATCGCTGCCGCTCGCGAGCTGTTCGGGCGCCATGTATGCGAGCGTCCCGAGGACGTCGGTTGTACCCGTCAGATCTGATGAGTCAGCGATCTTTGCGATTCCGAAGTCGAGGAGCCTGACTGTCTCGACCGCATCAATTTGAGTCAGAAACACGTTGCTCGGTTTCAAGTCTCGATGCACCAGCTGCTGCTGGTGCGCCGCGTGGACGGCCTCGCACAGCTCGATGCCGAGCGCGAGCGCGCGTGGAACCGACAACCGGCCCGAAGCGCGAAGCAGCTCACGCAGGTCGCGACCCACGAGTCGCTCCATTATGACGTATGGCAACTCCCCGTGGAGGCCGCGGTCGTAGACACTGACCGCGCTCCTGTGCTCGATGCGCGCCATCGCACGCGCTTGTCGCAGAAAACGTTCTACCGCCCGCGCGTCGTCACAATGCGGTCTCGGCAGCACCTTAATCGCAACGGTTCGGCCGAGATCGCGATCGAGCGCTTGGTACACGACACCCATCCCGCCGCGACCAAGCAACGCGGCGATCTCATAGCGACCCCCGACCAGCTCCCCGTTTTGAAAAGGCTCCGCCTCGGCTCCTGCCGAACCCGGTCCTGTTACTTCGCTCACGGTCGCGAGATACCGCGGACGGTCGCGCCTAGCAAAGGTCGTCGAACTAAAAGTTGTATGCAGTCAGGGACAGCACTGAGTATGAGCCCGTGCATGTTTAGGCATCTGACAGGACGCAGACGTAACGTGTAAAGCGAGTGTCATTCGCAGACTGTGTGAGTACACTGCGCGCTGTGGATTCAGCCGATGCTTCTACGCTGGACACCTCCAAAACGTCCGCGCGCCTCCAGGTTGTCCGGTATGTCGGACTCTCCATTCAATGTCACCCGGACGTCCGTCGTCTCGGCGAGACAGCGCGCTTGTTCGATCTGGGCAAGCCCGGTTGCGCTACCGTTCACCGCACGGAGCCTCTGTTTCGAGACGCTTCAGGCGGAAACCCGCGTTCTCTCGCGACGGCGCGCGCTTCCCGGATACCGATCACGATCACCGTGACCGGCGACGGTCGATGTTCGATCGAGACGAGCGCGGAGCTCGATGTCTTCGCGGATGGTGCGCGCGTCGCGGATCCACGGTCGATTTCGCCACACGTGTTGCAAAAAGGGATCTTATTGCGACTCGGCAGCTACGTGCTGCTGCGGCTCGGTCTCTACGAGGATGTGGCTGACTCCGAGACACTGCCCGAGCTCTTAGGTCACTCACCTGCGATGCGAGCGCTGCGGGCGGAGATCGGACGGCTGGCAGATCTCGACGTGCCGGTACTGCTGCGCGGTGAGACCGGGGTTGGCAAGGAACTGGTTGCGACGGCTCTGCACCGCGCGAGCCATCGCGTCGAAGGGCCGTACGTGCGCGTGAATCTGGCCGCGGTTCCGCCGCCCATGGCTGCAGGCGCATTGTTCGGCTACGCGCGCGGTGCGTTCACGGGTGCGACGGCGACGCATGACGGCTACTTCGTCGACGCAGACCGCGGCACACTGTTCTTGGATGAGATCGGCGAAACTTCGCACGAGGTTCAAGGCGTCCTGCTGCGCACGATCGAGAGTCGCGAGATTCAACCGATCGGGGGTGCGCTTCGTTCCGTGTCCACGCGGCTGATCGCCGCAACCGAGTCCGATGTCGAAGCCAAGGTTGCGCTCGGCACGTTCAGCCGCGCGCTTCTCCAGCGCTTCGCGTATTCGCTCTGGGTACCCCCGTTGCGCGAGCACATGGATGACGTGCCGCTGCTGCTTGCACGTTTCTTGGCCGAGGAGCTCCGCGCGTTCGGCGAAACGGAACGGCTCTGGGGAAACGATACGGATCAGCATCCATATCTGACTGCCGATTTCATGCTGCTGCTACTTGGCTACGACTGGCCGGGCAACGTGCGCGAGCTGAAGAGCGTCGTGCTCCGCTTCGCGATCCACAACCGGGGTCGCGAGCGAACCGAAGTCGAGCCGCGACTTCAAGCCATGCTCGCACGTACTCCGAGCGATGCAATTGCCAAGCCGCCGGCATCGCAAGCTTTGACGCCGCCCGAGGCTGACGCCGCACCGCTGAGGCGCGAAGCATTGCAACTCAAGGATCAAGACGTGCTCGATGCGTTGCGGCGCTTTGCATTCGAGATCGATCGCACCGCCCGCGAGCTCGGCGTTTCGCGCAGCTGGCTCCACGCGCGCATGAACACACTGGCGGGCGTCCGGAAGGCGAAGGACCTGCGCGCACCGGAGATTCAAGCCGCGCTCGATCGGCACGAAGGCGACATCGAGCGCGCCGCACGGCAACTCGAAGTGTCTGCGAAGGGCCTCCAGCTCCAGATCACGCGGCTCGGCCTGCGAAATGGTGGCGGCGGCCCTGCGCAGTAGCCTCGGCAGCCTGGGCCGCTCCGCTCGCGCGCTCGATGGACGCCGTCAGCTGCTCTTCTTGCGCTTGCTGCCTTTGCGCTTGCTGGCTTTGCGCTTCTTCGCACCCTTCTTCTTCGGCACTTTGCCGCCCGCGGCGCGCGCTTCGGACAGCCCGATCGCGATCGCCTGCTTCTTGCTCTTCACCTTGCGGCCGGATCGACCCGACTTCAGCGTTCCCTTCTTGCGCGCCTTCATGGCCCCTTCGACCTTGCGTTGCGCCGACTGGCCGTACTTCCGACCGCCCTTCTTCTTCTTTGCCGCCATCTGACTCATCCCTTTCGAAGTGTTGATCTGCGTGCAATGCGCGTACCGAATTGCCGCTCCCCGCTGCAGCGCGTCCGCGATCGATTCGCGACGTGCCAGAACGCCTCATGCGACTCACGGCATCAGCCGAGCCACTCCGGATTGTTCTCGGTGCCATCGAACTGCCGACTCGTTTTATACAGCTCGAACTTCTTCGCGTTCGATGCGTCGCGCGTCTTCGCGAGCAGCGCATTGCGCGCCGGTTCCGTCAGCGGCCGGAACGTGCGTGCCGCCATCAGCGCCTGTTGTAGGATCTTGGGCGAGTCACACCCCGTGATCACGACGCTCGTCGGTAAGCTCATCGCGTAGTGCAGGCACTCGATCGGCGACACCTTACCGCTCTTCAGAATGATGCCGCTGCCCATCGGCTTCATGCCGAGCACGCCGATCTCCTGCTGCACGAGCAGCGGCAGCACGATCTTTTCGAAGCCCTGGTCGTGATGATCCATGACGTTGAGCGGCATCTGCACCGTGTCGAAGCGGAAGTCGTGTTTCGCTGCAGTGTCGAGCATCTGCTTGTGGATCACGCCGCTCTTGTGCCCCGTGAAGCCGATGAAGCGTAGCTTGCCCGCTTTTTTGGCCGCTAAAATCGCTTCCATCGAGCCGCCCTGTGCAAACACGCGATCGGGGTCCGTCGGGCGAATCACTTCGTGGACTTGCAACAGATCCACGTGGTCCGTCTGCAAGCGACGCAGCGACTCATCGATCTGCTTGGCAGCAGACTCGCGCGAGTGCCCGTCGATCTTCGTCATCAGAAATGCTTTTTCGCGATAGCCATCGCGCAGCGCCTGACCCATCCGAATCTCACTCTGGCCGTCGTTGTAGTCCCAACAGTTGTCGAGAAAGTTGATGCCTTCGTCGAGCGCGGTCCGGATGATCCGAATGCTCTCCTTCGGGTCGCTCTGGATGCCGATGTGATAGCCGCCCAACCCGACCATCGAGACCAGCTCGCCGGTGCGTCCGAGTTTGCGACGCGGAATCGGCTTCGACTTCGGCGCATCGGCCAGTGCAGAGGATCCAAACTGACGGCTGAGCCAAGCCGCCACGGCAGCAGCGGGCAGGCCCCACAACATCTCACGTCGTTTCATCGCGCACCTCCGAGTTGCGAGATCGCAGCAAGGAACGTGCCCAGAGGCAAGATTACGTCAGGCTGTCGAGCCACTCCGACATGCGTTCGGCGATCATCAAGGTCGGAAGGTGAATGTTGCTCGAAGGCACAGTCGGCATCACGCTCGCGTCGACCACCGACAGGCCCTCGAGCCCGAACACCGAGCCGTGCGGATCCACCGCGGCGCGTTCACTCGGAGTCGTGCCCATCGGGACCGTTCCGCACGGGTGATAGCCGGAGTCACACAAGATCGGCAGCAGGTACTCGAGCCAACGCGGATTGCGCAAGCTCGCCGGCCACGGCAACACGGCGCGGCCAAACTTCGACATCGCGCGCGTCGTGAGCAGCTCGTAGCTGCGCTTGAGCGCATCGGCGGCGATCACACGGTCTTGCTTGTCGAGGAAGAAGCGCGAGTGAATCATCGGGTTCGTGCGCGGGTCGGCATTCGGATACTGCATGCTCCCGTAGCCCCGCGGCTTTCCGACTTGCGTCACGATCGCAAACAACGGCAACCGCGTGAACAACGCCGTAAACGAGATCGGCTGCAGCAGCATATCCGCACCGTGATCGCACAGGCCGGACGAGTAGCGAAACACAGTCTGTAAGATCGGCGCACTGCGATCCGGCACGATTCCGCCGCGGTGCGCGAGTACGAAGATCCCGGTCCCGGGATGATCGAGCAGCCGATGTCCGATCGCAGGCGCATCGAGCACAGGCTCGCACTTCAGCCGGCGAACCTCTCGATCCGGTCCGACGCCCGAGCGCAACAAGATCCCGGGCGTGTTGATCGCACCGCCCGACAGAATCACGTGACCGGCAGCGATCCGCTCGATCTCGCCATTCTCGGCTTCGACTTCGAGCCCGGTCGCACGGCGGCCCTCGAACAACACACGCCGCACCAGAGTGTTAGGTCGGATCCGCAGGTTCGGTCGCGCGCGGACATCGGGTGTGAGATAGGCCTCGGCTGCACTGATCCGACGCCCTTCGATCTTGTTCATCGCGCTCGGGCCGTAACCCCAACGTCCAGGCGCATTGCTGTCCTCGCACTGCGGCAAACCACGCTCTTCGCAGGCTTCGATGAACGCTGCTTGAAACGGCACGAGCTCATGCCGCGGATGGCGGCGGATCGGAAGCGGCCCACTCGCGCCGTGATAGTCGTCACTCGGAAAATCGAGATCGCGTTCGAGCCGTTTGAACGCTGGCAAACACTGCTCGAAGCTCCATTCGGACAGACCGAGCGCAGCCCACTCGTCGTAGTCTTCCGGTTGCCCGCGCAGCGCAATGCACGTATTCACGGCCGACGATCCACCCACGACGCGACCGCGTGGCAACGGCGAGAGAAGCGCGCGCGGACTCGGCTTGTGCCGGTACGACCAGTCGTGCGCCTTCATCGAGTTCTGCCGTCCGTCGCGCAGATCCTCGGGAAGCGTTTCCGGCGTGTAGTCGGGCCCGGCTTCGAGCAGCAGCACTTCCCGAGCGGAGCGCGCCGACAAGCGATTCGCGAGCACGACTCCGCTCGAGCCTGCCCCCACGATCACGACCGGTCCCGGCATCCCGTGCTCGCCTACGACCGCACTTCGGCCGAGAGCAGCGTCCACGGAAACACAATCGGTGCATCGTGCACGTCGAGCTGCCGTCCGACGAAACGCTGAAACTCGCGCCGGCTCCAGTGCTGAATGTGCTCGGGATCGTTCCCGAGCGCGGTGATGTGTTTGCCACGCAAGAAGTTGAGCCCGCGAAAAAACGGCTCCCACGGCACGCTCACGACCACGTGATGCTTCGACAACTTCGCGAGCACACCGACCATCGACTGCGCATCCTCGAGATGTTCGAGCACTTCGATCATCAACACCAAGTCGTAGCGCCGCCCCGAGCTCGCGAGCGTGCGCGCGTCTTCGACTGCAAACGTCGCATCCGGAACGCGCGCCTTTGCGTGCGCGATCGCCGCCTCCGAAAAGTCGATGCCGTGCATCGGGCACTGCACGCCCGCCTTGCGCAACGCCGACAGCACGTAGCCTTCGCCGCAACCGACTTCTAAGATCTCGCTCGGCTGCCGCGCCAACACGAGCTCACAGAGCCGCTTGTGAAAGTGCCCGATTAGCGCGCGCTGAACCGGGTTGCCGTTTTCGTGTTTCTGCCTATTTCCGTGCGAGCTTGCCATCGGGGAGCTCCGGCTCGGGCGCGCCTTGCGCGTCCGCGTCAGTCGTTTCAGGCAGCGCGCGCGTCGCGTCGCGTTGCCGCACACTTCGAATTGCAAACACCTCGGCCCGGCCGAGTGTCGTGCGCACGATCACTTCAGCGACGAGACCCACGCACAAGATCTGCGCGCCGGTGATCGTCAACAACACGCCGAGCGTGAGGAGTGGACGCGTCCCGACGGGATAACCCATAAACCACAAGATCGTCAGGTACGTGAGCAGCGCCACGCCGAGGAGCAGGACCAGCGCGCCCGGTACCCCGAAGAAATGGAGCGGACGCGTGCGATAACGCGTGAGTAACAGCACCGTCGGCAAGTCGAGCAGCCCTTCGAAGAACCGCCGCGATCCGAACTTACTGTAGCCGTGTTTGCGCGGGCGATGCTGCACGACCAGCTCTTCGACGCGAAAGCCGCGGTCGTGCGCAAACACTGGCAAAAACCGGTGAAACCCACCGTAGACGCGCAGCTCGCGCATGCACTCCGCACGGTAGGCTTTGAACCCGCAGTTGAAGTCTCGCAGCTTCACGCCGCTCAGCTGGCTCACGACTGCGTTGAACACGCGCGACGGAAGCGTCTTGTCCATCGGATCGTGCCGCGTCTGCTTCCAGCCCGAGACCAGATCCGCACCAGCGTGAATGCGCTCGACGAACTCTGGAATCATCGCCGGGTTGTCTTGAAGATCCGCGTCCATCGTGATCACGATCGAACCGCGCACGTACTCGAAGCCGGCCGCGAGCGCGGGCGACTTCCCGAAGTTGCGCCGCAAGTGGATTACGACCACATGCGGATCGCCATCGGCGAGCGCGTCGAGCACATCCGCCGATGCATCGCGGCTGCCGTCGTCGACGAATACGATCTCGTAGCGACCTTCGATCGGAAGCTTCGCGCACGCGGCGGTGATCTCACCGTGGAGCTCACGCAGCGAGTCTGCCTCGTTGAACACGGGCACGAGGACCGAGAGCTCCAGCGACTTGAAGTTGCGGCGTCCGCGCAGCATTGAATGGTCTACAGAAAGGTTTCGATCGCACCGAGCGACAAGGCCGAGCTCCAATCGCGCGGCCCGTCGATGCGCATGCGCACGACGCCGCCGGGATCGATCACCCAGGTCTCCGGATACAGCTTCGTTCCGTACTTGTCCTTGACGACTTTGCGTTCGGGGTCGAACAGTACCCGCAAGCGCGTGTTCGGCGGAAAGATCGGCGCGACCGCCGCCCAGTCCTTATCGGTCGTGACGGCGACGACTTCGATGTCCTTGCGCCGGTTCGCAATGGTCGACAGCGTGACCAAGCTCGGCATCTCCTCGACGCACGGCTGGCAGGTGACCGACCAGAAGTTCATCACGACGACCTTCCCGCGGTGGTCCTTCAACCGCCACGGCTTGCCGTTCTTGTCGGAGAGCGTGAAATCGGGCGCGAGCAATCCATCACCTAAGTAATGAAGCTCGGTCTTCTCGCCGCGGCTGAGGGCGTCGAACGCCTCGCCACCGAGCATCGCGCGAAGTGGCGCTTCACGCCGCAAGTGTTCGGCTTCCTGCATCGCGCGCGCGAACACGAACAGCAGCGGCGCGCCGATCACCAGCACGACGATCGCCGCCCAAATTTCTCGTCCTCCGCTCGGGGCGGCCGTTCCCGTATTCGTTGTCATGCCGATCGAGTTGGGTCTGCGAGCGGGTCCGACGCCACCGGCGGCCGGATTCGCGCCTGTCCGAGCGCGAGATACACTCCCTTGTCATCTTGCTGCAATACGGGTTCGAGTTGCTGCATCGCGTGGCGGTCAAAACGGGCCGCCATCGACCCTCTCACATTGCAGTACAAAGCCCCATCCGAGCCTTGCCGCAGCGTGGCAGGATCGAGCTGCTCGGTGCTGTCATCCGACAGCGACATCGCGACTTTGTCCCCTTCGAGCCGCACTGAACGGACGAAGAAGGGTGGGCCTTCGAGCGTGAAGTAGGCCCAGTTGATGTCGTTTTTCAGGCAGTAGCGGCCGTCTTCGGCGCGGTCGATCCAGCGATCGAACGCCCGCACCAAGTTGGGGTGCTCGAGAGGGTCGTCCTCGAGAAACCAGCGGCCTTGAGAGTCGCGGCGAATCTTCGTCTCGCGCGACCGTCCTTCGAGAAAGCTCGCGGGGTCCATGGCGGGCTCAGTAGCACATCGAAAACACGGCCGCACCGCGGCCTGCATGCTAGCTTTTCGACCTCCGAGGCCGGCGTGGCGGAAGTACCCAAGAAAAAGCGGTCGGCGAAGAAACGGGTACTGATTCTCGCTGCGCTGATGCTCGGGATACCCGCTGGGCTCTACGCCCTGGCGCGCACCGACTTCGCGCGCGAGCACGCGCGCCAGGGCGCCCAGCAAGCGATCCGCGACCAGCTCGGCCTGTTCGGCATCATCGACGACGTCGACATCGATGCGCGCAGCTTGTCGATCATCGCGCGCGGCATCGTGCTGGACCACCCGGACCTCGGTCGCTTCGTCGAAGCCAAGGAGCTGCGCATCCGGCCGTCGTGGTGGGCCCTGCTGAGCGGCCGGGTCGACCTGCACACGATCACGATCGAAGAGGCTTCGGTCTGGCTCACGATCCGGGATGGCAAGGTCATCAACGGCCCGAAGATCGCAGCTAGCAGCGGCGGTGGCTCGAGCCTCGATCTACCGTTCAACAAGTTGCGGGTGAAACACTCGCGCGTGATCGTGGATGCCGCTCCGAACGGCAACGGCGAGTTGCACGACATCGACGTGTTTCTGGACGCGACGTCGCACAAGGTGCTCGGCGTCGAGCTCAACTCGCCGGGCGGGTTCTTTCTCCGCGATGGCCAGCGCGACGAGATCCAGCAGATCGAAGCCCGCTTCAAGCTGACCAACGAGAACGTCCAGGTCGAAGTCGCGCGAGTGAGCACGCCCGACGTCAGCCTCGCGGTGCGGCGCGCGAGCATCGAGCTTCCTTGGCGGAGCGCCTATCACGGGGAAGTGGAAGTGCGCGTCAAGCTCGCGCGCTTGAACACGTTGTCGCTGCCAGTGAAGTTGCCGCCGCTCGACGGTGAGCTGCAGCTGAAAGCGGCGCTCGTCGGCGACGGTGACCTACCTCGCGGCGACGTGCACGTGACGCTCACGCGCGCCGTTCTCGACCAGTACATGTTCGGCGAACAAGTGAACTTGGACGTGGCGCTCGACAAAAAGAAGCTCCAGTTCACCGGTACGGCGCGAGTCATCCGCGACGGCGGGCGCGTCGAGCTCGCGGGCGGGATCGACCTCGGCGAGCACTTGCCGCTCAACCTGCGGCTGAAGGTGCTCGATGTATCGTTCGCAAAGCTGATGGAGCAGCTCGGCGTCTCGCCGAATGCGATCGTAGGCTGGACGCTAGCAGGCAGCATCGACCTCAAAGGTACACTCGACCCACTTCACCTCACCGGTCCGCTACGGATGCCCACGCGCGACTTCCGGGTGACGCGCGACGCCTGGCACGTGAGCCCGAATAGCAACATCATCGCGGTTGCGAGCGCGAACTTGAGCGGCGGTGTCACGGTCAAAGACCAAGGCATCTTCTTGCAGAACATCGACGTCACGTTGCGCAACTCGAAGCTGCACGTGCCTGAAGTGTTGCTCGGCTTCGACAACGAGATTCGCGTGCACGCGAACGGTGCGCCGCTCGACTTGCGCGACGTGACTCCGCTCGTGAGCTTTCCACTCGGCGGCGTCGGTACGTTCGACGTGCACGTCGAGGGCAGGTTTCAAGATCCCAAGGTCGGCGGCAAGCTCGCGTTCAACGACTTCTCGTTCAACACGTATCCGTTCGGCAACGTGGATTCGGAATTTGTGCTCGAACACGATCTGGAGGCGGTGCGGTTTCCGCTCATGAACGCGAAGAAGGGCAACAGCCGCTACACCGCGAAGGACTTCACGATCGACTTCAGCAATAGCCGCACGTTGATCACGGCCCTGCTGCGCTTCGACCGCTTCGCGATGCAGGACTTCTATCACGTGTTTCACTACGAGCAGGACGAGCGCTACTTGCCGTACCAAGCGATCGTCAACGGCGAGAGCCAGGTGCGTTATTCGCTCAGCTATCCTGGAGACTCGCCGCGCGGAACACTGAAGGTCGACATGGAGCTCGGCCTGCGCGAGATCGAGATGTCGGGTTTTGCGTTCGCGTCGGGCAACTTCAATGGGCGCTTCAGCTGGTTCGATCACCAGCAGGGTTACAAGGGCGCAGAGCTGCTGGTCGAGCGCTTTGCCCTCCACAAGGCCGACACCACGCTGCATATCTCCGGCAAAATGGCCCGAGAAGGCAAGCTCGACATGGTCGCGGTCGCGGATCGAATCTCGGTTCGCGACACCGAAGGTCTCGCCGAGCGCATGCCCGAGCTTTCGGGAAGTTACAGCGCGACCGGGACGATCAAAGGCACGGCTGCGGTTCCACTCGCCGACCTCGAAGTTGCGACGAGCGAGTTGCGGTATGCCGGGCAGCCGCTCGGCGATGCGCGCGCCTACGTGCGGCTCACCGGCAAGCAAGATCCCTGGGTGCAGGAAGCGCTGAAGTGGCCGGAGCACGAGCCGCCTGCCGATGCGGTGTGCCCGCACGCGCGTGAAGGCCTCGCCCGAGGCGTTTGGCCGGAAGATCCGCCGATTCGCACCTCGGAAGGTTTGATCCCGGCGCTCGACGCCCCGATGGCGTTTTTGGTGTGTGGCGAAGGTTTCAACGAGCGGCTCTCGTTCGATCTCACGATCGGTCGCACCAGCAGCTATCCGCTGCGGGGCCAGCTGCGCTTCGACAAGTTTCAGTTCGCAAAGCTCATCCCGTCGCAGCGCAAAGAAAAAGATGCGGCTATGACCGGAACGTTGTCCGGGCTCCTGCGTTTGACCGGTGGCGCGATGATGACGCCGACGACGCTCGAAGGCGATCTCACGATCGATAAAGTGAAGTTCGGTCAGTCCGGAGTGATCCTCGAAAACTCGGGTCCGATTCGCGCGCAGTTCGCACGCGGTGAGTTCACGCTCGAGCCCGCGACATTGGTCGGGCCGTCGACGAAGCTGGAAGTCGCGGGCGGCGCATCGTTACTCGGCGGGCTCGCGTTCGAGCTGAACGGCAACCTGGATCTATCGATCCTGCCGAGCTTCACGCCGCTGCTGAAGAGCGCGAGTGGCCGGCTGAGCGCGCAA
>Ga0193752_1002282_pt1 | contig 14590 bp, 9 predicted proteins | sample H1c1metaG_FD_144924 | JGI IMG/M metagenome (GOLD analysis project Ga0193752, IMG submission 144924) | Soil microbial communities from a riparian zone of the East river system, Colorado, United States - H1c1 | ecosystem: Environmental > Terrestrial > Soil > Riparian zone | place: USA: East River... | reverse complement strand
CTTCCACAACGTAGCGCTGTAGTCGTCGTCCTCGACGAACGGACGCACGCGCGTGACGTCGTCCTGGTCTTCGGGGATCTGGTGCCGGACGTAGAAAATGGGGAAGTCGACGGTGGCCGGATCGGGGTCCTGGCCGCTGCCGATACCGATGCCGCCGCCGCCCGGGCCTTCCGTGCAGGCCGCAATCAAGCCGCAGGCGCCGACCACCAGCGCGAGCGCCAGGTTGCCGAACGTGATCCGCTTCGCGTTTTCAAAAGATCGATTCACTGCGTCCTCCACTGTCGTCCCACCCCGCCGTGTGTGCACCGCCGCACAGGCATGTGACGTAATGCAATCATCCCGCTTGAGGCCGCCGCGATCTGCCGACGCCGTCACAGCAACCAGCCCGACAACGCGGTTCCCTTGTCGACTGTTGTAGTTAGGGCCCTGGAGCGCCTGGCGGCGTGACGCGGTTCGCAGTCCTTGGGCAGAAGGCTAAAGGAAGTACGTAATAAATGGTGCTGTCGCCGCTTGGAGACGTAGAGGAGCGGAGACAAACAAGTCTTGAAACGGCTGGAGTGATACTGCTCCCGTCAAAAGGGATGTGGATGAGCAAAATGAATACCCCAAAGGTTTCAAGTTCGAAACAGGTCGCCCTGGCGTGTCTGCTCGCTGTCGTCGCGGTCGCCGCCTCGGCTAACGATCGCGACAAGGCCAAGCGCATCCACGATCGCATCGCGGGCGTTCCGCCCAGCGAAGCGACTCTCGACGCCATGGAAGCGTTCGTCGCCGGCGGCAATGCGCGCGCCGCGGCCGATATCGCCACCGCGGCGCCTTCGTTCTACAACGTCACATTGAAGAACATGGCGGTACCGTGGACGAACCGCGACCAGACGGTGTTCGCGCCGCTCAACGACTACGTCGCCACCTTCATAGGAATGGTGCGTGACGACGTCGACTTCAGCACCGCCCTTTCCGCCGACCTGACCTATACCGTCAGCGGCTCCTCTCCGGCGGTTTCGGCCTCGAGCAACGATCACTACGCCAACGCCGAAGCGGGCAACATGAATCTGTTCACGGCGCTGCAGGCGACGACGCAGTCGTCGGTGCTGGGTATTCCCGCCGATGCGACCGCCGGGTTCCTGACTTCGCGCGCCGCCTCCGAAGCCTTCTTCATCGACGGCACGAACCGCGCGATGTTCCGCTTCACGATGGTCAACCACATGTGCCGCGACATGGAGCAGGTGCACGACACTTCGCTGCCGCCGGACATGATCCGCCAGGACGTGAGCCGCTCGCCCGGTGGCGACAGCCGCATCTTCCTCAACAACTGCATCGGCTGTCACAGCGGCATGGATCCGCTGGCGCGCGCCTTTGCCTTCTACGACTTCGACAACGGCACCGCGGAAGTGCCGGGCACGATGCGCCTGGTGTACACGCCGGGCACCGTGCAGCCGAAGTACTTCAACAACGACACGAACTTCGCGCCGGGTTTCCGCACGCCGGACGCCAAGTGGGAGAACCGCTGGCGCAAGGGCCAGAACTCGTTGTTGGGCTGGAACACGTCGCTGCCCGGTTCGGGCGATGGCGCCAAGTCCATGGGCCAGGAGCTCGCGAACAGCGAAGCCTTCGCGCAGTGCCAGGTGGAGAAGGTCTTCAAGACGGTGTGCTTCCGCGCGCCGGGCAACGCTGCCGACCGCACCAAGGTCGGACAGCTGCTTACGATCTACCAGGGCAACGGCCATCACCTGAAAGAGGTTTTCGCTGAAGCCGCTGTCCGCTGCATGGGCGAGTGAGGAAACACACATGAACTTTATGCAGTCCAAGAATCTTCGCTGGATCAGCGCCGCTCTCGCGGCCGCGGTTCTGGCCGGTTGTTCGAGCGGCGGTGCGCCGACGACGGAAAATCCCATCACGCAGGCCCCCCCGGTCACCGACTACATCGGTCCGGCTTCGGCCAACGCCGACGTGCAGGCCTTCCGCATCAACTTGTGGGAGAACATCAAGGCCAACAACCGTTGCGGCTCGTGCCACAACGCCGGCGGCCAGACGCCGCAGTTCGCCCGCAACGACGACGTGAACCTCGCCTACCAGGCGGCCAACGGTGTCGTGAATCTCACGCAGCCCGATCAGTCCCGCATGGTGCTGAAGGTGGCCGGCGGCCATAACTGCTGGTTGCAGTCCCCCGCGGCCTGCGGCGACACGCTGACGGTGTGGATCCGCAACTGGGCCGGTGCCAGCGCCACGGGCGGCACGCAGATCCAGCTGCAGGCTCCCACCATCAAGGAAGTCGGCGGCAGCAAATCGTTCCCGCCGACGGCGACCTCGCCGGTCAACGCGCCGACCGACACCACGTCGTTCGCCGGTCCGCCGGCGTCGGCGCTGTACTCGCTCGTGCGCGACGTCGGAACCGCGAACTGCGTGCGTTGCCACTCCTCGAGCTCGGCCACGATGCAGCAGCCGTTCTTCGCGGATGCCGATGCGACCACGGCCTACGCCGCCATTCGCTCGAAGATCAACCTCGACAACACCGATCAGTCGCGCCTCGTCGTGCGCCTGCGTGACGAATCCCACAACTGCTGGGGCGCCGCGGGTTGTGCGGCCAACGCGCAGGTCATGCTCGATGCCATCAATGATTTCGCCGATCGCATTCCGGTGACGGAAGTGCCGGCGGATCTGCTCATCTCGAAGGCCCTCACGCTGTATGACGGCACCGTGGCCGCCGGCGGCAACCGCTACGAAGCGGCGACCATCGCCAAGTACGAGTTCAAGACCGGCACCGGCAACATCATCTATGACACCAGCGGTCACGAACCCGCGCTCAACCTCACGATGTCGGGAGACGTCGCCTGGGTAGGCGGCTGGGGTATCAACGTGAAACCGGGTGGCAAGGCGCAGGGCAGCTCGGCCGCGTCGAAGAAACTCACCGACCTGATCAAGTCGACCGGCGAGTTCACGATCGAGGCGTGGATCAACAATGCCAACGTCGCCCAGGAGAATGCCTTCATCGTCAGCTACTCCGCTGGCGCGACGGCCCGCAACGTGACACTCGCACAGCGCCTGTACACCTACGAGGCGTACACGCGCACGACCGACAAGACCACGTCCAACGGCACGCCCGCGCTGCTCACGCGCGCGGCTGACATGGACGCGCAGGCTGCCCTGCAGCACGTCGTCCTGACCTACAGCCCGGTCGAAGGCCGCCGCATCTACGTGAATGGCACGTGGACAGGTGACGTCGATGCCCAGGGTGGCGGTTCGCTCGCCGACTGGGACGACACCTTCGCCCTCGTGCTCGGCAACGAGACCTCGACCAACCGTCAGTGGGAAGGCGTGCTGCGCCTGGTCGCGATCCACAATCGCGCGCTGACCGCGACGCAGATCGAGCAGAACTTCGAAGCCGGCGTCGGCGAGAAGTACTTCATGCTGTTCAACGTCAGCCACCTGGTCGACGTGCCGCAGGCGTACGTGATGCTCGAGGCCAGCCAGCTCGACAGCTACGGCTTGCAGTTCGCCAAGCCGACCTTCATCAGTCTCGACCCGAACGCGCCCGTCGCCAATCTCGCCATCGAGGGTGTGCGAATCGGACTGAACGGTTCGGACCGACATGGTGGACAGGCGTATTCGCCGCTCGTAGCGACCGTCGGCCCTACCTACACCCCGGGTGCCGGTCAGCAGATGTCGCCGATCGGCACGGTCCTGGGCCTCGAGAAGGGCGTGCTGGACGACATGTTCTTCCTGTCCTTCGAGAAGATCGGCACGCGCAGCCATGCGCCGCCGCCGATCGTCGTCAATCTGCCGCCGCCGGCGGTGGATTCGGATCCGGAATCGGATGTCGGCCTGCGCACCTTCGACGAGCTGAACGCGACGTTCGCGCAGATCACCGGAGGTGCGATCGAGGGCAACGACTGCTTGACCGTTTCGAAAGTCGCCGCGACCTACGAAACGGTCAAGCAGTCGTTGCCCTCGATCGAGAAGCTCGGCGCCTTCGGCCCCTCGCAGCAGACGGCGCTCGCGCAGCTCGCGATCCAGTACTGCAACCAGATGGTCGAGACACCGGCGCTGCGCACCGCGTTCTTCGGCGGCTCGTTCAATCCCACGGCCTCGGGCACGTCGACCTTCGGCGCGTCCGGCAGCGGCAACCGCGAGGGATTGATCGGCACGTTGCTGCAGAAAGGAATGAGCACCGGCCTCGAGTGGAATCCGGACGACACGGTGATCCACGACGAGCTCGATAGCCTGATCGACAAGCTGCTCGCAGGTCCCACCGGCGGCGCCAGCGGTGGAACGGGCACGGTAATGAAAGCCACGTGCGGCGCGCTGCTCGGCAGCGGCACGACGCTGATCCAGTAAGGGAGTCGGAAAGTCATGATCATTCGCACCAAGAAAAGTCCGCGGTTACTGGGTCTCGACGAGCCGATTCGTCACGAGAACCACAAGAAGCCGGTCACCCGCCGCGATTTCATCGCACAGGGCATGCGCACCGGTCCCGCGATCATCGCGGCCCCGGCGGCGCTCGGACTGCTGCTGCAGGCGTCGAAAGCCGGCGCCATGTCACCAGACCTCGAAGCACTGCTCCTGCCGGACACGCAGCCGGGCGGGTTGTGCAACGTGCAGGCCGGCGCCGGCAAGGTGCCGTTCATCTGCTTCGATCTCGCGGGCGGCGCGAACCTCAACGGTTCGGAAATCCTGCTCGGCGCGAATGGCGACCCGCTCAATTTCCTCTCAACCGCCGGCTACGCCAAGCTGGGTCTGCCGGGCAACATGACGCCCGCCAGCACCACGGCCGACTTCGTCAACGAAGAGTTCGGCGCGGCCTGGCACTCCGACGGCGCGATCCTGCGCGGCATGCAGATGTCGACCGCGGTGACCACGCGTGCCAAGGTCAACGGCTTTCCGATCGCGGCGCGTTCGGAGAACGACACCGGCAACAATCCTCACAACCCGATGTACGGCATCAACCGCATCGGCGCGCGCGGCCAGCTGCTCACGCTGATCGGTTCGCAGAACACCGATTCGGGCGGCAACTCGATGGCGCCGGCCAGTCTCATGAACCCCGCCGCGCGTCCGACGAAAGTGGACCGCGCCAGCGACGTGACCGGCCTGGTCGACACCGGCGAACTCGGCACGCTGTTCGCCAACCAGGACGACGCCATCGCGGTGCTCGAATCGATGACCCGCCTGTCGCATTCCAAGGCCGACATGGCGATGTCGCAGTTCAACCTCGCCAATAACACCGACGAAGAGGCGCTGCGCAAGCTCGTCAAGTGCGGCTACCTCAAGTCCACCTACCTCGCCGACCGGTTCCGTACGCCCTCGGCTCTCAATCCCGATCTCGATCCGGAGATCGTCGGCACGACCGGCATCTTCACGTCGGCCGAATACAATGGCGACGGTGAATTCCGCAAGGCCGCGGCCATCATGAAGATGGTCATCAACGGCTACGCGGGCGCCGGCACCATCACCATGGGCGGCTTCGACTATCACGGACAGGGCCGCAACACCGGCGAGACGCGCAACTTCCGCGCCGGCCGCTGCATCGGCGCCTGCCTCGAGTACGCCGCGCGCATGGGCAAGCCGCTCATGATCTACGTGTTCAGCGACGGCGCGCTCTCGGCCAACGGTGTCACCAACATGACGGCCGAGGGTCGCGGCAAGCTCGACTGGGCCAGCGACAACCAGGCGACCGCCGCGACGTTCGTGCTCGTCTACAAGCCGACAGGCAAGCCCGAATTCCGCACGACCCGCAAGCAGATCGGCTCGTACAGCACGGGCGGAGACGTGGTCACTTCTTCGGCCCCGTCCGCGAACGCGGTCAACCTGCTGGTCGAGACGGTGCTGCTCAATTACATGGCCCTGCACGGCGAGGAAGCCAACTTCCCGACCTTGTTCCCCACGCATGGCCTGGGTGGCAACGCGGCGCGCGATGGTCTGACGATCATCCAGCCCGTCTGTAGCGGCACGGTCAGCACCCCGGTCTAGCAGTTCGAGTCGATCGATCAAGGGAGCGTGGGCGCCGCGATGTCGCGTGTTGCCGACGCTCCCTTGGCTTTTTTGCCTGTTGCGTCAACCGGATGTGTGTCTCAAAGGGTGCCGCGTTTCGTTGACATTGTTAAGTCGGCTATGGGAAGGTTTCGCGCGTCTGATTGCGCGGAAATCCGGTATTGCTTGTCCGGTACATCCAAAGTTGAACCATCCGTGAGCGCTAGTTTGTTAGTGGGTCCCAAGGCCGCCCTGCAGGTGCGTTTTGCTGCGCTTGCGATTTGCCTCCTGCCGTTGGCGGGCGCGGTCGCGGCCGAGCAGTACGGCCTGGTCGGCCAGCCGGCGCCGGACCTGGTGGCGCGTGGCCTCGGCGGCGAGAACGTGCGCGTCTCCGAACATCGCGGCGAAGTGGTGGTAGTTAGCTTCTGGAGCGGCAGCTGCAACACCTGCCGCGCGCAGCTCGAAGCGCTCGACCGCATCTCCAGGACCTATTCGAGCGCCGGGCTGGTCGTGCTCGGCGTCAATCTCGACGACAACCTGGCGCGCGCCGAGAAGTTCGCCCGTGCGCAGGACGTGAAATTCCCGCTGCTGATCGCGGCTCCCGAGGCCACCGGCCGCGACTATCGCGTCGACCGGCTGCCGATGATGGTGTTCGTGGATCGTGAGGGTGTGCTGCGCGCAGCGCACCGCGAATTCAAGGCCCGTGACGAAGCCCAGTACGTGCGCGAACTGCGCAAATTGTTAGATGAGTAAACCTATGCCGACACCGAACTTCCTGGTCCGCGCCGCCGCCGTCGTGGCAATCGCGGCGGCCATGGCCATGTCCGCCGCGCCGTCGTTGGCGCAGGACCCGCAACCGGCAACGCCGGCGACCCCCGCGGCAACCGATCCGGCAGCGCCGGCCGATACGTCCGCGGGCGATTCCGCCAACGCCTCGATCCTCGGCGCCCCGGCGGGAGCCGAAGTCGCGCCGCCGGCCGCCGGTGAGCCGCCCGCCGATACCCGCGCGCTCGACGAAACCGTGCAGGGTCTCAAGAAGGACGTGGTCGATCTCAACAAGGAATTGTTCGTCCTCGAAGAAGAGCTGCTGTTCCCCGCCAACACGCAGGTCGCGGTGTTCATCTCGATGGACATCGGCGAGTTCTTCGCGCTCGACTCGCTCTCGCTCAAGATCGACAACAAGGAAGTCGCTAACTACCTGTACACCCCGCGCGAAGCGGAAGCGCTGCTCAAGGGCGGCGTGCATCGCGTCTACCTCGGCAACCTCAAGGTGGGCGAACACCAGCTGGTGGCGTTCTTCAGCGGCAAGGGCCCGAACGAACGCGACTACAAGCGTGGCGCGAACCTCAAGTTCGAAAAAGGCGTGGGCGCGAAATACCTGGAGCTGAAGATCACCGATCGTCAGCGCCGCGCGCAGCCCGAGTTCGCCATCAAGGACTGGGAATAGCAGCTCGAGCATTCCTCAAGATGAAGGCACTCGCACGTATCGCTCTGCTGACGGCCGCCGCGCTGGCGTGTTCGTCCGCCCTGGTAACGCCCGCGCTGGCGGCGAAACCGGAAGTCGACAAGTTGTCGCCGACGGTGGTGCGCGACCTGCATTTCGGCGACGCGCTCTTCTACTACTACCAGGGGCAGGATCTCGAGGCGATCACGCGCCTGCAGGCGTACCGGCAGTGGGGCCGCATGCCGCATCACGATGCGGAGACCGACCTGCTGCTCGGCGGCCTCTATCTATCGCTCGGCCTGCACAACGAGGCGGGTGAACGTTTCGAAACGCTGCTGACGCAGTCGGTGCCCGAGGGCGTGCGCAATCGCGCCTGGTTCTACCTGGGCAAGATCTGGTACGCGCGCGGCTACCTCGATCGCGCCGAACGCGCCATCAAGGAAGTGCAGGGCCGGCTCACGCCCGACCTCGAAGCCGAGCGGCTGCACCTGCTCAGCAACATCCTCATGCGCCAGCAGCGCTTCGACGAAGCCATCGCGCTGCTCAATGCCTGGCGCGGCCGCAAGGACCAGAGCGACTGGCTGGCCTATGCGCAGTACAACCTGGGCGTGGCGCTGGTGCGCAAGGGTCTCGTGACCGAAGCGGATCCGTTCCTCACCACCGTGGGCACGCTGGTCTCCGGGCGCCGCGAGCTGCGCTCGCTGCGCGATCGCGCCAACCTCGCGCTCGGTTACGCCTATCTGCAGAACAATCAGCCCGCGCTCGCCAAACCCGCGCTCGAGCGCGTGCGCCTCGACGGCCCCTATTCGAACAAGGCCTTGCTGGGCGTCGGCTGGGCGGATGCCGCCGAAGGCCAGTTCCAGGAAGCGCTGACGCCGTGGATGGAGCTGCGCGACCGCAACCTGCTCGACTCCGCCGTGCAGGAGGCGTATCTCGCGATTCCCTATGCGTTCGCCAAGCTCAATGCGAACGCGCAGGCCGCCGAGAATTACGAGATCGCGATCAAGTCGTTCGACAGCGAGACGATGAACCTCGACGCCTCGATTGCCGAGATCAACGACGGCACGATGCTCGACAAGCTGCTGAAGCGCGATGAGAAGGATCACTACGGCTGGTTCTGGCAGTTGCGCGAGGTGCCGGACGCGCCGCAGTCGCGTTATCTCTATCACCTGCTGGCCGGCCACGATTTCCAGGAAGGCCTGAAGAATTACCGCGATCTCGCGTTCCTCGGCGGCACGCTCGCCAAGTGGCAGGACAGCATCGTCGCGTTCGACGACATGCTCGACACGCGCGAACGCGCCTATGCCGAACGCGTGCCGCAGGCGGATGCGGTGCTGGCGTCGGGCCGGCTCGACAAATATGGCGCCGACCGCGCCAACACCGGCGGGCAGCTCGACCAGGTCGAAGCGGCGCAGGATGTCTCGGCACTCGGCACGGCCGAGGAGCGCGACCAGTGGGCGCGCATCGTGCGGCTGGAGGCCGCGTTGCTGGCCGCGCCGAACGACGAGGAAACCAACGTCATTCGTGAAAAAACCCGCCTCGCGAAGGGCGTGTTGTACTGGCGCCTGGCCGAATCGTTCAAGGCGCGCGTGTGGAACGAGCGCCGCACGTTGAAGGACCTGGACCAGGCCCTGCGCGAAGCCCAGAACCGCTGGGTGCGCGTGCAGAAGGCGCGCAGCTCCATGCCTAACAACACCGGCGAGTTCGCCGCGCGCGTCGAAGCGCTGCGGCAGCGGCTGGAAGCCGCGCAGCAGCGCCTGGCCGGCGTCGCGCAGATGCAGAACGGCCTGCTCGAAGGGCTGGCGCGCAACGAGCTCGAACTGCAGAAAGAACGCATCGGCACCTACCAGATCCAGGCGCGTTTCGCGCTGGCGTCCATCTACGACCGCGCGGCCGCGCCGCCGGCCGCCGTGCCGAAAGAGGGCGCGACCCCGCAGGAATCGCAGGGTGAGCTGGAAGTGGTGCCGTCCGATCCTGCTTCATCTCCCGACGGTGCTTTGCTCGACGGCGCCGCGCCGCCGCCCGCGGACCAGCCGGCGCCCGACACCAGCGCGCCCGATCCGGCGCCGCCGGCCGATGTGGTGACCCCGGGCGTGGACACCTCGACGCCCCCGCCGGAGGCGCCGAAATGAGCGCCTCCAACAAACTACTCGCGCTGGCTGTCGCCGTCGTCTGCGCCGGCTTGTGCGTGGATGCCGCCGCCGCGCCGAAGAAGAAAGAGAAGACCATCGGCGAGCTCAGCGCCCGGCCCGTGGTCGTGCAGCCCGATCAGAAAGTGGAAGCCAGCGCCGCGCGCGCCATGGACAACTACCGCCGCTTCCTCGAATTGCAGAAGACCGATCCGCAGCTGCGCGCCGAGGCGCTGCGCCGTCTCGCCGATCTCAACATGGAAGCCGGCGAGGGCGATCGCATGGCGACCGAAGCCAGCTCGATCGACCAGCAGGGTGGCGAGGCCATCAAGCTCTACACGAGCCTGCTCAAGAGTTACCCCGACTATCCGCGCAACGACCAGGTGCTCTACCAGCTCGCGCGCGCCTACGAAACCACCGGCCAGCCGGAAAAGGCGCTGACCACGCTCAACGAAGTGCTGCGCAAATACCCGCGCTCGCCGCAGCTGGACGAAGTGCAGTTCCGCCGTGGCGAGCTCTTGTTCTCGGCCAAGGAATACCGCCAGGCGCAGGACGCCTATCAATACGTGGTGACCAAGGGCGACAAGGCCGCGTTCCTTTCGCAGAGCCTGTACAAACATGGCTGGTCGCTGTTCAAGCAGGGCCTGAACGAGGAGAGCCTGCCGTCGTTCGCGGGCGTGCTCGACCGGGCCATGCTGACGAAGCAGACGCACGCGCTCATCCCGATCGACAAACTACCGCGCGCCAGCCGCGAACTGGCCGACGACACGCTGCGTGTCATGGCCGTCACGTTCTCATACAACGACGACTCGATCGGCGCGCTCGACAAGTTTCTCTCCGCTCGCAACAACCCGGCGTACGCGCCGATCATCTATGCGCGGCTCGGCGACCTGTACGTCGAGAAGGAGCGTTTCCAGGACGCGGCCGGCGTGTACCGCGCCTTCGCGCAGCGCGAGCCCAACAGCGAGTACTCGCCCGGACTGTCGATGCAGGCCATCGAGGCCTATCGCAAGGGCGGCTTCACCGAACTGGTGCTCGACGGCAAGCGCGAATACGTCGCGCTGTACAACTACGGCACCACGTTCTGGCAGGGCCGCAACAAGGCCGACTATCCGAACATCGCCAAGGAACTCAAGACCAACCTCAAGGACGTGGCGCAGTACTTCCACGCCGAGGCGCAGAAGACCAAGAAGGTGGACCAGTACCGCGAAGCGGCGCGCTGGTATCGCACCTATCTCGAATCCTTTCCGGACGACCCGGAATCGTTCGGCACCAACTACCTGCTGTCCGAGGCTCTTTATTCGAGCGAGGACTACCAGGGCGCCGCGGCGGAATTCGCCAAGACCGCGTACGACTACCCGCGCAATCCGCGTTCGGCGGCGGCCGCGTATGCCGCGCTCGGCTCGTACGCCAAGTACGAAGAGAAACTGCCGCCGGCCGAAAAAATCGAGGCGCACAAGCTGGCGGTCGATGCGGGCGTCAAATTCGGCACCAGCTTCCCAGAGCATCCCGACAGCTCGGGCGTGCTGACGCGCGCCGCCGAAGACATCTTCGCCACGCAGGATCTGCAGCGTTCGATCGAAGTGGCCAACCTGGTGCTCGCGCATCAGCCGCCGGCCGATCAGCCGAAGCGCCGCATCGCGTACACCATCATCGGCCAGGCGAACTTCGACCTGCTGCAGTTCCCGGAGGCGGAGAAGGGCTACATCGCCGCGCGCGACCTGCTGCCGCCCAACGACAAGATGCGCGCCGATCTCACCGAACGCATCGCCTCGGCGGTGTATCGACAGGGCGAGGCCAAGCAGAAGGCGGGCGACAGCCTGGGCGCGGTCGACGACTTCCTGCGCATCGCGCAGGTGGCCGGCACGTCGAAGATCGCCGCGCAGGCGGAATACGACGCCGGCGCGCAGCTCATCGTGCTCAAGGAATTCCCGCGCGCCATCACGGTGCTCGAGCGCTTTCGCACCAACAATCCGAAGAGCGAGTACACCGCGGACGTCACGCGCAAGCTCGCGGTCGCGTACGGCGAGACCGGGCAGGCGGGCCAGGCCGCGGTCGAGTTCGAACGCATCGCGATGAACCCGGCCGAGAGCCGTGACATCCAGCGCGAAGCGAACCTGAGCGCGGCGGATCTGTACACCAAGGCCGGCAACACGCCGAAAGCCGTGAGCATGCTCGAACGCTTCGTCGTCACGTATCCGACGCCGGTCACCGATTCGATCGAAGCCCGCCAGAAGCTCGCGGACATCGCCGGCAATGCGGGCAACATCGAAGGCCAGCGCCGCTGGCAGCGCGAGATCGTCAACGCGGACCGCGACGCCGGCACGGGCCGCACCGATCGCACGCAGTACCTCGCCGCCAAATCGCAGCTCGCGCTGGCGTCGCCGACGCGCGATGAATACCGCAACATCCCGCTGGCTCTGCCGCTGAAGGCGTCGCTGGCGAAGAAACGCAAGGCCATGGAAGCGGCGCTCGGCGCCTACAAGACGGCGGCCGACTACCGCGTCGCCGAAGTGACCACGCTCGCGACCTTCGAGATCGCGGAAATCTACCGGCAGCTCGGCAAGGACATCATGAAGTCCGAGCGCCCGAAGAAACTCGCCGGCGACCAGCTCGACGAATACAACTCGCTGCTCGAAGAACAGGCGTTCCCCTTCGAAGAGCAGGCGATCAAGACTCACGAGATCAACACCGCGCGCACCCGCGAGGCCGTGTACGACGAGGGCGTGAAGAAGAGTTTCGCCGCGCTGGCCGAGCTCAAGCCTGGCCGTTACGGCAAGACGGAAATGATCGGTACCTCGTTCGATGCGATCGTCCCCGCGCCGCCGCCGGTACAGGCACCAGAGCCTGTCATTGCGACTCCTGCCGACCCAACCAGGCCCGCCGTTGCCAACGGTGCGACGACGGCCGTTGCCGCTCCCGCGGGGCCGGTGATTCCGAAGGCCCCGGCGCGCGCCAACACCGATTTCACCCGCGCGCTGCAGTTGATGCGCAGCGATCCGACGCAGGCGAGCCTCGAATTCCAGCTGATGACGCAGACGTACCCGGATCTGCCGGGCCCGTACTCGAACCTCGGTCTGCTGTATCGCAATTCCAACCAGCTGCCCGAGGCGGAAGCCGCTTTCGCCAAGGCGACCGAGCGCGCGAGCTGGGATGCCTACGTGGAATGAATACGGGCTCACGTTGCGACAAGCCGGCAAATTCCCCGAGGCCCGCGCTGCCTACGAACATGCGCTCGAGGTGAACCCCGCCTACGCACCCGCGCACCGCAATCTGGCAGTGCTGCTCGACCTGTTCCTCAACGATTCATTGACCGCTCAGACCGAGTTCGAGACCTACAAGTCGCTCACGAACGAGGACAAACCCGTTACCGGCTGGATCGCCGAACTCAAGTCGCGCAACCGCGTCCCGGGCAAGGCGCCGGCGGCGGAACCTGCGCAGGAAGCCGCGCCGGAACCTGCGCCTGAGACCGCGTCCGAGGCGGCCGCGCCCAAAGGAGCCCGAACATGAACAAACTTCTCTGCGTCACCGCTTTGTTGTTAGGCAGCGCCGCCGTGGCGCAGTCGCCGCCGCCGGCCGCGCCGCGTGACGACATGGAGCCTGGCGTCAATACCTCGGCGACCGCCCCGCAACCGCCCGCGCCCGCTGCCAGCACGCCCGCGGCCGCCCCGGCCAGACCACCCGCCGCGGCCACGGCTAACAAACCGGGCACGAAGGCCGTCGTGACGCCACGTGTCAACGTGAAGGGCAGTGCCAAGGACCGCCTCGATCTCGATTCGACCCAGATCACCGGCAATAGAGAGCTGCCGAAGGTTCTGTACATCGTGCCGTGGCGCAGCGCGGAGCTCGGCGACCTCGTGGGCCGCCCCGTGAACAGCCTGCTCGACGAGGTATTGGAGCCCGTCGATCGTGACGTTTTTCGCAGACAGAACCGCTACTTCGAAGCGTTGCAGCCTAATGAGGCAGCGCCCGCCCCAAAATCTGAAAAGTAGGCCTGAGAAGTGATTCGCAGTTTTTGTCCCTTATGTAACGCAATCTTGGCCCGCTTGCCCGTAAGCGCTGCCGTTTTTTGAGGAGAGTCGACCGTGTCTATTTCCGGAATCATCAAGTTTTTCCAGGACGGCGGATTTTTTCTATATCCGCTCGTCATCATCTTCGTCGTCGGTGTCGCGATCAGCGTCGAACGCTGGGTCTATCTCACCGTCGAGACGGCGCGTAACCGCTCGTTGTGGGACGACGTCGCCCCGCACCTCGGCGCCGGCAACTTCAAACAGGCCATCACGCTCGCGAACAACTCGCAGGCGCAGATCGGCACGGTGCTGAAGTACGGCCTGGCCCGTCTATCCACCGCGCGCCGCCGCGACGACATCCAGCAGGCGATGGAAGAATCGCTGCTCGAGATCGTGCCGCGTCTCGAGAAACGCACGCACTACCTGAGCTCGCTCGCCAACATCGGCATGTTGGTCGGTCTGCTGGGCACCATCGTCGCGTTGATCCACGCGTTCGCCACGGTGTCGCAGGCCAACCCGGCCGAGAAGGCCGCGTTGCTCGCGTCGGCGATCTCGGAGGCCATGAACAACACCGCCTCAGGCCTCTTCTGCGCGATCACGCTGCTGTCGACGCACATGTTCCTCGAAGCCAAGACGACCTCGCTGATCGACAGCCTGGAAATCGCGGTGGTCAAGTTCCTGAACTCCATCACGGAGAGATATTCGGAACCGACGGCTCCGGCGCCCGCCATGGCCCCGCGCGCTCCGGCTCCGCGTCCTGCCTGATAGCTAGCCCTGACCGCCTAGCAACCAGCAGAGGAACAGCAGATGTCTTCATCCAAACTTGCCGCCCGTGCAATTCGCAACCATGCGAAGTACAAGGGCCGCAACGACCTCAACATCGTGCCGATGATCGACATGATGGTGATCCTGGTGTTCTTCCTGCTGTTCACGGCGGTGTTCTCCAACACGAACATTCTCGAGCTCAACCTTCCGGCGCCCAACTCCTCGGTGCCGGAATTGCCGAAAGGCCTGCAGCTCGAAGTGCACGTGCGCCACACGGGTAT
>Ga0193752_1002281_pt1 | contig 14594 bp, 9 predicted proteins | sample H1c1metaG_FD_144924 | JGI IMG/M metagenome (GOLD analysis project Ga0193752, IMG submission 144924) | Soil microbial communities from a riparian zone of the East river system, Colorado, United States - H1c1 | ecosystem: Environmental > Terrestrial > Soil > Riparian zone | place: USA: East River... | reverse complement strand
GGTCCGCGCATTTAAAGAACCATGCGGGCCAAGTCAGTTTTCCCGGCGGCCGTTTGGAAGGACTAGACGAGACTCCCTTAGCAGCAGCCTTGCGCGAGACGGAAGAAGAGATCGGACTTAGCCGGGAATTCATTCGCATTGCCGGATACCTGGAGTCGCATCTGGTCTTTACTGGATTTCACGTGGTGCCGGTTGTGGGGTTTGTGCGTCCCGGGTTTTCGCTGCGACCGGATCCCACAGAGGTTGCAGAAGTGTTTGAAGTGCCGTTGACGCATGTGCTGGATGTGGCCAATCACCGCACCCGGGCCCGAGAAGTCGTCGGCGGTACGCTGCATGTGTACGACATTGCGAATGGCGAGCGGCCGATATGGGGTGCCACGGCGGGAATTATCATGAGCTTGTATCGCCTGTTACGAGATGCCGTGTAATGGCCATCGAACGCCTGCTGACCCTCATGGCGCGACTTCGCGATCCGGAAACAGGCTGTCCCTGGGATCGGGAACAGAGCTTCGCGAGCATCGCGCCTTACACGATCGAAGAAGCGTACGAAGTCGCGGATGCGATCGAACGCTCCGATCTCAACGATCTTCGCGGCGAGCTGGGCGATCTCCTTTTTCAAGTCGTGTTTCATGCGCACATAGCTGCCGAGCGCGGAGCCTTTGAGTTCGACGATGTCGTGAACGCCATTTGCGAGAAACTCGAGCGGCGCCATCCGCACGTATTCGGAGATGTAAAGATAGATTCGGCGCAGGCACAGAAGGTTGCTTGGGAAGAGCATAAACGGCGGGAGCGAGCCGAGCGCAACGCCCAAGCCAGCGTGCTTGACGACGTTCCTGTGGGACTGCCGGCACTGACCCGTGCTGCAAAATTGGGCAAGCGTGCCGCATCGGTAGGGTTTGACTGGCCAACTGTCGATGGCGTGCTCGACAAAATCGAAGAGGAAGTGCGCGAGCTTCGGGCTGCGATAAAGGAAGAGCAAGAAGATCACGTACGCGCAGAACTCGGCGACGTCTTGTTTAGCGTCGCAAATCTCGGTCGTCATCTACACGTCGATTTGGAAACATCGCTGCGGCAAACCAATGCCAAATTCGAGCGCCGATTTCGCCATGTCGAAGCCTGCTTGCGAGCGGAAGGGAGATCCCTACAGGAGGCAACGATGGCCGAGATGGATGCGTTCTGGGATGAGGCCAAAGCGCTCGAAACGCGATAATTGTCGGTCTTTCTTCCATTCAGATTCCGTTCATTGCCACCGGGCTACTCTGTCCCCACGCTGAAAACAAATTTCGGCAAGGCAGGAGACTGACGATGAGTATTCTTAGCAAGAGTGGCCGTACGAAAGTGGCGCAGGCTGTGGTGGTGGCGTTAGGCGTGATGACCGCCGGTGCTGCAATGGCCGACCAGAATCGCGGCTATGAGCGTGGCAATGCGTATCGCACTGGCCAATATCGAGACGGCCAATATGCTCGCGTCGTTGACGTAGACCCGATCGTTCGCCGAGTGCGAGTCAGCGTTCCGCAGGAGGAATGCTGGAACGAATCCCGAGTGGCACCGTCGGCCCCCTCGCGAACGGAGATCCGTTCGACGATTATCGGTGGACTGATTGGTGCGGCAGTGGGCCATCGCGTCAGTACGCATGCTGACGTGTCCTCGTCGGCGGCAGTCGTGGGCGGTTCGTTGATCGGCGCTGCAATCGGTAGTGGCATTGGCATCAACAAGGCGGAGCGTCGAGGCGATTATCGCGATCCGGCTTATCAGACCGTGCAGCGCTGCGAAGTAAATCATCGCGAGCAGTGGGAAGAGCAGGTGGACGGCTATCGTGTGACCTACATGTTCAACGGTCAGCGGTACACGACGCAGATGCCGTACGACCCGGGTCCAAGACTGCGCGTCGATGTGAATGTCCGGCCGGTTCAAGATCAGTTCGCCGGCAATCGTCGGTAATTGCAACGGTTAAAGATGAAGTACCGGTGCGCCCCTGTCAGGACATGGCATTGCCTCCCTGACAGGGGCTTTGTTTTTCCCGCACTGCGTACCATGTACACTTGCACTCATGTCTAAAGTCGCATTCATCGCATGCAGCTTGGCCCTCGGATGGTTCGCCGCCACTGGTTCGGTGGGATCGGGGTCGGTGGGCTCGGCTGTTTCGCAAAGAGTCGAATCGATGATGGTCGAAGCGACGCGAGCCCATGCGTGCTTTGCAATCTCGCTCGATCAGGCAATCGCGATGGTCACGGCGAAATACCGTGCCCGCGTCAATCGAGCGACTACGGTTCAAGAAGGCGGACGGGTTGTCCATGAAATTCGGTTGATGACCGCGGACGGCTCGCGCGTCTTTACTGTAAGAGTCGATGCCGAAAGCGGGCAGGAGATCTAATGCATCTTCTAGTTGTCGAAGACGAACAAATTTTGCGGGAAACGCTGGCGAACCAACTAAAGGGTGCTGGGTTCACGGTCGATATCGCGGCCGACGGCGAGGAAGGTTTATACCAAGGCAAGGAATTCGCCTTTGACTTGGCGATCGTCGACCTCGGATTGCCGAAACTCTCCGGCATGGAACTCATCAAGCGATTGCGTGCGGCGGGCAAAAGCTTTCCGGTATTGATCCTGACCGCTCGCGATCGATGGCAAGACAAGGTGGAAGGCTTGCAGTCCGGTGCGGACGACTATGTCGCCAAGCCGTTTCACTTTGAAGAGCTGTTGGCGCGCGTGCAAGCGCTGCTGCGCCGCTCGGGCGGGTGGGCGCAACCGGTGCTTCGCTGCGGACCGATCTCTCTCGATCCACGTTCTCAGCAAGTGACGGTGAATGATCAAGCCATTGAGCTGACGAGCTTCGAGTACAAAATTCTAGAGCAGCTGATGCTGCGAGCCGGTGAAGTCCTCTCAAAGACCGAAATCACCGAGTCGTTGTACGAGCAGGATTTCGACCGCGACAGCAACACCATCGAAGTCTTCGTCGGCCGGCTGCGTCGCAAGCTGGACCCGGACAATGTCATCAAACCGATCGAAACCTTGCGCGGCCGCGGTTATCGTTTGAGTTTGCCGCGCGCCACCGCGTAGCGGATGCGTACACGTTCGCTCAGCACGCGTTTGCTGGCGTCGGTCAGTGTCGTGATGGTCGCGTTCTTCGGCACGACAGTTGTCGTCCTAGATGGTCTCTATCGCAACTTAAGCGAGAGTTCGTTGCGGTCGCTGCTCGAGTCGCGAATTTACGTGCTGATGTCCGCGTCGGACGAGCGACTGAATGGACGCTTGACGGTCAGCGATTCGTTGCGTGAGGTTCGATTTGCGAACTTGGGTTCAGGTCTCTACGGCCAAATCGATCGCGAAGACGGCGAGCTGATGTGGCGCTCCGACTCTCAGACCGGGGCCGGCTTGACTCTGGGCACCAAGCTTGCGCCCGGTAAGAAGCTGACTCGGGAACTGAAGACGGCAAACGGGGCGACGGTGTTGGCCTTGAGCGCCGGCCTCGCTTGGGAATTTCCGCGTAAACGCACCTATAACTTCGTTTACACGGTTGCCGAAGATCTCGAGCCGCAGCGCGTTCAGCTGCAGCGATTTCGTCAACAGCTGATCGGGGGCTTCAGTGCTCTGATGGTGTTTTTGCTCGGGGCGCTGGCGATTCTATTTCGCTGGGTGCTGAAGCCGGTAAGGCAGGTCGAGCACGAAATCGGAGAAATAGAGGCAGGCCGTGCCCAAGAATTCGGCGGCCGCTATCCGCGCGAGTTAGTGGGCATTACCGCAAACATGAACGCGCTCATTCAGAGCGAACGCGAGCGATTGGCTCGCTATCGCAACACCCTCGGCAATTTGGCGCACAGCCTCAAGACCCCGCTGGCGGTCGCACGCTCGCTAGCCGAAACGCCCGCTCTGCAGGAGCAAATCACCCGGATGGACGATATCGTTCGCTATCAACTGAAGCGCGCGTCGATGTCGGGAGGCACGGGTTTAGGCAGCGCGCCGATCGAAGTGAAGCCCGTGCTGGAGGCGCTGCGCGCAACACTGCTGAAGGTGTACGCGGACAAGAATCTCGATCTGTCCGTCGACGCCAGCGATGCGGCGCGCTTCAATGGCGATCAGGGTGATCTGATGGAAATTGCAGGCAACCTGCTCGACAACGCGTGCAAGTTCAGTAAACGCCAAGTGAAAATCAGCGCGACGCCGCTGGTTAGTCCAACAACTCGCCGCGAGGGATTGCTGCTGATCGTTGAAGATGACGGGCCGGGGATTGCGCTCGAGCAGCGCGAACACGTGCTGAAACGGGGCGCACGATTGGACGAAAGAGTCAGTGGGCAGGGCATTGGACTGTCCGTTGTCCAGGAACTCGCGCAACTCAGCGGCGGCGGTGTTGAAATCGACGCCTCGACGTTGGCGGGCGCCAAGATTACGGTACGATTACCGGCCCCGTAGACTTAACGACTTAACGTTCTCGACTTCTTTTAATTCTCGACCTGTGTCCGCGGCCACCCGTACCGATATCGATCTGCTTCATGCGCTGCGCGCGCGTCTCGTGACGGCACGCCTGCAGGATCGCGCACGCCTTTCGCGCGACTTAGACAGGTTGTTCGCGCGTCGTGAGCGTGGAGGCGACTTCAACCAGTCCGTGATTGCCTTAGATTCGGCAATCGCAGCATCCACGACAAAAGTAGAGGCGCTCAAGCAATTACCTCTCAAGGTCACGTATGACCCGGATCTGCCGATCTCAGCGCACCGCGAAGAAGTGATCGAGGCCATCAATGCTCATCCCGTTCTCGTGCTGTGCGGCGCGACTGGATCCGGCAAGACAACGCAGCTGCCGAAGTTTTGTCTAGAGGCTGGGCGCGGGGCTTTTGGATTGATTGGCCATACGCAACCGCGGCGCATTGCCGCACGCGCGATGGCTGCGCGGCTTGCGAGCGAGCTCGGCACGCATGTCGGAGGCGCGGTCGGCTATCAAGTTCGGTTCAACGATCGGTCCGGCCCCGACTGCCGCGTCAAGCTCATGACCGACGGGATCTTGCTCAAGGAATTGGAGAGCGATCGCAATCTCTATCGCTACGACACGCTGATCATCGACGAAGCGCATGAACGCAGTCTCAATATCGATTTGTTGTTGGGTGTTCTCAAAGGAGTGCTTGCGAAACGAGCGGATCTCAAGCTCATCGTGACCTCAGCGACAATCGACCCGCAACGATTCTCGGAATTCTTCGGCGGCGCCCCGATCATCGAGGTGTCCGGCCGCAGCTATCCGGTGGAAGTTCGTTATCGGCCGCTAAGCGGCGACGACGAAGACGCAACAGACCTGTCATTGCCGGAGGGCGTTGTGTCGGCTGTCCGCGAACTCGACGGCAGAGCGCGCGGCGACGTCCTGGTCTTTCTTCCTGGCGAGAAGCAGATTCGCGAGTGCGACGAAGCACTATCACGCGCAAAATTCGGGAATACCGAGATCTTGCCGCTGTACTCGCGGCTGTCGACGCGCGATCAAGAGCGAATCTTCGAGGGACATTCGCAACGCCGCGTCGTGCTGTCGACAAATGTTGCGGAGACATCGCTCACCGTCCCTGGCATTCGGAATGTCATCGACTCGGGGCTCGCGCGCATCAGCCGATACAGCGTACGCGGCAAAGTTCAGCGTCTGCCGATCGAGAAAATCTCCAAGGCGAGTGCTGACCAGCGTAAAGGTCGATGCGGGCGGGAGGCCGAAGGTATCTGTATCCGCCTTTATGGCGAAGATGACTTCGACGTGCGCGAGGCGTTTACACCGCCGGAAGTACTGCGCACCAATCTAGCCAGCGTCATTCTTCGTTTGGCGGTGCTCGGATTGGGCGAACCCGCTGACTTTCCTTTTGTCGACCCGCCCGATACACGCCTGATCAACGATGGCTACCGCTTGTTGCATGAGCTGAAAGCGGTGGATGACGATCGTCGAGTGACCACGTTGGGACGTCAAATCGCCGCGTTGCCCGTCGATCCAAGGCTTGCTCGCATGCTGATCGCGGCATCGCATCATGCGTGTTTAGCGGAAATGCAGATCGTCACGTCGTTTCTCGAAGTTCAAGATCCCCGCGAACGTCCGAGTGATGCTCAACAGCAAGCGGATCAAGCGCATGCTCTGTTCGCCGACGCGCGCTCAGACTTCATCGCCGTGCTGAACATGTGGCAAGCGTTTCAAATGAAATCGGCGGAACTCTCCGGTAGTCAGCTGCGTAAGTGGTGCCGCGAGCACTTTCTGTCTTTCATGCGGATGCGCGAATGGCAGGAACTGCATCGGCAGTTGGGCGAGGCGGTGGAAGAAATAGATTTGCGCGCCAATACCGGGGCCGCTCAATACGCCGAATTACACCAAGCCATTCTGATACTCGCGCTTCTCTTCATCGGAACCTTGGAAGAGAAGCGCGAGTATCTCGGCGCTCGCGGATCGCGATTCATCGTCGCGCCAGGCACGCCGTTGGCGAGTAAACCTCCCAAGTGGATCGTTGCCGCGAGCATCCTGGAGACGACGAAGATATTTGCGCGCATGGTCGCGGGCATCGAGCCGCAATGGATCGAGTCGGCCGGGGCCCATCTACTAAAGCGTAGCTATTCCGAGCCGCATTGGGTCGAACAGAAAGGCTTCGTCGCCGCCTCTGAATCCGTATCGCTGTACGGGTTGACGCTAGTTGGCCAGCGCCGTGTGAATTTCGGCAGCGTCGACCCCAAAGCGGCCCGCGTCATCTTCGTGCGCGAAGCGCTAGTCGAAGGACAATCTTCACTCCGAGCGGATTTTCTGACGCACAACGCACGCGTTCGCGCGCAGGTCGAGGAAATGGAAGCCAAGATTCGCCGTCGCGACGTCATGGTCGACGACCAATCAATCTGCAGTTTTTATTTGTCGCGATTGCCTGAGCAAGTCCATTCGATTGCGGCACTGGAGAAATGGAGAAAGGGCGATCGGCCAGTCGCAGACAACGCGCGCAAGGACATGGCTCGTGGAGACCGAGGCAATGACGAATTGCTGCGACTCTCGCTGTCCGACGTCATGCTGAGAGAGACGCCTGAAATTACGGCTGACCATTATCCCGATTCGCTGACGGTTGCGGGCAACCAGTTGCCACTCAGTTATCGATTTGAGCCGGGCCAGCCCGAGGATGGCGTCACGCTCGACGTTCCGGCTCCGGTATTGGGTGCGATCCATCCGGATCAGCTGTTGTGGGCCGTTCCGGGATGGCGATCGGAATTGATCATCGAAATCCTGCGTGCGCTACCTAAGGAGCGGCGCAAGCATTTTGTCCCGGTGCCGGATGCGGCAGCTCGTTGCCTCCAGTCGTTCGAGGGCAAAGCAGTAGGGAACGAGGCAATCGCCAATTGGATCGCGCGTGAGTCCGGTGCGCCGATGGATGCCGAGCAAATTGCACGATTGCCAATCCCTGAGTATTTGCGGGTCAATATTCGCGTGCTTCGGCTCGATGGCCAACTTTTAATGCAAGGGCGCGACTTAGTCGCAGTCAGACGAACAGCCCGACTGGGCGATTCGTCAAGCGCAGCTGTACCGCAAACCGATGCTGTCTTTCGCGTGTGGGACTTTGGCGATCTGCCTGAGCAACGCGTTGTGGAACGCCGCGGCGTCAAGTTCACGATTTATCCGGCTCTCAAGCCGCAAGGCGAAGGCGTAGTTGTCGTAGAAAGCGGTACGGCCGAAGAAGCTGAGACGACTTCGCGTCGCGGAGTGCTGGTGTTATTGCTCTTGGCGTTGTCGAGCCAGGCGAAATTCGTGCGCAAGCAATATTCAGAACAGCGGGAACTGACCCTGCTGAGTCAGGGATTGGACACGTCGACGCCGCTGGCGGAGCAGTTTGTTGCTCGCGTGTTTCAGGCGAGTTTCACGAGCGTCCCAACTCCGAGAACGAAGCTCGAGTTCGACGCATTGGTCGATGCCGGACGCAGTCATATCGACTCGATTGTTCAACGCCTGTTGCCGCGCGTCACTGAAACGCTGAAGGCGTTGCGCGATGCGCGACAGAAGCTCGCGGCCCTAACTAATCCTCAATACCAGGACGCGGTAGCCGATGTTCGACTTCAGCTGGCGGGGCTGGTGCCTACGGATTTCATGACATCGACGCCTGACGCTTGGTTCGAGCACTTGCCACGGTATCTGCGCGCGATCTCCCGGCGGCTCGAGCGGTTGCCCGCAAATGGCAAGCGCGATGCGGAATTAATGCGTTCCATTACACCGTTTGCGACCGCGATCGTTCAACTTACCGGCAAGTCGGTTCATCGCACCGAACTTGAGAAACTGCGTTGGATGCTGGAAGAATATCGCGTGTCTTTGTTCGCTCAAGACCTCAAGACGTCGGTGCCGGTTTCCGAAAAGCGCTTGAGTGAGCAATTGCAAAGGGCTCGCGACGAAGCTGTCCGCTGAAGTATTGTTGCCGCATCGTTTTGTAACTCTTTTTCCAACACATTGTCTGTGCGGAGAATGCAATGACCAATTGGCGAGTTCTGATCGCTGTGAGTGCGTTCATCGGTGTCGGTGCTCACGCGGACGAAGGCATGTGGACGTTCGATAATTTTCCCGCGGCTGCGCTGAAAGTTCAGCATGGCGCCACGATCGACAAAGCATGGCTCGATAATGTCCGCACGGCGACTGTGCGCTTGGCGGGTTGCACCGGCTCATTCGTTTCTAAAGATGGTTTGATCTTGACGAACCACCACTGCGTGGCGAGCTGCGTGGATCAATTATCGTCCAAGCAAGATAATTTGCTGGAGAAGGGCATCCTGACGCGCGATCGCGAGCAAGAGCGACGTTGCCCCACGCAGATCGCCGATGTATTGATGGTCAGCGAGAACGTCACCGACAAGGTATCTGCGGCGGTGAAAGGCCTAAGCGAACAGGCAGCGAATGAAGCTCGCAAGCAAACGCTGACTCGCCTAGAGCAAAGCTGCGAGGAAGCTAGCAAGCGCGCCAGCGGCGGACCTCTCAAGTGCGAGTCGGTGGCCCTCTATAACGGCGGCCAATACTTCATCTACAAGTACAAGCGCTATACGGATCTCCGCATGGTGTTCGCGCCCGAGGCAAATATAGCGGCGTTCGGCGGCGACCCGGACAATTTTCAATACCCGCGTTGGTGCCTCGATATGGGCATCATGCGCGCGTATGAAAACGGCAAACCGATCAGCACGCCGAATCACTTGAAAATCAACTTCGCGGGTCCGAATGCCGGCGAAGTCGTCTTCGTGCCGGGGCATCCTGGCAGTACGGATCGCTTGCTCACCATCAGTCAGTTGCTCGAGCAGCGCAATGTCGATTTGCCGGAGTGGTTGCTGCGAAATAGTGAGTTGCGCGGCCGATTGCTGCAGTTCGCTAAGGCCGACGCCGAGTCCGACCGTATCGCCGGCGACTCCCTGCAGGGCATAGAAAATTCGATCAAGGTGCGTCGTAAGCAGCTCGATGCGTTGCTGGACGATCGGTCGATGGAGCGCAAACGCCGCGACGAGATCGATTTGCGCCAGCGGGTCGCGGCCAATGCGGAGTTGAAGGCGCGCACAGGTAACGCATGGGACGACATCGAGCGTGCTTTGGCGATCGAGCGCGCGATGTATTTTCCGTATACGCAGCTGGAGGCTGGTGCCGGATTCAACAGTCGGCTGTTCCGATTTGCTCGCTCGTTAGTACGAGGTGCGGCGGAGCGAGATAAGCCGAACGATCAGCGATTGCGCGAATACGTCGATGCGCGGCTGCCGCGGTTAGAACAGCAGCTGGCCGCGGGCGTACCCTTTTATCCGCAGCTTGAAATCGCGACTTTGTCGTTCTCGCTAGAGCGGATGCGAGAACTGCTTGGACCGGATCACCCGACCGTTCGTCAGTTGTTGGCCAAGGATTCGCCGGACTCGCTCGCAAAGCGCTTGGTCACAGAGTCGAAGCTGCATGACGCATCGGTTCGCACTGCATTGTGGAAGGGTGGCAGTGCGGCAATCAAGGCGTCCACCGATCCTATGATTGTTCTCGCGCGGTCGTTAGACACGGAAGCTCGCGGTTTGCGTAAGGCGTATGAGGATCAAGTCGAGGCACCGATTAATGTCGCGGAAGAGCGGATTGCAGCAGCGCGCTTTGCGGCGCTGGGTACTAGCGTGTACCCCGATGCAACGTTCACGCTACGTCTGAACTACGGAACTGTTCAAGGCTGGAAGGAGAACGGCAAGGACGTCCAGCCGTTCACTCGATTGAGCACGGTGTTCGAACGCGCGACGGGCGCTGAACCGTTTCTGATTCCACCGTCATGGATGGCGGTCCGCTCGCAACTCGATATGAACACGCCGTTCAATCTATCCACGAACAGCGACATCGTGGGCGGGAACTCGGGAAGTGCGCTGCTCAATACTAAAGGCGAGATTGTCGGCCTCATGTTCGACGGCAACATCCATTCGATTTCCGGCGCCTATTGGTTCGATGCAGAGAAAAATCGTGCGGTCGCGGTGCATCCGGCCATCATGCGAGAGGCACTGCGCAAGGTGTACAAGGCCGACGGCTTGCTGAAGGAATTGGAAGCGAAGTAGCTCGGTCGTCCACGGATTGGCAAAGAAGCCGTCACACAATGAGGGCTTCTTTATGCGAAGCTGTCGGAGAAATGCATGATCGCGTGCTGCTCCCGGTCTACCTCTGCGGTGGCGAAATCAAATAATGCGACGATCTATTTCTGGATCTCGATGCAAAAATCGATGGGATTCGCGAGCGTCAACTGAATGACCGAGACTCAGGGTTTGCTGAGCGAGAAGTCGATGCCTTGGGCCAGCGGCAATGAATTGCCCCAGTTGATCGTGTTGGTCTGGCGTCGCATGTAGTGACGCCATGAATCGCTGCCGGATTCGCGGCCGCCACCCGTGTCTTTTTCGCCGCCAAAAGCTCCGCCGATCTCAGCACCGGACGTTCCGATGTTGACATTGGCAATGCCGCAGTCGCTGCCGAGCGCGGAGAGGAACTGCTCTGCGTGTTGCATGCGGTCGGTGAAGATGGACGAGGACAAACCGTAGTGCGAGTGGTTCTGCATCGCGATGGCGTCGTCCAGCGACTTAAACGGCACTATGTACAGAATGGGCGCGAAGGTTTCGTTCTGCATGCAGGCCAGATCGCTTCGTGCCCGGATCAACGTCGGCTCCACAAAGTTGCCGTCGCCAGCAATCGGCTTCCCGCCGTACAACACTTTACCGCCTTGACTTTGCGCGGCATCGACGGCGCCGCGGTAGTGACCGACGGCAACCGCGTCGATGAGAGGGCCCATGAGCACGCCTGGTTCGAGCGGGTTGCCAATTTTGACTTGGCCGTAAGCGGCTATCAGCCGTTGTTCTAGTTCCTTCTGCCGTCCTTCGTGAACGAAGACTCTGCGTGTGGTGGTGCAGCGTTGGCCGGCGGTGCCGACAGCACCGAACACAATCGACGGGATGGCCAAATCCAAGTTGGCTGATTCATCGACGATGATGGCGTTGTTGCCGCCGAGCTCGAGCAAGCTCTTGCCGAGTCGCGCCGCGACGGCTTCGCCGACCTTGCGGCCCACAGCGGTAGACCCCGTGAAAGAAATGAGATCGATGCGCCGATCGCTCACGAATCGTTCCGCCAGCGTATGGCCGGCATCGATAAACATTTGGAAGACGCCGGAGTGGCCACAGCGCGCGAGGACTCGATTGACGAGATGCTGAACTGCGATGGCGCAAAGCGGTGTCTTGGGCGATGGCTTCCAGATACAAACGTTGCCGCAGATGGCGGCCAAGAAAGCATTCCAAGCCCACACGGCGACAGGAAAGTTGAAGGCGCTGATGATCCCAACGATACCGAGCGGATGCCATTGCTCGTACATGCGATGCTGAGGCCGCTCGGAGTGCATCGTCAAGCCATAGAGCATGCGCGACTGGCCGACGGCGAAGTCCGCGATGTCGATCATCTCCTGCACTTCGCCATCGCCTTCGGCCTTGATCTTGCCCATCTCAAGGGAGACGAGCGTTCCGAGGGCATCCTTGTTCGCGCGCAGTTCATCGGCGATCAGGCGAATGACTTCGCCGCGCTTGGGCGCGGGCACTTTACGCCAGCTGCGAAAGATATCGCGCGCAGATTCGACGACGCGCTCGTAATCCGAAGGCGTCGAGCCGTGGATGTAGCCGATTATTTCTTCGGTTGCAGGGTTGTAGGACTCGATGAGCGGACCCGTGGTATCGCTCGACCAGCCGCCATCAGTCGACCAAGAACCGGTGTTGTTGGCGCCGATGCCGAGCGATTTCAGCGCTGCTTGAATCTCGTTGTTCATCTAATCCTCACTAGGGGGCGATGCGCTGATGTCCCGTTTGGCCTGCGACGATCGATTGCGCCGAAACTTCCTTGCCGCCGCCGTGGCTGTAACGTTTGCCGAATCGGTTGTCGAGCACCGATGGCAAAGAGAACTGTTCTTGCCTGACGAATCCGCGGTAGGTTTGCGCGTTGTTGAGTACCAGATCGACAACGGCGCTGATGCCTGCCGCCGTCGTGACTTGAATGGCGGACCAGAGTCGTCCCGCAATCAACTGCGGATACACTTTGTTCACGTAGTTTTCTTCGCGCAGCTCGCCGTCTTGCTTGCCTGTGACTGCCGCATAAATGACCACGACGTCTTGCAGCGTTTGCGGTACTGCGTTTTCCAAGATGCGTTTGAGCGTCGAGCGATCTTGGTTGAGCTTTAGATCGTTCATGAGCAGTCGCATTTGGTCGCAGTGACCGGGGTAGCGCATCGTTTTGTAGTCCATTGACTGCACGCGCTCGCCGTACGTCTCGGCCAGCGATCCGAGGCCACCCGACGTGTTGAAGGCTTCGTACAGCGTGCCGTCGATCTCGATTTCCTCCAACCCTTCGAGCGGCGCGCTTTCAACACGCCGACCGGCAACGATCGCTTCGCAAGGATTGCCGTATTCATTAATCAAGCCTTCCGTCGACCAGGTCAATGAGTATTTGAGGACGTTGTTTGGATGCTGGGGCAGGGCGCCGACGCGAAGTTTCACAGTCCGCAGCTCATCGAAGTGTTGGATGAGTTCGTTGGCCGCGATGGAGATGAAGCCGGGTGCGAGGCCGCATTGAGGCACGAAAGCTTGGTTCGCTCCGTCGGCAATGCCGCGAACCGCGCGCGTCACTTCAACATCTTCGGTGAGATCGAAGTAATGAATGCCCGCCTGACGAGCGGCTTCGGCGACGCCCACGTTGCAGTGATACGGCAAACTCGAGATCACCGCGTCGACCGGATATTTCTTTAAGTGAGCGGCGAGTTCGGACGCGGCGGTCGCATTGACACGGTGGGCCTGGAGCTGTTTCAAGCTATGCGCTGTCGCTACGGAGCGCGCGGCCGATTCGCTCACGTCGCCCAGGTGGACTTCATAAGCACCTGACTCCGCCAACAGTCCCGAAATGAGCGATCCGATTTTGCCGGCGCCCAGAATCAAAACTCGATGCATAGCAGTTCTCCGGTTGGCGTCTATTGTGCGCCCAAAGGGCGCTTGCTGTCAGTCGTCGTCTTAGCCCAATTTTCCGTGTTCTGATACGATCTCCGGATGAGTAGCAATCCAGATTTCATCGATTGGGATCCCGCGAGCTGGCAAGGCAAACCGGCGCAGCAGCAGCCCAAGTACAACGATTCTGCGGCCCTGGACAGTGCGGTGGCCGCTTTGTCGCGCTTACCGCCGATCGTGGTGTCGTGGGAAGTCGAGGCACTGAAGGATCAGATTGCAGCAGCGCAGCGGGGCGAGCGGTTCCTTTTGCAGGGCGGAGATTGCGCGGAAACATTCGACGATTGCCAGTCCGATCCGATTGCGCGGAAGCTCAAAATTCTATTGCAGATGAGCTTGGTGCTTTTGCATGGCTTGAAAAAGCCAGTCGTTAGAGTCGGACGCATGGCCGGTCAGTATGCGAAGCCACGCTCGGCGGATACCGAAACTCGCGACGGCGTTACGTTTCCAAGTTATCGCGGCGACAACGTTAATCGACCTGGATTCACTGCCGCCGATCGTGAACCCGATCCTGCCTTGTTGTTACGCGGCTACGAGCGTGCTGCTCTGACGTTGAACTTCGTTCGCGCCTTGATCGACGGCGGGTTTGCCGATCTGCATCATCCAGAAAATTGGGATTTGGACTTCGTGCGTCATTCGCCGCTGCGCGAAGCGTATGGAAAAATCGTTCAAGCCATCTCCGATGCGTTGGATTTTTTCGAAGCATTAAGTGACAGCCCAATTCACGAAGCGAACCGGGTGGATTTCTACGCGAGTCACGAAGCTTTGCTATTGCACAGCGAGCAAGCACAGACCCGATTCATTCCGCGGCAGAAGAAATGGTACAACCTGTCGACGCACCTGCCCTGGATCGGCATGCGCACGGCAGCGCTCGATGGCGCGCACGTCGAATATTTTCGTGGCATCTCCAATCCGGTCGCGGTCAAGATCGGACCCGCGATGAGCGCGGAATGGCTGCAAGGCTTGGTTGCCACGCTGAATCCCAACAATGAGCCGGGACGTCTGACATTTATTCATCGCATGGGCGCCAAGGAAATCGACAAGCGTTTACGGCCGTTGATCCAAGCCGTGCGCGCAACCGGAAGTCCCGTGTTATGGCTGTGCGATCCCATGCACGGCAACAC